>Ga0210042_1000188_pt1 | contig 58741 bp, 63 predicted proteins | sample CryGeymeta201518_FD_183982 | JGI IMG/M metagenome (GOLD analysis project Ga0210042, IMG submission 183982) | Groundwater microbial communities from Crystal Geyser aquifers in Utah, USA - Crystal Geyser metaG 2015-18 (SPAdes) (version 2) | ecosystem: Environmental > Aquatic > Deep subsurface >... | reverse complement strand
CTCAGCGCAGGTAGTAGCTACAAGTGTCCAATCTGTATCATTCTTGTCTTTTAGTCTCAACTTGATTCTTTCGAGCGTATTTTTCCGGTCGATGGAAGTAAGCGCTGTTGAAAGATGTTCAACCGTCTTTCGCCCTCTTTCGTGTGCAATCTTATCAGCTAAGGCTGCTGCTGACTGTACCGTGTTCATAACAACGATTCGCGGACCGTTCAGGTTATGCACCCACCGATACAACTCATCAAGACTCATCGGGTTTTTTTCCACACTATATACAATTCTGTTCTGCTCATGTTGTGCAGCCTTCTTGTAAAGATTGTCCCCTGCAATTTCCGGAACAATGACTCTTGTTTCTGAGAATTCTTTCAGGTGCCAAAAATGAGAAAGCGAGCCGGAACCAAGCACAATATGACACCCCCAGTTTTCTACCAAGGTTTGTAGCCATTTCCATGCCTGAGGCCAAAGATGTGCTGGAAGAGCAGCATGTGCCTCATCAATAAAAATCGCAGCACCTGGGAGGTTGTGAAGTTTTCTGAGTGATGCGGGTCTATTACCTGCAAGTGTCTCAAAGAACTGAACAGCAGTTGTCACTGTGATTGGGGCACTCCAGCGAAACGAAGAAGCCATTAACAATTGATTCTTGTATTCGGCTTTGTGATGATGAGCCGCCACTATAGCTTCAGTGTCTTCACCAGGGAGAATCAGTGCTTTGCGGTACGTTTCTACAGACTGATCAATAATATTGGTAAACGGCAGCACAACAAAGACCCGTCGGAGGCTGAATTGCTCTGCCACTCTCAAGAGATGCGCCATCACAGAGGTTGTCTTGCCGGTGCCAACAGGCATGCTGCAAGCATAAATACCTCTTTTTTCTGGTTCTGTAGTTTTGCAAATATGATAAAACTCTTGCCTTACAGCAAGCCTCTCAGGTGTAACATCTTCTGTTGGAAATGAGTGGATATATGTGTCAAGACATTCAAGCCTTTTTGCCGGATAAAGAGGAATGTCAGTTGCAAGTGCTTCCCCTCCATAGTGTCTTGCCGTGTCAGTATGATCTGCATCAACAAGACAGGAAAGGGCCATCCTGTAGAATAGTGTATCCTTCGGCCTTCCGCCCTCTGCCTGTTCACTCACTGAATTCTTTATTTCTGTTGCGTGTTTTGATAGGTAATCTTTTAGACTCTCATTAGTAATATCCATTACCGTCTTTTCATATCCGCTGACCTGATTAACATTCCTAAAGCTGTGCTCCTTTTCTCGCTCCTCCCCTATTGATGGAAGACCGCTATGATGTGAGAATACAGAGAGAGCGGCTGGGAGATGGTTTTTTAAGAGAAGAGCCGTACCCGCATCTTCATGCTTTACAGGAAGTTTCTCCTGTGGCTTATCCGAAAGAACTTTTTGATTTGCCGTGTCGATCTTCCCCAAGTCGTGATACTCAGCAGATGTGCATACAGACGACATGAAAAGTTCACCAAATGTAATGTGAGGAAGTACACCCGATGCAAATAACTCAGCCATTCGCATTACTTCGGAAGCATGCTCCTTATAAGACTGTTCCGGATAGCCATAACGTGCGCTATGTGCTAAAAGCTCCATATCCTTCTACCTCATCCGATCCATGAGGTCTTCGATAGTGACCTTGTCCTCGAACTGTTTGAAAATGTCTGGATTATCCTTTTTATTAGGGATAATATATTCACTCCGCTCAACAGAAGGTTTGTCTTTAGCCTCCCTCTTTTTAGGCATGAGCGCATCTATAAGATCAAAATCGCTACAAGAGCCCCTCTGATTGTTGTGCTTTGCGTACCAAGCGTGCAAAACCTCAACCTGTGTCCTCACAAGCGAACGGTTATGCGAGTAGACATAAGGAATTAACTCTAAGACAATATCGACATCAGTTTTTGAACATCCGGTTTTGCTTGCTTGTGTTGGGTTAACAAAAAATGGAATGGCATAGATTCCGTGCTCAACAAACTTATAAGCACCCGGCGCCATTCCACTCGTCTTATCTTTCTGTACGCTTGATTTATTGGTCATCGTAAAATCTGTGCGTGATGTCACAGGCGCTATCGAAAGACCGAGTCCAAAATGGACAACACCTGTCTTCACGCTTTCCTTAAGTGTAATTGCATCCTTAGTTTTTTCTTTACTAATTTCCTTAGCAGGCGCAGCATCGGCTCCGGTTTTCCCTGACTCTTCCTCGGCCTTCTCCAAAAAGGTGTTTCCGAAAACACGGGCATCCCAAAAACTATCGATAAATTTTGTACCGTTTTTTTCAAGAATCATATTCTTTATAGAACCACGATCCCTGCCGCGTTCTTCCAGAATATCAAAGCGATTGTCATCTGTAATTTTTAATGTCTCCTTTAAGTAGAGCCAGATAGGTCCTTGTTTGTTTCCTACGAGATCCCTTATCTTCCGTTTTACAGAGACCGGCGAGATTTCTCCTATATCCCCTCTACGCTTTCTTGGAGCACCGTCACGTTCTGGATCGCCGTTAGGGTTAGAGTTCCGAACTTCTACAATAATCAATCCTGTTGCCCTTGGAATACTATTGGTTCCTGTCGTTTCGGTTGTCATAATTATTCTCCTCCTTCATTTTTTTGTTCATTGTTACCATCTGAGCCACCATCTTTCTTTGCTCCATAAGAAAGATATCCCAGTAGCAATTTGGCCTTTGCTGCATCATTAAGCTCCGTAGGAAGCTGTGCCTTTGACAACTCGTCAGTTAATTCCGCAATTCTCCTGATGCAATTCTTTGCTATTTGGCCGGGTTTTTCATTCGTACCTACGCGTTTTGCCCATGAGTAATATGGATGTGCAAGCCTGCTACTTAGGGTTAGAAACGCCTCCAATGGGTTCTGTAATGCCAGCTTCATGTTATCGTTCCCCAAGAGACTCATAGGAACATTCCCTGATCTTACATCCATATGATATTGGATGTAGAGGTCATCAACCACCGCAAAATACCTTCCGAGATAAAACAAATTTTCCATCATGTAATCCTCCTTCCTTATTCCTTTCTTAAATAAAAGCAGTCCGTATAGTGATGGGAGCATGTGCAGATAAGAGGTGTCCTTGAATTTAATTTTTGCTCCTGTTTTATGGTAATCATGTCGAGTCTTCAATGCTGCTGAAATAATAACATTAGAAGTTTTTTCAACTACGAAGGCAATACCCGTCTCAATACGTTGACCAATAACCTTATCTCCTTCAAAAAGAAAATCCAGCGCCTCATCCGTTGTAAATCGTCTCGATTGAGTGCGTAGTGCGCCATCTTGATCCCAATCGCTATTGAGAAGCTTGATGGCTTCTATAGGATAAAGAGGAATGGCATCTCTCGTACTTCTCTTCTCATCCCCATCCTTCTTCTTATTGAGAGTGATCCACGGCAGGCTTACACTTGGAATGTTAGCATTGCCTGCTTGCCAGCGGGACGCCCCCTCTGTGAGTTGGGATAATGAATACTTGCGGCTGGCAAGAATTTTAGTATTGCCACGGTCTACGGCAGCCAGCACATTAAATGATATTTTTGCATCCGGTTTTTGCTGAGCTACTCCGTCGAAAGGTTTCAATGCAAGTTTTGTGGCTGCTTCGCTTCGGTATATATCCTTGTCGGAATCATCTTCCTCCCTATCAAAAAATTGCAAAGTATTTGCATCTTTTAATTCTGTGCAGTAGGCAAAGATAACAGTTTTGCGGCTATTTCTTTTGGGCTCATACTTTGTAAGACTTTTCCATGTGGTTCCTTCCATTTTTTGATTCAGGATATAATCCATGCCTTTGGCTGCCATCTTTCTTATCTCAGAACCTGCGGGAAATAAAGACGACCCTTCACGCCCATAGCGCCTAAGACAAGGGATTTGAGAGTTTGCCGCAAAAGGAACTCTCGGGCCAAGGCCACCTACACTAATCGGAGAAAAGTTCTCCATTGCCCCCGCAGAGTCTTTCCCATATGCATCGGGCTGACCAGTCGGCGAACAATGCACCTCGCTATAAGATTCAAACTGTGTCCTCATCCAATCCTGGATTACCGTAGAGTATGGAGGATACTTTTCTATCTCCGGGTCAGGAGGATATTTATTCCAGTCCGCAATGGTCAGAAGGTAAAGAAAATCTTTACCATGCTCCTTACCTCGCCGTTTCCTCTTTCCCTTGACCTTAACTGCAAAGAGAGCTTCGGCATAAACCTTTTCACCTGTTTCTATCAATTTCTGCATTAGTGTAGAGCAAACGCTTCTTTGCAGTTCCTCTGGTTCACATGCCCTTGAGCGCTTGATAAGCTCCTCCAGCACTTGGTAGGGTTTAGGAATTTCCCCTATCATTGTTTTTATAGTATCGGGCGTATCCTTGAGACACTTGCCAAGCCACGTTATATCATCACTCCAAAGGTCATTACATTTTGTCATCAGTTCATTTAATACAAGCTCTTTGACCGCCCTTATTGACCTTGTGCGTGAATTCGTCAAGTTTTCTATAAAAGCAAGGATGTCTTTTCCATTCTCCGATGAAAAAGCAGGCAGGGGATCAGGTATTTCAAATAAAGCTCTGACATTGAAGGCTGGGAAAGTTGGTGTGTGATTATCCTCTTGCCATCTATAAACCTCCTCGATTTTAAATTCTGTTAGTGCACTTATGTCGCTCACCTTGCCACATTTATCCAACGACACCCTAAACGCAGCCTTACCTTTGGGACACTTTCTAAAATGAGGATATGGAGTGCTAAAATCGCATCCGAGCCTGTTGAGTGCGTCGTAAAGATCTACCAATTCATTCAGCATATTCGAGCCTTCCTTTCTCGATTCGACGTCCGTGTTCACTCTGGGCATATCGTGGAGAGCGAACCCCAGCGTCTTGGTCGTATACGGAATAAAGGAACGACGGCAGGACTTCATTTATTGAAGTCTGGACTTTCGTATTATTCCTGAATGGGCCTATGTAATCCGGCACAAATTCACGCCATCCAAGACAAGGGGTATCGTGGAACTGGCCTCTAAACAGCCGCCTATTGAAGCGCTCTTGCCCATAATGACATGAATTGACTTCAGCAAGTTGCCCGGCTTCCTTGAGGGTTTTTGGAACATATTTGAAATCCTCAAGCCTCGCGTAAAGCCTATAGCAAACATTGATAAGCACTGTCGCCTTATGCTGAAATAGATTTCCTTTTCTTATAGACTCGTCTTTTCTCAGTGGTCCTCCATAGTTTGTAGTGTAGTCGTGATAGACAATCGGAGCGCATATTTCAACGGCTGTAGGGATGATTACTGCATTCTTCAAACGTGATATCGATTCAAATAGTCCTTTTGCGGCAGACCATGGCGGCACGGGATAGCTGATCGGTGTCGCTCCTGTGTCCGGCCTTGTCCACATCGCCGTTGGCCCCGCGACTTCAAATGATACCTCGTATGATTTTTCCATTTACAAGCCCTCCCTTCTTTGTAGCTTTTTGATTTTATGCTATCCTGTCAGCTTATACAAACAAATAAACACTTCCCCACATCATGCCGCAACCCCGCCAGATAAGCCCAATCGCCGGAGCCGAATTCATCTGCAAACTTCCTTGCTGCTACCCCTCCAACCTCCCCTTGGCAAGGGGAGGACTGAGGTGGGGTCAGATGCTCCTCAAGCCCCTGCCATTCGCTTGTCGGCTTTCCCTCAACACTATGGGCGTAATATTCTTGCGTAGGAATACAAGACCTTTTTACAACTTCCAAGTAGAAAAAGCAAGGGGGTTTTATGTTAGAGGAGGTTCTCAAAGCAAACTCATTAACTGCAATTTTCGCAATCTCAGCAGAGAGGCAGCCTGACTTACTTTTTAATCTCCTTAAGCCGCTCTTTGACTTTGTTTTTCAGGGATTCGTCAGACGAAAGAGTAAGAAATTGCTGATAGTGGCTTTCTGCGGTCTGGCTGTCGCCTTCAGCCTCAAGCAGCATGGCATAATTCAAATGAGCCTCAGCGTAGGAGGGGTTCAGGGAGAGGGCCTTCTTATAAAAAAACGCTGCCTTCTTTCTGTCTCCAAGCATCTCATAAGTTACAGCCAGATTATTTATAGCCTCGTAATAATCCGGCTTAAGCTGAAGGGCCTTTTCATAAGCCTTAACCGCTTCTTTAAATTTGCCCTGATTTTTTAGCGCAAGTCCAAGGTGATTGTGCATTGCCGCATCGTCTGGTTTTTGACTAATTGCTTTTCTCAAGATGCTTTCAGCAGCCGAATAATTTTTGCCTTTTATCTGCTTTATCGCATCTTCATGAAGTTTCATTGTATCCATGCCTTTAGAAACAGGCGCCGGTGTTTGAGCCTGTGGAACTGCCGGAGGTTGAATGCTTGCGGGCTGCTGCTTTGGCTGAACCTCAACCACCTTTTTTGAAGGCTTTGCAAACAGTCTTGAGAGTGTTTTGTTTTTAGCCAGATAAATGCCTGCAAAAGAAGACAATGCAAGCACAGCAATGCCGATGATAATTACGGTCAAGAACTTCTTATCTGCGAACTGGTAAGCCTGGGTCTTTTTGAGCGGCGCTTTCTCAACCCTGGATTCATCTTCCGCTTTTTTGAGAGCCTTAAAAATTATGCTCATAGATATTCACTCCTTCAGGCAAAGAAAAATCAAAAACCGCATCTTTAATCCCTGTGTTCAGCTCTACATTCTTAAGCCGTATCTCAATCCTGTTTGAACGCATGTCATTTATTATAAAAGATTTTATAGGAAAGTCCTCATCGGAAGTTTCTATCTCAACGGAAACAATATTCCCCATAGGATTTTTAGGGACAAGAATCAGTTTTTTATTTTTTTGGGTTATGTTGAATTCTTCTTTTACATTTCCGAAACCGCTTAGCAGGGCCACAGGCGCCTGACCGTATGTCTGCCTGTTGAAAACGCTCTTGAACGCCTGTTTCTCAGCCTTTTTATATATCAGAATCTTATCGTTATTTATTATAATCTCCTGCGGCTTCTCGCCCTTGTATTGCCATCTCATCTTTGAAGGCCTCTTTATAAAAAGAACTCCTTTGTATGTGTCTGTTCTGCCAAGGTCTTTCATATAATTCTTCTGGACAAAGCCTGCTTTCATATCGCTTATATTCCTGTAAGCCTCCTGAATCCTTGCAGCCTCATCATCAGCAAAGACAGGCGACAGGTGACAGGTGACAGGTGACAGTATAAAAACTATAAAAAATAGTACTATACCTGAAACCTGAACCCTAAGACCTGAAACCTGTTCTTTGCTCATCTTTTCCTCCTCAGAAAATCTCTGGGCTTGCCTGCGCCTTTCGGAGAACCCACAAGCCCGTCTTCCTCCATCAGTTCCATGATGCGCGCAGCCCTGTTATAACCTATCTTAAGCCGCCTCTGTATTGACGATATAGACACCTCACCCGCAGACTCTGCATGTTCCACTGCCTTGTGATACAGCTCATCCCTCTCGGCAGAGGGCTCGTTATCCACGTGCTCCTCTATCTGTATATTTTCAAATATGGAATAGTCCGGCGCTCCCTGCGGCATGATAAAATCTGTAACGGCTTTTATCTCCTCTTCCGTGATGAGCGCGCCGTGTATGCGCATTATCTTTGTCCCCGGAAGCATGAAAAGCATATCGCCCTTGCCGAGAAGCTGTTCAGCGCCCTGCGCATCAAGTATCGTCCTTGAATCTATCCTCGTGGTTACCTGAAATGAAATCCTTGCAGGGAAATTAGCCTTAATAATCCCGGTAATCACATCAACCGAAGGCCTTTGTGTTGCAACAACCAGGTGTATGCCTGAGGCGCGCGCCATCTGCGCAAGCCTTGCTATGGAGTCCTCAACCTCGTTTGCAGAGGCAAACATCAGGTCTGCAAGCTCATCTATAAAGACAACGATATAAGGCAGCCGCTCGTCCTCTGAAACCAGTTTATTGTAGCTTTCTATATTCCTTGTGTTTTTCTCGGCAAGCCTTCTGTATCTATTCTCCATTTCAAAAACCATCTTCCTCAGCGCCTCTGCCGCCTCTTTCGGATTTGTTATAACAGGCGAGATGAGATGCGGTATGCCTTCATAGGCGGAAAGCTCAAGAAGTTTAGGGTCTATCATCAGCATCTTAACCTCTTTTGGAGACATCTTAAAAAGAATGCTCATAACCATAGAGTTTATAAATACGCTCTTGCCCGAACCTGTCGCTCCTGCAACAAGAAGATGCGGCATCTTCGCCAGGTCAGCAACAACAGGGACGCCGAATATGTCCTTACCCAGCGCCAGAGCAAGTCTTGAATGGCTCTTCATAAAGCCTTCGGAAGATATAATTTCTCTCAGGGACACTGTCTCCCGCGTCCTGTTAGGAACCTCAATCCCTATGGCTGACTTGCCTGAAATTGGAGACACCCTTACCCCATGAGACTTGAGCGCAAGCGCCAGGTCGTCTGACAGTGAGACAACCCTGTTTATCTTTACCCCGGGGGCCGGCTCAAACTCATACATTGTTACGATAGGCCCGGCCTGCACCTGTGTGATTTTACCCTCTACGCCAAAATCGAAAAGTTTCTGCACAAGCAGAGAAGAGCTTGTCAGAAGCTCATCCTTTGACGGCCTTATCCCTGAGTCATAGACATTAAGCAGTTCTAAAGAAGGCAGCGTATAGTCGCCTCTCTTACCCGGCTTTACAACTTCATGCCCGAACAAAGGCATCGGCTGCTGGACAGAACCTGTTAGATAAGATTCATCCTGAATAATGTTCTCTTCAATCAGCGGCTCAGATACCTGTTCTTCTTCACCCGCCTCATTCTTTTCTCTCCTCAATGCAAGCGATACCAATGACACAGGGCTGAGAAGCACCACAGAAGACAGGAACACTGCCAGCGAAAAGATATATGCTCCGGGTATTGATAAAAGACTCATCATAAAATCAGAAATAAACATGCCGGTAACGCCTCCCGGATTACTCTCAATCTTAAGCTTAAATGTCGCCGACATGAGAGACAGAAGGATGGAAGAAGAGAGAACAAAAAGCAGAACGCCAATCAAATTCATCCTGCGGCCTTCTTTTCTGAGGAGTCTTTTAACGCCATACACAATTACAAACAACGGTATCGCAAAGGCTGATAGGCCTATAACCGCCAGCAAAACATCTGACATGTAAGCCCCTACTATGCCGCCGTAGTTCTTTGGAGAAGAACCGGTAAACGTAAACAGAGAGGGGTCCCATGTTTTATGAGTCGCAAGGCTCAGTCCGATGTAAATGCCGCCTAAGATTGAGACGATGCCCAGGACTTCGTCTTTTACCCTTTTTATCCTTTCAGCCATATCCCTCCAATGATTATAACTGCAAGCATGAATCTATAATACACAAAAATATCCAAAGCGTGTCCTGAAAAAACAAAGAAACCCCCATGTCAGAACTTCCACCCCCTGTGCCAGTAAAAGGCCATGACAAGCAAACCGAATCCTATACGGTAATACGCAAAGCCTGAAAAATTATGCCGCGAGACATACCTGAGAAACGACTTAATGACAATCAGTGCAAAGAAGAACGATGTAACGAATCCAACGGCAAAGAGCGGAATGTCCGATAGCGAAAGAGCGTGAAGGTTCGAAAGCAAATCGTACCCTGTTGCCGCAAACATGGTCGGAATAGCGAGAAAGAAGGAAAATTCTACGGCAACCAGCCTGTCAAATCCTATGATAAGTCCCCCCATGATCGTTGCCCCTGAACGCGAAACTCCAGGGAAGAGCGCCAGACACTGAGCGAACCCAACTCCTATTGCCTGTTTCAGTGTGACGTTATCAACATCCTTTACATGTGACCGGCGCTCCATCCTTTCAATTATCAAGATCGCAAGCCCTCCCGCAATGAGCGCCACCGCAACAGTAATCGGGTTGAAGAGGTAAGTCTTTATGGCCTTATGCGTCAGCAGGCCGATGAATGCGGCCGGAAGAAACGCAATGATAAGTTTGATTACAAGAGAGCGGGCCTCTTTACGTGTCGGAAGCCCTTTCATCACGCTGAAGATTTTTTCCCTGTAAAGCCATACGACCGAGAGAATCGCCCCCAACTGAATGAACACCTCAAAGACCTTTGCCTTTTCATCGCTAAAACCAAGAAGGTCTCCGGCAAGGATTAAATGTCCTGTGGATGAGACGGGGATGAACTCGGTTATGCCCTCCACAATCCCCAGAAAGAAGCCTTTTAGTAGAAGTATCAAATCCATAAGCGGCTGCTTACTTCCTGAACATTGCGTGGCACCTGACGCATAGGCCGAGAAGCCTGTTGGTCTGTTTCTGGACTCTGCCTGTATGATTTTTCTTTGCTGATTCCACGAGTATCTCCACCTCTTTATGAAACCTGTTATCTAAACTGACAAAAAGTTTGAAGCGTTCCTGATTTTTGGGAAGGGCTATTTTTTTGCCTTCCTTTACAGTTTTCTCAACTTCTTCCCTTACCCTGTGCACCTCTTCAAATGCAGGAGCAATCTTATCAAGCCGGTTTAATACAACAGCATCAATTGTTGTTTTAAAGGCTTTATCAAGGGCAGCCATCTCTTTGATGATAAGATTTTGCGACGCCTCTTTATCAGCGCCCAAGGTAATGCTGTTTGAGGACATGGCAAGGGCTAAAACAACAACAAAAATTATTTGCCTGCTCATACTTATCCCTCCTTCCAAATCTTCTTATATCTCAAATATTATCGGAACTATCATGGGGCTCTTCTCCATCGTGTTCCTGAGATATTTCTTTAATACGCTTCGTATCTTGGACTTAACCAGAGACGGGTCTAACATTATCTCCTTGTCCAATACCTTCAGCGTCTCTGACACAAGGCTCCCGATATTATTAATGAGGTCCGGAACCGTATCTTCAAAGACAAAGCCTCTTGTGATTATATCCGGCCCGGAGACAAGCCTGCCTGTGAGTTTTTCAACTGCAATTATCACAAGCACAAGGCCGTCATATCCAAGCCTTCTCCTGTCGCGAAGAACCATGCCTTCAACATCTCCCACTCCCTTGCCGTCTATGAAAATTCTGCCGGAGTTGACCCTTCCGTTCTTTTTTGCGCCCTCGTCTGTTATTTCAAGTATCTCTCCGTCTTCAAGCATGAATATATTCTCTTTCGGGATGCCTGTCTTTTCTGCAAGCCTTGAGTGATACACAAGATGCCTGTACTCGCCGTGAACCGGCATAAAGTATTTTGGCCTCACCATATTAAGCATGAGTTTGAGCTCTTCCTTTGACGCATGGCCTGAGACGTGTATCTCTGAAACTTTTTCATATATAACATTTGCGCCTCTCTTGAAGAGATGGTTTATAATCCTTCCTATGGAACGCTCATTGCCCGGTATCACCTTTGCTGAGAGTATAACCGTGTCTCCTTCCTTTGCCTTTATCTGCTTGTGTTCATCCGTCGCTATCCTTGAAAGAACGCTCATCGGCTCGCCCTGACTGCCTGTTGTTATAATCACTACCTCTCTGTCTTCAAGCTTTTTTAAATCCTCAAGCCTGAGCCAGGTCTCTCTCGGTATCTGAAGATAACCGAGGTCCAGGGCTATCTGGGCGTTGGAGACCAGGCTCTTGCCGCAGAGTATTACCTTTCTTCCGAACTTCACTGCAACGTCAATCGCCTGCTGAATCCTGTGTATGTTTGAGGCAAAGGTCGCAATAATTATTCTTCCCTGTGATGCAGAGAAGATGTCCTCAAAGGCCCGCCGCACTTCTTTCTCGGAAAATGTATATCCGCCTTTTTCAGCATTCGTGCTGTCGGAAAGCATCAGGAGAGCGCCTTTCTCTCCGTATTCGGAAAACTTGTGGAAATCCATTAACTGCCCGTCAACAGGCGTCGGGTCCAGTTTGAAATCTCCGGTATGCACAACCTTTCCAATAGGCGTATCTATTCCCAAGCCCACACCGTCAACAATGCTGTGGGTTACACGAACAAACTCAACAGAAAAAACTCCGAGGTTCACCACATCCCTCGGCTTAACGGGAATGAGTGCGGCATTTTCAAGAAAATGTTCTTTGAGTTTTTCTCTGACAAGCCCAAGCGTGAGTGGAGTTCCGTAAACAGGCACATCAATCTCTTTCAAAAGAAAAGGGAGCGCTCCTGTGTGGTCTTCATGCCCGTGCGTGAGCACAACCCCTTTTATCTTGTCCTTATTTTCTATGAGGTAAGAAAAATCCGGGATGACAAAATCAACCCCGAGCATGTCCTCCTCAGGAAACATCAGCCCGGCATCTACAATAATGAGGTCATCGCCGTATTCCATGACAGTCATGTTGAGGCCTATCTCCTCAACACCGCCAAGAGGGATAATAGAGAGGATATTTTTCATAAGTTCAAATGCATAAGCACTTAGGAATCAATAATTACCAGAAATTCATCAGATGTCAGGATTGGTATCACATCAGAGATATAATCACCTTTGTTCCTGGTTATTATACAGTCTGCCTTTACCTGTAAAGCAGAATAATACTGCACCGCATCTTCAAAATCCCTGAAATCAGATGCAAGGGACAGGTCTATGACTTTCTCGTTGACAGGGGCAATGCTGAACACAATCCTTATCTTTTCAAGGGCTTTAAGGGCTTTCTCCCTGTTAATTCCCTTTGACAATAAATAGAAAAGCGTTGGAAAACTTAAAGCGCAAAGATAACCTTTAATATTTTTATCTTCAATTTCCTTAAATACTTTAGCTGCCGGATAATAGAAAGGATGGCGTTTTAAAAAGATATCGAGAACAGAATTGATGTCGCATAGGACACTTTTCAAAGATACTTTTCCTCTATATGCTTTCTGTATTTCTTAAGCAGTTTACCTTTATCAGTCTTTGAAGAAAGTATGCCTGACACTTCAGATAGAACAGGCGACTCTATTATCTCTTTTTTCTTTTGGGGTGAGATGGACATGAAATAGTCAGCCACCATCTGCGAAAGGCTGATGTCCCTCGCACTCGCAATCTTTTTTGTATCTTTTATCAGCTTTTCATCAAGACGCAATGTCAATTTAGTATTCATCTTACCCTCTGACGTATATATTTTATATTCATATACGTCAAGATGTCAATTAGCGAATTATTTTCATCCCTTAATTACTCCCATCGGCCTTAATCTTGCAACCTTTTTTGATATGCCTGCTTTATGGACAACATCAACAACATCCGAGACGTCTTTATACGCCTCTGACATCTCCTCTGCAAGCGTCTCTCTTCCTGCAGAGCGGACTATTATTCCTTTGTCTTCCATTTCACGCCATATCGCCCTGCCCTTTGCCTTCTTTATTGCCTGATGCCTTGACATCACCCTTCCCGCGCCGTGACATGTTGAGCCGAATGTTTCGCTCATTGCCTTTTCTGTTCCTATCAATACAAAAGACGCCCTGCCCATATCGCCGGGTATCAAGACAGGCTGGCCTATTTGTTTATAAGCATCAGGCAAGTCCGGATGTCCCGGCGGAAAAGCCCGTGTTGCTCCTTTTCTGTGGACTATGAGTTTTTTCTTTCTGCCATTTACAATATGTTCTTCAACCTTCGCGATATTATGAGCCACGTCATATATCAGGCTCATCCCTAATTCCCTCGGAGTTGTACTGAAAAAACTCACAAACGCTTCTCTGGTCCAGTGCATTATGCACTGTCTGTTCGCCCAAGCATAATTTGCGGCAGCCCTCATCGCAGAGAGATAATCCTGAGCCTCGGGACTTCTATAAGGAGCGCAGGCAAGTTCCCTGTCGGGAAGTTCAATTTTGTATTTGCTGACAGCCCTCTCCATCACCTCAAGAAAATCCGTGCATACCTGATGCCCGAACCCGCGCGAACCTGTATGTATCATCACAGTAACCTGCCCTTCAAACAGGCCGATTGCATTGACGGCTTTTTCATCGTATATCTCATCCACATACTGGATTTCAAGGAAATGATTGCCGGAGCCCAGAGTCCCCTGCTGCGCCCTGCCTCTCTCATAAGCCTTTTTGCTTATGAGGTCAGGGTCTGCGCCGTCAATGCACCCTCCTGATTCAATCCTTTCAAGGTCTGACATCTCTCCGTATCCCTCTTCCACGGCCCAGCGGGCGCCATTCAGCATCAATCTTCTTTCGCTGTCAGGCGTAAGCCGTATCTTGCCCTTTGAACCGACTCCTGAAGGGATTTCATTATAAAGTATTCCGATAAGCTCTTTTAATTTCGGCGCAACATCATTTTTCATCAGGTTGGTTCTTAAGAGGCGCACACCGCAATTTATGTCATAGCCCACGCCTCCAGGCGAGACTATACCTTCATCTAAGTCAAATGCCGCCACCCCGCCTATTGCAAACCCGTATCCCATATGGATGTCAGGCATTGCCATAGACGCATTTACAATGCCCGGCAGTGTTGCAACATTTGCAACCTGGTCAATACACTGGGGTTCAAGGTCTTTTTCAAGGATTTCATCAACATAAATAATTCCCCTGACCCTCATCCCCGGCTTGTAGTCTGAGGGAACTTCTACCCTTGTTTCATCAAGCCTTTTAAGTTTTTCTGGAAGCATAAAATCAGTATCCTCGGTACAAAAAAGTTCTTTTATAAATTATTCTTTCATGCGTCTTTTCTGTTTTTTGTAAAACATCAAGAACTCCTTTGGAGAAAAGACCTTAATTCCCAAGCATAGTTCAGCAGGGAAATGCTTTTGATTTCCCGTGACAAGACATACAGCTTTACTTGCAATGGCTGTTTCAATGAATGGTTCGTCGTCAGAATCAGGAAGCGAATTGGCCAGAGGAGAAGGCGCCGCCGTCTGTCCGCGATACTCAATATAGTCAAGAAGCGCATCCACTTTTTCTTCTTCAAACTTAAACTTAGGCCGGCGTATAACTTCATTATACTCCGAAAGAATACGGGCATCAAAAGAAAGCGTCAGTTCGCCGGATGAAACCATGCGGACGATTTCTCCGCAAACCCCGAACGGCGACAAAAGACCGGCAACAAGGACATTTGTGTCAAGCACAATGTTCATCGTGAGCGCTTTTTACGGACAGCTTTTATCTCGGCGTTAATCTCATCCATAGAAATCTTGTCGGTTCCACGCTCTACCGAACTGCGCTGAAGAGAGACAACCGCTTCAACTGCGCGGGACTGACGAAATGCCGCGAGCGATTCCTCAAGGTTTTTTTCGGTTATTGCCGCAAGGATGGCTATGGGCCGTCCATTGCTTGTAACAACCATTTCCCTTTCCCCGGGAAGCTCTTTCCATATCTGCGCTGATTTGCCTCTTAAATCCCTAACGCTCAAAAATTTCATAGTCTTGTCCCCCATTTGTGTATTATATTATGTACACAAACGTCACCCGATGTCAAATCGGTTTTTATATATCAAAAATAATATCCGCCTGCCAAACATCCCCTGCCTTCTCTATCTTCAGTCTATGATATGTCGCTGCCTTTATCAATAATTTTCTCTCATGCCTTTCAGTATCAAATTCCTCTCCTGAAATTATCGCCTTAAGCGATGGGGATTGGGGATTAGGAGTTAGGGATTGGATATCAATTCTCTTCCCGATAAAATTATACGCATCAAATTGAAATATGAGTTCATTCAACAACGAAACCAGCAGCCCTTCAAGGGAATTGCTCTCCACGGAAATGCTGATGTCCTTCTCCGCTTTTACGCCTTCAAGGTCAGTTATCAGGCTGTACATGCCAAGAGCAGAATTTTTAAAGACATCTTCAATGCTTTTGCCAAAAGCCCTTATTCCCACATCGCCTGATATGTCTATAACTTCAAATATTTTCATAGCACATCCGCCAGTCTTGCAAATTCCTCAATGCTCAGAGTGCCGGGCCTTCTCTGCGGGTCAATGCCTATATTAATCAATATTTCTCTAATCCCACCTTGCCCCCCTTCACCCCCCCTAATCCCCCCCTTGCTAAGGGGGGGAACATGGGGGGGTATTATTGACTTCAGCGCATTTGCAAGCGTCTTTCTCCTCTGTGTAAAAGCGGTCTTGACCACCCTGAAAAAAAACTTCTCGTCCTTAACGCTAATAAGAGGCGATTTTCTGATTTTTAGATGAATGACGGCAGAATCAACATTTGGCACAGGCCTGAACGCACCTTTAGGAATTATAAACTTTAATTCCGGAACAGCATAATACTGAATCATAATAGAAAGAACGCCGTAGTCTTTAGTATCTGGTTGGGCCGCGATTCTCTTTGCTACCTCTTTCTGAACAGTAAGCGTCATGGATATGAGATTCCCCCTGCTCTCAATAAGCCTGAATATTATCGGAGTAGTGATGTAATAAGGGATGTTTGCAACTACCTTGAATTCAGGAAGGCCTTCATAGGGATATCTGAGCGCATTTCCGCAGTCAAGCTCAACATTCCCGTACTCGTTAAATCCGGACTTGAGTTTCTCGCAGAGTTCCCTGTCAAGTTCTATCGCTATGACTTTTTTTGCCTTCTCTGCAAGCAGCGCTGTAAGACTGCCGCGGCCGGGCCCTATCTCAACAACAGTATCCTCTGATGATATCTCTGACGCCTGCACAATCTTCCTGAGTATGGAAGGGTCATAAAGAAAATTCTGGCCCAGGTGTTTTTTCGGTTTCATGCTTTAATTATAACAGAAGAATTTTGGGGCTTACCTAATATAAACCCCGTAAATACTGTATATAAAATGTCCTTTGACAGTGAGTTCTTCCTCTTTCCAGTCCTCGGGCAAAGGCCAGTAAGGCTCCGCATCCTTAAGCGCCTTTTTTGCTGCATCATCCAGACTTTTATAGCCTGATGTTCTGACAAGCTCTATCTTGCCAAGACGGCCATCCTTTTTAATCGTAAAGCTGAGATAGAGGTCTCCGTAAATCTGACGCATTGCCGCATCAGAGGGATATTGCCATATCCCTTCAATCTTATCTTTCAGCCTCAGCATGTAGCCGTCATATTTAAATCCCTTAACATCAAATGAGATACTGCTCTTCTGAGGTTGCGCCTCAGTCTTCTTCGCTATTTCTATTCCTGCCTCCTTTGCGCTTTGTCCCACCGAAAAAACCTTTTCTTTCTGCGTAATGCTGTCTATCGTCTCTCTCCTAAGCGGAAACGAGCCTCCTCCTGCGCCGGGAGGCATTCCTGATTGCGAACTTTTCAAATTCTCTGACCCATTGCTCATGGAGCCTGAAGGCGCTGCCGCTTGTGCAGCGGACTCCTGACTCTTAGCGCTCTGCGGGCTCTTTGAACCGGTGGATGGGGCAGAGGGGATAGAAGGCTTCTTAGAGGAGCGAGGCAAGGATGCGGGTTTTGCCGGCATAGGCGGCAGCATAACCTTCGGACTTTGATGCGCTGTCCTGTCCCCGCCTCCCAGACCTATCTCCTCTGCTGTAACAAGCCTCGCAGAAAACGGCTGTCCCCTTTGCTCCTTCTTTGCAGGGGCGATAAAAAGAAGGGACATCGCAAGCAGGTGAATTACCAGAGAGTACGATATGAATCTTTTCTGTATCAACTTAAAGTTTTTCTGAAAAAGTTTACAAAAGAGATTAGGTTCCCTCTGCCTGAAGACTTCTCAAACCAGAGTCTCATGGCCGCAGCCTGAATCTCCTCTCTTCTGTAGAGGGAAACAAATTTCTCGGCTGAATTGTCATCCCTCAGAAAATAATCGCAGAGCTTTCTCATTATCATAAACCTGCTGTTAAACCTCTTGCGCCACAGCCTCTTATAATCAGAGGGTTTTCCCGCTATTATTGCCATTGCTGCAAACTCCCCGGCCTTCATCGCATAGTATATACCCTCATAAGTCAGCGGCATCACCTGCCCTGCCGCATCGCCGATAAAGAGTATACTATCTTTATTATATAACTCTCCGTTCCATAACGGCACCCTGTACATCCGCTCCGCATTACAATCAGCGCTCAGACTCCTTCTCTCAAAAAATGCCTTGAGCATGCCTTTCAACGCTCGCGCGTCAGGACTGCCGGTGCCTACCGATATGCCGTCAGTTTCAGGGAAGACCCAGGAATACGATTTGTCGGCATGGGATTCACCAAACCAGAACTCACATGTATCGGCGTCTTTATTTCTTATCTTCCCTGTGAGCGTATATAAAGCAGGGGGCAGCTTCAACCCCAGCGCAAGCCTTACTCTTGAATTCACACCATCAGCGGCTATAACATAGTCAGCTTTTATGCCTTCTTCTGCGCCGTTAATGTTTACCCTTGCAGTTATCTGTTTTCCCGTCTCTTCAAAATGCCTGAACTCAGCCTCAATTAACTGCGCCCCTCTACGTTTCGCCTCTTCCCTCAACAGGCAGTCAAATTCACCGCGCTTGACTATGGCAATAAAACCTCCCTTAAGTCTAATATCAACAGCGTTATTCAGAGGAGACACCAACTTTATATTTTTGACGCTTTTTTTGATAATATTTCTGGGTATGCCAAATTCATCAAAGGCAGCGTCAGGGATTCCGCCGCCGCAGGGCTTGACAAAAGAAAAATTCCTTTCAAGCAGTATTGCGTCTATTCCTTCTTTTGCAAGAAAACGGGCTGCTGTTGAACCCGCAGGCCCTCCGCCTACTACAAGAACCTTAGTTCTGAGCATAATAAGAAACCACGGGATACAGGATGCACGATTCATGATTCATGATGGACGATAACCCCCCTTTAGTTCCCCCCTTACTAAGGGGGGAGTGAGGGGGGTTGCATCTTGCATCCTGCATCTTGTATCCTTAAAATCCCGGCGGAAACGGACAGTGAATCTTGGCCCTTTTTATCCCTGAAGAACCGCGTGAAAAGTATGCGGCTATCTTAAAAAAGAATTCCCCGACAGAGCCTGATATTGTGCCGTCCCTGTTTTCACCCCAGTTAAGAGTTTTTTCGTTGTTGTTTATAGCGATTATCAGATATACCTGTCCATCTTTCATCTCTTTGATGTCTTCATCGCTTGGGATAGGAAGCCCCTTTTGTCACCCGAACTGGGTATGAGAATGGAAGTCGCCTATGATTTGAAGCCTGTCAAACTTCTCTAATATAGGCTCTATCTTCTTATGATTCTTGTGCTGAAAGGTAACTCCCTTATGCCTCCTCCTGGCCGTCTGAAAACTGAATGCATGTTCAATTATAAATCTGCCTTCAGGTTTATAGCCGAGGAGAAAGCCCAGGCTCTCTCTCTTATATACCTCGGCAGCGCTTAATAAAAGGTCTATAAAGGCAGTCTCGGATAAATAGACCCTCACTTCTTGGCCTCATAACGCGGCAATCTTACGCTGAGCACAGGACATGGGGCGTCTCTTACAACCTTTTCCGCAGTGCTTCCGAAGATAACCCTGTCAAGCCCTTTCCTGCCGTGCGTGCCTATAACTATAAGGTCCGCCTTTTTCTCTCCTGCAAATTTTAGAATCTCCTGGTACGGCGTTCCCTTTACAACAATACGTTCAATGTCCTTTAACCCCCTGAACTCTTCAACGCCATACCTGGCTATCTCTTTTGCCGCATTCCCCTCAATATCCCTGTACAACTCGTCCAGCGACACATGAGGCACATACCACCCCATTGCCTCGGCTATGTCCTGAATAACATGAAGCAGATAAAGTTTTGCGCCGTAATGCCTTGCCATATCAGCCGCATAAGGCAGGGCATTATCCGACCCCTCTGAAAAGTCCGTAGGAAAGAGAATCTTCTTAACGTTCATCTCACGCCTCCCTTAAATATTTAGCTGCATCCTCAGGGGATGTTGTTACCGCATAAAAACCCGAACCCCACTCAAAACCGCTTGCTCTCGCAAGTCTCGGCCTTACCTCTATATGCCAGTGAAAATCTTCTCCGAGCGTATGCCAGTGATTGCGCCTCGGTATCATGTTAGGAACTGTGTGTATAATGTAATTATACGGCGGATTTTTCAGCACAGTCCCGAGTTTTTTGAGCATAGCCGACAGCATCAAAGCCAGGTCTTCCATCTCCTCTGAATTTATCTCCTGAAATGCGCAGGAATGCCTCTTTGGCATTATGCAGAATTCAAATGAAGAAATCTGGGCGTAAGGGCAAAAGGCGATAAATTTTTTCGTCTCAAAGATTACCCTCTCGCCATTCCTCAACTCTTCCCTTATTATATCGCAGAAGATGCACCGCTCTTTATAAGCATAATACTGCTTTGCGCCGTCAAGTTCTTCTTTGATGCGTCTCGGGATAATCGGAGTCGCGATAATCTGTGAATGGGAATGAGAATAAACCGCGCCTGCCTCCCTGCCGGAATTTTTATATATCAACACATATCTCAGCCTTAAATCTTTCTCCAGGTCGGCAATCCTCTCCTTATAAAGTGAAACTACCCTGAGCGTCTGTTCAAAACTTATATCACCGCTTGTTTTATTATGCTCAGGCGTCTCTATGATAATCTCATTTGCGCCTATGCTGTTCATCCTGTCATACATGCCGACGCCCCGCCTGCCGAGCTCGCCTTCCACATGCAGTATTGGTTTAAAACTCGGGATTACCCTTGCCAGCCAGCCCGGTTCATTGGGATGCGAGCCGTTTCCCCTGATTGCAGTTATTTCCGGAGGGGTTTCTTTTTCTCTGCCGGAACAAAGGATGCATTCGGATTCTTTTGCCTCATCTCCCGGAATATGATATTCCGCCGGAGCCATAGAATCCGACATAACAGCAACCCATCTATTCATCAAAGGGTCTTTTCTCAGTTCATGCATTATGCATTCCTCCTGTCAGACAGGTTATAAATAAATCTCAGTCCTTTTAAGACAAGCGCAGGCTCAATATGGTCCACCTTCCTGAGAAACGGCAAAACGAATTCAGCATTGCCGCCTGTTACAACTATTTTAAAACTTTCCGCTTCCATTTTTTCCACCTCTGACATAATCCTTTCCACTGCCCCTGCCGTCCCATATACAATGCCGGAACGGATACACTCTGCCGTATCCTTTCCAAGAGGAGAGAGCGGCTTAGAAACTGCAACATCCGGTAATTGTGCCGTATCGCTGAAAAGGGATTTCCGCATAAGTTCCAGCCCCGGCATAATTGCGCCGCCCTTATATTTATTTCCGCTTCCAATAAAATTAAGCGTAGTCGCTGTGCCAAAATCAATTACCGCGACAGGAGCGCCAAACAGGCCGCACGCTCCTGCGGCTGCCGCAATCCTGTCTGTGCCGAGTTTCTCAGGCTCGTTTATCTGAAAGTCTATCCCTGTCTTCATCTTATGAGTTAATACCACAGTCCCTTTTTTGCTCAGAGCGCTGCAAGCCTTTTTAACGGAATCTGTATGCCCCGGCGCCACAGAAGATATTATAATGCCCTCAGGCATTTTGTCTATATTTTTTTCTCTCATAAACCCTGTAAAAAGCTCAGAGTATTCCGAAGGCTGAAGCGGAGGCTTTGTATTAATTTTTTGAACAAAAAGCTCCGCCTCAATAAAAAAACCTATATCTATTGAAGAGTTACCAATATCTATGGCGACAAGTTTCATCTTTCTTATACCTCAAAGAACAGTTATATTATACCCTAAATTAACCCGAAAAATGTAGTTAGATACCTATTGCATCACATAATAATCTATACGGAATAATATTGACATGCTCAAAATCAATACGTATACTACACGTATATAGAACGGAGGATTCCAATGCAAAAGAAATTGACAATAACCGTAGATGAAGAAGTTTATGCAGGACTTCATAAGACCATCGGCCCTCGCAAAATCAGCAAATTTGTTGAGGAATTGGTGCGGCCGCATGTAGTGCGTCCAAATCTGGAATTGGCTTACGCTCAAATGGCAAAAGACAAAAAGAGAGAAAAAGACGCCATAGAATGGGCAGAGATAACTTTTAAGGATATTGCTAATGAAAAGGGGTGAGGTCTGGTGGGTTAATTTTGACCCTTCCATTGGCGGAGAAATAAGAAAAAAACGCCCCGCTGTCATCGTCAGCAATGACGCGTCAAATAAGTTTCTCAACCGAGTTCAGGTCGTTCCTCTTACCAGCAAGACAGATCGTCTGTATCCAAGTGAATCGCTTGTTATATTTGACGGTAAGGAAAGTAAGGCAATGGCTGATCAACTGGCTACTGTGAGTAAGATGCGGCTATTTAAACGTGTTGGCGTGCTTTCAGAAGAAGACATGTTGAGGATTGGCGAAACGATCAAAATACAATTAGATATTTATTGATTAGGGAGGGGTGTCCTCTTGAAAATAGCATATTTTGACTGTTCCTCCGGCATAAGCGGAGACATGTGCCTCGGCGCACTTGTTGATGCGGGGGCGCCCGCAAAAAAACTGGAGAATGAACTCCGGAAGCTCCGTGTTAAAGGCTATACCCTCAAAGTCAAAAGAGTAAAACGCTCAGGGTTCGCTGCGACAAAGGTAGATGTTATCCAGAACTCACCCCCCCATCCCCCCCTTAGCAAGGGGGGGCAACGGGGGGGTGAAGCTAAAAGATGGAAAGATATAGAGCATCTGATTAAGAACTCTCAACTTTCAGATGGAATTAAAAAGAAGGGACTGAACATATTCAGAAGACTCTTTACAGCAGAGGCAAAAGTTCACGGCGAGACATTCAATAATTCCCATCTGCACGAACTTGGCGCAGTTGACTGCATTGTGGACATCATGGGAACTCTGATATGCCTTGAACTCTTAGGCATAGAAAAGGTCTGCGCATCTCCCATAAATCTCGGAGGCGGCTCTGTCAGGACAAAACACGGGATACTGCCTGTGCCTGCGCCTGCAGCAATTGAAGTTCTTAGATGCAAGATGCAAGATGCAAGATGCAAGATTTACTCGGATGGAACACCCTTTGAGTTAACCACTCCCACAGGCGCAGTAATCTTGAAAGAGTTATCTTCAGAGTTTGGCAATATGCCTGATATGGTTATTGAAAAAATAGGGATTGGCGCAGGCAAGAAGGATTTCAGGGATAAGCCGAATGTGCTGAGAATTCTTATCGGTAATCCCCACCCACCCCCCAGAAAATCCCCCCATCCCCCCTTTGTTAAAGGGGGGCAAGGGGGGATTAAAGAAGGAGTCCCGGGGGGATTTTCTGGTGAGAAAGTAACAGTAATTGAAACCACCATAGACGACATGAACCCGCAGATATATGAATTCGTAATGGAAAGATTATTTAAGTCTGGAGCGCTTGACGTCTATCTGACGCAGTTGATAATGAAAAAAGGAAGGCCCGGAATAAAGCTGACCGTGCTTTGCAACGGCAAAGAAAAAGAAAATCTCATGAAGATAATATTTGAAGAAACGACAACCATAGGTGTCAGGTTTTACGAGGCAGGCAGGCAAACGCTAAAGAGAGAGATACAGGAAATCAATACAGCATTAGGCAAGGTAAAAGTCAAAATTTCAAAACTCGGCGGCAGGATTATCAAAACAGCGCCTGAATACGAAGACTGTAAAAAACTTGCTAAAAAACTCAACCTGCCCCTGATAGAAGTGATGAAAACATTAACAAAAGTATCATAGTATCATAGTGTCAGAGTATCAAAGTCTCTGACCCTTTGACCCTTTGAATCTTTGACACTTTAAACCACCAGCATTTCAAGCAGCGCCTTTTGAACATGCAAGCGGTTCTCTGCCTGCTCAAATACCGCGCTGTGCGGGCCGTCCATAATCTCATCCGTTATCTCTTCGCCCCTGTGCGCAGGCAGACAGTGAAGCACGATGACATCCTTCTTTGCGCAGGAAAGGAGCTTGCTGTTTATCTGATAGTCTTTCAATCTCTTTCTTTTTTCATCAGCCTCTTTTTCCTGTCCCATGCTGACCCACACATCCGTATAAATCACATCGGCCTGTCCGGCAGCCTCTTTCGGATTCCTGAGAATAATTATCTCGCTCTTTGCGGAAGCCTTTGCTTTTTCAAACACTTCGGAATCCGGCTCATAACCTTCAGGACACGCAGCAGTAATATTTATTCCCATCCTTGATGCAGACTCAATCAGCGAGTTTGCAACATTATTGCCATCGCCGATGTATGCAATCCTTATTCCTTTCAGCCGCCCTTTTTTCTCAAGTATCGTCATCAAATCGCCAAGCGCCTGACACGGATGATGCAAATCACTGAGTCCGTTGATGACAGGCATGGAAGAATGCGCTGCAAACTCTTCAAGCAAACCGTGCCCGAAGGTCCTTATCACCACTGCATTTAGGTATCTGGAAAGCGTCCTTGCTGTATCCGCTGTGGTCTCGCCTCTGCCAAGTTGTATCTCGCTGGGGGTTAAATAGACTGAATGCGCGCCAAGCTGATAAATACCTACCTCAAACGAAACCCTGGTCCTTGTAGACGCCTTCCCAAAAAGAAGTCCGATGCTTTTCCCGAGCAGCGGACACTTGCCGGCGTCAATGCCTGTCTTCATATCAATCGCCCGCTTCAGGAGTCTATCTATCTCTTCCGAAGATAAATCCCATAATGTCAGAAAATCACGTTTCATTCTCATATCCCTCTTTCGGTGTCAGTGACCAGTGATGGTAAACAGTTTTTACTGACACTGATAACTGTTACTGACACTGCTTTCATGTCACGTTGCTCAGCGCTTCTCCCAGTATATCAATCATATGGTCTATATCTTTCCCATGCACAATCAGCGGTGGAGTAAAACGAAGCACATTCCCCGCTGTACAGTTAAGGAGAAGCCCCTTTTCCATGCACGCCTTAACAATGGATGAACCATCCCTTGTAAGCTCCATCCCCACAAGAAGCCCCATTCCCCTTATATCAACTATCACAGCCGGAAATTCTTTCTGCAGGCTTTTCAACTCGCTCTTGAGATATTCTCCCATCCGATTGCACTGGTCAAAAATAAACCCGTCTTCAAGAATTGTCTCTATTGTCGCTATCGCTGCTGCGCACGCAAGCGGATTGCCTCCAAATGTAGAGGCATGTGAACCCGGCGTAAACGCAGAGGCCGCCTTATCTGAGGCAAGCATTGCGCCTATCGGCACGCCGCTGCCGAGCCCTTTTGCAAGGGTCACTATATCAGGGGCAATATGAAAATGTTCGTAAGCAAAGAGTTTCCCCGTGCGCCCCATGCCTGTCTGAACCTCGTCAAGGATAAGAAGCAGATTGCGCTTATTGCACAGCTCGCGCACTTCTTTAAAATAATCATCGTCCGGGACTTTTACGCCCCCTTCGCCCTGTATCGGCTCAAGCATGACCGCGCAGGTATTCTGTGTTATCGCAGATTCAAGCGCGCTGACGTCATTAAAGGCTGTGTGCTTGAAACCCGGGACCAACGGCTCAAAACCCTTCTGGAATTTCTCCTGTCCTGTTGCCGTAACCGTTGCAAGGGTCCTTCCGTGAAATGAATTAACAGCGGTTATTATCTCAAATTTATCCTTGCCGAGATGCTCTTTTGCATATTTTCTGGCGAGTTTTATGGCTGCCTCGTTCGCCTCGGCGCCAGAATTGCAGAAAAAAACCTTGTCTGCAAAAGAGCGCTCCACAAGCAGTTTTGCGAGTTTTATCTGAGGCTCTATATGGTAGAGATTTGAGACGTGAATGAGGCGCTGCGCCTGTTTCTGAATGGCGACAACAACCTTTGGATGGCAGTGCCCGAGCACATTTACCGCTATGCCTCCGACAAAATCAAGATATTCCTTTCCGTCAGAGCCCCACACCTTCATCCCGCGTCCCTTCCTCAGAACAATCGGGAACCTGTTATATGTATTCATCAAATAATGCCCTGAATCTTCAAGAAGTTTCTTGATTTCCATAAATGATAATAACGAAAAATCCAACAAAAAATCAAACGCATAAATTGACAGATTACAAAAGTTATGATAGTTTTGCAGCAGAACCACTCTGCATACAGAAGCGGTAAAACCTTGCAGATAATTTATATATATGCAATTATAAGAATATAACATGGACATTAAAGAAAAAAGTTTCGCAAACGGCAAGGACATAATAAACCAGTTCACAGTCATTATAAGGACTGCCTATATTCATGACCCTAACAACATCGCCGTTACAACAGCCATTGATAGATTTATTGCGCTTATGAGCCCTCTCGTTGAATCAGAGGGAGAACTGGCGCTGGAACTCCGGGGAGAATTTTTCTATCTTAACGAGACGCGGATACGGTATTCTCTGGAGTTCCTGCCAAACTTTGATTTTCTATCCAGAGAATTCAGAAGAAGAGGCCTCGGCAGTATTGTTTTTAAAGGCGCTTTAAAACCTGAACCTATCAGGGTCTTCTTGAAGGCATTTTTAACATCTATGTTCTCAGAAACAACATTTGAGACCCTCGAAGAAAGCATGTCCGGCATTGACAGCATAATGGTTGGCAGGCTGAAGAAGATAAGGACTGCAGGCGGGGGAGAGGCTGACGTTCGCAGAGTCGTAAAAAAGACATATTTCAATGCTGTTTCGCATACCAGGGCTGTCATGAGCAAATTAAAAGCAGGGGAAGAAGTGGGCATGAGGAAGACCAAAAGAGTGGTAGAGTCAATGGTGGACCTGATTCTGGAGGAAGAGCAGTTTCTTATCGGCATGACGTCCATTAAAGACTATGACGAATACACCTATAATCATTCGGTTAATGTGAGCATACTGTCCGTTGCGCTCGGACAGAGAATCGGGCTGAACAGAAAGGCGCTGACAGAACTCGGAATCGTAGCGCTGTTCCATGACATAGGAAAGATAGAAGTGCCAAAGGAAATACTGAACAAGTCTACCAGCTTTACCGAGCAGGAATGGGACCTAATAAAAAAACATCCCTTCTGGGGCGTGAGGGCGCTGCTGAGAATGAAAAAAATTGACTACACATCAATAAGGGCCGCCATTACTGCATTTGAGCATCACATGTACTGCGACCTTTCAGGGTATCCGAAAGTAAAACAACCGATAGAACTGGACTTTTATTCAAAAATCGTCACGCTTGCCGACAACTATGACGGGATGACGTCATCAAGGGTGTATGCCAGGATTCCCATGCCGCCAGACAAGGCTCTAAGCCTTATGATGGAAAAGGCAGGGACGCAGCTGGACCCGACCCTTTTTAAGTTTTTCACCAATATGATGGGCGTCTTTCCCATAGGCACACTCGTCATGCTTGACACAAAAGAACTCGGGCTTGTCTATCAAAGCGGCGCTATGTTTATAAACAGGCCGCAGGTTCTTGTCATTATTAACAGCAAGGAAGAAAAAGTTGACGGCTATGTTATTGACCTCACGGAAAAAGACTCTGACGGCAAATTCGTGAGGACCATTATCAAAACCATGGACCCGAATAGATATAAGATTAATCTCGCCGATTATCTGCTATAAAACAACAAGATAATAAGGAGGCTGAGGCTGGATTAAGGCAAGATTCACGGGTCTGTCAGAATAGGGGCTGAAGACGCAATGAAATGGAGCGGATAGCCCCGCCCGAGAAATTGTAATGTAATATATAGCGAACCAGCGTGTGCAGTATTACAAAGGTAGTTTAATATTGCCGAAAGACAGTCGCAGCCTCCTGATTAAGTATTTAAAATTTTCGAACTAATCAAAAACCACTGTGGAATTATGAGTTATAATACTTTTATGAAAATAGCTGTCACAGGAAAAGGCGGAGTCGGCAAGACAACCTTCTCTGCTGTATTGAGCCATATCTTCGCATCTGAGGGGAAAAAGGTGATTGCAGTGGATGCAGACCCTGATGCAAACCTGGCCGCTGCCTTCGGTATAAGCCGCACTGAAATGGCAAAGATTAAACCGATAGCAGAGATGACCTGGCTCGTTGAAGAGCGTACAGGAGCAAGACCCGGCAGTTCAGGAGGCATCTTCAAGCTCAATCCCAGAGTGGACGACATCCCTGCCGAATACGGCTACAGGTTTGACAACATCACTTTGCTGATAACAGGAAAATCAAAAGAAGCGGCGTCGGGCTGTTACTGCCCTGAAAATATATTTTTAAAAAGGCTCCTAAAACATCTGATTGCTGAAAGGGATGAGGTTGTGATAGTGGATATGGAGGCAGGCATTGAACACCTCACAAGAGGCACGGCGGAGGCCGTAGATGCGTTTATAGTCATCGTTGAGCCGGGACAGAGGAGCATTCAGACAGCGCACACTGTCCGGGAGATGGCAAAAGGGCTTGGGGTAAAAGAGGTTATGGTAGTCGCCAACAAGGTAAGAGGAGCAGAAGACCTTGATTTCATAAAAGCCAATATTGGCGGCATGAAACTGATAGGAGTCATCACCTTCAAAGATTCCATAATGGAGGCTGATATAAAAGGCGTCTCTCCTTATAAAAACTCTCCTGAAACAACCGCTGAAATAAAAAAAATCAAAGACGCCATAGAAGGCATCCTCAATGAGAAAAAACAGCAATAAAAAAACACTAAGGCAGGAAACCCTTCTTAAAAGAGACGCCATCCCGGAAAACATTAAACAAGAAAAAGACGCCGCAATAAGACAACGCTTAATCGGGCTTCCTGAATTTACGAAAGCAAAGACAATACTCTTCTATGCCTCTTTCAGAAGCGAGGTTGATACGAGCGGGATGATTAAAATAACACTCGGTCAGGGCAAAAGAGCCGTACTGCCAAAGGTTGATAAAGAAAATAAGAGATTAAAACTATACGAAATAAAGGATATGAATGAACTCGCACAGGGTTACATGGGAATCTTAGAGCCGTCGGCATCAAAGGAAAGATTAACAGGGCTTGACGATATGGACCTCATCATCATTCCGGGCGCAGCCTTTGATGCATCAGGAAACAGGCTCGGCTACGGCGCGGGATTTTATGACAGGCTTCTTACCGGAATGAAAAAGATAATCCCTGTAATCGCTCCTGCATATGAGGAACAGATTGTTGAAAAAATACCTTCAGAACCGCACGATGTAAAAGTCAGCAAGATTGTTACAGATAAAAGGGTGATTGAATGTGAAGGAAAGTAAATTTAAAGGTTTACTGCCGAACAGCCTTTGAGCGACATCAGAGAATTTTTGGTAATAAATCTCGGCGAAGTGGAAGATAAGCAATTTCAACTGTTTGAGTTCCGAAAGCCTTCGGAACGAGTTTTGAAATTGCCTGCAACGAGCCATAGATTTGTCAAAAAGTCTCTGCAGAAAGCGAAAAGGTTATTCGGCAACAGTGGAGAAGTTTTATTTTAAAAACTTTGGTATCCGCGCATTTCTCAACATATCTTTATACGTTTCCCTTTCCCTTATTAAAAAATGCTCTCTTCCCTTTACCATTATTTCCGCCGGCCTGGGACGGCTGTTATAATTTGAACTCATGGAAAAACCGTATGCGCCTGCTCCCATCACGGCAAGATATTCTCCCTGCTTCACCGCAGGCATCTCCCTTTCTCTGGCTATAAAATCGCCGGACTCGCAGATAGGCCCCACAACATCGGCAAATATGCCGCTTCTCCTCGTTTTCCTCACAGGCAGAATGCGGTGGTATGCGCCGTAAAGCGAAGGCCTCAGCAGGTCATTCATCCCTGCATCCACTATCACAAATTCTTTCTCAAAACCTTGTTTCAGATAAAGGGCCTTTGTCACGAGTATTCCGGCATTGCCTGCTATAGACCTGCCCGGCTCCATTATTAAGGTCATCTTTCTTCCCTTTAACAAAGGCAGCAGGTTCCTTGCAAGGTCTGACGGCACAGGCGGTTCTTCATCCTTATACGAGATGCCAAGCCCGCCGCCAATATCCAGGCATTTGATATTCACTCCCTGCGCTCTGAGTTCATCAACAAGAATCAGAATCCTTTTGAGCGCATCAACAAACGGAGACACCTTTGTAATCTGAGAGCCTATGTGCTTGTGTATCCCGATAACGGAAATATTTTTAAGCCTGCCTGCAATCTTATAATGTTCAACCGCATCTTCAATCGGGATACCGAACTTATGCTGTCTTAATCCCGTTGAGATATAAGGATGAGTTTCAGGGTCAATATCAGGATTAATCCTCAAGGCAACAGGAGCCTTTGTCTTCATCTCTCCGGCAATTTTGTTTATCGCCCTCAGTTCATCTTCAGACTCCACATTAAACATAAGTATTCTTGACTTCAATGCAAACTGTATCTCTTCCTCTGTTTTTCCGACTCCTGCATATACAATTTTCTTTGAAGGAATGCCAGCATTTAAAGCCGTATATAATTCTCCGCCTGAAACAATATCTGCGCCGCCGCCGTTTTTTGCAAAAAGCCTTAATACTGCTGGATTTGAATTTGACTTAAGCGCAAAGCAGATTATATGCGGATAGCCGTTAAATGCATTCTGATACGCCATGAAGTGCCTGAGAAGGGTTTTATGGCTGTAGATATAAAGAGGCGTTCCGTATTTCTCCGCAAGCCTCTTTACAGGCACGTCCTCCGCAAACAGTTCATTCCTCTTATATTTAAAAAAGTGCATGGTTTCACTCTGGTTTTGTTTTATATTTTTTAACACAGACTGTCTTATAAAGTCAAAAAAACGTGAATCGCTTTAATCTCCTGACTTTTTATGATAGAATGCATCTATGCGCAAATGGAAGGCAATACGGCTTGCCCGTGGAGCGGGATTTATTTAGGGAGGTAATAGATAAATGAGCAACGACAATAAAGCTTCTATACTCGTTGTTGACGATGACCAATATGTCCTGGAATCTATTTCTATTCTGTTAAAAGAATACGGCTATAACATTTCAACGTGCTCAAATGCCCCCGAGGCGCTTGACATATTTTCAAAGAAGCAATTTGATGTTGTTTTAACGGATATCAAGATGCCTGTAATGACAGGGATTGAATTTCTTGGAAAAATCCGTGAAACCAATAAAGATATTCCTGTAATCATGATGACTGCATACGCGGAGATAGATGCGGCAGTTGCGGCGATAAAAAATGGCGCATTTGATTTTCTAATCAAACCCTATAAGCCGGAATATCTCCTCCATTCAATAGAAAAGGCCATTAAGTATAGCGGCCTTCTGCAGATAGAGAAGAATTATAAGAAAATGCTTGAGGACACAGTTCAAAAGAGAACAAAGGAACTTGCAGATGCGCTGCTTACGGTCAAAAACATGACCACCGAGGTTATCAGGCGTCTGACAACAGTGGCAGAATACAGAGATACAGACACCGGAGCCCATATCTCGCGTGTAGGCCTTTATTCAAATAAGATTGCCGAGGCTCTGGATATGCCTATGGAGTTCATAGAGGCCATCACATTCACAAGTTCCATGCATGATATAGGCAAGATAGGAATCCCCGACAACATACTCTTGAAACCGGGGACACTTACGCCCGAGGAATTTGAAATCATGAAGAAACATACAACAATAGGGAAAAAAATACTCTCAGGTTCAAGCTATCCCATGATACAGTTCGCTGCATCTATTGCATTAACCCACCATGAAAGATGGGACGGAAAAGGGTATCCGAGAGGGTTAAAGGGCGAAGACATACCCATTGAAGGCAGGATTGTTATGCTTGTGGACCAGTATGACGCCCTCCGCAACAAAAGGCCTTACAAAAAAGGTTTTACGCATCAGGAAACATTTAAGATAATAACAGAGGGAGACGGCCGGACCATGCCGGAGCATTTTGACCCGAAGGTGTTAAAGGCATTCATTGAGATTGCGCCTGTGTTTAACGAAATCTACGAAACCTTTAAGGACTAACTCCCCCTTAACCCCCTCTTAATTTAAGAGGGGGATGGGGGAGTTATCTCAGCATGATTACATCGCCTGCGCTTATCTTCTTTAGCCCGCCTGACGGCAGCCTTAATATCAGCATCCCCTCGTCATCTATATCCTCTGCAATTCCCGAGGACGTATCTTTCCCTGAAACAACCTTAACCTTTTTTCCAAGAGTTGATGAAAGTTTTTTCCATTCGTTGATTAATTGAATTCTGCCGCCTTTAATCAAAACCTTAAACCATTTTTCCAATTCACTCAGTATCGCGGCAATGATTAATGTCCTTGATATTTCCTTACCCACCCATCCCCCCCTTGCTAAGGGGGGGCAAAGGGGGGTTGTTTCCTTCCTCCTCAGTTCTTCCATTACCGATGCTGCAACAGAGCGGACCTCAGGCGGAAACGCATCACCCCCCCATCCCCCCCTTGCTAAGGGGGGGCAAAGGGGGGGGGTAACATTTATGCCGATACCGATAACAGCAAAAACAATCCTGTCCTGACCGGATTTCATCTCCGTAAGTATGCCGCCTAATTTTCTTTCGGAAACCATCAGGTCATTGGGCCATTTTATCTTCACTTCAAGGCCTGTTGAATTCCTTATTGCTCTGGCGCAGGATATTGCGCTCATTATTGTAAGAAGGGTCGCATCTTTAGGTTCAATCTCAGGCCTGACAATTACGCTCATATAAATATTGCCTTGGGGAGGCGAGAACCAAGTCCTTCCGAGCCTTCCCTTGCCTTTTAACTGCCTGTCTGCAATTACTACTGTTCCGTGAGGAAGTCCTTTTTCTGCAAGCTCCATCGCAAGCGTATTGGTAGAATCAAGGCTTTCATGAAAAATTATCTCTTTCCCGATAATCCTCTCCATGGACATAACCCCACCTTCACCTCCCCTTAACTTAAGGGGAGGACGGGAGGGGTTAATCAAAGCTCTCAGCTCTTCAACTGAGAATTCAGGAGTTTTTATAAGCCTGCAGCCCTTTGCCGTGGAACCCTCAATCACATTTTCTCCTTATCCTTCTCCAGCCATCCGCATTCATCATAAAGCACACAGACCCCGCACCTTGGCTTTCTTGCGGCGCAAGTTTCTCTTCCGTGAAGTATCATGGCGAGATTAAATGCCGTCCATTTGTCCTGCGGTATCTGCTTCGTAAGTTCTTCTTCCACCTTATCAGGATTTTCTGAATGTGCAATGCCAAGCCTGTTGGAAACTCTCAACACATGGGTATCAACGGCAATAGCCTGCTTCCCGAAAGCGCTCCCCAGAATAACATTGGCTGTTTTCCTTCCGACTCCGGGAAGTGTTGTAAGCTCCTCAAGAGTTGAAGGCACTCTGCCCTTAAAATCCCTTATGAGTTTTTGACAGCAGCCTATGAGCATCTTAGCCTTGTTTCTATAAAAGCCTGTCGGCCTTATCTCCTTCGCAAAAGTCTTCAGGTCAGCGCCGGCATAATTTTTTACGTTTTTATATTTCTTGAAAAGCGTCTTAGTAACTTCGTTCACTCTCACATCTGTACACTGCGCCGAGAGAATGGTCGCAACAAGAAGTTCAAGCGGATTTGAGAAATTGAGGGCAGTCCTCGGGTTTGGATACTTCTTCAGTAAAAGGGCTGTTATTTTTTTAGCGTTTGCCATTTTGACAGTTCTCAAATCAACCAATATGATTTGTCATTGCGAGGCTCACAAAGTGAGCCGAAGCAATCGCAAGACAGGCTCGGAACAGTCTCCGCAATCTCGTAACTTAGAGTGAGATTGCCGCGCTCCTGTTATTCGCTCGCAATGGCATAAAATAAAGTGCAAACTTTTTTCTTATTCTTCCGGCATTACCACCACTTCAATTTTTCCTTTAAGCCCGTCTGCAAACCTCTTAGCGTCATTCTTATCTCCGACTATTGAACCGTAATGCATCGGGATTGCTATCCTGGGTTTTATGTCAAGCGCCGCCTTTACAGCCTCATCAGCAGTCATTACATAGGTTCCTGAAACCGGAAGCAAGGCAATATCTATATTTTTGAATGTTTTCATCTCAGGGATATAATCCGTGTCTCCAGCTATATAAATCCTCTGTCCCTTCACAGTGAATATATACCCGACCCATCCTCTGTTCTTCTGATGAAACTGTTTGTTTGTGTTATAAGACGGCACTGCCTCAATCTCAATGCCCTCAACATTAATCTTATCGCCGGGCTTAACAATCTTTATTTTTCCTGAGAGTTTTTTCGCGCAATCCGCAACGGTCACAATCACAGTATTGGCATTCTGAATCTTCTTTACATCCTCGGGCGAGCAATGGTCATAGTGCTCATGCGTAATCAGGATTATATCGGCGCTGTCTGCCTTTTTAATCTTAAACGGGTCTGTATAGATTACCTTTTCTCCTGTAATCTTAAAGGTATCGTGCCCGAGCCAGTGAATATTTTTCAGCATACTCTTCACCTCCTTAACTTCTGCATTCACAGCAAAAGGGATTAAGAACAAAAAACTTAAAAAGATAAAAGCTGCCTTCCGCATGTCTCCTCCTCATATTTGTAAAATAAGTCAACCGGCTTCCTATGAAAATTATATCACAATTATTCGCCGGTTTCTGTTAATTTATTAATCATGCGATACACTCAAATCACAAGCGCCTCAAATCCCAAAATCAAGGAAGCGCTGGATATTAAAAACAAGCGGAGCAAATACAAACACACCGCATTTATTATTGAAGGGCCTCACCTGGTTGAAATGGCGCTGGCGTCAGGCAATAAAATAAGCACGGCCTTCTTCACAGATTCATTCAGGGCAAAAAAAGACGGGCAGAAGATATTAAGACAACTTTCCATAAAATCTAATAAAAATAATCCCCCCTCGCCCCCCAGAAAATTCCCCCATCCCCCCTTTGCTAAAGGGGGGCAAGGGGGGATTAAAGAAGGGGTCCCGGGGGGATTTTCAGGCGAGATATTTGAGGTTACAGAACAGATAATGCGCAAGCTCGCTGATACAGAGGCCCCTCAAGGCATTATCGCAACAGCATCTTACGCCGAAAAAAACCTTGAAGAAATCAGATTCAAATCAGTTCCGTTAATCGTTGCAGTTGACGGAGTGCAGGAGCCGGGCAATTTAGGGACAATAATAAGGACTTCCGATGCTGCGGGAGCGGATGCAGTGATAATTCTCAAAGGCACATGCGACGTCTTCATGCAGAAAACTATAAGGGCCACTGCCGGAAGCATATTCAACATCCCGATAATTTATACCGGCACAGATAAATTCCTTGACTGGCTGAAATCAAACGGCATAATGCTCCTTGCAACCGCGCTTGATTCAGGTAAATCAATCTTTGACACAGGACTGAAAAAACCAGCCGCCTTTGTATTCGGCAATGAGGCTCATGGAGTGAGCAGTGAGATTAAGAGAAAAGCTGATTTGCTTTTGAAGATTCCAATCTATGGAAAAGCCGAAAGCCTGAATGTCTCAGCCTCAGTAGCGGTATGTCTTTATGAAACGCTGAGACAGAGAAAAACCACTTAGTCGCCCCCCATCTTCCCCGTTTTGTACGTTGACACAATAGAAATTGCTCTGATAGTATTTTGTTGAGCAGAGGCAAACGAGTTTAATTAAATGAAAAATGATGCATCCCTAATCAATAAAGATGCAATAATGATAAAATATCAATAGGTTGAAACAAAAGGAGGCGCTAAAGATGGAAACATTAAAACAAGAGGCAATCAAAGTCATCTCCAAATTGCCTGAATCGGCAAATATTGACGACATAATGTATGAACTCTATGTTGTTGATAAAGTCAAGAAAGGCAGAGAGGCAGTCGAACGTGGTGAATCTATTTCTATTGAAGACTTAAAACGAGAAATGCAATCGTGGTAAAGTGGTCAAAACCCGCTAAACTCGACTTAAAGCAAATTCGCGATTATATTGCAAGGGACTCAAAATTCTATGCACAAAAAGTTTCTACCGAGATTGTTGAAAAGTCTGAAAAGCTGAACGCCTTTCCTGCTGTCGGTAGGATAGTTCCTGAGATAGGAGATCCTAACGTACGTGAGCTGCTCATTTATTCATATCGTCTTGTCTATGAAGTATTCTCCGATAAGGTTGAAGTTCTTGCGTTGATCCATAGCAAACGCAATTTCATAAAAGATCTCTTGAATGAGCAGCGGCATGAAAAGAATCGGGATTAACGGCGGGGTTTACTTAGGTATCTTCAACTGCGCTACCTGAATCCTTGTGGCCGCCCTTTCAAGCGACGCCTCAGCGCGGTGGAAATCGCACTCCTCACACTTTTTCAGCCTTTCCTCCGCCCTCTTCATCGCTTCCTTTGCCCTCTCAACATCTATCTCCTCAGACTTTTCTGCGCTGTCAGCGAGAATCAGAACCTTGTCAGCCCCTATCTCTGCATATCCCCAATTAACAAAAAAGATTACGGGTTCCTTCCCTGTCTTGCATGTGAGCATCCCTACCTTGAGTGTTGTCACATAAGGCGCATGACCGGGGAGCACACAGAACTCTCCTTCGCTTCCGTTAGCAGTAACCTCATCCACCTCACCGCTGTATATCAGGCCGTGAGGAGTAACTATTTCTAATTTTAATTTGTTTTCCATTATTAGCTCCGCTTCAGTGATTAGTGTCAGTCATCAGTGTCAGTTTTCTTGCTGACACTCACACTAAATACTGACACTATCCTTTGCTCCAACCAAGCTTCTTTGCGTTTTCCTCAACCTCTCCAATATCACCTGTCATATAAAACGCCTGTTCAGGGATATCGTCATATTTACCATCAACTATCGCCTTAAAACTTCTTATCGTATCAGCGACCTTGACATATTTGCCCGGCCTTCCTGTAAATACCTCTGCTACATGGAACGGCTGGCTGAGAAATCTCTGTATCTTCCTGGCCCTTGAAACCGTAAGTTTGTCGTCTTCCGAAAGCTCTTCCATCCCCAGGATTGCGATAATATCCTGAAGTTCTTTGTATCTCTGGAGTATCTTCTGAACACTTCTTGCAACGGCATAGTGCTCTTCTCCTATAACCTTTGGGTCAAGGATTCTTGATGTGGAATCCAGAGGGTCCACAGCGGGATAAATGCCGAGTTCTGATATCTGCCTTGAGAGAACGACTGTCCCGTCAAGGTGCGTAAAGGCCGTAGCAACAGCAGGGTCTGTAAGGTCGTCGGCAGGAACGTAAATAGCCTGCATTGATGTGATAGCGCCTTTCTTTGTTGTTGTGATTCTTTCCTGCAAAATACCCATGTCGGTGCCGAGTGTCGGCTGGTATCCGACAGCAGAAGGCATTCTTCCAAGGAGAGCTGAAAGCTCTGCGCCCGCAAGTGTATATCTGAATATATTGTCTATGAATATGAGAACGTCCTGCCCCTCATCCCTGAAGTACTCTGCACATGTAAGGGCTGTAAGCGCAACCCTGGCCCTGGCTCCGGGCGGCTCGTTCATCTGTCCGTAAATCAGGGCGACTTTTTCAAGAACGCCTGAATGCTTCATCTCGCCGTAAAGGTCATTCCCTTCTCTGGTCCTTTCACCGACGCCTGCAAATACTGAAACGCCCCCATGCTTCATGGCAATGTTATGAATCATCTCCATGATAACAACTGTCTTGCCTACGCCTGCGCCGCCGAACATCCCCATCTTACCGCCTCTGACGAACGGGACCAGAAGGTCAAAAACCTTAACGCCTGTCTCAAAAACCTGTGTAGTCGGTTCCTGCTCGCTGAATTCCGGAGCCGGACTGTGAATCGGCAATCTATGTTCAGAAATTACGGGGCCAAGTTTATCAACGCCTTCGCCTATGACATTAAGTATTCTTCCCAGCACTGCCTTTCCAACAGGAACAGTTATAGGCTGGCCTGTGTCAACTACAGGCATGCCTCTTACAAGTCCGTCTGTTGCTGACATGGCAACTGTTCTGGCCTTGTTGTCGCCAAGATGTGATGCTACTTCCAATGTTATCTTGATATCAGGAATACCTTTTGAGGCGTCCCCTTTTTGTTCCACTGTTACCGCATTCAATATTTCAGGCATCTTGCCTTCAAATTCAACATCAACAACTGCGCCTATAACCTGTGATACTTTTCCAATATTGCTCATCCTATACCCCCAATTTATTGCGGTGAATCGCTATCAGGCGAATCGGTAAATCGCAAGAATTCATTCAGCCATTCACCTATTCACCTATTCACCATTTTAATTTTTTTATCATCCTTTAAGCGCCTCAACACCGCCGACTATATCCATAAGCTCTTTGGTAATTGACGCCTGTCTTGCCTTATTAAACTGGAGAGTGAGGCTGTTTATCATATCATTGGCAGCCTTTGTCGCATTCTCCATGGCAGACATCCTTGCAGCCTCTTCCGACGCCTGTGATTCAAGCAAGGCCCTGAAAACCTGTATCTCAACATTCTTAGGAAGCAGATTATTGAATATATCTTCCTTTGAAGGCTCATATATGAAATTAAAAACCGGCAGCGTTTCCGCCGCTGCCTCTATGGACGCCAAGGGGAGAAGCCTGGTGACAACAACCTTTTGCGCGGCCACTGATTTAAACTCATTGTATGCAAGAATAATTTCATCGGCGGCCTCATTTGTATAGCGCTCTATAATATCCGCTGCTATTTCCTGGGCATTCGCATATGAGATTCTCCCTGAAATGCCAGTCCAGCTTTTTTTCAGAGGGACATTTCTCCTCTTAAAATAGTCAACCGCCTTTCTTCCGATAGCGCTTACATTAACCTCAAATCCCTCTTTCTTCAGATGCGATATGTGCGCCGAAGCAGCCCTCAGAATATTAGAATTGAAGGCGCCGCAGAGCCCCCTATCGCTTGTAAGAACAAGGATGTTTACATTCTGCCGGGGCCTTACCGCAAGAAGCGGATGTATCTCGCTCTCCGCGCTGCCTGCAAGGCTTGAAAGCACAGAGCCCATCCTATCAGCATACGGCCTCAGCTCAAACATCCTCTGCTGTGCCTTTCTGAACTTGGAAGCAGCAACCATCTTCATAGCCTTCGTAATCTTGCTGGTGCTGTGAACAGCCTTTATCCTGCGTTTTATATCCCTTAAAGTTGGCATATTTTCCTCTATAAGTTTTTAGGGCTTAGGTTCTAGGTCTCAGGTTTTAGACTGATACCTGACGCCTAATACCTGACGCCTGTTCGTTATGCCTGGAATCCTTTCTTGAAATCTTCCACGACAGCGATTAGTTTTGCCTTGAGGGCGTCATCAATCGCCTTCTTTTCTCCAAGCTCCTTCTTGATATCCGCCTGGCGGTCGTTTATATAGCGCAGGAATTCCTGCTCAAACTTCTTGACTGATTCCACTGGGATATCATCAATAAATCCCTGCGTCGCGGCAAAGAGAACCAGAACCTGTTCTGTCATTGTCATAGGCACAAACTGGTCCTGTTTCAGAAGTTCAACCATCCTTTTGCCTCTCTCTATCTGCGCCAGTGTTGCCTTGTCCAGGTCGCTTCCGAACTGCGCAAATGCGGCCAGCTCCCTGAACTGCGCCAGGTCCAGCCTGAGTGTGCCTGCGACCTGCTTCATTGCCTTTGTCTGCGCAGCGCCGCCGACACGGCTGACTGAGAGGCCTACGTTAACGGCAGGCCTTATGCCTGCATAGAAAAGCTCAGGCTCAAGATATATCTGACCGTCTGTGATAGAGATAACGTTTGTCGGTATATAACCGGAAACGTCGCCGGCCTGTGTCTCAATTATCGGAAGCGCTGTCAAAGAACCTCCGCCGAGTTCTTTTGAAAGTTTTGCAGCCCTTTCAAGCAATCTTGAATGGAGATAGAAAACATCTCCGGGGAAGGCCTCACGCCCGGGAGGACGTCTGAGAAGCAGCGACAACTGCCTGTACGCCGTAGCCTGCTTGCTGAGGTCATCGTATATTATCAATGCATGTTTGCCGTTGTCCCTGAAATGCTCGCCTATTGAGCATCCTGTGTATGGAGCAATATACTGCAATGGCGCGGGCTCGCTTGCTGTTGCAGAAACTATGATTGTGTGCTCCATTGCGCCGTTTTCTTCCAGAGTCTTCATAACGCGCGCTACATTTGAACGCTTCTGCCCGACTGCAACATATATACATGTAACGTCTCCGCCCTTCTGGTTAATTATTGCATCAATTGCAACCGCTGTCTTTCCTGTCTGACGGTCGCCGATGATGAGTTCTCTCTGTCCCCTCCCGATAGGTATCATGGAATCTATTGCCTTAAGTCCTGTTTGCATAGGCTCGGAAACAGGCTGCCTGTCAACAATACCCGGAGCAACAACATCAACTATCCTGAAATCTTTTGTGTTAATAGGCCCCTTTCCGTCAATCGGCTGTCCGATAGCATTGACAACCCTTCCTCTCATCGCTTCGCCCACAGGCACGGACATAATCCTGCCTGTGCGTTTAACAATATCTCCTTCATGGATAAGCGAGTCCTCTCCGAAGAGAACTGCGCCTACTGTGTCTTCCTCAAGGTTAAGCGCCATTCCCATAACACCTTTCGGGAATTCCAGAAGCTCCGAAGACATGCATTTGTCAAGCCCATAAATCCTCGCTATACCGTCGCCTACTGAGACGACAGCTCCAACCTCGCTTACATCAACCTTCTTTTCAAAGTCCGTTATCTGTTTTCTTAGAAGTTCACTTATCTCATCTACTTTGATTTCCATTCTCTCACCCCTTTATAAGTTCATCCCTTAAAAGCCTCAATTGGCCTTTTATACTTGTGTCATACATTGTGCTGCCTACCTTTACAATGATTCCTCCAAGCAAGGCAGGCTCCATGACAAATTCTATATCCACATCTCTGTCCGTCAATTTATTCAACGAACGCTTAAGCCTCTCCTCATAATCTTTGCTTATCTCTATAGAAGTTAAAACAACAGCCTTTGCGCGCCTTTTCTTTTCAAGATAAATGGCGGTTGCTATCCTGACTATTTCTGAAAGGGCTCCTACCATCCTAAGCTCTGTAAGATGCATTATGAATCTTACAACCTTTTCAGAAAGCCTTGCCCTATCAGCCATCTGTTTCAATGCCTTCTCCCTGTCAGACTGAGAGAAAACCGGGCTGACCAGAAGGCTCTTGAAATCTCTGTTTTTTGACATCAGGTTTCCTACTGCCGCAAGCTCAGTCAGCGCCTGCGGTATGCCATCGATGCCTACAACATTTATAAGAGTCTTTGCGTATTTTTTGGCTTGTTTTACCGGTTTCAATTTCTACTCTCTATCTTTGCCAGAGATTCTTCAAGCAGCTTAAACTGCGCCTCTTCGGTAAGTTTTTCTTTAAGTTTTTTCTCTGCAAGTTCTATTGCAACAGCGGCTGCCTCTTCCTTTATAGTTTCCTTAGCCTTTTTAAGCTCGTAGGCTATATTAGTCCTTGCCTGCTCCAGTATCTTTTCTTTCATCCTGCTGCCTTCTTCAAGAAGCCTCGCCTTCTCTTTTTCCCCTGACTCTCTTGCTGAAGAAATAATCTCATCTATTTCTCTGTCCTTTCCCTTAAGCCTTTCTTCAACCTCTGCGAGGGCTTTCTGCGCAAGTTCCTTGGCCTCCTTGGCCTCCTTGAGGCTCTTCTCTATAAGCTCCGTCCTCTTTTTCAAAAAATCCTGCAACGGCTTTTTACCATACTTATATAAAACAAAAAACAAAATACCGAAATTTATAATCTTCCAGAGATAGTCCTTGGCTATCGCTCCTGCGCTTCCCTCTTCGCCGCCTCCGCTTGCGAAAGCAATACTTACAGATGCAAGATACAGGATGCAGGATGCTAAAATGAGTAACGAGTGACGAGTAACGAGTGACGAGTTGTCAGTCTTTGAACTTTGAACTTTGAATTTTGAATTTTGAATTTTTTTCATGCCTTTAACAGCTTCCTTACAATCTCATCCGAGAATTTATCCACATCAGCCCTTAGCGCCTGTCTTGCCTTTTCAGCTTCAGTCCTCAATTCTGCCCTCGCCTTCTGAAGCATTCCAGACGCCTCTGTCCCGGCGACTGAAAAGAGTTCCCTTTGTTTATTTCCGCCTTCCGCCCTGAGAGATTCAAACGCCTCTTTCGCCTTATCTCTGGCGTCCGCCAAGTCTTTATTCAGTCTCGCAAGCGCCTCGTCTTTTTTTTGAGACATATCCTTTGCAGAACCGAGCGCGCCGTTTATGTTGTTTTCTCTCTCGTTAAAAAGCCTGAGCAGCGGCCTGAAAAGGATTTTATTCAGTATATACAGCAAGCCGAGAAAGTTTATGAGCAGAACAAAAAACCATTTATTCAGTTCTAACATTGCCCCACCTTGTTTTTGTTAATAAGATTTTTTTGCTAACCAAAAGTGAAAACGATGCAATTTATCACACATTTTTTAACTTTGTCAAGGGAAAGACTCAAAACTCAAGAGGAATTTTTTAAATCGTTTCATAAGTTTTCCTAATTTGTGAGGTATAATAGCAGAAATGTTCTCTGAATCACTCATCCGCCTTAGAGAAAAAAACCTCCTGCGTGAGATTAAAAGCCGCAATTCTCCACAGGGTTCAAGGACAGTAATAGACAGAAGGGAATATATAAACTTCTCATCAAACGACTATCTGGGACTTGCAAACCATCCTCATGTGATTGAATCCTCAAGGAAAGCTATTGAGCTATTCGGCTTCGGCTCCGGCGCATCCAGGCTTCTCTGCGGCGGGAGCGTCCTTCACAATGAACTTGAAAAAAAGACAGCGCAATTCAAGGGAACAGAATCAGCCCTCATCTTCAATTCAGGCTATTCGGCAAATACCGGGATAATCCCTGCAATCGCAGATGAAGGGGATGTGCTCTTCAGTGATGAACTCAACCATGCCAGCATAGTTGACGGATGCAGGCTGAGCAGGGCAAGAAAAATAATTTACAGACACAAAGATATGGGACATCTTACAGAACTGATAAAAAAAACGAGAGCAAAGAGGAAAATAATCATCACCGATTCTGTCTTCAGCATGGACGGCGATATTGCGCCTTTAAAAGAAATCTATGATATTTGTTCCTCGCTCAACGCTCAACGCTCAACGCCAAACGTGTTTCTTTACATAGACGACGCCCACGGCACAGGCGTTCTTGGTCGTGGGAGGGGCGCCCTTGCGCATTTCGGCATTAAACCCGAATCATGGATTATACAGATGGGAACTTTCTCAAAGGCGCTGGGTTCATTCGGAGCATTCGCTGCCGGAAGCAAAGACGCCATAGAGTGGCTTCTGAACACTGCAAGAAGTTTTATATTTTCCACAGCCCTGCCTTCATGCGCTGCCGCAGCCTCAATTGCCGCATTAGAGGTGATAGAAAGAGAACCCGAAGTCATTAATAAGCTGTGGTCCAACAGAGAACGGGCTGTTCAGGGAATTACAGAACTCGGTTACGATATCATGGGAAGCGAAACTCCGATTATCCCTGTCAGGGCAGAAACTGTTGAAGAGGCGCTGCAGATATCGCAGCATCTTATGGAAAACAGCGTTTTTGCCCCTGCAATAAGGCCGCCGACTGTAAAAGAGCCGCGCATAAGAATAACAGTAACAGCCGCGCATACGGCTAAAGATATTGAGAGGCTGATAAAGGCATTATCGTTGTGATATGCTTATAGTATGCCTGAACTCAGATTAAACCTTATAACAAGAGAGTGGGTAATAATCGCCACCGAGCGGGCCAAACGGCCCGATGAATTCCGCCAGAGAAGGGACAAAAAATATCCTCCTGAACATGACAAAAACTGCCCTTTCTGCCCCGGGAATGAAGACAAAACCCCCGGAGAAATAATGAAGGTGTCTTCTGACGGAAGCTGGAAGATAAGGGTAACGCCTAATAAATTTTCCGCTCTGAACGTTGAAGGAGAAAGAAAAAGGATAAATGAAGGCTTGAAACATCTTGTTACAGGCGTGGGGAGGCATGAGGTAATCATAGAGTCAAACATTCACAATACTACAATAGCGCTGATGCCGGCAGAGGATGCAGCGGATATTTTAAGGATTTACAAAAAACGTTTTCTTGACATCTACAACGATTCCAGAATTGAGCATGTAATCATCTTCAAAAACAACGGAGAAAAGGCAGGAACATCCCTTGAGCATCCTCACTCACAGATTGTAGGCGCGCCTGTAACTCCGATGCAGGTAAGGGACAGGATAGATGAGACAACAAGATATTTTGACAATACCGGAGAGTGCCTGATGTGCGCGACTGTGAAGTCAGAGCTTTCAGAAGGCAGGCGGATAATATTGGATACAAAGCATTTTGTGACATTCATTCCGTATGCGGCGCTGTCTCCGTTTCACACGTGGATATTCCCCAAAAGGCATAATGCATCTTTTGGAGATATTAGCGATGAGGAAATAGCTGACCTCGCATATAATCTAAAAACAGCGCTCTCTAAGATTTATCACGGACTGGATAACCCGGACTACAACTATGTCATACGCTCGGAAAGCCCGAAGGAAAGCGGCTCTGAATATTTCCACTGGTATCTGAGCATTGTGCCGAGGGTAATTCAGGCGGCAGGATTTGAACTCGGCTCAGGCATGTATATCAATACCTCCCTGCCGGAAGAGATTGCGGAGTTCTTGAGAAAAGTTAAAACTGATTCCTAATTTAAAGACAAGATTGCTTCGCCCCGAGCAGTTCGGGACTCGCAATGACAATTAAGGTTGGAGATTCCGTCATTGCGAGGAGGTCATTTTGGCCGACGTGGCAATCTTTAATAAGAACTATTTAATCCCAAACCTGTCAAGAATACTATAAACCGTTTTTATGGCAGGCGAGTCCTCCGGCAGTTCCACGATTGCTTTGCCCTGGAGGTCGTATTGAAAGACATTGGAATCCTGAGGGACAACACCGGCAACTTCAAGCCCGAGAGACCCGGCAAATTTTTTGAGTTCATCGCCCTCATCGCCTGTTACCCTGTTGATTATCAGCATATGCTTATCAATATCAAGGTCCAGCTCTTTTACCAGGTCTGCAATTCTCTTTGCTGTTTTGACGCCCCTTACAGTCGGGTCGCTGATTATCAGAAGCAGGTCAACCTTATGGGTCGTCCTCCTGCTAAGATGCTCCATCCCGGCCTCGTTGTCTATTACAACATAAGTGTATGTCTCTGAGAGTTTATCTGTGTATTTTCTAATTATATTATTTGCGGCGCAGTAACAGCCGGGGCCCTCAGGCCTTCCCATTACCATAAGGTCAAAACCCTTTGCCTCTATGACTGACTGCTGAACCTGATAGTCAAAGAGCTGCTCCATTGACATGCCTCCGGGCCTTTCTGTCCCGCCTCTTATTGCCTGGAGCGATTCCTCTCTCAGACTCCCAATAGTTGCATGGACCTCAACGCCCAATGCCTCGTTCAGGCAGGAATTGCTGTCAGCGTCAACGGCAAGCACAGCCTTTTTCTTTTTTTCAACGAGATACTTAACAGTCAGGGCAGAGATGCTCGTCTTCCCCGTCCCGCCTTTTCCTGCAAATGCAATCACAAAAGCCATATAATTACCTATCTTCCTTTCAGACAGCCTTAAGTGTATGCACCAGCTATTATGTAGTTAATATTTTGGGCGTTGAAAAACGCGAGCAGATATCTGAAGTCTTGCTGAACTTCCATTGTGTTGTCTCCTCAATTGTTCAAGAGCAGCGACACGTTCTTCGGGTTTTCTGGACAACCAGTAAGCAAGGTTCTCTTTTACCTCTGAAAAATCTTTCAGGTTTTCCCTTCGCACAATCTTCTCTATCATGTCGATATTATAACAATTTCCCCCATAAAATACGAACCTCGCTTTTAGTCCATATTACCACAAAAGACGAAATGCCACAAAACTTGTCCTATTGATTTTATTGCTTTTTTAACTTCCTTAATATTTCGTTTTGTGCTATATTGTTCTCAATTATCGGAAAAGACGAATATTCGGATATTAATTGTTGTGCATAACGAACACCAATACAAAAGCCTAATACAAATGAAGCAAAAACTAAACATAGGAAGGTATCTAATGGAATCATTATGGAACTCTCCTGATAAAGTAGATTTGATTCGGATTGTCGCTCAATGGATTGTTGCGATAAGTGGGATAATAGCACTCATTTTTACTATGCGCTCTACAACATTGAAAAATCATGCTGACCTCGCAAAAGCAACCGCAGAATTAGCGAATCGGACTTTGCTTGAAAGCAAAATACAATCGGCAAATGCAGAGTTAATCCACACAAAAAGTGAATTAGAAAAAATTCGTCCCAAACCTCTTACAGAAAGGATGCGAAGACTCTTAATTACTATTGACCCCAAAATAATCCCAGCTTTAAAAGCAGGGAATACAAATTTTAATGGAGGCATAACATCATCACAATTCAACGAGTTGCAAAAAATAGCAAAAGAACCAGATGCAAATAAATACATAACCATTAGTCCCGATGTTAATACGGGGATTGGCATGGGGCCCGAAGGGATAACGTATGGTGTAAAGTTCACATTAAATCCTCAATTAATAAAAGATTGAAAAATACAAAATGCACAACAAACAAATCCAGTGGACACGGGATAAGCCTGTTTTGTTTTTGTAAGTAGCCGGTTGCCCGTGCCACTGATTTTTAGCGTTAAGTGTAAAAGGAAATAAAATGGGTAAATACGAACGATTAATACAACAAATACTTAGCGGTAGAGCAGACGCAAATATTGCTTTTGACGATTTGTGTAATTTGCTGCTTCGTTATGGATTTGACATGAGGGTAAGTGGAAGTCATCATATTTTCAGAAAGGCAGGTATTGAAGAGAAAACGAATTTACAAAAAGATGGCAATAAAGCAAAGCCATATCAGGTGAAACAAATACGACATATAATATTTAAATACAAATTAGGAGGTCAAGATTGATGGATAGATACGAAATAATAATATATTGGAGCGAGGAAGACAATGTCTATATAGCAGAAGTTCCAGAGCTTCCTGGATGTATGACACATGGAGAAAGCCATGAATCAGCGGTAAAAAATGTTAAAGATGCAATTCAGCTTTGGATAAAAACGGCAAAGGAATTTAATGATTTTATTCCTGAACCGAAAGGTCGCCGTCTCGTTTACGCATAAGATTATAAAAATACCTAACCGGTCGCTGCAGTCGCCGCTTACCGCCGCATTGTCACATCACGAATACAACCGTTTGTGCTATCATAAGTTCTATAGAATATGCACTGTGAGGTGAGACAATGAAAACAAAATTAAAACTGATTTATTGGAAAGGTGAAAAGTTCTGGGTAGGCAAACTTCTTGAATATCCCGAAATAATGACACAAGGCGAGACATTGGAAGAACTTGAGGAAAACATGAAAGATGCGTATATGCTTATGACAATGGAGGATGTGCCTGAAAAGCATAAGGTAAAAGAACTCACCCTCGCTGTATGAAAAGAAAAGACCTGATCAAAAAGCTAAATGATTCTGGATGCATTCTTATTAGACATGGAAGTCGTCTTTCCCCCCAATTCGCCGAACCACAAATTCGCCTCACCACACCTCAAAAAGCCTCTTTATATTCCTCATCTCTCCGACAAAGGTTTTTGTCTTTGAAAACCTGAAATCTTCGTAGGTTTTAACCTCAAGCCTGCCGTCCTTTTCTGTTATTTTTACAGCGCCGCTCATGTCCGTGCGGTATATTTTTGCGCCCTCAAGCATTTCAAGCGTTTCCTGATGCGGATGGCCGAAGGAATTTTCCCTGCCCGCGCTTATCACTGCGATTTCAGGAGATGCTGCATCATAGAAGGGTTTATACGCTGACGTCCTGCCGCCGTGATGCGGGACTTTAACCACATCGCTCTTAAGCCATTTGCCGAGATGGATTATATCCTCTTCAGCCTCCTCTTCAATATCTCCTGCAAATAGAAATGATTTGTTTTTGCTCTCTATTTTAAGAACGAGTGAACTGTTGTTGTCCTCGCTGTGTTCACCTCCATGCAATGTATAAAACTCTTTATACGGATGAAGGCTGTATATCCTGAAGTCTTTTTCTTCTCGTTGCGAATCGCTCCCGACAATCACATCACCTCTTTCAAGAGTCCTGCGGGTTATTCCTTCTCCAAAACCCTCCGGATAGATAAGCTGTCCGTTGTCCCACAATTCTTTAACTCTGAATCGCCTTATCAGGTAATCAGTTCCTCCCGCATGATCAGAATCCGCGTGTGAAAGAACAAGCGCGTCTATGCTTTTCATGCCGAGATATTTCAAAAATGCAGAAACTTCGCGCCCGCTTCTTCCTGTATCCATCACAACAACTTTTTTATCAGGAAGTTCTATTACTGCTCCGTCTCCCTGCCCGACGTCAAGATAAGTGATAGACATATTGTGTTTATTATTTAAGAAGAATATCGCCAAATATATCACTAACAGAAAAGAAAGGATGACAGGAACATATCTTCTATGCAAATACCCCCCTTCAATTCCCCCCTTGCCAAGGGGGGAAACAGGGGGGTGGACTCTCTCCTTTATAAAAGGAAAATAAAAAACAAATCCCGCATAAAAGATTATTACTGCAAACAGGGGGAATGCGTGAATCTTTATATCTGAAAACGGCAATTCCGCTGTAAACTTCACGAGATAAACAGTAATGTCAGCTACTGTCTTTACCAGAGAGCCGAACATATAATGTCCTGTAAAAAGAAATACAAAAGACGATATCAGCGACAGAGGCAAGAGCACAAAACCTATCAGCGGCGTGATTAAGAGATTTGACAGCGGAGAGATAATGGAAAAATAATGAAAGTGATACGCAACCAGAGGCGCTGTTCCCAGAGAGGCTGCAAGCGTAAGCAAGACAGATGCCCGCAATATCTGAAGTGAAGAAGCGAGAAAACGCGGCAGGAATTTTTGTTCGTCTGCGCCGATGCTCTCCTGCGCTTCAGGGCTGTTCTTGTCCTTTTCATGGCCTATTGAAAACCCGATAAAAAGCACTGCAAGAAATGAGAGCTGAAAAGAAAGGCTGAACAGAGCCTCCGGATTCCACAAGACAATCACAAAAGCGGCAAACAAGAGCGAATTAAGCCAGAATCTTTTCCTGCCTATCAAAAGCCCGATGAGAAACAGGCTTATCATTATAAAAGACCTCACTGCAGGGATGCTCCACCCTGAGAGAGCAAGATACGCAAGCATGAACGGAAGGCTCAGAGCCGCTGCTCCCTGAGACGGCGTGAAGTAGAGTGTAAGCCTCTGGAGCAAACTGTACGGCAGAAATTTTATTATAAAACTGAATAAACCGAATAAAAGAACTGAGAAGATTCCGAAATGCGTCCCTGAGATGCTCAAAATATGCGCAAGCCCTGTTGAGCTAAAGGCGTCTTTCAAGCCCTCGCTCATATTGCCTCTCTGCCCTGTGGTTATGGCAGAAACAAGCGCGCCTGAATCAGCGCTGAAGTTCTCTGTAACATATCTGTTAAGTCTCGCCCTGGCATCTTCAAACACTGCCCATATACTTTTTTCGCCGCCTCTTAAATCTTTGACTTCAATCAGGTTTGCCCCGAGCCGCTCGGGGTTTTCGGCCATTCCGGGATTGAACTTTCTGTTGTCTCTGCCGAGCTTTATCACTATCTCAAAGCTGCGTCCTGCCTCAAACTCTGAATCAGAAAAAATAAATATATCCTTCTTCTCAATATCACTTAATTGTTTTCCCGTCTCTTTATCAACTGCCAAGCCTATATGAAACTCTTGAATGAATTTCCCCGTAGATGTCGGAACTGCATCTGAATTGAACGCCCCTGATGCGATTATTTCCTTTCCCCTGATAGCGGATAAATCAATCTCAGGCGCATATCGGAAAAAGGCATAGAATATTCCGAAAACCAGGACCGGGATTAACAGGTATCTTTTCTTAAAAATCAGACCGGCGAGAAACAGAAAAAATATGATACTGCTCGTGAAGGGGAAATAATGAAACAAATAAAACAGAATGACGCCTGAAAGAAATGAGATGAAAAACGCCATGCTTAATCCATATTACTTACAAATATTCTCTCACAACTTTTGCGATTTCATTTCCCAGCTTCTCTATCAACCGCCTCTCTTTGCCCTCAACCATCACCCTAATCTTCGGCTCCGTGCCTGACGGCCTTACAAGTATCCTGCCATTGCCGGCGAGTCTTTCTTCAGCCTTCCTGATTGCCGCCCCTATTTCAGGGATTGATTTGAAATCCTTTCTCTTTTCTGTCTCAACATTTACAAGAACCTGAGGATAGAGCCTTATGCCCGATACAAGCATGGAAAGAGGCTTGTTCCTTTTCCTCATCAGATAAAGCACATGAAGGGCGGTGATAGGCCCGTCTCCTGTTGTATTGTAATCAGAGAATATTATATGCCCGGACTGTTCTCCGCCAAAGTTATATCCGCCGGCTCTCATCTTCTCAGCGACAAATCTGTCTCCGACCTTGGTCCGTATAAATTTAATTCCGTTTTTTCCAAGATAATGCTCAAGCCCGAGATTGCTCATAACCGTGGAGACAACTGTGCTGCCTTTAAGCCTTCCTTCCCCTTTAAATTCAAGAGCGCATATCCCTATAATCTGATCTCCGCTGACAATTCTGCCTTTTTCATCGCAGAATATTGTCCTGTCAGCATCGCCGTCATGCGCAATGCCGACATGAGCCCTGTGCTGCCTGACTGCCTTCTGGAGCATTTCAGGATGAAGCGCCCCGCAGCCGTCATTAATGTTGCAGCCGTCAGGCTTGTCATTTATCACTATAACCTCTGCGCCGAGTTCACGCAGAACCCATGGCGTTGTTTTATACGCAGCTCCGTTTGCGCAGTCAACAACAACCTTTATTCCTTCAAGCGTCATGCCTTTCGGCACAGTTGATTTTATATACTCAATATACCTGCCTGTCGCGTCATCAAGCCTGTAGGCCTTCCCTATATCAGAACCGGAAGGCCTTTTTATCCCGAGCCCGTCATCCACGACAAGTTCTTCAATGCTCTTTTCTATTTCATCGGGAAGTTTGAATCCCTCAGATGAGAAAAACTTTATGCCGTTATCCTCGTAAGGATTATGCGACGCCGATATTACAATCCCGGCGTCAAGCCTCAATGTCCTTGTAAGAAATGCCGCTCCCGGAGTTGGAATAGGGCCCACAAGCGTCACATTCATCCCCATTGAGCAAATCCCGGAGGTAAGGGCGCTTTCTATCATATATCCTGAAAGCCTTGTGTCCTTCCCAATCAGGACCATATTTCTGCCGTGCTTTTCCCTCAGAACCTTAGCTGCTGCCATTCCAATCCTGAGCACATTTTCAGGAGTCATGGGATGCTTATTTACCCTGCCTCTTATACCATCTGTCCCAAAAAGTTTCATTTTAGGTTTTAGGTTTTAGGTTCTAGGTTCTAGGTTCTAGGTTTTAGGTGTTAGGTGTTAGATATACTGAAACCTGACACCTGATACCTGATACCTGATACCTGATACCTGAAACCTGACGCCTATTTCTTCCTCCTATCTTTTTATAACAACCTTTACGCTGACTTCCTGCACGTCTGTCCTTATATTTCTGCCGGCCATATCAATGCGCGCAGTCTGCGTAAAAGTCTTATCAGCGTCTGAAATATCAACAGGCTCGGTCCTCAGAAATTTTATCCTGCTCACCTCTGTCCTTACTCCCTCAATAGTCAAATCCTTAGGCAAGACCTCCACAGAACTCACAACAAACCCTTCCTTAGGACTGCCGGCCATAATTGCATGGACAGGCACAGTTTTCATAATCGTCTCTTCCAGAACAATAGATACAGACGAGGGGGTTATATCTGTAATGTTAATTGTAGGGGGAATTTTTACATCGTCCTTGTTTATATAATATATGCCTTTCCCCTTCTTTGCCTTGCTTAAATCCACATGAACTCTTATATCAGACGGCTTCATATTTCTGAGAAGTCTCTCTTGCCCGCTCATACTCACATTTACAGATTTTGTCCCCTGCTTGACGCTCTCAAGTCCGCGGGGGATATTTTTAAGTTCAAGGAGCGCTTCCATCGATACCTCAGACTGTCCCTTTGAGATAACAAAAAACCACAAGATTATCGCCATGACAACAGCAGTAACCTTAAGCCCGAGATTCTCAAGCAGCAGCCCTCTCATCATGCCGCCTTCTCCGGGTAGCTCGGAGTCTTCGACTTCTTGGATGTAAACATATCTGTTAATATATCACGAAGAGTTCCCATGTCAATATGGGTTTCAAGTTTCCCGCCGACAGCCATAGATATATTGCCTGTCTCTTCAGAAACTATAATAGCAACCGCATCTGTCTCTTCTGTAAGCCCGAGCCCCGCCCTGTGCCTTGTCCCCATGGCTTTATCAATCTCGGAACTGAGCATTATGGGGAGAAAGCAGCCTGCTGCAACAATCCTGTTGCCCTTTATAACAACCGCTCCATCGTGTATTGGAGATGAAGGATGAAAGATGCTGAGGAGTATTTCACGCGTAACCCTGGCGTCAAGCGATGTGCCTATCTCAACAAATTCATTCAGGCTTGTTTCACGCTCAATAACAATCAATGCGCCGATTTTTCTGTTTGCAAGGGCCACGGAAGCCTTGAGTATCTCTTCCAGAGATTTGAGTTCCTCGGCAGAGGTGAATGACTGCAAAAACGGCGTCTTGCCCATACGCGCAAGCGCCCTTCTTATCTCAGGCTGGAAGAGCACTATAAGCGCTATAACTATCTGCGCCCAGAAGCTCTGGATTATCCAGTCCATTGTATAAAGCCCTGTATAGCCTAACAGGAGAGAGGCCAGCATCAGCACCCCTATGCCAATAAGCATCTGAACAGCCCTCGTGCCTTTTATAAATAGAAGCAGACGGTAAAGGAGAAGGGACACGAGAATAATGTCCAGAATATCCTGCCACCTTAATTGCCTGAATATTTCCACTTCAAACCCTCTTTTTAAGCCACTCTTTAGGATTTACTGCATGAACGTTTCCGTTTCCATCCGAATAAACCACTCTTGCAATCCGCGCATTGAGTATTATCCTTTTGCACATCATGCACGGCTCTGAATGGCATTCACCTGCGCTGTCATCAACGCCCGATATATAAATGGTTGCGCCTTTAAGCTCATGAACTGCCGCGCGTATTACTGCATTTGCCTCTGCATGAACGCTGTGGCAGAGTTCATATCTTTCGCCGTGAGGGATTTGAAGTTCCTTTCTCGTGCATTTTCCAACCTCAAGACAATCCTTCATGCCCGCCGGAGCGCCGTTATATCCGGTGCTGACAATGATATTGTCTTTCGTAATCACCGTGCCGTATTTGCGCCTGAGACATGTAGCCCTGGCCGCAACAGCCTTGGCTATGCCGATAAAGTATTCATCCCATCCCGGCCTCTTACTCTTCTTTTTGATTTTAGGCATGTTCTATATTATTAAATTCAGAGGAGAAAATGCAAAGACGGATATAAAGACCGAAAAATAGAGATAGAACTATAAACGCTTTGAATTACCTGTCATTGCGAGAACCCGAAGGGTTCGTGGCAATCTCATTGCAAAAGGCGGGATTGCTTCGTTTCACTCGCAATGACAACTTTCTATCTCTATTTTTCGGTAAAGAATATTATTTTCTCGCCCATAAAAACGCGGCGGAAAAGAGCGCCGTGACTATCAGGACGATTGTGCCGCCCGGCGAGAGGTCAAACTGAGATGAAAGATAAAGCCCTGCTATCGTAGAAAAAAGCGCAGCAGAACATGAGATGAGCAGCATCGGATAAAAACTCCTTGAAAGCAGTTGTGCAACAGCGCCCGGTATTACAAGAAGGGCGGAGACAAGGATAATCCCCACGACCTTGATGGAGATAACAATCGCCACCGCCATGGCCAGCAGAAAGAGCGATTTAATCAGGCGCGTCGGGATGCCGCTTACAATCGCAAGCTCTTCGTTGAATGTCGTAAACAAAAGCTCCTTCATAATCATCATAATCGCAGCAAGGATTACAACCGTTACTGCAATTGTCAGCCACATCTCGTTTTCACTTATTGCAAGAATGCTGCCGAAAAGATAGCCGAAAAGGTCTACATTGTAATTCTTTGAAAGGCTTATCAGGACTATGCCGAGAGCCATTGAGCTTGAAAAGAATACTCCTATGGCGGTATCTTCCGCCACCCTGCCCTTTGAGCTTATTTTCTCAATTCCGAATGCCACCAGGATGGAATATATCATCGCAGTTATGACAGGATTTACGCCTGCAAGAAAACCTATTGCAACTCCTCCGAATGCCGCATGGGAAATGCCTGCGCCTACGAAGGAGACTCTCCTCAGCACAACAAAGACAGAGACCACGCCTGCAAGTATGCTGACAGCTATGCCGGTAACAAGAGCCCTCTGCATGAACCCGTATGATAAGATTTCCATTATTTCCTCAACCTCTCACATTTGTCACACCTGTCGGAATGTATCATTATATCCACATTCTTGCCATAGAGCCTTTCAAGCACATTCTCGTCAAGCGCGCCAAGAGGCGCTCCGTGGTAATAGAGAATTTTGTTCAGGCAGGCAATCTCATCAACATAGGATGTCACAGCTCCGATGTCATGCGACACCATAATAATCGTAAGCCCGAGTCTCTTCTGAAATCCTTTAAGGAGATGATAGAAATCTTCCTGCCCGACAACATCTATGCCTGTGCTCGGCTCGTCAAGTATAAGTATCTTTGGATTGCTCACAAGCGCCCTGGCAATAGAGATGCGCTGCTGCTCTCCGCCTGACATCTCGCCAAATTGGAAGTTCTCGTTCCCCGCCATCCCGATAAGCTCTATGTATTCAAGCGCCTTTTCTTTTTCCTTTTTTGAAGGCCATCTGAAAAGTCCGAGCCTTCCATATAATCCCATTGTCACAACATCTATTGCCCTTGCAGGGAAATTAATGTCAAGGTTAAGATGCTGCGGCACATAACCGAAAACTCCTGTTTTCAAACATTCCTCGGAAGACTTGCCCAGCACCCTTACCTCTCCTGTAGAATGCTTAATAATGCCGAGTATTGACTTCAGGAATGTTGTCTTGCCGCTGCCGTTAGGCCCGACAATACCGAGAAATTTTCCTTCTTCAAGGGAAAGGTTTATATCCTTCAATATCTCTTTGCCGCTGAGGGTTACGGAGAGATTTCTTATTTCCAATGCATTCACTTCATCCCCTCTTCCATTATTGAAAGATTATATCTCATAAGAGATATATATGTATCCCTGCCCTTAACATTAGCGCCGCCAATCGGGTCAAGAAACAAAACCTTTGCGCCTGCCTCTCTTGCAATCACCTCTGCCATCTTCGGATTGAACTGCGGCTCCGCAAAGATAATCCTTGAGCCGGCCCTCTTTATCTCACTCACAATCTTTGCAATATGTTTCGGGGAAGGCTCTCTGCCCGGAGATTCCTCTATAACCCCTGCCACCCTGAGCCCGTATCTTTTTGAAAAATAGTTCCATGCCGGATGAAAGGTTACATACTCCTTTACACGGAAACTTTTTACTCTATTCATAATCTCGCGGTGAAGGGCGTCTAAATCTTTTTTATATTTCTCCGCATTCTCTCTGTAATATGCCTCTCCCTGCGGGTCAGCCTTAGAGAGAGCATTTTTTATCTTATCCACAACTGTTTTCATCAGCACAGGGTCCAGCCATACATGAGGGTCGCCAGATTCCTGATGCGCCTTTTCTTCAGAGCCGCCTGCGCCATCATGAGAATGAACATGCCTTATCAGGGGAAGCCCCGATGCTGCATCAACTATAATGAGATTCCTGTTAGAAGACGCCTTCATCATCTTCTCTGCCCAGAATTCAAGCCCTGCGCCTACCTTTACAAAAACCTTTGAATTTTGGATTTTCATCATATCAAGCGGCGTCGGCTCAAATGTATGAGGCGAGGCGCCTGGATAGAGCATCACCAGCACACTGACTCTGTCTTTGCCGACCTGTCTTGTAACATCGCCAAGGGAATAAATGCTCGCAACAACCTTTATCTCTTCTGCATGGGAGGCATGAGCAAAAGACAAAAACACTGCTATCAGAATTATGGCAAATCTTTTCATATCTTTTATGCCTTCTATGGTAGCGGTGTTTGAAATTACTGTCAAGACAAAGCAGTTCGTGTAAAATATCAGAATGGAAAACCAGGAAAAATCCTCGGCATTATATTTCAGAGACTTCCGCATCTTCTGGCTCGGCCAGTTGATTTCCCTCTCAGGCACCTGGATGCAGTCTGTTGCGCAGGGATGGCTGGTATACTCCTTGACAAAATCTCCTTTTTATCTCGGAATGACAGCAGCCGCATCAACCCTTCCGATACTCCTCTTCACACTCATCGGAGGCATTGCGGCAGACAGATTCAGAAAAAGAAACCTCCTGATAGCAACACAGGCATTATCAATAGTCCCCGCGCTTATGCTCGGCATATTTACGGATATAGGCGTAATAACCGTGGAGCAGGTAATCTTCTTTGCATTTTTTCTCGGCACAGTAAATGCCTTTGACATGCCGGCAAGGCAGTCGTTCGTCGTTGAGATGGTCGGCAAAGGGCATCTCCTTAATGCCATTGCGCTCAATTCCGCCGCCTTTAACGGCGCGCGGCTCATAGGCCCTGTCATTGCCGGGCTGGCAATAGCATATATGGGGCTTCCCTCGTGTTTTTTTCTGAATGCCGCAAGTTTTATCCCTGTGATAATCGCCCTCTCAATGCTAAAAGCAAAAGGCGAGATAAGGAGCGCGCAAAAAGGGTTTTTAAAGGACTTAGCTGAAGGTTTTTATTTTATAAAGGGTCGGAAGAACATCCTTTACATGATGCTTCTCATCGCTGTCTTCAGCCTTTTCGGAATCCCGTTTACAAGTTTTCTGCCGGTCTTTGCCGAAGAGATATTCAATGCCGGGCCAACAGGGCTGGGTCTTCTTGTAAGCGCCACCGGATTAGGCGCTCTTTCGGCAGCCATCATGCTCGCATTCAAAAGTGACATGAAAGATAAATTGAGGTTTATGTCCCTGTCGGGATTATGTTTTTCATTGGCGCTTCTCTGCGCATCATTTTCAAGACTCTTTGCGGTTTCACTTTTACTGCTAATGATGGCAGGCTGGGGGATAGTCAGCTTCCTTGCAACGGCCAACAGTTTTATTCAACTGTCAACAAGCGACAACCTCAGAGGAAGGGTAATGAGCGTTTATTCTTTCGTATTCCTCGGTTTTACGCCGATAGGTAATTTCCTCATGGGCCTAATGTCAGAGCGCATAGGGACAACAAACACCGTTGCGGCGGCATCGCTTGTATGCCTTGCGGGAGCGTCAATTTTTGCAATAAAACACATGAACGATAATTGAAAAATAACTCCTGATATATTAGTCTTTATAGACAATGAAAATACTTGCGATAGAAACATCAACAATGCTCGGCGGAATAGCAATCATGGATGATTCCTCCGCCTTTGGCGGATCGGGCGGACTGATTGCAGAAAGCAGGCTCAATGTCAAAACAACCCATTCAGAGAGGCTTATAACAGAGATTGAGCGCTGCCTCAAACAGTCAGGCGTCAAAATATCTGATATTGACGTCTTTGCAGCCGCGACAGGCCCCGGTTCTTTCACAGGGCTGAGAATCGGACTGAGCACAGTCAAGGGATTCTCCTATGCAACCGGGAAACCGATAGTCTCTGTGCCGACGCTTGAAGCGCTCGCATGGAACTTTCCTTACAGCAGATACCCCGTCTGCACAATGCTTGATGCAAGGAAAAAAGAGGTCTATGCAGGGTTATTTAAATGGGAAGATGAACATAATCCCCCCTCACCCCCCTTTAGCAAAGGGGGGATGGGGGGATTTTCAGGTGGAACATTTATAAAACTTATTTCTGAGGCCTCAGTTAGCCCGGAAGAATTTATGCGCAGTTCTCTCCTTGTTACTGATTATGATAAATTCATATTCGCCGGAGAGGGAGCTGCGCTTTACAGGGATAAGATAATTGAGGCCCTGGGTGAAAAGGCTGTATTCGCATCTCCGGAAAAAACAGTCCCATCCCCTGCGAATGTCGCAGTTCTTGGACTGAAAAAGGCTAAGGCGGGAGAATTTTCAGAGCCTGTCAGCCTTATCCCCATGTACATAAGAAAATCAGAGGCAGAGGTAAAGTGGCCGAAGATTCGCTAAGGCGAAAGGGACTTACAATTACAATAAGGACAATGCAGGAATCTGACCTGCCTTCTGTAGTTGCAATTGAGCGCCTCTCATTCAGCACGCCGTGGTCGGAAACATTGTTTTTTAATGAAATCTATAAGCAGCGTTCCATCCCAAAGGCTGCTGTCATAGATAACAGGATTGTCGGATATATATGCGCAAACCATGTTGCCGACGAGGGGCATATCCTGAATCTTGCAGTCCATCATGATTTCAGAAGAAGGGGGATTGCAAAGACGCTGGTTGAAAACATCCTTGCAGAACTAAAAGAAAACGCCTGCAGGTTTTTATATCTTGAGGTGAGGGCGTCAAACAATGCCGCAAGGAAACTTTATGAAGGCTTTGGATTCAACATAGTTAGAACAAGAAAAGCGTATTACACAGAGCCGAAAGAAGATGCAGTGATTATGATGCTGAGGCTTTAGCCTTTTTTATCTCTCTTTCCCGACAACTCGGCAATACTTTTTATTGCAATCAAAAATCCATCTTTCAATTTTTTATCCTTTATTCTTCTGAAGAATTTGAGAAGTTCAATCTCATTATCGCTCAGTGCGCCATAGGGGCTGACAGCTTCAGATATCATCATCCTTCCTTCATCCAGAACAAACCTGCTCAAGGGGATATTCAAGGCGCGCGCAATCTGGGGAAGACGCGATACGCTAATCTCGCTCACTCCTTTTTCATATTTCTGAATCTGTTGATAAGAAATACCCACCCTTTCCGCCAGCGCCATCTGGGACAGCCCTGCCGCCTTCCTCACAATTCTTATCAGGCTTCCAATATGTCTTTTATCTGTGTCTCTGTTCATAATACGCTGCATAATTTTGCTTGTTGCGGTATAAAATGTCTATAAACCAGAGGTTGCAATGAGAATTGACAAATACAGCTTAAAGTAGTATTATTTGGCGTGAAGACTGATAATAAAAAAATCTTAGTCGCTGACGATGATGTTCTCCTTCGGAAATTATTAAATGACCTCCTGACTTTTTATGGCTATGATGTAGCCTGTGTCAGCAATGGAAAAGAGGCGCTCGCGCGGATAGAGACAGACAGCTATGACATCCTTATAACTGA
>Ga0210042_1000169_pt1 | contig 61935 bp, 51 predicted proteins | sample CryGeymeta201518_FD_183982 | JGI IMG/M metagenome (GOLD analysis project Ga0210042, IMG submission 183982) | Groundwater microbial communities from Crystal Geyser aquifers in Utah, USA - Crystal Geyser metaG 2015-18 (SPAdes) (version 2) | ecosystem: Environmental > Aquatic > Deep subsurface >... | reverse complement strand
TTGTTGTATCATCTCATCACCCCTTTTGGTTGGCGGTTTCACCTTACAGGTGAGTATTATACTCACCAGAAACCTATAAACCAAGAGGGTTTTTTGTTCTTAATGATTTTCTATCGCTGATTTAGGGAATAACCTCGCGGTATTTTCGAAGCCGGGTGGAGAAAACTCCTTGACAAAGATGTGAACTTCATATAAATAAAGAAAAAATCAGTACCGCCCGCCACAAAATAAAGAGCTGAAGGGATTTTTATGACCGCTTCGCCGGAATGGCCAAGTATGTTGAAACAGTGTGTGATCGCCGTAGGCGGAGGAAAAGGCGGAACAGGAAAGAGCCTCCTGGCCGCCAACCTCGGAATCGCCCTCGCTGAAATGAGACAGCAGGTCATGGTGATCGATCTGGACCTGGGCGGTGCGAATCTCCATACCTGCCTCGGGATACGATCCCCCAAAACCACGCTCGGCGACTTCCTGCAAAAAAAAGTTGATTTGATCGAAAAGGTCCTCATACCGACCCCAATGGAAAACTTGAAACTCATTAACGGGTCCAATGATCCTCTTGAAATCACGAACCTTCCCTACGCCCAGAAGGCCCGGCTGATTCATCAATTCAAGAAGCTGAAAGCGGATTACATCATCCTGGACCTCGGCGCCGGCACTTCCTTGAACATCCTTGACTTCTTTTTAAGCTCCGATTATGGGATTGTGGTCACCACTCCGGAACCGACCTCCATAGAGAACGTCTCCCTCTTCATCAAGTGTTTCATCATGCGGCATCTGAAGATTCTCCTGAAGCAATTTCCCATAGAGAACCTCAAGAACCGGATCAAGGACCCCAGAAATCTCGATACCGCCCGCACCTTCAGAGATCTGCTGCGCCTGATCCGATCTTTTGAAAAAGAGACCGCCGAAAAGATCGAGAGGGAAATAGAGGGTTTCAAGTTCGGCTTGGTGATGAACAAGCTCCGAGAACACAGCGAAACCCGGATCGGGGACTCGTATAAAACCATGATCCACAAATGCATGGGGATTCAGATGGACTACCTGGGACAGATCTACTATGATGAAAAAATACCCATGTCGGTCAAGAAGATTCAACCTCTTCTTTTGGAACACCCGCATGCCAAGGCCTCCCATGCCATCCGGCTGATGGCCAAGAGGATTCTGGGTATGAATCGCCTTTCGTTCCCCATGCAGAGGGAAATTTCCCTCTTCGACTGGAAAAAGAAAGAAAAGAACTCATCCTCTTCGGTCAAGGGAGCCCCCATGAAAACCCCACAAAAGGACCTGCCGCTTGGCATCCGTTTCTACCTATGAACACGAACCCGATCACTAAGCATCCGAGAAAGAGGCATGCCGGGGCTGAGAATCAACGCTTATATGGCTGTTCGACTTTGAAGAACAAAGGCCCGGCAAAGATTAATCCCTTGTTTTGGTGGAGATACACAGAATGAAAGACCTGGAGGCATGCAATTATTACGAACTTTTAGAAATCACGGAAGAAACCCCAAAAAACATCATACAGGAGGCTTATCAATCCTACTGCACCCTCTTTGATAAAGACTCGATTGTCTCGTACAATTTTATCTCTCCGCATGAGCGGGAAGAGATGTTGAATCGTATCCGGAAGGCCTATGAAATCCTCATGGACGATCAAAAAAGAATCCAGTACGACAAGAAGATCTTCAACCGGATCGGCAGATGGCACCATGCCGCCGCAGAGGGATCCGTACCAGGAGGGCAAGGCTCAACCGAAACGCCGGGCAAAAGGATCGAACAAATCCGAATGGAGGATTTTATTGAAGAAACCGGCCAGGTCTCCCTCAGAAGGCTTCGAGAGTCCATCGGAATCACCATAGAGAAGGTCTCGATGATCACGAAAATCAGGATCCCCATTCTCCATGCCCTGGAAAACAGAGATTTCAGCAGACTCCCTTCGCCGATTTACGTCAAAGGGTATCTGAAATCCTATGCCCGTGTGGCCGGCATCGAGCCCGAGAAATTGATCCAGGCCTATGGGCCCTTGAGCGCCCCTATTCGTCGATGATGAAACCGCCCCCTAAGACCTGTCTTTCGTGCCCTGTCTGCCGTGCCGGCACAGGCAGGCCCTCTCTCGTCCGTCACCCCTGTTTACGAACAGGATCCTTTAGCCCGCATCGTTCGTAACTGCATATCCTGTATAGCGGGCAGACCTCACATTGTTTGAGATCCCTTTTTTTCGTACACTGTTTGAGTATCCCCAGGCGGGCCAAGGCGAAATCGTACTTGACAGGATCGGAAGGGTCCAGGATTCTAAGGTTCCGGGTCACCTCCCTGGCTGTTTCCCAATCCGGTGAACGCCTTCGAGTCAGGCCGATCCTTGCAGAAATCCGGAAAAGGTGTGTATCGAGCGGAATGACCAGCTTGGACGGAGAAACCTCTCTCCATAATCCCAGGTCCAGCCCGTCATCCCTCCGGACCATCCATCTTAAATACATGTTCAGCCTTTTGCAGGCGCTCCGGTTCTTCGGAGAAGGGAATAAAAACCTTACGCCTGCATCCTTGGGGAGCGCCTTTTTTCCCAAAATCGGCGAATAGTCCATATTCAGGAAGCGCTCCACAAAGGCGGAAAGGGCTTCCCCGATATCCTCATGCCCTGAGTCATATCCTTTTAGAAACAGATTCTTGATGCTGCCGTATTTCTTCAGCGCTTTTTTAATACCGAGGATCAGGCAGAGGATGTCGGTCTCATCGTTAAACCTGTGGACGATCCCATGGAAACGTTCAGCGTCCTTCCTTGGATCGAACCCTCGGATAAAGGCACAAGGCGAACCATCCATGCGGTCGAGAATCGTCCGAACCGTCTTCTGGATCTGACCGACCCTGCCATAAGCAAATACGGCGGCAATCAGACCGGCCACTTCCTGGTCTTCGGGCCGTTTGAAACCATGAACCAATACAAGAGGATCGGAGGAAATATGGTGGATATCATAGGTATGATAAAGACGGTCCAGGGTTTCTTTGAGATCCAGAACCTGCATCATGGAAAACCTTGAGAAAAACCACATCCTCGTACCAAACACATCCGCCCGTCGGGCTGGGATCAAGACCTCTTTCCTTTTCCCTTGGCTTTTGAAGGAACGGCGGGCTTTTTCAAATGATAGAGGACCTCTCTTCCTGGAAATCTTGCGGACTGGCCCAAGGCTTCCTCGATTCTGAGAAGCTGATTATACTTTGCCACCCTCTCGCTCCGGCTGATTGATCCGGTCTTGATCTGGCCGGTCCCTGCCGCCACCACCAGGTCCGCGATGGTCGTATCCTCTGTTTCACCCGACCGATGGGAAACCACGGCTGTATATCCCGCTTTTCTCGCCATATCAATCGCATCGAAGGTTTCGGTCAGTGTACCGATCTGGTTCACCTTGATCAGAATGGAATTCGCAGCTTTACGCTCAATCCCCATCCTCAGTCTTTGGGTGCTGGTCACAAAAAGATCATCACCGATCAGTTGAATCCGGTCTCCCAGTTTCTCTGTAAGGATCCTCCAGCCCTCCCAGTCGTCTTCAGCCATCCCGTCTTCGATGGAAATAAGCGGGTATTGCCTGACCCAATTTTCATAGTATTCGGCCATCTCAGCAGGATGCATCCTGGACCCGTCTGATTTTCTGAAGACATACCTCCCTTGCTCAAAGAACTCACTGGCCGCAGCGTCCAGGGCCAGAGCAATATCCTTCCCGGGCTTGTAGCCGCCCTTGTGAATGGCTTCAAGGATGAGTTCCACCGCTTCCTCATTAGATCGAAGATTGGGCGCAAACCCTCCTTCATCACCCACAGAGGTGCTATATCCTTTCTTTTTCAATACGGACTTCAAGGCATGGAACACCTCTGCGCCCATCCGCAGAGCCTCAGAAAATCGTTCAGCGCCTACAGGCATAATCAAAAACTCCTGAAGGTCTACGTTGGTGTCCGCATGAGACCCTCCATTTAAGATATTCATCATCGGGACAGGCAAGGTGTTGGCCTGCACCCCGCCCAAATATCTGTAAAGCGGGATACCCAAGGCTTCAGCCGACGCCCTGGCCGCAGCCATGGAACAGCCCAGAATCGCATTGGCCCCTAATTTCCCCTTGTTGGGTGTGCCGTCCAGACGGATCATCTTCCTGTCAATCTCTTCCTGCGCCAAGGCGTCCATTCCCATGATCTTGGGACCGATCACCTGATTGACATGATGAACGGCCTTTTGCACCCCCTTGCCAAAATACCGCTTCGGATCCTGGTCTCTTAATTCAACGGCTTCGTGTTCACCTGTAGAAGCGCCGGAAGGGACGGCAGCCCGCCCCATAGCGCCGCATTCAAGGATGACATCCACCTCAACCGTAGGATTCCCGCGTGAATCCAGGATTTCCCGTCCCTGTACAGACACGATTCCTGTCATATGATCCTCCTTTACTTAGTGGTCTTGTTCGTAAATATGGTGACGTACCGAGAGGGTCGTAGAGCGGTTTCATCAAGGCGCGCGACTCAGTGCGTACCTCTCTGGTACACCGCAAGGAGCGGAACTTTGACTCGACCGCCCTACGGCACTCGAATGCCACCGTATTTACGAATAAGGCCACTTAGGTTTAAACGACAGCATTCTTATCATATACCTTAATCCATGTCACGTCTTTTTCATTGAGCGCGCTTAAGCAGCCCTAAAAGAAACATTTTCATTTATAATGCTCTATGTGGAATCCTAACCTTCATTGCAGAGGAACATGCTGTATCCTTTTCTATCCTTATTCAGAAAAGAGTAATGTTCAACAATAGAAATAAGAATAAAGCGTTTTTTAAAATATTTTGCCTGCATTTTTTCTTATTTTCTATAAAACATCATTTGCAACCTGAAAACTATAATGTTAGTCTTTATAAAATTTTAGGTCTCTACCTAAAACTTCCGGTTGATTTCTGCATGAGTCATCGATCCGCCGGATGGTGCCGTCGACGAATGTCCATGGGCGCCGGCATGGAACAGAACCCGTTGAGGCGTGAGTCAGGATGTGTGAAAATTTTCACCCAATAAGAGAAAAAGTTTTCCCTTTTTCTGTAAACTTTTACACACTTGCAATAAATATTCCATTTCAGCGGCATCCCGTTTAGGCATGGATTCAAAAAAAATAAACTTCTAATCCCTTGTTTTACTAAGGTTAGCAAGCCAGGATGCTGTTCGAATGTCACAAGAGAAAGCTTTCAATCTAAATTTGGCATGGCTTTTGCTTAAAATATTAGTGTTTACATACAGGAAACCTTTTTTTAGAAACACCGCCATTGGAAAAGGGCGATAACAGATCCTAAGCGGGTTATGGATAAGGAACATGTCTGAGTCGAGTCAATACAACATGGACGATCAAATAGCAAAGAACTACATCCTTGAGGTCTCTCCTGACATCAATCAAGAGTTTGCCTCAAAGAAGTTCAGGGAAATCAATATCCTTCTCAAATCGAATTTAATTTCCAACCTGAACATGGAATTCAAGGTCTCCCTGCATGTGCTTTGCGATCTGGTCCTCGAGATGATTCATTACGACAAGGCCCTTCTTTACCTTTGGGACAATGATCTTGAGGTCCTCACCCCCTACATCACCCGGGGATTTTCCGAAAATCCGCCGGAAAAGCGCATGGAGAGGAATATATTTGCGGATTGGTGTATACGTCACGGGAAAACTCTGTTTATTCCCTTCAGCAGCCACCCGAATGTCACAAGGGCATTGGAAGAAGTCAACAGCAAATCCATGATATCGGTCCCAATTTATGAAAGCAATCACATCATCGGTACGCTGCAACTCTATAGTCAACAGTCCAATTTTTTCTCAAGAGAGGATGCAAAACTTCTCTGGCTTCTCATCATACACTCCGAAGCGCTTTTCAGAAACTACGAAAATCTGGAGCGGATCAGAACCCTTTCATCTACAGGCATGCCTTTCGGCCAAACCCATATTTCGGAGTTCCACGAACAGTTGGAACGGGAAATCGGACGGGCAGACCGCCGGAAGACCCCCATGTCTCTCCTTTTGATCGAAGTGGACCGTCTTCCCGAATACATCCGCAAATTCGGCCACCTAAAAAGAGAGGAGGCCTTCAATGAAATCGGCTCCTTGATGATGAATCAGATCCGGCAAATTGATGCCTTTTCACGCTATGGAGAGGATCGTTTCGCATTGATCCTTACGGAAACAGACCGCAAAGGCGGGACAATCTTTGCAAATCGTCTGAGAGAAAACATCGGCCGGCATCTCATTCAGGATGAGAAGGGAGAAAAGACCATACGGATGACCATCAGTTCCGGACTGGTTACTTTTCCTTTTGATGCCAAGGAGAAGATCCACCTGCTCCAAGCTGCAGAGCAGGCTTTACATAAGGCCATCGATGCGGGAGGCGACCAAGTGTGCCTCTATACGGAACTGGACAGCGCCATCCAATCCTCTCCCGGGCATGACCAACACGAAGACTTGGACCGGATCAGTCAGACCATTCATTCCATTTTCAATCTGGATCTGCTCCTCGAATTGGTGGTTCAGATCTGCATGGAGACCCTCCAGGCGGAAAAGGGCTCTTTACTCTTATTTGCTGAGGAACTTGACTGTTTTATCCTCAGAGTCGCCTGTGGTTTCGGGAAATATACCGACTTGATCAAAAATACCCGGGTCCCCCTGCAGGGAACCATCACCGGATGGGTTGCCGCCCTCAAAAAGCCCGTTGTCTCTGCAAACATCGAGGAAATTTCAGAGGTGCCCAAAAGCCTTTACAAAGATTACAGGAACAATTCATTTCTTTCTGTTCCGCTGGTCTCTGAAGATAAGACCATCGGCGTGGTGCATCTCTCAAATAAAAGAGCAGAAGACGGAATCTTTACGAACCATGACCTTGAACGGATCCTTTCCCTGAGTGAACACCTGACTCTTTTCCTCAAGCAAGGGATCCGTTTCGAGGAAACACAGCACCGTTTCTCAAAAACAGCCTTATTGTTCCTGAACCGGATACTGGAGGAAAAGGATCCTTACAACAGAGATCATTCGGAAAGAGTGGCCCTTTATGCGGAAAAACTTGCCCGCCGTTTTAATTTCAGCCAGAAGGAGATCGAGAAGCTGACCCTCTCCGCCCGGCTTCACGATATCGGCAAGATCGCCATCCATGACGAAATTTTTCACAAACCGGATAAATTGAGTGAAACGGAAACCGCCATTGTTCGCCGGCTCCCCTTTTTCAGCTGGAAGATTCTCGATGCGCTTTCTGCAAATGAAGAAGAGTTGAAAAATACGGTTCTGAAACTCCATGAGAAACTTGACGGATCAGGCTATCCTTACGGCCTGGTCGGGGAACAAATCCCTCTGCCGTCCCGCATCCTCAGCGTGGCCGACACCTTCGTCTCCATGACATCGAACCGTTCATTTCGGCCCCCCTTCAGCAAGGAAGAAGCCCTGAAGAATATGAACGCCTTGGCTAATGTCCACTATGACCCTGAAGTCCTGCAACAGCTAAATAAGATCGTCCAATAATCCTCGGCAGATGAGAACCGGAGAGGCTAAAAGAGATTTGTGCTCCGTTTCATGGAGCCTCTTTAGCAAAACAAAATTTCAACGGGGATCTTGATCCTTGCAGTCCTTGGAACTCCCTGACCGGGAGGAACGGTTCGCCATTCACGTTCCACCCTTGAAGGAAAGAACGCCCACTAAAGCAATCCATACCGCAGCGATGACCCATACCCATATTTCGTTCATGTGACGCCTTCTATCGCGCCTGTTTCCTGCGACCGCAGGTCTTTTTCAATGTGCTCAAGAGAATCCCCCTTGAGATGGACACCCCCCGCCGGCTTCGCTTTTACAGACACTTCCGCCCTGGAAAACGGAGACGGACATCAGTTTTTCGCACGGTAGCCCACCGCATACGGGACAGCTCAACCCCTGGTTATCTGCGCCGATTTTTTGTAAAACCTCAAAAACTTCTCCGCAATCAGCACAGCGGTATTCGTAATAAGGCATAATCCTGAACTCCTCCAGCATAAAATCCCTATCCGGGATTTTATAATCATATAATCATTTAAATAATAAAGCAAGTTCATTAGTTCATTTCCTGTTCACAATAGAATTTTTTTATGGTATTTTGAAATATCTTTTATAGGCAGGATCCATGATTGATTTCAGGCTGCTCATCTTTTTAAAATCCGCTGAAAAATTAAGCTTCTCCGAAGCCGCCGAGGAACTCTTCATCACACAACCTGCCGTAACCTTTCAGATCAAAAAGCTCGAGGACCATTTCGGAATTCCCCTGTTCTACCGCGAAAAGAACAGGATCTCTTTAACCGAGGCCGGAGAAACCCTCTTTCAGGAAGCAAAGAAAATTCTCTCCTGCTACGAGGATGCGGAAAGAGCCGTAGGCCGGATCAGCGGGGTCGTCCAGGGGAGAATGGTGGTCGGCGCAAGCACCACCATGGGGGAGTATATCCTTCCGCAAATTCTGGGAGACTTCGAAGCTCGTTATCCTGATGTGGAGACCCTTTTGGAAATAGGGAATTCAGACCGTATCTTAAACGGGGTCTTGAGCCGGTACCTGGATGTCGGGATTCTGGCTGAAGAAGTGAAAAACCGGGAACTCCATCAGGAAAAGATTATTGAGGATGAATTGGTTCTGATCGCATCCCCCAAGCACCCGCTTTCCCCAAAAAAGAAGATCGTTCTTAAAGATCTGGAAGACCAGAGGTTCATCGCCAGAGAAAGAGGATCCGGAACACGCAAGGAGATTGAATCGCACCTGAAAAAGGCCGGGATCCATGCCCAAAGGCTTCGGACCACGATGTGGCTTGGGAGCAGCGAGGCCGTCAAGGGCGCCGTGGAAGCAGGACTCGGAATCTCCATCCTCTCCCGATGGGCCATTCAGAAAGAGCTTCGCCTGGGAACCCTCAAAGAATTACCGATCCGGAATCTCCGTATGGTTCGGGAGTTCAAGCTGATCCACTACAAAGGAAAACGCCTTTCCCATCCAATGGGAGTCTTCGTAAAATTTCTGCAGGAATACGATTGGGGCCGTCTTTGGAAAAAATAAATTTCGAGCCGCAAGACAAACCGAATATCTCGATCATTGTCCCCGTGCTGAACGAGGCGGAAAGAATCTTGTCCATGATCCGGCAGGTTCAATCATTGAACCCGTTCGAATACTGGATCGTTGACGGGGGGAGTACCGACGGGACTCCTGATCTCGCCGGAAAACATACGGACCGGGTTCTCTTCGTTTCAGGCGGGTTACCTGCACAACTGAACCTTGGAGGCTGGAAGGCAAAAGGAGATATCCTCTTTTTTGTCCATGCAGACTCCCGAATTCCCGAGAACGCCCTTCAATCCATCTCTCAGTCCATGAAAGACCCTCGGGTGGCGGGAGGGGGATTTCACCTGAAAATCCGTTCAGACCGCAGGATGATAGAAACAATCAGCCGTTTGGCCAACCTCCGTGCCCGCATTTTGGGCGCCCCGCTGGGAGATCAGGGTATATTTGTCCGGAAAGAAGTTTTTATTCGTCTAAACGGCTTCCGTTCGGACGTGCTGCTCGAAGACCTGGATTTTTCCCTTCGCATGAAGAAACAGGGGCGCGTGGTTTTGCTCAGCGAGCAGATCATCACATCCCCGAGGAAATGGGAGCGTTACGGCGTGCTTGGAACAACTCTCGCCCACCTGCGTTTCCTCATCGGACATTTCATCCATGCAAATCCGGAAGAACTAAAAAAGAGATATGCGTCCTTCAAAAACCGGGCCCGGTAAGGATGCGGCTCCTTATAAAAAAGATTACCCGGTTTTTTCTGAATAAATTTAGGAACGGATCTATTTCTTCGCCGCAGGTTTTTTCCTTGAAGATCCGGCTTTTCGGGATTTACTCTTTCTCCTGGGCAGCAGGGCGATCTCCAGGACCTCATCCATCTCTGCCACCGGCATGAATTCAAGACTTTTCTTAACCTTTGGAGGAAGCTCCAGAAGATCTTTTTCATTCTTTTTCGGAATAATCACCTGCTGGATTCCCGCCCGCATGGCAGCCAGAGCCTTCTCCCTTAATCCCCCGATAGGAAGCACCCGGCCGCGCAAGGTCACCTCTCCGGTCATGGCCAGATTCTTTTTAATAGGCCGGTCTGTAAAGATGGAAGCAAGGCAGGTAGCCATGGTGATACCCGCAGAGGGCCCATCCTTGGGAATGGCCCCGGCCGGTATATGCACGTGGATATCATGTTGTGAAAAAATATTCTCTTTAATTCCCAGCAGCTGCGCCCTGGACCGGATGAAACTCATCGCCGCGTGAGCCGATTCCTTCATCACATCCCCCAGATGCCCGGTGAGAACCAGGTTCCCTTTCCCCTTCATCTTGGTCGCCTCGATAAAGATAATCTCCCCCCCGCTCTGGGTCCAGGCAAGCCCTGTGGCAACACCGACCTGGTCTTCCCCCACTTCGACCTCCGGAAGGTATTTGGGAGCCCCCAGAAACTTATGAAGGTTCTTCGCATGAATCAGGTACTTTTTTTCTTTCCCCTCGGCTATATGTTTTGCGATCTTCCGGCATAGGCTGGCAATCTCCCGTTCCAGATTCCTAAGACCGGCTTCCTGCGTATAGTAGGTAATCATATTCAGAATCGCGGAATCCGAGATCGACAAATGTTTCTCGCTGATCCCATGCTCCTCCATCTGTCTTGGAATCAGGTAGCGGTGGGCGATCATGAGCTTTTCTTCATGCGTGTAGCCGGAAAGATAGATCACCTCCATCCTATCCCTCAAGGCCGAAGGAACCGGATCCAACAAATTGGCCGTGGTAATGAACATGACATTAGAAAGATCAAAGGGAACATTCAGATAATGGTCCGAAAAGGAATTATTCTGCTCCGGGTCCAGGACCTCAAGCAATGCAGACGAGGGATCGCCCCGGAAATCCGAACCAAGCTTGTCGATCTCGTCCATCATGAACACCGGGTTGTTGGAACCGGCCTGCTTGATTCCCTGAATCACCCGCCCCGGAAGCGCCCCCACATAGGTTCTTCGGTGGCCGCGGATTTCAGCCTCGTCCCGGACCCCGCCCAGGGAAATCCGGACAAACTGCCTTCCCAGTGCACGAGCGATGGATCGTCCGAGAGAGGTTTTGCCCACCCCGGGCGGTCCGACAAAACAAAGGATCGGACCTTTCATCTTCTTTTTAAGCTTTCGCACACTGAGATATTCCAGAATACGCTCCTTAATCTTTTCCAGGTCGTAGTGATCTTCATTCAGGACGGTTTTGGCCTTTTTGATATCCAGGGAATCCTTACTGCTTTTTTGCCAAGGCATGTCAATGAGCCACTCCAGATAGGTTCGTACGGTGGTCGCCTCAGCAGAGTCGGGGTGCATCTTCTCCAGCCTCTTAACCTGTTTCTCGGCCTCCTGCTCCACCTTCTTCGGCATCTTCGCCTTCCGGATCTTCTCACGCAGTTCATTGACCTCTTCGGTCCGCTCATCCACCTCCCCCAGCTCTTTCTGGATGGCCTTGAGCTGTTCCCTAAGAAAATACTCCCGCTGGATCTTGTCCATTTCTCCTTTGGCTTCGGCCTGAATCTTCTGCTGTACCGAAAGGAGTTCGATTTCCTTGTTCAGATATTCACTGACCTTCTGAAGCCTCTTGACGGGATTTCCAAGCTCCAGAATCTCCTGGGCCTGATCCACCTTCAACCCGATATTGGATGTGATCAGGTCCGCCAGCCTTCCGGGATCTTCGATGTTTTCCGCAATGATCAGAATATCCGGAAGGATCATCTTTCCCAAGGAAACCATATGCTCCAGCTGTTCCTTCACGTTCCGCATCATGGCTTCCACTTCCACGGTGACCTGGGTTGAGACCTCCTCGGGTATTTTTTCAATAGCAACCTTGAAGAACGGCCGGGTCGAGATGAACTCTTTGATCTTAGCCTTGGCAAGCCCCTGGACCAAAATCTTGATCCTGCCGTCGGGAAGCTTCAGCATCCGCATGATGGTGGCCACCGTTCCTATGGAATTGACCCCTTCTGCCGTGGGGTCTTCCTCCTCAATCTTCTTCTGAGTACAAAGTAGAATCAGACGATCCTGTGCAAGGGCCTCGTCAATGGCCCGGATTGAAACCTCCCGGCCGACAAAGAGAGGAAGGATCATGTAGGGAAAGACCACCACGTCCCGGACCGGCAGAAGCGGAATCTGTTCGGGAATCTTAATCTCTTCTTCCTTTTGTGTCTTGCTCTGTTCATCCTGCTTTTGTTCTTCGGCCATTCCATTCCTCCAGTTCCCATGTGGGATGACTACGACTGCCGCATTTGGTCAAACAGAGGGGAAAACGTATTCCAGATAAAATTCATTCAAAACAAGCCTGCCGTCTAAAATGCATCAAGATCCAGTCCCTTGAGATAGGACTTGAATATCGGCCCCAATTCGGGGTTCTTAAGACCGAATTCCACGGTGGCCTCAAGGAATCCGATCTTGCTTCCTGCATCATAGCGCTTCCCTTGAACAATGTACCCGTAAACAGGCTCGACCTCCGCCAGCCTCTGAAGGGCATTGGTCAGCTGGATCTCGCCCCCGACGCCTTTCTCCTGCCTTTCCAGGAATTCAAAGACCCTTGGGGTCAGGATGTAGCGTCCGATGATTGCGAGATGGGATGGCGCATCCTCTTTCCGGGGTTTTTCGACCATGCTCTTAACCTCATAGATCCCTTGCCCCATGGGTTTTCCCTGGATCACACCATACAGGTGAATCTGGTCTTCGGAAACCTCCTGAAGAGCCAAAACCGAATAATGGTACCGATTGAATATCTGAAGCATCTGCTTGAGGGCAGGTATTTCGGAAGCGATAATATCATCCCCCAGGAGAATGGCAAAAGGTTCGTCCCCTACGATATCCTTGGCACACAAAACCGCATGCCCGAGACCCAGAGGTTCTTTTTGACGGACATAGATAAAGTTTACCAGATTCGAAATCTGTTCAATGTCTCGAAGGGCACGGGTCTTTCCTGTGGCCTCAAGATAAAACTCCAATTCCACGTTTTTGTCAAAGTGGTCTTCGATCGCCCGTTTGCCCCGGCCCGTAATCATGATGATATGCTCCATTCCGGAGTTCACCGCCTCCTCCACCACGTACTGGATCATGGGCTTGTCCACCAGGGGGAGCATCTCCTTGGGAGAGGCCTTGGTGGCGGGAAGAAACCGGGTGCCAAGTCCTGCGGCAGGGAAAACCGCCTTGCGAACTATCTTATTCGAATACATTCAGACCCCTTTTATGATGATGCATACGGCCGGTTCTTCTCGCTTCAAGACGAAGTGAATGCACAGCTTTCACATTAAAAAATTGAAAGAATTATATAGAACTCGTCCTTTGGAGTCAAGGCAAAGTTGCCGATAGGGTCTGCGACAAATTTATGGGTACACATCAGGGTTACATATGTTTGTCATTGTCCGGTCCCCCGATCGGACAATCCATGGTTCGACAAGCTCACCATGACAATTGTCACCCTGAGCCTGTCGAAGGGTGGATTCCCCGATCAAGCCTGCCCTCGACTGCGATCAGGGGTCGGGGAATGACGCTCTTAGAGAAATATTTACCCATAAATTTGTCGCACACCCCCGAATGGGGCAGATTGACAACCAGACCAAACAACGGTATAAAATTCGGTACTATGTTCTTTACCCTGTCCAAAATTTTCTCATGTTTTCTTTACCCGGTCGGATTCTCGATCCTGCTCCTGGCCGTTTCATTCTTTTTCCTTAGAAAAAGTCCCAGGGCTTCCCGAGTCCTCGGCGTATCCGCGGTTATCTTCCTCTGGATAAGCTCCACGGAATGGTTCTCCTCCTTGCTGATTGACCCCCTGGAATCAAGATACCCGAGGCATCCCCTGATCGAAAAGGCCGATGCCGTTGTGGTCCTGTCCGGCATGGCTGACCTGAAGATCTCAGGCCAGGGAAGCGTCGAACTGGAAGCGGGCTCGGACCGGATCATCGAGGGGATCCTGCTGGCCAGGAGATTCCCGGATAGTCTCCTGATCATCAGCGGAGGGAGCGGAAACCTGCTCGATCAGGAGACAAGTGAGGCGGCCCTCCTGTCCAGATACCTTGTACCGCAGCTCGGCATTCCCATTGAGCGGATCATGGTCGATGCTACATCCAAAAATACCACTGAAAACGCCGTCAATACCCGGAAGATCCTCAGCAGGAACGGCATTGAACGGTTTGTCCTGATCACCTCGGCCTCTCATATGCCCAGAGCCATGGCCTGTTTCCATAAAGCAGGCCTTGATCCGATCCCCTGGCCCGTGGATTTCAGGTCTCACAAGAATAACCTGGACGCATTTTCTCTCCTGCCTGGAACCGGCTCTCTCGTGCGGACCGACGCCGCCATCCATGAGTATATCGGCCTTGTCCTCTACAAACTCATGGGTTATATCTGACGGCTTTGTCATCATTTCGATCATTGCAAAGCCGGCATGATCAGAAGTGTACCTCAATTTGCACTTGATTTTATCAAAACAATTTATTTTGACTTGAATGTATTTTTATTCTTTGATTGGAAAGTGCCACATACTCGGGTTCGATGTCATACCCTATATAATGCCTTGCATCCTTCAAGGCCGCAAGGCAGGCGGTTCCGCTGCCGCAAAACGGGTCCAGGACCACGTCTCCCTTGAAGGAATATAGCTGAATCAGACGGTGGGGCAGTTCTTCCGGAAAGGGCGCCGGGTGCCCGATACTGCGGGCCGAGACCGCCGGAAAGTTCCAAACGCTTTTTGTCCATTCAAGAAAATCTTCTTTGGATATGGTATTTTCTTTCTTTCCCCGTTTCCTTGAGAAAGACTCTTTTGAGAACACAAGAATATATTCATGAATATCTCTCAATACGGGATTTGCGGCGGATTGCCAACTGCCCCATGCTGTTGAAGGACTGGCGCTCGAAGCCTTGTTCCAAATCATTTCACCCCGCATGAAATAACCGATTTCAAGCATGTCCTCTATGATATAGCTGTGAAGCGGTATATAGGGTTTCCTGCCGAGATTGGCAACATTGATGCAAGCCCTCCCGCCTGTAATGAGCTTCTTATAAGTTTCCCTGAACACGGTCTTGAGTAATGCCCTGTATTCATCAAGGGAAAGGTCTTTGTCGTATTCCTTTTTTACATTGTACGGCGGTGAAGTGACCATGAGATGGATGCTGTAATCAGGAATTTCATCCATGACCTCGCTTGATTTGCAGTAGATCTTGTCAAGGTTCTCAGGCGGGACGGGATTCTCGATAAACTTCACCTTTTCAGGCGGCTTCTTATCCGTATACAGTTTACTGTCGTAAAACTCTGAAGAGTCGTGATTGATTCGCCCCGGAGTCCCGAAAGAACTCGTCTTTGTCCCACTACGCTTATGTTCTGACTTTCTCATCTCTTGTTATCCTTGACGGCTTCGTAAAAAGTCCCTGCATGTAAATTGGGCGCTGAATTTGCGAAACAACTGTAAATGTCACAGCGTTTGCCTCAAGAGATTTTACAGACCAACCCCACGGTCCGGCGTATTGCACCGGCGTTATAAATACTAAGAAGCAAGACTCTCTTCTCTCTTTGTTCAGTCTTTTTAAATTCTAATGATAAGAAAATAGACCCTCAGTCCTGCTTTGCAATGCATTTTGCTTTTGGTCTGTTGTTAGGCGATGGCACGCCCGCTTTTACCAAATGAGTTTGTCTTCTGGCCATTCTTCATCAAAACTCGAAAAGATAACCGCATCCATTACGCAAGGATAAATACCGCAAGCGCCACAAAGCCGTTGAAAACCATCCAAGACAAAATTGTAGTAATTTCTATCGGATAGTGCCGTTGCAGAGAGCTTAACAGGAAACCCAAAATCAGTGAGCCATTTTGTAATGCGGCTGTCTACAGGAATCTCGTATTTCGTAAGCCCCAAGGACTGCAAGAGATTACGAGATTGTTTAGGGCCAAATCCCTTTAGGTTCTCCATGATAATATTGGCTGATTTTTTCTCTGTCTCTATGTTTTGATTGTTCTCCAGGTCTTTAACAATTCCAAAGACGACTGGCCATCCGCGGTCTTCCAGCCAATCGTAATTGTATTGGATTTCTTCGCCTATTGTGCTTCCTCTCCGGAGCCCACCAAAGTCAGTAATGACTCTTTCGGCAAAGCTATAAAGGTCGCTCGCTGTATGGCATATAGAATAATTCAGTGGAAATGGTTTAGTACAAATGAATCTTGTTACTGCACTGTTTGGACCCGACCGCTGTTGCGTTGTGATTAAACAGGAAATCATTGCTTCCCAAAAGATGCCTGTCGAAAAGACAGGGAGAAGTTTTTTGACGTTCCTCTCGATACGATTCAGAACAAAAGTATTGTTATTATGGGCATCATAAAACGATTTCACTTTTTTTATGTCACTGCCTTCAATCTCCCAGTGTAGTTTCATGGTTTTTATTCCCTGCTAAAATGGGGACATCCATGATAAGTTAAGTCAAGAGGAAAACGGTGGTGAAATTGGGGTCAGATACCAATTCAAGATTCTTATCTCTCGAATATTTTGCAACGTAAGATGTCCCCAAATCATCCATTAGTTCAAAGCCGTTTATTTCTCATGTAGTCAGCCTTCATCCCGTCCTTATCAAGCCTCTTCTCGATGGCGCCGGATGAAACCTGAAACTCCTTGGCTATGTGCGTGGTGATCAATTCCCATGCAAAGTCCCAGTTCTTTTCCAGAGAAATCCCTTTGGCACTGACCTTCTTTATCCATTCGTAGGTATATTTGACTAAGCTTTCTCGTGGGACAAGAACCAACCCCCCAAACGCATATCCCTGCCATTCAAGCCAACTATGCTCTTCTTCGGTCAACGAGTTGATGAATTCCTTCCAGCCTGCAAGGGATGAGAATTTATGAGCGTTATACAAGTCTCGGTGCAAGACAATGTGTCCTAACTCATGGGCCAGGGTGAAACGATAGCGATTGATGCGGTCTGTATAAACGTATTCATCCACGTAAATGTTTTTCAGGTCTCCGGACGTGAATCCATCCACTTCAAACTCTCGTTGCAGGCCTAGAACCGGCACGATATTAATATTGAAATCGAATTCGACGATTTCCTCGATGGGAACAGGGATCTTTTCCTCGGCATTGTAGGAATGCAAAAATGCGTCTGCCTTGCGACGTAAATCCTCATAACTGTAAATGGGAATATCGGCCATCGTTTATGATTTGCGGATTAACTGCACGAGTTTGTCAAGTTTCTTTTCCGATATTTTCTGCCCCCGGAGAGTCCGGAACAGGATTGGCAGACTCGCCGCCACCGAATCGTCGTCCAGCAACTCTTGTGGGATGCGTCCCGCTTCGATGCGAGCGAGGTCGAAGAATGTATACCAGTCATCGGATCCCTTCTTAATGCGGAGGTATCGGGCATATTCCTCGAGCTTATCACTCGCCTGCGGCGGTGGCAGGAGCCCTCTTTCCAGTTTACTCATATTCCCCGGATCGAGCTTGTTCTCAGCACAGAATTGCCGAAGCGTTTTCCTCAAAGCTATTCTTTTCTGTTTAAAGAATTCGCCAAATGTCAACCTATTTGCCATAGCAGACGCACCTCCTCCCCATAATGTTGTATTAATAGTACAACAACCATGAACGGTTGTCAAGAACAAAAACAAGCTCTCATTTTTTAAATAGGGACAGCGCCCATTTAATGCTTAATTAAGGGATAGCTATTTCTTTATCTTTTACGACACTGGAAAGAGAATTGAGTATAAAGTCTTTTGCATCAAGTATTTCAAGAAGAACGGGTTCTCCGTCTTTAGAAAAATGGATAATCATCTGCCCTTCTTCTTCAGCGTAATCTATTTTTTTATCTGAGAGTTCAACAAGAAGAGCATCGACATCTTTACTGTATTTAATCTTTCTCATATCGGGACCTTTCCCCGGATAGGATAAAGAGATGATGCCCTGTGATTATTCACCCAGGGTCTTTTTCAGTTCCAAGATCAAATCGCGGACCAAGTCATAGCCTTTCTGCCAGAAGCCGGGGTCGTTCACATCAATCCCCATGGCCGAAAGGAAGTGGGGCGGGCTGTCCGATCCGCCTGCAGATCTGAAGGCTCCCATCAAGTTTTTTCATAAGTTTTAAGGAAATCATCTCTTGAAATACCTGCTTGGGTACAAATTGTTCTCAAAGTAGAAGCCTTTATCTTTGGATGATTCGGCATCGTTAAGGGAGTTTTACTTCCGTCCGGGTTTTTCCGTATCATAGAGATATGTTCCTTTTCCCTCACTATACGGAAACCCAAAATTTGAAAGGTCTTTATTACCTTTTGTTTTGGAGCGTCTACTGGTAATTTCGGCATTATGCCTATACTCCGGTTTCTGCAACAAAGGCTTCAAGAATGGGTGGCTCAACTTCAAGGACTTCTTCCCCGAAAGTTTCAATATGGAAACGGATCGCAGATTTTACATCAGATAGTGCTTCCTCATATGTGTCTCCTTGTCCAACCACAACGCCTTTAAGTCCTAATGGATAGGACACGTATCCATCAGGATGTTTTTCCACAATAATTTTGTATTGTTTCATAAGCTAACCTCCGTCTATCATTGAGAAAGATCCATGGAATTAAACCATTTTGTCTATATGAAGTCAATAAGAATTCAGGATACAAGACACGCTTTGGATGAGGGAGACGATAGCCCTGTGATTATTCCCCCAGGGTTTTTTTGAGTTCCATGATCAGGTCGCGGACCAGGTCATACCCTTTCTGCCAGAATCCCGGGTCGTTCACATCGATCCCCATGGCCGAGAGGAGATTGGGAGGAGAGTCCGTTCCGCCTGCGGAGAGGAGGTCGAGGTACTTCGGCACGAACGCCTTGCCATCTTCCAGGTACTGCCGGAAAAGGGAAAGGACCAGGAGTTCCCCGAACACATAGCTGTAGCAGTAAAAACGGGCATGCACAAAATGGCTGATGTAGCTCCATCCCCATTTATAGGAAGGGATCATCTCCACGGCATCGCCGAAGAGTTTGCCGTTCTCTTCCCACCAGAGGTCGCAGAGCTCCTGTGACGAGAGGAGCTTATCCTTTCGTTTCAGGTGCGCCTGGATCTCGAAACGGGTGAGCACGTTCTGCCTGAAGGTCGTGGCGATGATGTCCTCGATCCTGGCGCAGAGGATGGAGGCTCTGACTTTGGGGTCCTGCTCCTCACTCAGAAAAAGCCGGGTCAGAAGCATCTCGCCGAAAACAGAGGCGGTCTCGGCCATGGGGAGCACGGCATCATAATTGACCAGGGTCTGTTTCTTGGAAAGCGAAAAATGGACCCCGTGCCCCAGCTCATGGGCCAGGGTGGCCACATCCCGGAGGTTCCCGGTATAGTTCATGAGCACATAGGAAGGAATCCTGGGGGTCATGCCGCTGCAGAAGGCGCCGCCGGTTTTCCCATGCCGGACTGCCGCATCAATACGGGACTCTTCAAAGAATTCCTTCGCGATCTTTTCCATCTCCGGGCTGAAGTCTCCGAAGGCCTTCAAGACCTTGTCCCTGGCCTCATCAAAGGGGAAGACTTTATTTACCTCACCCACGGGGGCATAAACGTCACAGTTTTTGAGTTTCGGCAAATTGAGCAGCCGGGCCTTGAGCCTGAAATAATCCTGCGCCAGGGAATAATTCTTTTCCGTGACCTCCATCATCCGTTCGATGGTCTCGTGCGAGAGCTCGTTCGTGAGGTGTGTGGCGGTTATGGGATCCTTGTATCCCCGAAGATGGCATTCCTCGGAGTGGTCCAGGAAGATATTGTTGAACACCGACGAGAGGACGAGTGCGTTCTCCCCGTGCCGGTCCAGGAATGCGGAGAAGGCCCGCTCCCTGATTTCGGCCTCGGAACGGTGGAGCATGGCCAGAAGCTCCTCCCCGGTATAGTCCCGCTCCTCCCCTTCGAGGTTGAGACGATAAACGAAGGAGGAAGAAAGCTCCTCGAAGAGCTGACTGAAGGCCTGCTTGCCGGCCATGTCTTTTATATTGATGACCTGTTCTTCTTTTTCCGAGAGGGTATAGGGCTTAAAGAGGCGCAGCCGCTTGAGGTAATGACGGTAATTCGCAAGCAGGGGGTCGGACATGAGTTTGTCAAACCGATGATCCGGGATGGAGAGGATCTCCAGTTCAAAGAAGATAATCTCGTGGCGGAGCCTCGAGAGAAACTCGCGTGTCTTCTGGACCAGCTCCTTATGCGCATCCTTTTCCGTGTCCGCAGAAAAAACAAGCTGGGCATAGAGATAGGGCTTTAAGACCTTCTCCTGAAGGGCCTCGATCTCCATGATGGCGGCCCTGAGGGTCTCGGCCGTCAGTTTTTCGGACCCGATCTTCCCGTAATACCGCTCCCGGAATTTATGGACCTGTTTCATGCCGGTCTGCATATCGGTCTCCATGGCCGGGTCCGAGACCGATGAATAAAGCCGGGAAAGATCCCAACTGACTGTTTTCAGATCTTGCGACATGTTCTCTCCTGTGACTTTTTTTTATTCATTTGTAACCCCCTCACCTTTATCCTCTCCCCCTTCAAAGGGGGAGAGGGGAGGGTGAGGGGGTTTTTTACAAAGCCGTTATACATTAAACTTGAAATGCACGATATCCCCGTCCAGAATGATATACTCCTTGCCCTCGAGCCGGAGGGTCCCTTTCTCCCTGGCGTGGGCCATGGAGCCGGCCTCGATGAAATGATCGAAAGTGACCACCTCGGCCTTGATAAAGCCCCGTTCAATATCCGAATGGATGGCCCCTGCGGCACGCACCGCGGGGGTTTGTTTCATGATGGTCCATGCGCGCACTTCATCTTCACCCACGGTCAGGAAGGAGATCAGCCCGAGAAGATCATAGCAGGTGTGGATCAGGCGCTCCATGGCCGATTCCCTGATCCCCAGATCTTCCATGAAGAGCCTGGCCTCGTCCGGAGAAAGGCGGCAGAGTTCCATCTCAATCTTGGCGCAGACCGCCTCCGCCCTGAACTTCTCGCCGGGAAACATCTCCCGGACCCTCACGCATAATCCCTCGGTTTCGGGCGCGCCTATGGCCTCTTCACTGATATTCAACACAAGGATCACCGGAAGGAGAGTCAGGAAACGGTACCCCCGGACCAGCTTTTCCTCTTCGGCCTCAATGGAGAGATCCCGGAGCGGCTTCTCCGCCTCCAGCGCCTTCCGGAAGCGGTCGAGAAGCGCTTTCTCCTTTTCGTTCTTCTGCCTATCCATTCCTTTTTTCAGGGAGGCTTCGATCCGCTCAAGCCTCTTCTCGATGATCCCGAGATCGCTCAGCATCAGCTCGATCTCGAGGTCCTGCACATCCCTGAGAGGATCCACAGATCCGGCAGGATGCGGGACCGAGGCATCCGTAAAAACCCTGACCACGTGGACCAGGGCATCCACCTCTCGAGCTCGTTGAAGAAATTCTGTAACCTTGGCCCCCTCGGACACGCTCCCCCTGGGAAGGCCGGGAAGGTCCACGACTTCCACGGAGACGTGAGTGGTCTTTTGGGGTTTGTAGATCTCGCTCAAACGGTCCACCCGTGCATCCGGGACCTTGACCACGCCCACGTTGGGTTCGGCCCCGGTCTGGGCATAGGAGGCCGTCTCGGCGGTCCCGCCGGTTAAGGCATTAAAAAGCGTGGTCTTCCCGCAGTTGGGGAGCCCGACAATTCCGATAATCATTTGAAGCCGCCTTTCTATTTGATGATGATCAGGGATGATTCTATGTTCAGCCGTCCATCCGAAAGTGATCGTATCCTCCGGAAGCAAGCTCTATGCATCCGCCGTCGGGAAATTCGACGGAAAGACCTTCTGAGACCGTAAGAATCTCGCCGATCTCAACCACCGGAACCGGAAGACGGGCCTGTTTCAACCCCATCAGATCACAGGGAGGGACCGTGAAAAGAAGTTCATAGTCCTCTCCACCGTGAAGAAGGTTGGACACAGGGTCCACGGACAACTTCATACAGACCCTTCGGTAATCTTTCGAGACCGGCAGGTCCTTAAACCTTACACGGGCGCCCACCCCGCTTGATTTGCATAGATGTCCAAGGTCTGAAGAGAGGCCGTCGCTCAGATCAATCATGGCGGAGGCCAGGCGCCCCGAGCTGAGGGCCCGGCCCAAGGTGATCCTTGGCTCAGGCATCCTCTGCCTGCGTATAAAGGGTTCCGCACTCTCGATCTTCAGATCCGACTGGAGGGCACGAAGCCCCAAGGCGGCATCTCCCAACGTCCCGCTCACAAAGATGCGGTCTCCGGGTTTCGCTCCAGACCGCAGCACGGCCCGGCCTTTCTCTATCCTTCCAACATGCATCATGTCGATGAAGATCCGGCCGTCCGAGCCGGAAAGATCCCCGCCTGCAAGAGTGACCTTGAACTGACCGGCCGCATCTCTGATCCCCCGGTAGAGAGCCTCTGCCTCTCTTCCTGCAACGGAGCGGGGAACGGCCAGGCTCACCAGGGCGAATTCCGGCAAACCTCCCATCGCGGCAATGTCGCTCAGACTCGACAGAAAGGCCTTGCCTCCGATTTGCTCCGGAAGAAACCAGCGGCGGTCGAAGTGAATCTTTTCAACGAGCAGATCCGATGTGAGCAGAATATCGAACGATGCATCGCCTGAGATGACGGCGCAGTCATCGCCGATTCCAGTGCGAAGATTCTTGGAAAATATCCCGGCCGGTCCGGTCATGCGCTCGATCAGATCGAACTCTCCAAAGGCTTGACCTTTCTTGTTCCTCAAGCAAGCACCTTTTCAATGGTTTTCAGCAGATCGGTCATGTCCGAGGACTTGATGACGTATCCATCGGCCTTCCTGGCAGAGGCTTCATTCCTGAAGGAGCCGTAAGCCGAATTCAGGATCACATCAATATCCGGGAACCGGCTTTTGATGTGATCCAGAATCTCCAGGCCGTCGGCGCCGGGCATCTTAATGTCCAGAATCACGAGGTCCGGATGGAACCTTTCGATATCCTCCATGGCCCGGGTCCCGTCGGTCTGGACCCGGACAGAGTAACCACGATCATCCAGTTCCGCCTGATAGAGAAGGCAGATACTCTCTTCGTCATCAACAATCAGTATTGAATGATCTTTATCCGAAGCCATGGATCTATTTTCTACAACCATTCAAAAATCCCGAGAATCCTGGAATGCCATGGGGCCGTGCAGGACCGGCCGGACACCCCCCAGGCTATTTCAGAATCCTCTTTAAAGCGCTCTTCATCTTGGTCAAATCCGAGGATTTTACAATATATTCTTCAGAGGCCCAGAGCGAAAAATCCTGTTTATACTCCTCATACGCTGAACAGATGATGACCGGGATATCATCTTCTTTTCTTTCCTTGATCAGTTTCAGGAGATTCACGCCGTCCATTCCGGGCATCTTGATATCGAGAATAATCGCATCGGGTTTCTGAACACTCAGAACCTCCAGGGCTTCATATCCGTTGCTGGCCAGGATGACATGATACCCTTCATCCGTCAGCTCTTCCTTGTAGAGGGTTCGGATATTCTCCTCGTCGTCTACAATTAAAACTGTTTTCATACATACCCCCTTTCTCCATCCATGTCTTAAACGATAAAAGACAAGGACATGGAAGCTTTCACCTCACCCCTTCACCTTGTCGTCCAGAAAATCCTCCTGACCCTTGTGATGAATTTCTTTCCCCTTCAGGCTTGTCCTTGCCTCAGAGAGATCCATCTCCTGGATTGCCGCTCCCTGTTTTTGCCTGGCAGGCAAGGAAATCGAGAAGGTGACCCCGACACCCGGTTCATTCTTGACCAGAATATCTCCGCCATGCGCGTCCACAACCCTGTGCGTGATCGCCAGCCCCAGTCCTGTGCCGGTATGTTTGGTCGTGAAAAAAGGATTGAAAATATTCGTGATCACATCTTCGGATATCCCTCCGCCCGTATCACTCACATAAACCATGACCTCGCCTTCCACTTCCTTATATTCACACCCGACGGATAGGCGCCCTCCCTTGCTCATGGCATGCTGTGCATTGGAAAAAAGATTGATAAAAACCTGTTTGATCTGGTTGGAGTCGACGTGGATGGTTGGAATCCCGTCATGAAAATCCCTGCTGACTTCAATCCCGCTCTCGGAAAAACTCTCCTCGAAAACCTCCAGGGCCTCCTCAAGGATCGTGATGACATTGCATTCGGAGAACATCGGCTCCGCGGATCGTGAAAAAGCCAGAACTTCCTGAAGCACTTTCTCCAGCCGGCCGACTTCCTTAACGATGATTCTGGAGTAACGCTTCTCCGGGTTGGATGCATCAAGCTTGCTGTCGAGCCTGCGGGCGAATCCCCCGATGGAAACCAGGGGATTGCGGATCTCATGGGCAATGCTGGCGGCCATTTCTCCCAAGGCCGCCATCTTTTCCGATTGGATCAGCCGATCCTGAAGCTCTCGGATGGAACGGGCGGCCATCTCCAGATCCGAGTAGACCTTGGCGTTTTCAATGGCCAGTCCGGCTTGACTCGCAAAAAGTTCCAGACGTCTCAGGTCATTCTCCGTGATCTCTCTCTTGTTATAAAGATTGTCCACGATGATCACCCCGATCACCCGATCCTGAGAGATCAGGGGAACGGTTGCAAAACTTTCAAATTCCAGTTTTTGTAGAATTTCGGGGTTGATCCGCAGATCCTCCCTGGCATTCCTGATGTTGAACCCTCTCTTCTCCAGGACCGTCAGGGCCAGGACCCCTTTCCCGTATTCAATGGGAATCCTTATCCCCTTGGCCAGATGGTCAAACCGGCTCGTGCGGTCATGACCGGAGGCCTTGACCGAAGCAATCCATTCCTTGAAGCTCATCTTCTTGGAACCGATTTCCGTCCAGATACGGAAGGCGTCCTCTCCGCTGTCCGGCCCTACGCCGAGCATCCCCTGCAGGGTGTTGGTCTTTTCATTAACCAACAGGAGAATTGACCGGTTGAAGTTCAGCCCCCCGCCGAAGGTGACGGCTTTCAGAATGATCTGCAGAAGCTGGTCCAGGTTCATGGTCGTGCTCATGGCGTTGCTGATCTCATAGAGAATGGCAAAATCATTTGCTTTTTGCGCGTTCTCCTGAAAGAGCCGCTCCGCCCTTTCGTAGTTCCATGCATTTTCAAGAACCAACGCCCCCTGGCTGGCCAGCGCCATCAGGAGGTTCATGTCGTCCTTGTCGAAAGGGACCAGGGCGCCGAAGGCGTCTTTCTTGTCATGAAGGGTCAGGGTCCCGATGACCCTCTCCTTTACGGTCATGGGGACACAGAGAAGGGAGGAGAAGATTCTCTCCATGGGGAGGACATTTTCCGAATCTTTCGACAGCTTATTGATCATCATGGGGGCGGCCTTTGCCGCCACCTGGCCGGCTGTTCCTTCGCCCAGTTTGAGATGCGTCCGGGAGATCTCCTCCGGATTCTTGTAGAGCCCATACATGGATTTGACCTTCAGGAGGTTGTCATTCCCATCCAGAAGATGGAGCATACATCCGCTGGCCCCGATAAATTCCGTGCTCTTTCTTGTCACCATGCCGATCAGCTCCTGAAGCTCCAGCGTGGAGCTGAGCATCTTGCTGATGTCGTACAGGGAAACCAGTTCCTCATACTGTTCCGTGGCATCCAGATAGAGCTGGGCGTTGCGGATACTCCCTCCGATGCCGTCCGCGATGGAACTGAGAAGATGGAGGTCGTCTGTGGTGAACTCTTTTTCTGCAATGGTCCAGATATTGATGACCCCGAGACATTTGCCCAGAAAAAGGATCGGAGTCGAGATCATGGAGCGGTATTTCTCCTCTCCGCTCCCCGGGAATTTCTTCATTCTCGGATCCTGAAAGATATCCCGAACGGCCAACGGGGTCTTCTCCACTGCAACCCATCCCGTGATCCCCTCCCCGACTTTCAAGGATATTCCGTTGATCATCTCGGGGTTGAGGCCGACCGCGGCCTTGAGGCTCAGGGCCTCGCCGCCCTTTTTCATCAGATAGACGGCGCCGGCATCCACGTGCATCTTGTTCACGATCTTTTCCACCACCTGATTGAGCCGCTCGTGAAGATTCAACGTGGAATTGCTGATCTTGAGGATATCTCTTAAAATCTCATATTCAATCTTGTTGTTTTCCATATTTAAAATCGCCCCTGAAAGGAGCCCTCTGCAATGGATATTCCGGCCTTGCGTTTCTTTTTGAGTATCCGGGTATAAAGCTTTTCATATTCCACGGCCGATCGGCTCCAGGAAAAATTGCATGCCATGGCATTCTTGACCAGTTCTTTCCAAAGGGCCTGGCTGTCATAAACCTGAAGGGCCCTTCGAAGGGTGACGGAGAGCATCTCCGGAGTGTAATCCGCAAATTTGAAACCGTTCCCTTTCAGCATCTTGGGATTGAAATTGACAATCGTGTCATCCAGTCCGCCCGTGGCCCGGACAATGGGTATGGTCCCGTATTTCAGGCTGTACATCTGGTTCAGCCCGCAGGGTTCGTATTTGGACGGCATGAGAAAAAAATCCGAGCCGGCCTCGATCAGGTGGGCGGTCCGGTTGTCATAGGCGATCTTGACTCCGAACCGCTCCGGATACTTCTGAGCAAGCCGCAGCAGGATCCGCTGATACTTCTCTTCACCGGAACCGAGAACCACAAGGGCGAGGTCCATCCCCGCCAGATCTTCCTCCACGGCCGAGATCAGGTCGAAACCCTTCTGCTCAATCAGCCGAGAAACGCAGCCGATCACCGGGCGGTTCATCTCTTCGCTCAAACCGAATGCTTTCAAAAGGGCCTTCTTGCATATGGGTTTCCCTTCCATATTCTTCAATGAGTACCCGGCAGGAATCAAAGGATCGGCAGCGGGATCCCAGGAAGAATCATCCACCCCGTTTAAAATTCCAAAGAGGTCTCCTGAACGTTTGCTCAGCACCCCTTCCAGACCGAAACCGAATTCGGGCGTCTGAATCTCTTCGGCATATTTTCGGCTGACCGTATTGAGGCCGTCCGCGTAGAGCAACCCCGCCTTAAGAAAATTGATCTTCCCATGGAACTCGATCCCATCGGGAGTAAAGTACTCCCATCCCAGGCCGGTCAGCGGGAGGTCAAAATGCCAGAAGAGCCCTTGATAACCGAGATTGTGAATGGTAAAAAGGGATGCAACCTCGCTGAATCGCGCAACCCCCTTGTACGTCTGAAGATAAAGGGCCGCCAATCCGGTCTGCCAGTCATTCAGATGCAGGACATCAGGCCAGAAGTCCAGACTTTTCATGGCATCCAGGATGGCCCGAGAAAAAAAGATAAAGCGGGAGGCGTTATCCGGATAATCCCCTTGGGATGAACCGTAAAGATGTTCCCGGTCAAAAAATGGATCGTACCGTATCAGATAGACCGGGACGCCTGAGGGGAGTGTCCCGCTCAAAATATCGCCTACGAGGACCTCTTCCCCCACCCGGGCATGAACCTTGCATCCGGTTTCTTTCAGTGTTGCGCCTGAACGATCCACCGACCGATACTTGGGGATGATCACCCGGACATCGTGTCCAAGCCCCCGCAGCGCGCCGGGAAGGCTTCCGGCCACATCGGCCAACCCTCCGGTCTTGGCAAAGGGAACCATCTCTGAGGCTGCAAACAGGATCTTCATGTCGGTCTCCAAAACGGCAGACACTTAGAGACACTTACACTCGCGCTTCCCTTAGAAACTCCGCTGCTTCCTCAGGCGGGGTCGGATTGATATAAAAACCCGAACCCCATTCAAAGCCGGCCACACGGGTCAACTTGGGCATGATCTCCAAATGCCAGTGATAATAGTCGTTGACCTCTTCTCCAATCGGCGAAGTATGCAGGATATAGTTGTAGGGGGGCATGTTCAAGGTCTTGTCAATCCGCTTCAGGGTATCCTGAAGGATAGCAGCGAGAAGAAGGTATTTTTCACGAGGCATCTGCTCAAATGAGGATTGATGGGCCTTGGGAAGAACCCACGTTTCAAAAGGGAACCTCGGCGTAAACGGCTCTATCGCCACATAGTGCTCGTTCTCTGAGATCACCCGAATCCTGGATTCCAGCTCCTGATGAAGAATATCGCAGTAGACGCAGCGCTCCTTATACCGGTAATGAAGCGATGCGCCCTGGATCTCTTCGGCAACCCTTTTGGGCACAATCGGGAGGGCGATCAACTGGGAGTGGGAATGCTCCAGGGAAGCCCCTGCCGAAAGTCCTTCATTCTTGAAGATGAGGATATACTTGAATCGAGGATCCCTCTTTAAGTCCACCATCCTCTCACGGTATGCCCAGAGCGCATCTTCGACCTTTTCCAGAGGGAGGGTGCTCAGGGTCTTGTCGTGGTGAGGGGTTTCGATAATGACCTCATGCGCCCCGATCCCGTTCATCTTGTCATAGATCCCTTCAGCCCGTTTGTTGAGGTCCCCTTCTATCTGAAGGGCAGGAAATTTATTGGCCACCACCCGCAAACTCCATCCTTCGGTATTGGGCGCCGAATCGTTTTTTCTGAAGGCAAGAATTTCCGGAGGCGTGACCTTTTCATTCCCATAGCAGAATGGACAAAACCCCCCGTTTCTTTTAAGAAGGGTCTCCCCAAAGTCCGTGGGCCTCTTTCCCCGATTCGTTGAGATGATGACCCACCGGCCGATGATGGGGTCCTTTCTCAGTTCAGGCATATATATCCTCCCCTTCGCACAAGCAAAAACAGCCTATTTTTAAATGACTTAGGAATTTTTTTAATATACCACCTCTATGACCGAGACGCAACACAAAAATTCGGCTCGAAGCCCTTAAAAGCAGGCGGCGCCTGTTGATTCTTCTTGACACATTCTCGTCTTAGGATTAAAAATTTAGAAAAAATGGTTCTTCTCACATATAGTGGGTAAAAAGGGTTCGAGGATTCCAGGGTTACGCTTCGCGTGCACCGCTTTTCTCTATCCTTGCCGTCTGCGACGGCTACTACACTGAGGTATCAAGGGGTCAAGGGGTCAAGTGAAATATTTAAACGCAAGCAAAATCTCCAGAGAAAAACACTGGAACCCTCGGACCCTCAAGTCTTGAAAAGCACTTCACTTGACCCCTGGAATCCTTGACCCCTTGACCCCTGATCTTTTCACCCACTCTTTTGGAGATGAACCAAAAAGATAAAGCCCTTATCAAAACAAAAGATGATATCCACCTGAGGGGTTATGTATGGAAAGAACTCCTGTCGCCGCCGGCCGGACAGTGAAAGCCATCCTTAAGGAATTCGGCATGGATTGGATCATTGAGAGGCATGCCATCTGGTCCTGCTGGGAAGAGATTGTAGGCCCGGAGGTTGCTTCAAAGACCCGTCCGGAATTCTTTTCCGGCAAGTGTCTGTTCATCACGGTTGAACATTCTTCCTGGATGCATCAGCTCAACTTTCTCAAGGACCCCATCATCCGGAATATCAACCGAAAACTCGGCTTTGAGGCCGCGTCGGAGATCCGTTTTCGCATCGGGACCCTTGACGGCCCGGAACCTCGACCCCAAAAGACCCGCTCTGAAAAGATCAGAATCAGCCGGGCTGAAAAAGAGGAGATCGAATCATCGCTCCGCCTGATCTCCTCTCCGGAAATAAGAGAAATTTTATACCGCATCATGCTCAAAGACCTGACTGAGAAAAAATCACAGGAAGAAAAACCATCCTCAGAACCGCTGAACACAACCCATCTTGATTGACCGTAAAAATCCGGGCTATCCCTGCTCTGGATAGAATCCTTCTCAATCGGAAAAAGACTGGATTGTCCGGCCAGCCTGTGCCGATGCCACGGCAGACAGGTCGGGCCTGTCCTCCGACTGGATCGGGGGACCGGACAATGACAAACATATGTAACCCTGATTTGTACCCATAAATTTGTCGCAGACCCATCCCTTGATTCAACTTTGACCTGAACCATTCATTATGATAATATAAAATACTTCATATGATGAAAAACAAAGCGCATCCGAACAACACGAACAAACCGCCTGCCGCGGGAGGGAAGTCGCTGATCAAGAGCGATCCCCTGCAGAGGTACCTATCAGAGATCAGGACCTATCCCCTTCTCACCCCCGAGGAAGAATATGCCCTGGCGGTACGCTACGCCGAAACCCGGGATGTAGACGCCGCACAGAAACTGGTCTTGGGAAATCTTCGCCTGGTCGTCAAGATCGCCTTTGATTTTGTCCGCCTTTACCAGAACGTTCTTGACCTGATCCAGGAAGGAAATATCGGACTGATGCAGGCGATCAAAAAATATGACCCCTACAAAGGAGTTAAGCTCTCCACGTATGCAGCCTGGTGGATCCGGGCCTATATTCTGAAATTCATCATGAACAACTATCGTATCTATAAAATCGGGACCACCGCAGCCCAGAAGAAGCTCTTTTTTAAACTCAACCAGGAATATGAACGGATCATGGCCGACGGGGATATGCCCAGCCCCAGGCTGCTGGCCGAAAGTTTCGACGTCCGGGAGTCCGACGTCATTGAGATGCAGCAAATCCTCAAGGGAGACGAAGTCTCTCTGGATGCCCCGATTCAGGAAGACTCCAAGACCTCCTTCATGCACTTCTTCTCATCAAAGGAGATCCCGGTTGATGAACGATTGGCGGACTCCCAATTCATGAAACTTTTCACTGAAAAGCTCCGGGAGTTCTCAAGAACTCTGGGGGAAAAGGAACTCCTGATCTTCAAGAAACGGCTTTTGTCCGAAAATCCGGCGACCCTTCAGGAGATTGCGAACAGCTACAAGATCAGCCGGGAACGGGTGCGTCAGATTGAGACGAGGCTGATCCGCAAACTCAAGAAATATCTCTCTCAATTCGATGCGTTCGCAGGGATACATATTGATCAGGATCACAGTCCCCGCCTGGGCGTCAGCGATACTGAAAAAAATCATTGACATTTCACCGCTCTCCTATATAAGTATGCAAAAAATATTGTTTCTTTTCCGCATACAGGATTCACCATGGGAACACGGATCGTGGTCATCGGCGGCGGTATTTCCGGTCTCTTGGCCGCCTTTTGCATCCGGGAAGGCGCCGCAAGAACCGGGCAGGACATTGAACTCACGGTCCTGGAAAGCGAAGACCGGCTCGGAGGGAAGATCTGGAGCATTCGAGACCAGGGCTTTCTTTGTGAGTACGGCCCCAACGGTTTTCTCGACAACAAGCCTCTCACTCTTGAGCTTTGTAAACGGCTCGGTGTTTCAGGGCGGCTTCTCAAAAGCCGGGATCAGGCGCGCAAACGTTTTATTTATTCCGGGGGAAAACTTCATGCTCTCCCCGAAAGTCCTCCTGCATTTTTTAAATCCGGCCTTCTGTCTCTCCGGGGCCGTCTGAGAATCATCGGTGAGCTCTGGGCCCGGAAAGCCCCGAAGGACCGGGACGAAACCCTTGCGGATTTTGCGCGGCGGAGACTGGGGCAAGAGGCCTTAGACAAACTGATCGGGCCCATGGTCTCGGGGATCTTCGCCGGAGACCCGGAACAGATGAGTCTGAAAAGCTGCTTCCCGAGGATCGCAGAGCTGGAAGCTGAGTATGGAAGCCTGATCCGGGCCATGATCAAAATCCAAAAGAAAAAAAGGACTGAGGGAGAAGCAAAGGCGCCCCAGGCCGGCCCGGCCGGCCCCGGGGGCATCCTCACTTCCTTTGCGGGGGGGCTGGAAGATCTGGTTCATGCCCTGCGTGACGCACTTTCCGGTTCCATTCAAGTATCCTGCAAGGTCAGCCGGATTCAAAGGGGCTTGAAGGGTGAACCGCCTTTCCGGATTCAGGTGGAAAATCAAAGCGCTCCTATCCCTGCAAAAATTGTGGTCTCCGCCGTTCCAGCCTACGCCGCCGCCCGGATACTTTCAGGGCTTTCCGACCAGGCATCGGACACGCTGCGTCAAATCCCTTATGCCCCGGTTTCCGTCATCTGCCTGGGGTATCGGAAAGAGTCCATTCCGATTTCCGTAGACGGCTTCGGTTTCCTGATTCCGAATCAGGAAAACAAGAAGATCCTGGGTACGCTTTGGGATTCCAGCATCTTCCCCGGAAGGGCGCCCGAGGGGTATGTCTCTCTTCGGAGCATGGCCGGCGGCGCCCGTCATCCCGAATACGCTCTTGCAAATCCCGATGAGATTCTTGCCGGCGCCCGGCAGACGCTGAAAGAGATCATGGGGATCCAGGCTGCACCAAAGTTTGTCAAGATATTCCAACACAAAGAAGCCATCCCGCAATATACGGTCGGCCACGGCAAACGTCTCTCCGCATTGGAGCAGATCCTCGCCGAAGATCATCCCGGTCTCTTCCTGACAGGCAACGCTTTCTACGGTATCGGGATTAATGACTGCGTTGAGAGCGCAGAGCGTGCCGCGGAGAGGGTCATGGCTTTCATCAAAAAAGCATAGGGGAAAGCGGGTTCGTTAGAGGGGGACCCCGTCTACTTCCTCCAGACATGGATCTCCCGTGCGATCTCCTTGTCCAGGGCCAGGGTCGTTTCCTCAAAGAGAATCACCAGGGCAGGCTGTTTCTGGTGAACCTTGACCCGGGTGCCGGGGAAAAGACCCATAGAGGTAAGCTGGTCCAGGAGCTGATGGTCCCGGGTGGAGATATAGGCGATGACTCCCTGCCCTCCCGGATCCAGCTTGTCCAGAGAACGGATCAGGCTTTCAATCTGCGTTCTTTTTTCGGAACAGCAGGTCCCACGCGGGATGCGCTTCCCATGGGGACAGCTTGTGGGATGGCCGAGCAGGGTGCAGATACTGTCGGTCAACTGCGGACTCATCACGTGCTCAAGGTCACAGGCGGACTCTTCGATCTTGTTCTTCTCCCTCAAGATCAATACGTCCGAAATCAGGCGCTCGGCCAGACGATGGCGCCGGATGATCTCTTCGGACAGGCTCTTCCCCTTCTCCGTGGCCTGGACTTTTCCACGGGGATCGATGACGATCATTTTCTCTTCTTGAAGAAGGGAGATCTGTTCCTGCGTGAGCGGATGGTTAAGGCCGCGCGCCTGCAGATCTTTTAAAAACACCTCTCCTTTCTCCCCCAGGGTCCCGATCAACTCCATGGCCTCTTCACGATCTTCCCTGTTCATGGTCTTCCTCCTACAAAATCGAAAAAGTTCGTAGAACGACGTTCAGCACGGCCCCCACCAGAATTGCATAAACCAGGATAAAGCTCACCATATAAAAAGCCACTTTTTTGCCGTGCTCTTTAATCATGACAAAATAGTTGGCCAGACAAGGGACAAAGAGGACCATTACCGTCATACTCACAGCAAGCTGAAGCATACTCATTTCTCCCCGATCGGCCATCATGAAAAGTCCGGCGGCGCCGTAGTCTCGTCTCAGAAACCCGACAATAAAGGCCTGGGCTGTCTTGGCCGGAAGATCAAGCAGCCCCTCCAGGACCGGCGCGAGGACCCGCTCAATCCCGCCGATCAAACCCAGCCTATCGAGCAAAAAGAGGATAAACGTACCCAGCATAAAAAGGGGAACGGCCTCCTTCAGAAACCATTTGACCCTGTGGTAGGTCTTCATAACGATGTTTGACATCTGGGGGATTCGGAGGGGCGGAATCTCAATCAGGAAATCCGAACTCTTGCCCGGAACAACCTTGGCCGCAAGATGGCCCACAATCAAAAGCTGCATCAGAACCGTTACGATCACGATGGCCAGGGCCTTCATGGAGAGACCCCCGACCAGGCCCAAGATCACTCCCAATTGGGCTGAACAAGGGATCCCGAGGGCAAGAAGCAGGGTGGCTATGACTCTTTCCTTTCGGGTCGTCAGGATTCTTGTGGTCAGGGTCGCCATGGTGACGCATCCGAGGCCGAGGACCATGGGAAGAACAGCCCTCCCGTTCAAACCGATCTTCTTGAAGACTCGGTTGGACATGACCGTGAGCCGGGGAAGGTAACCGGAGTCCTCAAGCAATCCGAAAAAAAGGAAAAAGAAACTGACCACCGGAAGAACGATGGCCACAGAGTAAGTGAGCCCCACGGATAAAACTCCGTACTCACCGACCAAAAGATCGTGCATAAAGGCAAAGGGGAGGACGGCATCCACCACACGGGTCAAGAAGGGCGTCACCACCCGCCCGAAGACAACATTCTCCAAAAAATTGACTCCGTAACCGGCCCCGATTTTCCCCACGAAGAGGTACATCAGGTAAAGGAGGAAGAAAAGGACCGGAACCCCGATGACCGGATGCATGGCCCAATTCCCTACGGTTTCTCTCCGGCTCGATGAAGGTTTGTATTCCTGCTGAACGCAGAGCTTGAAGATCTCATCCACATAGACCTGCCTTTGTTTCTGGATCACATAACCCAGAGGATCCTGGAACTCCTCTTGAGCCTTTTGAAGGATCTCCTGAATCTTCCCGGTGTCGAGGTCCGGGTCGGTTTCCTTCAGGAGATGATATAAATGCCTGTCTTCCGCCAGAAGCGTGAGGGCAAGAAACCTTTTTGAGACCGGCGTCTCCGGAAGAAGAGCGGCGAGTTCCTCAACGGCGGCCTCGATGGGAGGAGAAAACCGCGCCTCTCGGTTTGCGTGGCGGAATTCGCCGAGAGACTTCCAAATCTCCCTGAGGCCCCTCCGCTCGGTGGCCACGGTGGGGATCACCCGAATCCCCAAAATCTCAGAGAGCCGGTCACGGTCAATGCGGATCCCCCGCTCCTCGGCCTCGTCATACATATTCAAGACAAGAACCATGGGCAAGCCCATGTCTGAAAGCTGGGAGTTGATCAGAAGGGAACGCTTCAGATTCTTGAAATCGGCTACCTGCAAGATCCCGGCGTCCTCTGTTCGGAGAAGGATATTCCTCGTCACCTGTTCATCCTCGGACTTGGGAATCAGGCTGTTGACGCCGGGGCTGTCGATGATCTTGATGTTCTCCTGCCCCCTTCCGGTGGTTTGAATAATCCCCTCCACGATCTCCACGGAGGTCCCCGGATAATTCGATACGGTCACATACCTTCCTGTCAGCAGACCGAAAATCACACTTTTTCCTACATTCGGGCTCCCTACCAGGATCACCGTTTTGGGCTCTTTACGCTTCCCGTCAGTCAAGCTTTCCCCTCCGTCACGTGTCCATCATCCATCCATGATCAGCCGCAATTTTTTTTATAGTAGTATAACCCCCGGCGGAAAACAACCAAGTTTTTATGAAAAAACTCCGGTCAGCAAACGTTTTGAAAGAGGCGCGTGAATTCGCTTGAATTTTTCCCCTCTATTTCTTATGATAGCTCTGAATCAAAGGACAAAAGGACCTTTTCTGGAGAAGGAGCGGTTCCATGAGATGTCTCCGCGTGGGAATGGCACAGATCAACCCGGTGGTCGGGGACCTGGATGGAAACCGTAAAAAAATGGTCGAGTGGATCCGGGCTGCCCGAAAAAAGGGGGTTCAACTCCTCTCCTTCCCGGAACTTGTCGTAACCGGATACCCTCCCAAGGATCTCCTGTTAAAGCCCGACTTTATCCGGAAGAATCTCGAATGCCTGCAGAAAATCCTGCCGGAAACAAAAGGGATCTGCGTGATTGTGGGATTCGTGGACTACACGGACGATCTCTATAATGCCGCCGCCGTCCTCCATGACGGCCAATGGATCGGAACCCAGCACAAGATCCTTCTTCCGAATTACGATGTATTCGACGAGCATCGCTATTTTCGGCAGGGGGCCCAAAGCTTCTTATTTGATATGGACTGCGCCCTCTTCGGGGTGACCATCTGTGAGGACATCTGGTTCCCTGACGGTCCGGCCGTGGAACTGGCCCGAAACGGAGCTGAACTCGTGGTCAACATCTCCGCATCGCCCTTCCATGCCGGCAAGGCGGGCATGAGACGGGAGATGATCGCCACGAGGGCCAGGGATCATCTGGCCGTCCTGATGTTCAACAATATGGTCGGAGGCCAGGACGATCTGGTCTTTGACGGCAGGAGCCTGATCGCCGACCAGCAGGGACACCTGATATCCCTCGGCAAGGCCTTTGAGGAAGACCTGATCGTATCCGACCTGAACCTGGACGACGTGCGCCATGACCGGCTGAAAAACCCCCGGAACCGGCGGAGGACTTTGGAAACCAAACTGAATGCAAGGCCCTTGACGGTCATTGCTTCCACGGGGATCACCCGCAGCCTCGATAAAGGGACGTGCCGGAAAAAACTTGACATCACTGAGAATCCCTTCCTGCTGCGCGAGGTCCACGAGGCTTATCATCCATACGAAGAGGTCTATTCGGCGCTCAAACTCGGCCTTTCCGATTATGCGCGGAAGAACGGCTTCAGGAAGGTCGTCATCGGGATCTCCGGAGGGATTGATTCCGCCCTGACGGCCGCCCTGGCCGTGGACGCCATCGGCGCGGATCATGTGATCGGGGTCTCCATGCCGAGCAGGATCACCTCCAGGGATAGCGTGGAGGATGCAAAAATACTGGCCGGGAACCTGGGCATCCGGCTGAAGATCATCCCGATCCACGATATCTATGACGCCTTTGCGGCAGCGCTTTCAAAAATTTTTAAAGGCAAAAAAAGAGACGTCACTGAAGAAAACATCCAGGCACGAATCCGCGGGGTGATCCTCATGGCGCTCTCCAACAAGTTCGGCTATCTGGTCATCAGCACGGGGAACAAATCCGAAGTGGGAGTGGGATATGCCACTCTCTACGGCGACATGGCAGGGGGACTGGCCCTGATTTCCGATGTGCCCAAGACCCTCGTCTATAAACTCGCCGATTACAGAAACAGCCTGGCCGAACAGCCGGTGATCCCGGAACGAATCATGACCAAACCCCCCTCGGCGGAACTCTCTCCGGGTCAAAAAGATTCGGATACACTCCCTGATTATGAGATCCTCGACGGGATCCTGCACGCTTATGTAGAATTGGATGAATCCGCCTCGGACATCGTGGGTCTGGGTTATGATCAAAAAACCGTCCGCCGCATCATTCGGATGATCGACAAAAACGAGTATAAGCGCCAGCAGGCCGCCCTGGGGATCCGGATCACGCCCAGGGCCTTCGGCTCAGGACGCAGGCTGCCGATTACGAATAAATACAGCGTATGAATAAAAAAAAAGAGATCCGAATCATCGGGGCCGGCCCTGCGGGGTTGTGCGCAGCCATCCACCTGGCCCATGCCGGTTACGGCGTCACCGTATTCGAAAGGAACCGAGACGTGGGCATGCGCTTCTCCGGAGACTTTCAGGGGATTGAAAACTGGAGTATAAGCGAAGACTTTCTCTCTTCAATTCAGAGGATGTCGATCCGCCCTGATTTCCTCTGTCAACCCTATAAGCAGGGCGAGTTCTTCATGCAAGGGAATTTCGGAGGGACCGTAAAATCCGACAAACCTCTCTTCTATCTCACCCTTCGAGGCCCGCTGAAAGGAAGCCTGGACCGATCCCTGAAGAAACAGGCCGAAGATGCCGGGGTTCATATCCTGTTCAACCAGCGGATGAACCCGGACCAAGGGGAGATCATTGCAACCGGCCCTGGAAGACCCAATACCCTGGCCAGCGGCGTGCTTTTTAAGACCGATCTCCATGACACCATCATGGCTTATCTGGACAACCGGGCCGCGCCCTGGGGTTATGCCTATCTTCTCGCCCGGCAGGGGCAGGCGACCCTGGCGAGCGTCTACTTCAAAGACTTCAAGAATGGGTTCAACCACCTTGACCACAGCATCCGGGCCTTTCAGAACATCCGCCCATTTTCCATGGAAGAGACTCGGCGGTTTACCGGTTACGGCAGCTACTTCCCAACCCGAAACGCGGTTCATCATCATCGGCTCTACGCAGGGGAGGCGGCAGGGTTCCAGGATTTTCTTTTTGGTTTCGGGATCCGGTATGCCCTGACCTCCGGGTATCTCGCCGCCCGAAGCATCATAGAGGGTTCAGACTATAACGCCCTCTGGAAAGAGGCCTTTGGAAGACAGATCTATACCTCGCTCTCCAATCGATACCTGTTCCAAAGGTTCGGCGCCATGGCCCACCGCTTTGTAATCTGGGGAACCACGAGAGGAGACCCCTGGCGGTTCATGAACCGGCTCTATCAGTCCTCATGGTCCAGGCGTGCGGCCTATCTTCCTGCAGAACGATGGTTGAAACGATCCGCAAAGAACCATGGGTTAAAAAAAACATAGGAAATTCTTTAAAAATCATGAACGCGGCAGAAATTAAAATAAAGATTTTGAGGTTCTCTGTATCGGCCATTCAATCAACAAGAAGGAGGCAATATGAAAAAAGGAATCTTCTGGTTATTTATTTTTTTAGTCATCCAAACAACCATCATCGCTCAGGTCAACGCCGAATGGAACTACACCTTCATCCCCAAAGTGTCGATGGGCTTGGAATATGATTCCAACATTTATTGGAGCGCATCCAATAAAGAGAGTGATTTTAACTATCAGGCAGACATCGCCTTCCCGTTTCATGCCGTATCACCGGACACGGATATAGGCCTCAACTACCGGACCAGCCGATTTCAATACTCTTCTTTCCCGGGAGCAAATTATGGGAACCATTACATCACCTTGAACGCCTCGCACAAGCTGTCGCAGCGTCTCAGCCTCTCCTTGTCGGACAATTTCGCCAGTATGAAGGATTCGGACAGGTTCCTGAGGGCCGGGGCCAGCGAGACCGAATCGGACATTATCGTGGAACAGGTCAGAAACAAATCCAATTCCGTGACCGGATCCATGAGCTATTCGGTATCTCCCAAGGCCTTCATCAGCCTGAGCGCGACCCATTCCTTGTTCCGTTACTCCCTGCCGGCTTACTATGACTCATCCGGTAACGGAGGGACGATCTCCTACAACTACAGTCTGGATGCCCAGAATACCGTCTTCACTTCGATTTCCGCAAATAACACGAATTATGAAAGGAGCGATCTGGAACTGAGGCAGAGCGCTGTGTATAGACCGATCGGTCCAGATTTTTATGAGCTTCTTTTCAACTCGGAATTTGACCGGTCCATAAACAAATCCGCCTATATCGGATGGTCACACCAATTTTCATCCACCTTGAATACCAGTCTATACATCGGCACAAGAAGGACCGAAGATGTCACAAAAATTCTCGCTCTTGTTCCAGGCGGAGGCATTGAAGTCCCCCATTCTCTGCCAGAAGGAAGTCTTGTCCAAGCTGCTATAGCCTCATCATATATATACGCCATCGCACATACTGGAATGCCGATTGTCTTCCCTGGTGTAACTATAGAACCTATCAGCGACGATTCACAGAAAAGTTCCGGGTTAATCTACAATCTCACCATCAACAAAACCTTTGAGTCTTCATCCCTCTCTCTATCATTTGACCAGGATACCTATCAACGATCCGCTTATGGCGGGACATCGATCCGCCGGTCTTACAGCGCCAATTATAACCACCGCCTCTCGGACCGGCTGAGCGCCTTTTTGAACGGCCGTTACGACCAGAACAAGAATGAATCGGACTTTTTACAGGATAAATATGATACCCTCCGCGTCGGCGCCGGGACCAGGTATTCCATTACCCGTGACCTCTCAGGATCTCTTTCATGGAATCATACCATACAGAAAAGAGACCTCCAGGGCGCTGTGGCCGGCCCGCGGATCGAACGGGACCTGGTTGCTCTGATCTTCACGTATCAATGGCCTTTGAAAAGATAAAGCGGGAACAGGAGGCGTTTCATTTTGAATGAAAGTCGGCTTTTTCTATGCTTGATCCTGATCCTCCTTGCCCTTTCCGCCTTTTTCTCGGGTTCGGAGACGGCCCTGACTTCCTTCCGAAAAACCCGCCTGAGACATCTTGTACAAGAGGGGGACAAGCGTGCCATCTTGGTCGAGCAGCTTTTGAAAAAGACCGACCGGCTTCTGGGAACCATCCTGGTGGGGAACAACCTGGCCAATGCAGCCGCTTCGGTTCTGGCCGGGGCCCTGGCCGCTCAGATGCTCGAACCCTCTTTCGGCAAGGAGACCGCTATGCTGGCCGCTACGCTCATCATTACCTTTTTCCTTTTGATTGTATCCGAGATCACACCCAAAACCTTTTCCGCCCACCATGCCGAGGAGGTTTCTTTTCTGGCCGCACGCCCGATCCAATGGCTGACCGTGATCCTCGCCCCCCTGGTGAGCGTGACCACGTTGATCTCAAGCTTCATTCTGAAGGGGGTCTTACGGGTAAAACCCATGAACGTCCGGATCTCCATGGAAGAAATCCGATCCATCATCACCCATGGAGAAGAAGAAGGGGTCCTTCAGAAAGAAAAAGGGGAGATGCTTCACGGAATCTTTGAAATCAGCAAGACCATTGTCAAGGAGGTGATGGCGCCCAGAACGGACATTGCCGCCATCGACCTTCGCGACTCAAACGAAACGATCCTGAAAACCATTATAGAATCCGGCCATTCCAGATATCCCGTTTACCGGAATCATATCGACAATATCGTCGGTTTTCTTTTTGTCCGGGACCTGATCCCTTACTGGTCTGATCCCGGGGGATTTGAACCTCAGAAGGTCCTTCGCAAACCCTCTTTTGTACCGGAGACAAAGCGGGTGGATCATCTCCTTGATGAATTCCGAAAGGAAAAACGGCAGATCAGTATCGTGGCCGATGAATACGGGGGCGTGGCCGGACTGGTCACGATGCAGGATCTTCTCGAGGAGATTACCGGAGAAATTCGTGATGAATACGATCAAGAAACCAAAAAAGTAGAACGTTTCCCCGGCGGCGTCATGATCCTGGACGGACGGCTGACACTCGACGAGGTCTATGAAGAGAGCGGGATCAAGTTCCCTAAAGGAGAATATGAAACGATTGCCGGATTTCTTCTGGATATCTTCGGCAAGATCCCCAAGGAGGCCGAGGCGATCTCCTTCAAACAATACTTGATCTCAGCGCATAAACTGGAAAGGCACCGCATTCTCAAGGTGAAGATAAAACCCATACTGGGCGAGACCGTTTAATCAACCTAGTTACACCCTGTTTTAAGATTTTCAATTTCCCCCTTTACAGAAAGCGCCGGATTGTATAAAATGAAATCATACGGAACTTATTGTAAATTCGGGTAAATTTCTTCACACACATGATTCAAGACATCCGTTTACACGGCGCCATATCCGATCAGATCGAATACTTCACGACCATCGCTGGTCACGATATCAGCCATCGCTATTTCTTCGAAGAGGGGAAAGATCCAAAGTCGGGGCCTTTCACCCGATTCTTCTCTCTCGGCAACGAACTGATTCTCACGCGCGATGGAATTCTGCACAAGGGAAACGGCGGAAGTTTCTGTGAGTACATGTTCGGAGGGGAGCAGCCCATTGAAGACCTGATGCGGAAAGAGGTTTTAAACAGGCTGATTATGTGCGGCGCCGTAGCCTCGGATGAAGGCAAAGGAATTGAATTTATCTCTCGAAGCCACTGGTTTGACGACTATGGAAAGATCTTCTTCGAAGGCAACACCCTTGCAAATTATTTTTTCTTCGTCTATTTCGAAGAAATAAAAGAATTCCGCCGGCAGCAGGAATATATCCTGCGCAGCATAGGGAAACGCCTCAAACGCTCAACCTATGTAGGCCGGGGCGATGACCTGGGACTCGTTTCCGAAATCCTCACGGAAATGAACCGTCCCCGGTATCTTTTCTTTCTGATCCGGATCGTCAACAAACACCATGAGGCGTTCTATAACCTGTATAAAGAGATCTACTACAAGAACAAATCCATTTCCGAAAAGGATGCGGATAGGATCCATGCCTTGGCCTCACATTATCGGATCAATCAGTACGATCAGGAACGGATGAAAATCGATGTCATTTACAAACACCCTGAAAACAAGCGGATTATTGATGAATGCAAGGATGTCCTGATCGAAGGAGAGGCCCGTCAGGAAATCAGCCACTCGCAGCAGGCCCGGCTGATCCGGCTGAGAACCCTCTGCGTACGGAACAACATTCCTATCGTCCTTCCCAATATCCTGGATGATCAGCTTTTAAAGAACAAAAAACTGATGGAGGTGGATGAACCTGAGTACATCCAGGAAACCAGAGAGATCTTGGAGGGGCTTTTCATCAAGGAGGATAACCTCGACAAACTGATCACAAAAGATGACATGGTCAAACTTCTCTGGGCAAAAAACAAGGCCACGGTGTTTCAGGACCCGACCTTCGACGGCATCCTGATGGATACCGTGCGAATCTGCGACGAGCTCTCAGAAAAGCAGGGGAATGACTGGCCTTTGGAAAACTTCGGATACATCGTGACGCATTTCGACCGATATGACGCCACCTACATGATCATCAACCAACTCGCCTTCAACGAAGAGATCGAACTCACCCCGGACAAACTCAGAAGCCTTTTAGGGCATAAAAAGGTTTTTGACGAGACCTATCCTAATCTCTTTTATGAACTCTTTATCCTAACCGTCTTACAGAACAAATATCTCTCTCATTACGGCAGGAAGAAGATCCTTGCCCTCTCTGCGGGAATCCAGGGCATCGAGAACGGGGACAAAACCCTCGCCGACGTTGTTGAAACCATTTCAGAAATTCAAGACCAGCAAAAACTCTATTTCACAATCTATGATCGTATTAAAGAAAGGGTTCTTGACGTCTATACCAAGATCCACGGAAGACAGCAGCGAGAAGCCATACGGAGACAACTTTTCACCGAGATCTCGGTCTATCTGGATATCAACAAGAACCTTCTGGATCATCTCCTCAACCAGGCCATACTGAACCTCAACAAGGAGATCTATTATAAAGAAAAACTTCTGCCGCAGATCATTGCCGAACAGAACAACATGCTCCGGCAGGACTTCTTCGAAAACAGCGGCCTGGACCGTTTTACCCTCGAGGAACTGGAAAGGGAATATTACGAGCAGAACAAAATGGACGAAAAGGCCCTCGTTGCCCTGCAAAACGGCTCCAACTAAGCGGTCCTGTTCGTAAATATGGTGACGTACCGACTTGTACTCGGTTTACCGGTAGAGGGTCGTAGGGCGGTCTCATCCCCGCGCGCGACTGAGGTGTACCCCTCTGGTACGCTGCAAGGAGCGGAACGGAGAGAAGGCCGCCCTACGGCACTCAAATGCCACCGTATTTACGAATAGGGGCTACTAACTGGCCATCCTGAACCTAAAAATCCCCTTGCTTTTCTTTTAGGATTTCTGCTATAAAATAATCGGATTTCCGGTCCCCCGATCAAGCTTGCCTTCCGACTTGATCGGAGGGTCGGAGGACAGGCCTATACCTTTCATCCGTTCGGATTTGATGTTATAAACTTGTCCTCGACTTTGATCGGGGAATCGAGGGGGCGTCTTCATGAAAAGTTTAAACAGGGTACAGCTTATCGGCAGACTAGGGAAAAACCCGGAGGTGAGATATACGACGAACGGGTCGGCTGTGGCTAACTTCTCCATGGCAACAAACGAGTCTTGGACCGGTAAGGACGGACAGAAGAACGAGCGGACAGAATGGCATAACATCGTGGCCTGGGGTAAACTGGGCGAGATCTGCGGGGAATATCTGACCAAGGGAAAACAGGTGTACATCGAAGGAAGGCTGACCACTAGGTCCTGGGAAGATAAAGACGGGAACAAGCGGTATACCACTGAAGTCCGGGCGGAGAACATGATCATGCTGGGAGGTCCCGGTTCCGGTTCCGCTTCCGCCCCTGGTTCCGACCATACAGCAACTGAAAATGAGGCGCCAAGCTCCGCCTCCACGATTGAGGATGACATCCCTTTTTAGCCACTCAATGGGAGAAAAAACATGAGTGAGACATTAGCCATTGTCGTAGGCGGCGGGCCCGCGCCGGGAATCAACGGCGTCATCAGCGCGGCCGGCATCGAGGCGCTCAACCAGGGCAAAACCGTGCTCGGAATCCTGGACGGATTCAAGTGGCTCTCCAAGGGAGACACCGCCCATGTCATGCCCATCTCTCTCTCCCATGTTTCAAGGATCCATCTGAAAGGCGGATCCATCATCCGGACATCAAGAGAGAACCCCACCAAGAGCCCTGAGAAGATGGCTCATGTGATCCGGGCGCTCAGCGAACTTAAGGTGCGATACCTGGTTACCATCGGCGGGGATGACACGGCCTATACATCAAGCCAGGTGGAAAAGGAGGCGAAAGGAAAGATTGCGGTCTGCCATGTTCCCAAGACCATTGACAACGACCTTCCGCTTCCTCCCGGCATCCCCACCTTCGGATATGAAACAGCCCGGGAACTGGGAACAAAGCTCGTTGAAAACCTCATGGAGGATGCCAAGACCGCTGCACGGTGGTATTTTGTCATCGCCATGGGGCGCTCTGCCGGACACCTGGCACTGGGCATGGGAACCGGCGCCGGCGCCACCATGGCCCTGATCCCCGAGGAACTGGGCAAGACCTATTCCCTGCGCAAGGTCTTGAACATTCTGGAAGGCGCAATCATCAAACGTCTCTCCATGGGCAAGGACCATGGCGTGGCCGTGATTGCTGAAGGGGTTGCCGCTCGTCTTGACCCTCAAGAGTTCTCTTTCGTGAAGGACGCACCCAGGGATGAGCACGGCAACATCCGCTTGGCCGAAATCCCCTTCGGCACCATCCTCAAAGATGAAGTGACCAAAGATCTCAAAGAGATGGGGATCAAGATCACCATCGTGGCCAAGGACATCGGCTATGAGCTCCGCTGCAACCCGCCGACCGCCTTTGACCGCCAATACACACGAAATCTCGGGTACAGCGCGGCACGTTTTCTTCTCGACGGGGGCTCCGGCGCCATGATCTTATTCAAGGACGGGAAAACCACCCCTATCCCCTTTGCCGACCTCATGGATCCCAAGACCGGCAAAACCCGCATCCGGACCGTGGATATCCACTCCGAAATCTACCAGACGGCCCGGCGCTATATGATCCGGCTGAATCCCGATGATCTCAAGGGGGATGCCCTCAAACGCCTGGCCGACACGGCAAAGATGAGCCCCGATGAATTCAAAAAGCGGTTCGGGGAGTTCTGATTCTGAATAACCGAAAGAGCATTGTTCTCCTAAACCGTACAAGGAGGGGCCTTTATGCAGATCCTGGAGACCGACCTGCCCGGGATCGGGAAAAAATACTCCGTCTCAACTCGATCCGACGTCACCTATTCGATCATCATCCATAATTCCGGAAAAAGAGAAATCTACAGGTTCGAAAAAGATCAAGAGATCCCTTCGTCCGTCACCGACCTCACAGATGAGGAAGCCCGGCAGGTGGGGGCCATCCTGTCAGGCAGTTACTTCCAGCCGACCACACTGGACCGGATGGAACTGGTGATGAAAGAAATGATTATCGAATGGTACTCATTGGATGATCCGTCTGTTTTGGCGGGTCACACCATTCAGGATCTGGCCATTAGGAAAAAATCAGGGGCATCAATCATCGCCGTGCTTCGCGGTGAAAAGGTGATCCCCAGCCCGGCGCCGGAGGAAGAACTCAAGATCGGGGACACGCTCATGGTGGTCGGAAACCGCGAACAAATCCTCTGTTTCAAGAAAAACTTTTTAGGAGATGTAAAATGACCTGGGAGATGTTAACCGGCTCCACGGTCATTCTTATCTCCCTCTTTCTTGCGGGGAGACTTGCCCTCCACATCGGACAGTCCGTCATCCCGGCTTATATTCTTGTGGGCATATCCGCCCGCCCTCTCATCGGCCATACCCACCTGATCCATTTCTTTGCAGAACTGGGGGTTATCCTTCTCCTCTTTTTTATCGGCATGGAATTCTCCATGGATCGTTTCTTTTCATCGGCGAAAAGAATCTTCCGGGGAGGCATCATCGATCTGCTCATCAATTTTTCTATCGGTCTTTCTATCGGATTTCTTTTGGGATGGCGCTGGCTTGATTCCCTGATCCTGGGAGGGATTGTCTATGTGAGCAGTTCGGCCATCATTTCAAAGATGATCATCGATCAGAAACGCGCCGCCTATCCTGAAACCGAGACTATTCTCGGGATCCTGGTCTTTGAGGACCTGGTCATGGCCGTTTTCATCACCATGGTTTCCGCTGTAGCCACGACACCGGGGACAAGCCCGGTGTATCTTCTCTGGAGCCTCTCCAAGGGGGTTCTTTTCTGTGCCGCTTTCTTTCTGATTATCCGGAAGAGAAAAGGGTGGATCGACCGCCTCTACCACGTCGAATCTCCGGAACTTTTCCTGTTTCTGATTATGGGATCCATTTTCTGCGTAAGCCTGTTCGCCCGCAGTCTGGGCCTGACGGAAGCCATCGGGGCCTTGTTTCTGGGAATGACCTTGTCCGGCACACCGCATAAACCCCGACTGGAAGCGGCGCTCATTCCTTACCGTGATCTCTTGGCCGCTCTCTTTTTCTTATCTTTCGGCCTCCAGATCAAAATACAGGAGTGGCTTGGCCTAATCCCGTTTTGCCTGGCACTGATCGGGATCTCTTTAACCGGGAAACTTATCACAGGTTATCTTGTGGGAAGGCTGGACGGACTGACACACCGGGGGGCCGTAAACACGGGCCTTTTTCTGGTGGTTCGCGGAGAGTTTTCCATCATATTGGCCGGCATCGCAACCGCCACGCCTGAAAATATCCTGTACCTTAAAAGCGTTACGGCCATCTATGTCCTGGTCCTTTCCATAATCGGCTCATGCCTCATGCAGAACACAGAACGGGTCCACGGCATGATCCACCGGATCGGAAAGTTTATTCCAGGCGCCATACCGGAAACCAAAGAATCCTGAGCGCATTCTGTAACGGGAACCTCTTAGATAGACACTGCTCAGCCGTCTTTTCTCCCGAACTCCATTACAGGCTTCTTCATTTCCAGGATCTTTAATGCCTTTAGCAGGGCCACGGCCTCCTGAAGCTGATAGTCGGTCTCTTCAGTCTTCTTCTCTTCCTGAATCCCTGTCTTATCCTGATCCTGTTCAGGTTTCTTTACCGGTTCCGGTTCCACATCCTCCGGGGCATTGTCCAGATCGGGATTCATCAGGTGGCGCTCCAGATCCGACTCCTTGATCATATGGCCATCCTGCTCTCCGGGTTTGATAATGACCCGGTCTTCAACAACCACATCAGGCGTTATCCCCACATTCTGGATGGACTTATCCCTCGGTGTATAATATTTTGCCGTGGTCAGGCGCAGTCCGGAGCCGTCGCTCAAGGGGATCACGGTCTGTACCGACCCCTTTCCGAAGGTCTGTGTCCCCATAATAACGGCCCGGCCCCAATCCTGAAGGGCTCCGGCCACAATTTCACTGGCGCTCGCACTCCCTCCGTTGACCAGGACGACCATGGGAACCTTCGGAAAATCGTTACCCTCCCTGATTTTGTAATCATGCCTTTCTTCGGTGCGGCCCTGGGTGTAAACGACCAGGGTCCCCTTGGGCAGGAATTTCCCGCAGACTTCAACCGCCTGATCCAGCAGTCCGCCGGGGTTATTGCGGAGATCCAGAATCATGGAACTGATCTTGCCCTCCTTGGTCAATTGTTTCAGCGCGTTTTCGAGCTCCTTCCCGCTATCCTGCTGAAATTGGGTGAGATGAAGATACCCGATCTCGTTGTCAATCATCTTAGATTTGATGCTCTTGACATTAATGATTGCCCGTGTGATTTCAAATTTCTTCGGCTTTTTAAATTCCCTGCGCATGATGGTCAGGGTCACCTTGGAGCCGGGCTCTCCGCGCATCATCTTGACCGCGTCCATCAGGCTCATGTCCTTGGTGGACTTGTCGTCCACGCTCAGAATCACATCGCCGGCCTTGAGGCCCGCCTTGTATCCTGGTGTGTCCTCTATAGGGGCGATAATGGTCAGCTCCTTGTCTTTGACCGCAATCTGGATCCCGATCCCGCCGAACTTCCCCTGCGTATCGACCTGGAGTTCCTTGTAGGTATCCGCATCCATGAAAGCGGAATGGGGATCCAGGGAGTTGACCATGCCGTTGATGGCGCCGTAGATCAATTTTTTGGTATCCACATCTTCCACGTAGTTCTGCTGGAGAAGATGCAGAACTTCAGAGAAGATGTTGAGCTGCTCATAGGTCTCTGCGGTTGCCTGAACCCTCTTTCCCCTGACAACCCCTACAAAAACAAGGATCATTATAAAAAGTATCCCTGTAATCAAAAATGGCCGCTTCCTCATGTTTTAAACCTCCGTGATTATGGATGTGCAAGCCAGACCATGGGATCCTGAGGCTCTCCGTGGTATCGAATCTCAAAATACAGGGCAGGCCCTTTCAGGGAGCCTGTATCCCCGACTTTTCCTATCTTCTGTCCCTCCTGAACCCTCTCTTTGACCGAGACCATGACCTGAGAAAGATGGGCATAAAGACTATAATACCCATCGCCGTGATCCAGAATAACCATCTGCCCGTACCCCTTGAACCAGTCGGCGAAAAGGACATTCCCGCCATAGACCGCTTTGACATCGGTCCCTTGACCGGCTCCAATTTCTATCCCCTTGGAGAAGATCACTGTACTTTCGTTCTCATTCTTCTGCCTGCCGAAACTCGTCACCACTTCCCCATGGACAGGCCAGGAGAATTTCCCCTTGAACTTCTCAAAATCACCAAAAAAAGACTTTTTCTTCTTGATGAGCGCGTCAACCGTCTCCTGAAGAGACTTGGCCGATTGTTCCAATTCCTGTAAAAGCTCCTGCTGCGCTGTTTTTTCTTCCCGTAATTTTTTAAGCAGGAGACTCCGCTCTTCCCGCTTGGCCAGGATCTCCAGGTTCTTCCCTTTGAACGCGTCCTGCAAGGACCGAATCTTATCTTCCCGGTCCGTCAGTTCCTGCTGTTTTATGCTGAGTTCTTCATAGACCTTTTTATAGCTCCCGATCGTCTCCCTGTCCTTTTGTGCCATGAGCTGCAGATAACGATATCGCTTCAAGAGTTCTGAATAACTTTCGGCGGAGAAGAGGGCTTTAACGTAAGAGTATCCTCCGTATTTATAAATCTGCACCACTTTGAACGAAAGATACGACTGGAATCTTCCCATATCCGACTTGAGACCCTCGACTTCTCCTTTAATCTGTTCCTTACTTTTTTGGATCTTTTTCAGGTGCAGGTCATACGACTCGAGCTGCTCTTCCTTCAGGGCAAGCTTCTGATCCATGTCCTGGAGCTGAGACAGGAGGCCCTTTTCTTTCCTCTCGAAGTCACGAAGGATCTCCTTTTCCCGGTCTATATTTTTTTGAAGTTCCTGGAGTGAATCCTTCTGAACTTTGATCTGTTTTTCGATCTCCTTTTGCGGCGCCGCCTGTGCCGCGCCAGGCAGGAGACAAAGTATCACAGGTAAGGTCCAAAACGCAAAGGCGGAGCATATTCGTTTCAAACCCGGCATCCCTTCTCACTATATTTTCAAGAAACGTCCCAGTGATATCAGGCTTCCAAAAAAACCCAGAAACATCCCGCCCAGTATGATCCAGAGGATCATGGATACCGGCAGAAATGAGACGGTCATGTCCTGCAGGAAGAACATCCCGGCGCTCTGCCTCAACCGGGGGATCCAGAAGTAGTAAATTCCCAAAAGGAGAAGGAGAGAAAACAACGACCCGAGCAGCCCCTGCAGAAGCCCTTCCATCAGAAAGGGCCCTTTGATAAAACCGTTTGTCGCTCCGATCAGTCTCATGACGGCCAGTTCATCCCTCCTTGCATAAACGGTCAGACGGACCGTATTGGCAATGATAAAAATAATGGCCACCCCCAATAAGCCGCCCAAAATAAACCCCAGGAGGCGGAGGATATTCATAAAGGTCAGCAGGCCTCTGGTCCATTCCTGACCGTATTGGACCTCCTGAAGCTCTGAGATATTTCTGATTTTTTCCACCAGATGGTCAACGGCTTCCCGGTTCTGTGCAGCCTTGGAGAGCTTGATCTCAAAAGAGGCGGGCAGAGGGTTCTCATCCAGCCCTCCCAGCAGATAAACCGCATCTTCATGATCGGACTGTAACCTTTTCAGGGCCTCTTCTTTGGAAACATATTCAACTTTTGAAACCTCCGGATTCTCCCAAAGAATTTTTTTCATATCATCCAACCGGCCTGAAGACGTCCCATCCTTGATATACGCGGTAATCTCCACCTGCTGAACCCAGCCGGATGTAATGTGATTCACATTGGAATAGACGATCAGGAAGGCCCCGAAGATCAGGAGCGCGAAGCCGATCGTGACGACGGCCACTACGCTGATGAATTTATTCCGGCGTACGCTTTTTAACCCCTCGTCAACAAAATAGGTCAGATCCGCTAAGAACATGACTGGCGATCCCTTCAAATTGGCAAGTACGGATGAACCTGACTTTTTTCCTTTTCATGTTCATCAAGATTCATCTCCGTAACCGGATGGGTATCTGAAATACATCTCCCGCTCTGCAGCCGGATGACCCGTTTATTCATCCTTTCCACCATATCCGTGTTGTGCGTCGCCATAACGATGGTCGTCCCTCGGTTATGGATTTCCTTGAGCAGGTCCATGATCTCCGCCGCCACGGCTGCATCCAAATTACCGGTCGGCTCATCCGCCAGGAGAATGACCGGATCATTCACCACGGCCCTGGCTACGGCCACCCGCTGCTGTTCTCCTCCGGAGAGATGAAGCGGGTAGCTGTTCATCTTGTGCTGAAGACCCACACGCCTGAGCACGTCCCAGGCTCTTCGCTTGATCTCATATTTCGGCGTTCCGACGACACGCAGGACAAAGGCAATATTGTCATACACGGTCTTGGAACGGATCAGCTTGAAATCCTGAAAGACAACCCCGATGTTCCGCCTGAGATAGGGGATGCTTCCATTTCGAAGGCGCGATAGGTTCCGCCCATTCACCAGAATCTGGCCTTGATCCGCGCGCTCTTCGCAATAGATGAGCTTCAGAAGCGTGGTTTTCCCCGCCCCGCTCGGCCCGGTAAAAAATACAAACTCCCCTTTTCTGATACGAAGGGTGATGCCCTTCAGGGCGCTGAAATTTTTATCGTATTGCTTATCAACATCAAACATCTGGATCATGGGAAGACAACCTCAATGCTGCGGTTCACCTTAACCAAGTCTTTTCCATTTTCGGAAGCAGCTTTATGGCGGCGGAACTATTCGTCGTCATTCGACAGATAATCGAGAATGACCTCATCTAAGCTCTTCCCCGCTTTAGATACTACGGCGGCCGGAGGGGGCGGTTTCTCTTTCCCTTTTTCATGAAACTTTCCGGCCTTCAGATCCTTGATCATCTGTTTGTGCTGCTCCTTCATCAGTTCACGTACGGCGCTGTCCAGACAGTCTGCCTTTAAGATATCCGCATAACTGACCTTCCTTGAGCAGAGAATCTTCCCGGCCTTATATAAAAGCGTTACAATAACCGGGTTCTTCACTCCGTTATCTTCGGTTTGAACGTGAAAATTTTCACCCTTATAGACAAAATCCGTATTATAGCCTGTCAACATAAAGAGCCAACCCATATCTTGACCGGGGGAAACCCATATCCCTTTTCTTCTCAAAAATATAGCACAGTTAACTCAGCCGTTTCAAGACCTAATATCGGCCTCATTTCTTGACGGGAGCCCTTTACTGTGATAAAGAATGGCCAATCAACCGATTTCTTAGAAATCCCCATGTGGATTTGACTGGCAGGCAACGAACATGTCCAGGCTTTTGATCGACGGATATAACCTTTTGTATACAGCATCCTCTGCCGCGCTGAAATCCGAACAAGAGGTCGAAGATCTGATAGAGAGGCTCCGAAGGTACAAAAGGCAGAAAGCCCACACCATCACGGTGATTTTCGACGGCTATGAGCGGGGCATGCCCATCGAACGCAAGGCGCAAATCAAGGGGATCGGTGTGGTCTATTCCAGGCTTGGAGAGAAGGCGGATCAGGTGATCGAACGGCTGGTTGAACAATGCGGAGGATCCTGCATGGTGGTCACATCCGACAGGGCGCTCTCCGATTCGGTAGAAACCCATGGGGCGGTGGTTATGGACTCTGAAGCGTTCATAGAGCGCCTGAACATAGCGGAATATTCCGAGTTCAAAGGCGCTTTCGAAGCAGATGAATCCGAAAAGACTCCCATCCATACCAAAAAAAAAGGAAATCCAAAGAAAAAATCAAAAAAAGAACGGGAGCGGATCAGAAAACTCAATAAATTATAACGGAAATCATAAAGGATGATGATGCCCAGAGAGACGACAATCCTTACGCCGGTCAAGGCAAAGGGTAACAGGATCGACCTCTTTCTTGCCAAATCCAGACCTGAATTAGGTCTTTCCCGTACTCGGATTCAGGAGTTGATCCGGCAAGGTCTCATCACGATCGACGGGAAACCGGTCAAGATCCACCAAAAAATCTCAGGGGAGGAAACCGTACAGATTACGATCCCGGAAATCCGCCCGCTCAATCTGCTCCCATCGGACATCCCCTTCGGCATCCTCTATGAAGATGCCGACCTGATTGTGCTGAATAAACCCTCGGGGATGGTGGTTCACCCGGCCCCAGGCAACAGGGAAGGGACACTCGTCAACGCCCTGCTCTATCACTGCAAGGACCTCTCAGGAATCGGGGGCGTGGAACGTCCCGGCATCGTGCACCGCTTGGACAAGGATACCTCGGGCGTGATGGTCGCAGTAAAAAACGATCGGACACACCATGCTCTTGCGGCGCAGATTAAAGCCCGGAAGATTAAGAAGATCTATGCGGCCGTGGTCCAGGGGGAAATAAAAAAGGACTCTGACTCCATCGTGGCTCCGATCGGCAGGCATGACCGGTTTCGGAAAAAAATGACGGTCCGTTTGATAAAAGGAAGAGAGGCCATCACCTTTTATCAGGTTGAGGAGCGATTTGAAGGATATACACTCGTCCAGGTCCGGTTGAAAACCGGAAGAACCCACCAGATTCGTGTGCATTTTTCTCATGTTCACCATCCGGTTGCCGGTGATCCGGTTTATGGAGGGAAACATTTCCAGAAGATCCACCATCATGGAAGGGAGATGGCCGTCAAACGGCAGATGCTCCATTCCCGTCTGCTGGGCTTCATTCATCCCGGAACTGGAAAATATATGGAGTTCGAAGCGGAGATCCCGCCGGATATGCAGGAGGTTATCGGCTTTCTCAGGGGCCGGGCATAAGCTGCAAGGGCAGGTACAATTTATTGTTTTTGCTATAGTGGAAAAGAAGGGGGCAAGGGGTCCAGTGTTTTTCTTTGAAGATTTTGCTTGTGTTTCAGTATTTCACTTGAATCCTTGACCCCTGGAATCCTTGACCCCTGGAATCCTATACTCTTGAAAAAGGAGGCATGCTTTTTTGGCGCACAAGAAAAAAATACAAGGAAACACCCTCGGGTTAAAACCGAGCCAGATCCAGGCACTGGACAGGATTTACCGGAGGAGAATCCCGCCGGACCGGGTGATCACAGAAGAACTTGCCCGGTACCTCACGGAACTCTCTTATGAGATCGGAAGACAGATCGGCGTCCTCACGGACCGCAAAGGGAACATCCTGACCGCGGTGGTCGGCGACCGGCGAGGGATCCTGATTCCGGATCTCTCATCCTATCGCGTCTCGATCACCCGGCTGTGCGGTCTTAGGCTGATTCATACCCATCTCGGAAGCGAGCCCTTGACCAAGGATGATCTGACCGATCTCTCTCTGCTGCGTTTAGATCTGATCGCAGCGATTACGGTCGGAGAACGGGGACTCCCGGGTCTTGTCCATATGGCCCATCTTGCGCCCCGCAAAAATCATGGCGACCCCTGGAAGGTCTTACCCCCCCTTTTGGTTCATCAGATTCCCATCCGGTTTTCAGACTGGATCCAGGATCTGGAAAGCGAGATCACCAGATCTCAAACCGCAGCCGGAACCCAAAACCGGAAAGACCGGGCCATTCTGATCCGGATCACCACCGGCAGATATGCCGACGCACAGGATTCCATCGAAGAACTCAAGGAGCTGGCCCGTACGGACGGGATTCATGTATTGGACACTGTCATACAACAGCTTCCAAAGGTCCATCCCAAATTCGTGATGGGAGAAGGGAAGATCAAGGAGATCATCATCTCAGCCAAACAATCCGGTGCGGACCTGATCGCCTTTGATCAGGAATTGACCCCGGGCCAGGCCCGCTCCATCGCCGATCTGACCGATATGCGCGTCATTGACCGTACCCAGTTGATTCTGGATATATTCGCCCAGCACGCCAAGACCCGAGAAGGAAAGGTTCAGGTGGAGCTGGCACAACTGCATTACCTCCTCCCCCGTCTGACCGAGAGAGACTCGGGCCTTTCAAGATTGACCGGCGGCATCGGAGGCAGAGGGCCCGGAGAAACCAAACTCGAGATCAGCCGGCGGCGTACCAGGGAACGTATCCAGCGGCTTGAAAAGGAATTAAAACAGATCAACCTTGCGAGAATGCAGCGCAGGGCAAGCAGGATCCGCAAAGAGATCCCGATCATCTCCATCGTCGGATATACCAATGCCGGCAAGTCTACCCTGCTGAATGCCCTGACTCAAAGTTCGGTCCTGGTGGAAGACAAACTTTTTGCCACCTTGGATACCGCCGCCAGGCGGCTTCGATTTCCACGTGAACGGGATGTGATCATGACGGATACCGTGGGTTTTATCCGTGACCTGCCTGAAGACCTTTTTGGAGCCTTCAAGGCCACGCTGGATGAACTCCATGATGCCGACCTCCTTCTCCATGTTGTGGATCTGCCAAACCCGCACTTTGAGGACCATATCCGGGCCGTGGAAAAAATCCTATCAGATCTCAATCTCCTTTCCGTTCCAAGCCTTTTGATTTTCAACAAGATCGACCTCATGGATAAGAGACTGGCGGCAAATCTCTGCAGGCGCTACAACGCCATCCCGGTCTCTGCAGCATTGAAGGAAGGATTGACCGAGGTTACGAAGAGAATAGAGAAAACCATCTGGGGGAAAGCTCATATGAGGAGAGCCGTGAAACCCGGGGGAAAAACAGCTTTATAACCCTATAGCGAGACACGATGGAACTCGCTGAAATTTAAAAAGGAGTAACATGTCTTTTTTCAAATCCCTGTTCGGACGAGATGCAGAAACCTATAAGAAAAGGGGAGAGGCCTATATGTCATCCGGCCGATGGGGAGAGGCGCGCCTGGAACTGGATAACGCCCTCCGGCAATTGAAGGATCCAAAGGACCTTAGAAGACAGGAAATCGAGAAAAAAATCGAAGAGGCCACCTGCCGTCTGGCACGGTCCCATGAAGAGGAAGGGGATCATCTCCGGGACTCCGGACTCCTTAAGGAGGCTTTCGAACATTACGAACTGGCCTTGTCACTTTTTGAAAAGCAAGAAGACCTGCAGAGGGTGGAAAAAAAATTGGCTGCTGACCTCGCTTCATCCTCGTCTTCGCCTTCAAGATTTTTCTTGGATGAACACCTTGCCGGTCCCCAGCCTTCTCACCCTCAAACACCGGCGCACATCGAGGGAAACCCTCTGGAGTATTTCGAAGTTCTTGTGAATACTCTAAATTCCGATATCGCAGAAGAATACCGCGCCCTGGGAGAAGATTTCGCTTTGGCTTATGTCTACGCCAACCATGGAGATTTTAAGACAGCCATTGAATATTATGAAAAGGCATTCATGAAACATCCTGAGCAGAGGGTGTTACTCAAAGAGATGGGGAGAGCTTTTCTTTTTCAGGGGGAGATCCCATCGGCTCTCAATAAACTGGCCTCGGCCCGAAACCATCTCCCGGACGATCTGGATTTGTCTTATCTTCTCGCCTCGGCCTATACTGAAGATCATCATTTAGAAGCGGCCATGGCCATCCTCCAGGAAGTTCAAAAAAAACATCCCGAAGAGATCGAAGCATTTCTGATGATGGGCGACCTCTATGTCAAAGGCGGCGAAACGGCGAAAGCCGGAGAGGTCTACCATGAGGCCTTGAAGGTCGCGCCTGAATCTTACGAAGCCCATAGCCGGCTTGGGGCTTTGGCGCTTTCACAGGGAGACAAATCTCTTGCCATGACGCACTATGCTGAAGCTGTGGAACACGGAAGCCATGTTCAGGATATGGTCATTCTATCCGACCTCTACCTTCAAGAGGCGGGAGATTTAGACAGCGCCCTCGGATTATTGAATAAGGCCCTCTATTACGACTCGCAGAGACGCTGGTTCTACCTGGTGCGGATTGGAGAAGTCTATCTAAAAAAGGGCTGGAATGACAAAGCACGAGAGGTCCTTGAGCAGGCCCGAGATCTGGTCCCCCAGGACCAGAAGGAGGTTTTGCAGAAGATCAACGCTTTCTTGGAGACATGAGACAAAAAAACCGATGGAGCACCCTTCCGGTACTTCTTAACCGCGTTGCGGCTCCTTCTACCCTAAAGGAAACTTGAGAACAAACTGGCTCCCCCTGTTGGGTATGCTGCTTACCTCTATGTCTCCGCCATGGGCCTCCATGATGGTTTTGCACTGGTAAAGACCGATCCCAAGCCCTTTCTTCTTGGTAGAGATAAAAGGCTTGAAGAGCCGGCTTCTTATAAACTCTTCGGTCATTCCTATTCCATTGTCCAGAAATTCAACATGGACGCACCCATTCTTCGAATATGAAGAGACCTCAATCCTTCCCCTTCCTGCAGGAAGGGATTGAATAGCATTCAGCGTCAAATTTACAAGGACTTTCTTGACATACTCGGCGTCAGCCTGAATCTGCGGGAGGTCGTTTAAATCCGTTAAAATTTCAAGCCCCTTGATGCTTCCCGCCTTGGTGCTTTCCAAGACTTCCGTAATCAGCCGGTTGATGTGGACTGGGTTTTTCTTTATCTCCAGCTTTTTGGGAAGTGTGGAGAGCTTTTCAATGAGTTCCTTCATCTTATCCACGGTGTTCAGCAGCGTGGAGAGGAGATCCTTTTGAAATTCCGGTTTATCCATGTTTTGCTCGGCATTTTGGAGAACAAGTGAGATGGAGGAGACCAGATTTTTCATATCATGAACCAGGAATGAGGAGATCTTATGAAAGGATTCCGTCTCTTTGGTGACCGCCACCTCCTCTATCCATTTTGCGCTGGCAATAGCGCCGGCAGCCTGATGGGCAATGATCTTCAGGAGTTCATAATCCTCTTCGGAATAATCTCCTCCATTCATCACGCCACTTAAAGTGATCATCCCCTCAAGCTGATCACCCGTTCGCAGGGGGACTACCATGGCAATCTTAAAGCGCTTAAAGAAATCTTCGTGGCGGCTGAGAATATTCTGGACATCAGGATCTTTGGACTCGAGAGGTTCCGAGTGGTGCAGTAAATATTGAACCAAAGGGGATTCTTCCCGCAGCAATTCAGCTTTTTTAGGGAGATTCCTGCTCTTGCTAAAACAAAGATCGCCGCTTCGTTCATTATACAGCCATATGGAGACCTGATTGACCCAGAGCGTCTCGGTAATCATCTCGATGATTTTGAGAAGAAGATTCGGAAGGTCATGAGCTTCGCTGATCTTCCGGGTGAACTCATTCCATTCCAGACGATAGTCATACTTGTAACGGTAGAAATGAACATTGACAAAACGTTTTAATCTTTTTTGCAGATTTGAGGAGAGAAGAAAAACGGCGAGAAGAATCAAGGTGAATGATACGAATGTTGCGGTCAGGAGCAGATCCCAACGGCCTCCGATACTTCTGACCAGATAGCCCAGAATACCGATCACCAGAAGGTAAAGTCCAACTCCAAAGGCCGCAACCGAGGTATAGACCACGTGACGGGAAACAAAGATATCCACCTTCAGCAAGCGGTGCCGGATCACGGCAAATGAGATCATTCCCCAGCAGATCGCATAGACAACGAATCCTGCCAGCAGGAGATCCAGGTGGATCGAATGGTAGAGCAGAAGGATGCTCCCCAAAAAGAGCGAATAGAGGCTGCCGGATGTAATACCCAGCAAAAGGAACTTCAGCCTTTCTCTCTGGATCCCATGGATGGCACGATACGTCTGCTCCATCTGCAGGAAAATAACCAAAAGGCTCAGGATCAGGTAGACACTGAAGGCGGCGCCGACAGGGCCGAAGAGAATGATCCATTTGCCCGAGACCAGACTGATTGCTTGAAGAAAGCCCGGATTGAATGCATATAAGGAGAATAAAATGCCGGCAAAACTCACAGCGGGAACGGCCACTTTTTTAAATCCCCTGAAAAATGGGAACGGCATCTGAATGTGGTGAAAGGAGAAGAGAACAACGAGGATGGGATTCAGTGAGGCGAAGACCAGAGATCCTCTCAGATAGACCATGTCAATTCCGGAAGGAAGCCATCGCAAAGCCATGAAGAACGAGAATGCCATGAGGCTTTGCAAGATAGCCGCTCCGCCCAGGGCATAAGCTGCCGTCTTCTTTCTGCTCCGGGTCAGGAGGAGGATCCCGACGGCCAAAGAGACTATGGCCAGGATGCTTGAAAGCAAGGAATAGATATTCATGACTTTATCTGAATGAATTTACGGAAATTTTGTTTATTATGGCATAGATCGCAAAACGCGTCTATAAGAAAAAAGAGGCAGGAGAGATTTCTCCTGCCTCTTTCAGGATCAAGAGGTTTATCCCTTTCTCGTCCGTCTCAATACCAAGAGGATGAATGGGGGGATGAAGAGAAGGAATCCATCCGGGATACTCCCGTGGTTTTGTGAAACTCGGCATCCGCCGCCGCCGCCACCGCCGCCGGAACCGGCTGCCGGACTATCGGCGGGCGCGCTTATGGCCTCCTCCGGCTCCGAGATAAAGCCGGGGTCCTCGATGATGCCGTTTGCGATGTGGTCTGTATCACCCACACCGCCATCGGCCAGGGTAAATGACATGATATTTCCGGAAACCATGGCATCCACCTGAGTATAACCGATGTTCGGATCGTACTTCCAATACTGGGAATTCTTTTTAAAATTCCGGCCAATGATGACCTGCACGGTTACCGTTTCACCGACATTGATATCTCTCAGCTTGAACTGCAGGCCGCCATATCTTAATGGCACCGAAGGTTTCCACCTCTCCGTTAAGATGGCATCAGGGATAAACGCCGCATCCGTGATACGGCAGCCGTTTCTACCGACCTTCAAGGCCATCTTCCCGATCTTCCCGACAAAGGAAGCGATGGTCTCATCCTTCCTGTCGGGTATTCCATTCCCATCCATATCTTCTCTTGACTCTTCAATGTCCGGGATCCCGTCATTATCCGAGTCAGGATCCAGGGCATTGAGGATCCCGTCTTCATCCGTATCTTCCGGGCTATTCATGTTTCCAATCTCTTCCGAGTCAGTAATGCCGTCCTGATCACTGTCGGTGAGATTCGGGTTCAGTCCAATACTCGTCTCCTGTATATTCGTGAATCCGTCTCCGTCCTGGTCACCGAGCGGCCCATCCGTATCATCTTGATCAATATAGTTGGGAGCGCCGTCTCCATCAACATCTCCCATTCCTTCATCTTTATCAGAATGGCCGTCATTATCCGAATCGGTATCCAGGGCGTCGATGATCCCGTCTCCATCCGAATCAAGCGGCCATGGAAGTGATCCGAATTCTGTTCCGTCATCCATCCCGTCACCATCAGAGTCCGCAAGGTTGGGATTCATCATATAGGTGACCTCGGTCGAATTATTGATCCCGTCTTCGTCCTGATCACCGAGCGGCCCATCACTATCGTCTTTATCGATATAGTTTAGAGCGCCGTCGCCGTCAACATCTCCTGCCCCTTCAATACTGTCGGCTTTCCCGTCATTATCCGAGTCGAGGTCCAGGGCATCGATGATCCCGTCTCCATCCGTGTCCAGAGGAGTCAAGAGAGATCCCCACTCTACAAAATCGGAGATCCCGTCCCCATCCGAATCTGCTGACTGCGGATTGAGGCCATATTTGATTTCAAGCTCATCCGTCAGACCATCGTTGTCGGCATCCTGGGTGGAAGAAGGATTGGCCACACTGATGGTTATGGCTGAACTCGCCTGTGCTCCGCCGTTATCCGTCACGGTCAACGTTGCCGTGTAGGTACCGGCGGCGCTGTAGGTGTGAGACGGGTTCGTGCTCGTAGATGTCGAGCCGTCGCCAAAATTCCAGCTATAGGAAACAATCGTCCCGTCACTGTCCGAGGCCGAGGCTGTAAAGCTTACGGCCAGCGGGGCCGTGCCGCTTGAGGGCGAAGCCGCGATGGATGCCGTGGGGGCCTGGTTCGGCGCAGAGACCACGATCTGTTTCGTGGCCGAGCCCGTGGCCCCGCTGTTATCTGTGACCGTAAGGGTTACGGTGAAGGTCCCGAGGGAGTCAAAAATATGTGAGGGATTTTGAATATTTGCGCTTGACCCGTCCCCAAAGTTCCATGTATAATTTGTAACCGTTCCATCAGTATCGGCGCCGGTACCACTAAAGCTGACCGAAAGGGGCGCAATCCCTTCGGTCGGCGTGGCGCCGATTGCCGCCGTGGGCGGCACATTTGTCGGCGGAGGCGCCGCCTCGACCACCACCAATACCGTATCCGGATTGCTCTGCAACTTGCCATCGCTGACCACGAGCTGAAAACCCAGGGTCTGTCCCGAAACAGCCGTTGTTACCGAGAAGAAGGGGGTGGCCGTAGTCCCTCCCATCAGGTTCACGAAGGAACCTTGCGTTTGTGTCCAGGAGAAAGTCAACGCATTGCCGTCCGGGTCCGAACTTGAAGAACCGTTCAGGGTTACCTGGACGCTCCCTTGGGACAATTGTGATTGGGTCACGCTCATATCCGGCCCGGCATTGGCTGTCGGAGCATGGTTCACTGAAGGCGGAGGAGAGACCACAACGATTTGAACACTGTTCAGGCCGGTTGCTCCTCCATCGTCAGTAACGGTAAGAGTGGCCGTGTAGTTTCCAACTGAACCATAGGTGTGCGTGGTATTTTGTGATGACGAATTTGATCCGTCTCCAAATGACCATGAATAGCTCGATACCGTTCCATCAGTATCGGCGCCGGCGCCACTAAAGCTGACCGAAAGGGGCGCAATCCCTTCGGTCGGCGTGGCGCCGATTGCCGCCGTAGGCGGGCTGTTGCCTACAGGATCAACCGCCGTAATCTCATTCGAATACCCGCTTTCATTAGAACTCGTATCATAGGCAGTTACCGCAATATAATACGTCGTCCCCGTGGTCAGGCCGGAGAGGGCAAATGCCGGGTTTGAGGGGTCGGCAAGCGATGATACGGGTACGGTGATCGGCGAGTCGCCTTGTGCCAGGCCCGCACCGTCGTAAGGCGCTCCGGATTGATCCGTGTCATAGTAGATCTTATACCCGGCAAGGTCCGTGCACGGCGTCCCGTCCGCATTCGTTGTGGAAGGCTGCCAGGCCAAGGTAATCGAGGCCTCCGCCCTATTTGTTCCAGCAGAGATAATAATAAAGAAAAAAAGTGCGAAGATCCCTTTGGCCAACCCATCTCTTAATGCAATATGTTTCATAATACTTCCCCTAAAATAAAAAAGCCGCCAAGAAGGATGATTCCTCTGGCGGCCCGGCTGACATGAAATACAGTGTCGGTGATCCGTGATCAGTGCCAGTAAAATCACGGACACTTAATCACTCACACTGTTTCTGACGTCCCGTAACTCTGCGTCCCACGGTTTCCCGTGGTTTGCTCTGAGCAAAGGAGCTATGTTGCCGATTGCTTATGACATGGCATTCAACTCCGCAATGGGGCAAATAAAAAACCCATCACACCGCGAAAGGCATGATGGGTAAAAAATTCCAAGGCGTATGTACGCCTAAATTTTCCACCACTTCGGGAGGTTATGACCAACCTCGTCTCTGAGGTTTCACAACTCTGCGACCTGACACTTCCGAGCCAGGCTGCCTTTATCGGTGGCCTTAATTTAAGGTTACCGCTGCTTCATCAAGTTGTCAATATCCATTTTGGACATTCATCCAAATTATTCTTGATTCCGGCAACATACAGAGTATATACTCTTGTGGGGCAAATAAGGCAGTGACCTCCGACAAAGCCGGAGGCTTGACGTTTGCCGGCCCCTCAAAGGGGCCTATTCGCAAACGGTTAAAAACACCCTCCCCTCTCTTG
>Ga0210042_1000149_pt1 | contig 65850 bp, 74 predicted proteins | sample CryGeymeta201518_FD_183982 | JGI IMG/M metagenome (GOLD analysis project Ga0210042, IMG submission 183982) | Groundwater microbial communities from Crystal Geyser aquifers in Utah, USA - Crystal Geyser metaG 2015-18 (SPAdes) (version 2) | ecosystem: Environmental > Aquatic > Deep subsurface >... | reverse complement strand
CAAAGGTGTACCGGCCTATTCTTTTGCGCTGGCGTCCCAAGCTACATCAGGCAACGTTTTGCAGATCGCTCTAAAAGATACCGGGATATTCCAAAGGGATACGCCCTGAATTTCGGCGGACGTAACAATGCGACCGGTGTCGGTGCTGTACACCAGACCACTGCTGAGTAGTTTTGATTTCATGGACAAGTTCGATAGTTACTACTATTTTTATAGCTGCTAGCGCTTATTTATTAAGGGCTATGTGCCAAAATCACATACAAATTCAGAAAAAGGAATACACCATGTCACGACCCAGTGTTTGGGCTCCCAAGGTGCTCGCTTTGGTCAAGGGCGGCAACAGCACCGCGGCCATCGCACAGATCAAGGTAGCACCCACGGTGCAAGATTTGCAAGCGCTGCGCAAACTGCTCGGCAGCAGCAACCTGCTCAAAACCAACCCGAATGTGGACTCAGCCACCAGTGACATGATCGTGCTGTTGTCGGCCCCGCGCCTGCACCGTTCGCCCTGAAGTCGCATGGCGCTTTAACGTAAAACAACGTCCACAGCCGACAAGAATGGCGTGTCGTAGGGCCGACTTCAGTCGGCCATGGCGGGTTGAAACCCGCCCTACGCAGGGCACGCGTGTTTCATGCTTTGGGGTGTCCTTGTTGAACATGAACGTTAGAGCCAGACTTTAACGTGAAACAACGCCCACAGCCGACAAGAATGGCGTGTCGTAGGGCCGACTTCAGTCGGCCATGGCGGGTTGAAACCCGCCCTACGCAGGGCACGCATATTTCATGCTTTGGGGTGTCCTTGTTGAACATGGACGTTAGAGCCAGACTTTAACGTGAAACAACGCCCACAGCCGACAAGAATAGCGTGTCGTAGGGCCGACTTCAGTCGGCCATGGCGGGTTGAAACCCGCCCTACGCAGGGCACGCATATTTCATGCTTTGGGGTGTCCTTGTTGAACATGGACGTTAACGTAAAACAACGCCTTAACGTGAAACAACGTCCACAGCCGACAAGAATGGCGTGTCGTAGGGCCGACTTCAGTCGGCCATGGCGGGTTGAAACCCGCCCTACGCAGGGCACGCGTGTTTCATGCTTTGGGGTGTCCTTGTTGCACATGGACGTTAACGTAAAACAACGCCTTAACGTAAAACAACGTCCACAGCTGACAAGAATGGCGTGTCGTAGGGCCGACTTCAGTCGGCCATGGCGGGTTGAAACCCGCCCTACGCAGGGCACGGGTGTTTCATGCTTTGGGGTGTCCTTGTTGAACATGGACGTTAGGGCAGCAAGTCCAGCGCGCGCATGTAGGCGGGTTGCACCATCAGCTCGTCCCATGGCGTGACCGCGCTGCTGGGCAACAAGGCGCGGCGACGCGCTTCGCTGGCATCCTGCGGCTGCCATTGGCCTTTGAGCTGGGCTTCAGTCAAGCCGTCGATCAGCGCGTCCAGCCCGGCCCCGTCGCCCAGCGACTGGTTGCACAGCAGCACCAGGTCGCAACCGGCGTTCAGCGCAGCCACTGCTGCCTGCGTGGTGCTGACCGGCTGGCCATCCAACACGCGGGCTCCGGCCATGGACAAATCGTCGCTGAACACCGCGCCGGTAAAGTGCAGCTGGCATCGCAAGATGTCGATCAACCAGTGCTGCGAAAAACAAGCAGCTCTTGTGTCGACTCTCGGATAGATCACGTGCGCGGGCATGACGCTGGCCAGCGTGCCACCCAGCCATTCGTAGGGTTTGGCATCGTCCGCCAGGATGGCTTTGAGGCTGCGTTTGTCGACCGGCACGTCGGTGTGAGAATCGGCTTTGACAAATCCGTGGCCTGGAAAATGTTTGCCGCAATTGGCCATGCCGCTGAGCTGCAGTCCGTGCATCAGGCTTTTGGCCAGCAGGCTCACCACACGCGGGTCACGATTAAGGGCGCGGTCGCCAATCACGCTGCTCTCGCCAAAATCCAGATCCAGCACCGGGGTGAAGCTCAGATCAACCCCGCAGGCGCGCAGCTCAGCCCCCAACACGTAGCCACAGGCGCTGGCCGCAGCGGTGGCGCGCATCGCCCCACTGCCTTGGCCTGCGTTGCCGTCTTGCTGCCACATCTCACCCAAGGCACGCATCGGCGGCAAATGGGTAAAGCCATCGGTTTTGAAGCGCTGCACCCGGCCGCCCTCGTGGTCGACCGCAATCAGCAAGTCAGGCCGCAGCTTTTTGATGCGGTGGCACAGCGCGGTGAGCTGGGCACGGTCAGAGAAGTTGCGGTCAAACAGAATCAGCCCACCCACCAGCGGGTGCTGCAAGCGCTTTTTGTCGACCTTGGTCAGCGTGGCGGTGGCAATGTCAATGATCAGGGGGGTGTGTTGAGACATGAGGAACCTTTGTTAAACACTATGATTTATAGAGCTGCTTGCCCTTTATTTATAAGGGCTAGAGGTCATTTTTGCTTATAACTTCTACGACACAAAAACTCGCCGCGTAGTCGGTCTCGTCGGTCAGGCTGAGGTGGGCGCTTAAGCGTTTGGCTTCAAACCAGTCTTTCAGCGCACCATGCAGCACGATCACTGGCTGGCCGCTGGGCAGCTTGCCCACCTCACACAGCCGCCAGCTCATCGGCAGGCGCAGCCCCAAGCCAATGGCTTTGCTGAAGGCTTCTTTGGCGCTGAAGCGCGTGGCCAGGTAGCGCACACCGCGCTCGGGCCAGCGCTGGCTGCGGCTGCGCCAGGTGGCCAGCTCGCCGTCGCTCAAAATTTTTTGTGCAAAACGCTCACCGTGGCGCGCCAGACTGGTCTGGATGCGGCGCACATCGCAGATGTCGGTACCAATGCCGTAGATCATGGTGCGCATCGCAACTGCGTCAGGCGTGGTGATCGGGTCATGTGACCGGGCTTTGGGGTGAAAGGCGCGCACCAATGGCCACGGGCGTGCTGATCATTTCGTTTCGCGCGTGTTTTCACCCCAAAACCGCATGCGCATGACCCGGACGCCACGCCGGGTTGAGCGCAAAGACGCAAATTAACCGACATACGGCAAGTGGCCACCGAGTTCTATGCAGCGCAGGTAATCTTTGACGGTGGCCGCGTAGCCCTGCTCCAGCGCGTCTGAAATTAGCGCGTGGCCAATGGACACCTCGCTGATGCCTGGCACCTGCGCCACGAAGGCGGTGAGGTTGTCCAGGTTCAGGTCGTGCCCGGCATTCACTTGCAGGCCAGCGTCCAGCGCGGCCTGGGCGGCGGCGGCAAAACGCGCCAGCTGCTCGGCTTGGTCTGGCGTACCCCAGGCGGCAGCATAGGGCTCGGTGTAAAGCTCCACCCGATCCGCCCCCACGGCTTTGGCCGCCGCCATGGCGGCGGGCTCTGCGTCCATGAACAGGCTCACGCGCAGCCCCCAGGCGTGGGCCTGATCGATAAGTGGCTTTAGGCGCGGCGCATCGGCCGGAAACTGCCAGCCGTGGTCGCTGGTGAACTGGCCTTCTGCATCAGGCACAAAAGTCACCTGGTGCACCGGCAGTTTGGCCGCCACCAGTTGACCCACCACATCCATCAGGTTATGCAAGGGGTTGCCTTCAATGTTGAACTCACGCTCAGGCCAATCCTGGAGCAAGGTGGCCAGTTCGGGCACGTCGCTGGCGCGGATGTGGCGCTGATCTGGGCGCGGATGCACGGTAATGCCATTAGCCCCAGCCTGCAGGCACAGCGTGGCTGCACGGGTGACACTGGGAATGCCCAGGTGGCGCGTGTTGCGCACCAGGGCGACTTTGTTGAGGTTTACCGACAGGGCAGTGAGGGGGTGATGGTGCATGCCTGGTTGCATGTTTGGGTTGTGGCGGGTCATGCTGATCTGGTCTCCTGTCTTGCTTTCTTGCTGTCTTGCTGTCTTGCTGTCTTGAGCGCTGGCGTGGACGTGCCCGGGGTCAAAGGCTCTGCACATCCAGCATCATTTGACGGGTGCGCAGGTTGGACACCCCGCAATGGTAATTGAGCAGCGTGCGCAATTGCGGTTTCAGGGCGCTGGCCACCTCGGCACAGGCGCGCAGCACGGCATAGAAGGGCACGCGCGCACCCAACACCTGCTGCAGCGCGCTCCACTGGGCACCGCTCAGGCTGCTGCGGTCGGTGTCATGGGTTTGGCGCAAGCCGCCTTCGGGCACCAGGCTGTAACGCTCGTCGGGGTGCAAGTCCAGCAGGGTCATGGTTTGGGCATCAAGCTGGGGCAACAAGCCGATTTCACGCAGCAACAGCAGCTCGAACGCACGCAAGGCGGCTTCCAGCACCTCGCCGTGCTCACTGGCAATGAGCTGCACCACACTGGCGTACATGTCAAACAACTGCGGATGCGGGTCTTCACGGGCCAGCAAGAGCAGCAGCAATTCATTGAGGTACAAGCCCGACATCAGCGCAGCCCCAGTGGGCATGACGTGGCCACCCTGCCACTCCGCCGCCTTGAGGGTTTTGATTTCGGCATCGCCGCCAAACGCCACATGCAGCGGCTGCAGCGGCAACAAAACCGGGCGAAAGCTGGAGCTGGGCCGCTTCACGCCTTTGGCTACCAGAGCGATGCGGCCATGGTGGCGGGTGAAGACCTCAAGAATCAGGCTGGTTTCGCTCCAGTCGTAGCGGTGCAGCACATAGGACGGCTCAGCGGTGATGCGTTGGGTGGCCATGAGTTGGGTTTAGTTCTGAGCCAGATGTTGGTGGTTGCGCAGCGGTTGGATAAGAGTTGATAAGGTTGTGAAATTTAACGTGAAACAACGCCCACAGCCGACAAGAATGGCGTGTCGTAGGGTCGACTTCAGTCGGCCATGGCGGGTTGAAACCCGCCCTACGCAGGGCACGCATGTTTCATGCTTTGGGGTGTCCTTGTTGAACATGGACGTTAGTCTGGACTAGTTTGCTTTGCTTGTGCCATACAGTCTCAGTCACTGCCTCGTAAGAGATACCATGGCCTTTAGGTCGCACAGCGGTAATGCTTTCCACAACCTAGCGACCAGCGCACACGTTCAGTTAAACCCAAATAATCCATTAGGCGGCACTTCTTGCCTGCATGATGCCTGGCGGCTTGATTTGCGGCCATTTTGCCAGCCTGTTCGTCGTCCATAGCTACGGCTATGAACGCCTCTCGGCCAGCCAAACTGCCTCGCAACTCACCTCGCCATGCATTCATGCCCTAATGGATTGTTTGGGTTAAACAACGAGTCTGATCGTCTCAGGAGACCGCGCCGCAATGCTTAAAAGCGTTTTCGCCGCCCCTGACGGGGCACGTCTACCCTGCTCCCAGTCCTGCAATGTTCGTACGGATACGCCCAGTAACGAGGCAAATTCCACCTGCGATACACCAACCTTCGCCCTGGCTTCAGCAGCAGGTGTCAAGGCAACAACCGAGGTGCGCGCCGCTTTGCCCGCTTTCATTTGTCGGACTGATTCAATCAGGTCATCCTGAAATTGCAACTGCTCTTTATCGATGGTCTTACCCATGTTCCACCTCGCGTTTAAGTTGAGCCAAAAAATCAGCTGGAAGGTTGTCAAACTTGGCCTTGGCATACACGATCAGCAACCAGATACGCGCCTCATCGTTGTTGAAGTAAATCACCCTTGCACCGCCACGTTTGCCCATGCCTTGCCGCGCCCAGCAAACTTTACGGCAGCCATTGGAACCCGGTATGACTTCACCGGCCAGGGGATTAGCTGCTATCCAATTGATGAATTCGGTTCGATCGGATTCAGACCACAACTTGCGCGGCAAATTTTTGGAAAACAAGCGTTTCAGAAACCGTACGCATAAGGCAAATTATACGGCAATGCCGTAGAAACTAACAAGCCTGCGAAATAGATGTGGTGAGTCGCAGCTTCCAGCACCATGCAGTCGTAAACGGCAAGCAGAAGCATCAGGCGTAAAACGCTTCGACCTTGCCTTTGAGTTTGATCAACAACGGGTTGCCTTTGCGGTCACGGGTTTTGCCCGCAGGGATCTTGACCCAGCCTTCGCTGACGCAGTATTCCTCGACATTGGTGAGGGTTTTGCCGTTCAGGCGGATGCCAATGTCGTGCTCAAACGCCGCTGCCACATGGTGCGGGCTGCGCGGGTCAGAGGACAGGTGGTCGGGCAAGGTGGGCACAGCTTGGGTTGGCACGGCAGCGGGTTGGGTGGTTTCAGTCATGGCAAGCGCAGAGGTTGAAAATTGGGCTAGAGCGAAAATTTATGGCGAATTGAAAGCGCATTTGTGGACGTTTTCTGGCAGCGGTGCAGCGTGCTTCACTCGTAGCCAAAAGATCGCACGCGGGCCTCGTCGTCGGCCCAGCCAGAACGCACCTTGACCCACATCTCAATGAACACCTTGCAGTCGAGCAGTTTTTCAAGCTCCACGCGGGTTTCCATGCCAATGCGCTTGATGCGCTCGCCCTTGTCGCCAATCACCATGGCCTTGTGGCCGTCGCGCTCCACCACAATGGTGGCGGCAATGCGCAACAGTCGCTTTTGCCCCTTTTTTTGCGGCGCTTCTTCGTCAAACTTGTCGATCACCACGGTGGAGGTGTAGGGCAACTCGTCGCCCGTGAGGCGGAAGAGTTTTTCGCGCACCATCTCGGCGGCCATGAAGCGCTCGCTGCGGTCGGTGAGCTCATCGGCGGCGTACCACCAGGCTTGCTCGGGTAGGTACTTGGCACAGATGTCGAGCAGGCGCTCAATGTCTTTGGGGCTATTGGCTGACATCGGCACAAACTCGGCAAAGGCGTGCTTGTCCTGCATGATCTGCAGCCAGGGTGCAATGTCGCCACGGCGGTGCACGTTGTCGAGTTTGTTGGCAATCAACAGCGTGGGAATATTCTTGGCCAAGAGCGCCAGCACCCGCGCATCGGCCGGGGTGAAGCTGCCGGCTTCGACCACAAACAAAATCAAGTCCACATCAGCCACCGCACCGACCACGGTTTTGTTCAGCGACTTGTTCAAGGCGTTGCCGTGGATGGTCTGGAAACCGGGCGTGTCGACAAACACAAACTGCGCCGCACCCACGGTGTGCATGCCGGTGATGCGGTGGCGCGTGGTTTGCGCCTTGCGTGAGGTGATGCTGATTTTTTGCCCCACCAGCGCATTGAGCAGCGTGGACTTGCCCACGTTGGGCTTGCCCACAATGGCGATCAGGCCGCAGCGCTGACCCGCCACCGGGGCCTCCACTGGTCCTGCGGGACGCATGTTGCGGTGCATGCCCGCAAGCAATTCTTCAAGGTTATTTTGAACTGTAGCCCCCGTATCTTCTGTGGAAGCAGCTATATTTTTTGTAGTGTTCATCAGTTCACCCTGGATTTAAGTGTTTGTAACATGGCGCTGGCTGCGGCTTGCTCGCCGGCCCGGCGCGAGCCCCCAATGCCGCGCTCGCACAGGTTGAGTTCAGTCACCTCGCATTCAACATCAAAGGTCTGCTTGTGCGCCGCGCCCAGCGTGGCCACCACCTTGTAGCCGGGCACTTTCATGCGCCGAGCTTGCAGCCACTCTTGCAGCTCGGTCTTGGGGTCTTTGCCAATGGCCTCCATGGCAGGGTTGATTTCGACCGCTTGGTACAGGCGCTGCACCAAGGTCTGCGCGGCGGCAAAACCGGCATCGAGGTAGACCGCGCCAATCACGGCTTCCATCACGTCGGCCAGAATGGACGGGCGCTTTTGCCCGCCCGAGCGCATCTCACCTTCACCCAGCAAAATCACCTCGGGCAAGCCCAAGCCCACCGACAACTTGTGCAGCGTGTCTTGCTTGACCAGGTTGGCGCGCACCCGGGACAGATCACCTTCGGGCAGATTTTGTAATTGCCGGTACAACATGTCTGCCACCACCACGCCCAGCACCGAGTCGCCCAAAAATTCGAGGCGCTCGTTGTGGTCGGCCGAGAAACTGCGGTGTGTCAGCGCACGCTTAAGCAAACTGATATCTGCAAACTGGTGCTGCAAGCGCGTCTGTAGCGTGTCCAGGTTGGACTTCAAACCACCCCCTGCATGTTCAACGTGACCTGCCGGTGTATTTGAGCGTCAGGTAACCTGGTCCAGCCAGATGGATCTCGCGCTGGTAGGCGAAGCTGACCACCACCTTGTCATTTTCCTTGGTGACTTCAATGTCTTTGCCAGTGATGGAGCTGATGTTGTCAATGCTGGCGGCTTTGTCAAAAATGCTGCGCACCTCGGCCACGGTATTGCCTTCTTTGGCCTTGTTGACCGCTTTGAGCACCGCCTGGTACTCGATGGCGGTGGGCACAATTTGCGCCACCACCACGCCGGTGGCTGCCAGTACACCACCGACAAACAGCAAGCCAATGAAGGACAGCCCGCGTTGCTTTTTTTTCAAGTAATGCGTCATGTTTTTCCCCTGTCAGTTGAAGGAACCGATTCGTTTAAGACTACCGAAATTCATCCAGACAAAAAAGGCTTTGCCGACAATGTTTTTGTCAGGCACAAAGCCCCAGTAGCGGGAGTCAAGCGAGTTGTCGCGGTTGTCACCCATCATGAAGTAGTGGCCTTGCGGCACCTTGCACACCAAGCCTTCAATACTGTAGCGGCAATTGGACTTGAACTCAAACTCGTCGGCGCCCGGCACAAAGGCAGGGCGGCCATCGTCGTTGAGCAAACGGTGGGGCTTGTCGCCCAGGGTTTCTTCAAATTGCTTGAAGTAGCGCATGGTGTCTTCGTCAAAGAACTCGGGCACAGCCGTGGTGCTGATCGGCTGACCGTTGATGGTCAGGCGCTTGTTCAGGTAGGCCACTTCGTCACCAGGCACCCCCACCACACGCTTGATGTAGTCCAGGCTGGGCTTGGGCGGGTAACGAAACACCATCACGTCACCGCGCTGCGGCGGTGTGCCTTCGGTGATTTTGGTGTTGAGCACCGGCAGGCGCAGACCGTAGTGAAACTTGTTGACCAGAATCAGGTCGCCCACCCACAGCGTCGGAATCATGGAGCCAGACGGAATTTTGAACGGCTCGAACAAGAATGAACGCAAGATGAACACACCAATGATCACCGGGAACAAGCCCGCCGTCCAGTCCAGCCACCAGGGTTGCGCCAGGATTTTTTGCTGTGCCGGCGCCACGTCACCGTCCACCTGGCTGATGCCCAGTTCACCCAGTTTTTCATTGCGCGCCAAAGCATTGGCTTGCAGTTCAGCGGCGGCTTTTTGGCGCTGTGGCAAGAAGTAAAAGCGCTCGGCTAACCAATACAGGCCGGTGACCACCGTGGCCAGAAACAACAGCAGGGCAAAGTTGCCTTCTACCAAGCCAAAGTACCAGGCTCCCACGTAGGCCGCAAAGGCTCCAAGAATTAAAGAGGTTAAAACCTGCATCACGCATCCACCTTCAGAATGGCCAGGAAAGCCTCCTGCGGCACTTCAACCGAACCAATTTGTTTCATGCGTTTTTTACCTTCTTTTTGCTTCTCTAAGAGCTTGCGCTTGCGTGAAATGTCGCCGCCATAACACTTGGCGATCACGTTTTTGCGCAGCGCTTTAATTGTCTCACGGGCAATCACGTTGGCCCCGATGGCGGCCTGGATGGCCACGTCGTACATCTGGCGTGAAATCACCTCGCGCATTTTGGCCACCACCGCACGGCCCCGGTAGACAGCCTGCGAGCGGTGCACGATGATCGACAGGGCATCGACCTTTTCACCATTGAGCAAAATATCAACCTTGACCACATCGGCAGTGCGGTACTCCTTGAACTCATAGTCCATCGAGGCGTAGCCACGCGACACACTTTTAAGCTTGTCAAAGAAGTCCATCACAATTTCGCCCAGCGGAATCTCGTAGGTCAGCACCACCTGGCGGCCTTTGTAGGCCATGTTCATCTGCACGCCGCGCTTCTGGTTGGCCAAGGTCATCACCGGGCCCACGTATTCTTGCGGCATGTACAGGTGCACCGTCACGATGGGTTCACGAATTTCTTCCAGCCGACCCTGGTCGGGCATCTTGGAGGGGTTTTCCACCATCTTCACCACACCGTCGGCCTGCACCACCTGGTAGACCACGCTGGGCGCGGTGGTGATCAGGTCCTGGTCAAACTCGCGCTCCAGACGCTCTTGCACAATTTCCATGTGCAACAGTCCCAAAAAGCCGCACCTGAAACCAAAGCCCAGGGCTTGCGACACTTCAGGCTCGTAGTGCAGCGAGGCATCGTTGAGCTTGAGCTTTTCAAGGCTGTCACGCAGGCCTTCGTATTGGTTGGCTTCGGTGGGATACAGCCCGGCAAACACCTGGGGCTGAATTTCCTTGAAACCAGGCAAAGCCTCGGTGGCGGTGAACGCAGCGCCACCAGTACCGGGTTTGATCAAGGTGATGGTGTCGCCCACCTTGGCAGCCTGCAATTCGCGGATGCCGGCAATGATGTAACCGACCTCGCCGGTTTCCAACGCCTCGCGCGGCTGGTTGGCCGGTGTGAAGACACCCAAACTGTCGGCGTTGTAGGTGGTCTCGGTGGCCATCATCTTGATGCGCTCGCCTTTGGCCAGGCGACCATCGACCACGCGCACCAGCATCACCACACCCACATAGCTGTCAAACCAGCTGTCAATGATCATGGCACGCAGTGCACCCTTGGGGTTGCCACGCGGTGCCGGAATACGCGCCACCACGGCTTCCAGAATGTCGTCCACGCCCATGCCACTTTTGGCCGAGCAGGCAATGGCCTCGGATGCATCCAGACCAATCACGTCTTCAATTTCTTTTTTGGCGTTGTCCGGGTCGGCGTTGGGCAAGTCCATTTTGTTCAGCACCGGCACCACTTCCACACCCAGATCGAGCGCGGTGTAGCAGTTGGCCACGGTTTGTGCTTCCACGCCCTGGCTGGCATCGACCACCAGCAGCGCGCCTTCACAGGCAGAAAGCGAGCGGCTGACTTCGTACGAGAAGTCGACATGACCGGGGGTGTCGATCAGGTTCAGGTTGTAGACCTTGCCGTCTTTGGCTTTGTAATGCAACGCCGCCGTTTGCGCCTTGATGGTGATGCCGCGCTCTTTTTCGATGTCCATCGAGTCAAGCACCTGGGCTTCCATCTCACGCTCTTGCAAGCCGCCGCAACGCTGAATCAGGCGGTCGGCCAACGTGGACTTGCCGTGGTCAATGTGGGCAATGATGGAGAAATTTCTGATGTGATTCATCAAGGAACAAATGAGTGATGTAAAAAAATAGCAAACAGAAAAAAGGGCGCGGTCAAAAGAGACGCGCCCTGAACCAACTCGTTTGGCAACTGCGGAGAATGCTTAAGTATTGTAGGCAAATCAGCCTGATTTGACAGTCCGAAAATGCGTTTTACCCCTTGCAGTCAATACAACCTGTATTTTATACACAGGTTGTCAACAAATTTTAAAATGCTCAGCGATTGGGCCGAATAACCGTGTATTGAACCCATTCACCGCGTCGGAACAACATATTCAACGGCTTGGATTTGTCATACTTTGACAACAGTGTTTCCAGCTCGGCGACATTGTTCACAGGTTTGTTGGCAGCAGAAAGAATCACATCACCCTCGCGTAAACCAGCGGCAGCAGCCGCATCGGCCACGCCTTCAACCTGCACCCCACCTTTGAGCCCCAGTTCTTTTTTGGTTGCCTCGGTCAGGTCGCTCACCAACAAACCCAGTGCCTGGGCAGCTGTGGCTTCTTTGGTTTTTGCGGGTTTGTCTGCAGCCTTGGCGACCACCTTGTCAGCTTCAATTTCTGCAATCACCACACTCAGGTCTTGGGTCGTGCCACGACGGAACACCGTCAAGCTGCTCTTGGTACCTGGTTTGATGCCGCCCACCATGCGCGGCAGGTCGCTCGATTTGTCAACCACTTTGCCATCGAACTTGATGATGATGTCGCCTGCCTCCACACCCGCTTTGTCAGCGGGTGCGCCCTTTTCAACCCCACGCACCAACGCCCCACGCGGTTTGCCCAAGCCAATGGATTCAGCCACTTCTTTGGTCACCTGGTCAATTTGCACCCCAATGCGGCCACGCGTGACGCGGCCGGTGGCGCGCAACTGCTCGCTGACACGCACCGCTTCGTCCATCGGGATCGAGAATGAAATGCCCATGGAGCCGCCAGAACGCGAATAAATTTGGCTGTTGATGCCCACCACTTCACCGCGCATGTTGATCAGCGGGCCACCCGAGTTGCCCGGATTGATGGCCACGTCAGTCTGAATAAAGGGCAAATAATCACCGGTGTCGCGCTGTTTGGCACTGACGATGCCGGCCGTCACACTGTTTTCCAGACCAAACGGCGAGCCAATGGCCATCACCCATTCGCCTACTTTGAGTCGACTTACATCACCCACCTTGACTGCTGGCAGACCAGTGGCATCAATTTTGACCACTGCCACGTCGCTGCGTTTGTCTGCACCAATGATTTTGGCCTTGAATTCACGGTTGTCGGTGAGGGTGACCAGCACCTCATCAGCACCTTCGACCACATGTGCATTGGTCATGATCATGCCGTCTGCAGTCAGGATGAAGCCTGAGCCCACACCGCGTGGTTGCTCACCGTCTGGCTGCTGTCCATGCCCGGGCGGTGGTGTCTGACGTGGGCTATTGGGACTGTTGGGCACGTTTGGAATAGGTAAACCAAAACGGCGGAAAAAGTCCAGCATGTCGGGGTCTATCTGGCTGCCGTTGCCCTTGCGGGCACTGATTTTTTCCATAGTGCGGATGTTCACCACCGAGGGCCCCACCTGCTCCACCAGATCAGTGAAGTCTGGCAAAGCCCTCACCTGTGCGACGGCAGACGATACTGGCAACACCACGGTAGAGACCGTGGCCACCATCAGACCGCCGAAGACAGCGGCGACGCATTTTTTCCAATTGAATCGCATTATTTTTGGCCTTTCCAAAACAGAATAGAAAAAGTTTTTAACCAGTTCAGCACATCGAGACTTAGTTTTTTCTTTCAAGCCCGGCCGCAAACATTTCCAATGTCTGCACCGGCACCTCACCCACCACCGTGAGCCGCCACGCGCCTACCCGTCGGGTCAGCATTCGGGTTGCACCCACCGCAAAAGTTTCCTGCGGCAGGGTTCTGTGATGGCGTGCAGCGTCAAAGGTTTCAATGAACAGTGAAACCGATGCCAAACCGTCCGAAAAAACCCATTGCAATGGCCCTGCACGGGTCTCGGGCTGGGCTTGCAGGTGTTTGTAACAACTCATGGATCGAAAACCGGGCACAGTTTTCCTGAGCCGCCAGCCTTCGTGTTCAGCCGAAGTAGGCATTAACTCAGGTGTTTTCACTGTGTATCCTTCAGTGTCGTCCATCATGGCGCTGAGCTTGCCCCAACTCAGCGGTTTAGCCAACTGCAGTTCAGAAAACGCCGCTTGTTCCAACACCCCGTTGAACGTATCCAAGGTTTGCAATTTGACCACCAGCCCGGTGCTCTGGGTTGTCCATATCCGGTAACCAAAGCGCAACGAGTCGCGCGCTTTGAGCTCCACCACGTCGGTTACAAACCCGGCCACGCGATCATGCCCGACCGGCTGCAATTGGTAAAACCGGGCGATGGATGAATCCGCCTGACTCAAGAGGCTCGGAAAAAGTCCCAGCGACGCACGCTTTTCGGTAATTGCCAAACGGCTTTGCGGCAAATAGGTCACCACCTGGTCGTTGCGCCGATAGGTGCTGCGCGGAACACCCGACAAAGCCTCCACCCGCTCTATTTGCTGCTCTCCTTCGCGCACGTGCCAGATTTTGGCTGACGACATGGCATGGCTCGTGGTCACCACAAAAGTCCCCACATAGGCACTTTGGTGTGCCGACGCATGCAGGCGCATCAACCATTGCTCGACACTCGGGGCGTTGTACGCCACAGCAGGCTTGACAGCCACGGTGCGACCGTCATCACGTGTCTGCGCCTGCACCGATCCCAGCAGTGCCAAGGCGGTAAGCAAAACAGGCAGAAGTTTCAACGCCCACCCTCTTCAAAGGTGGCATTGCGCAAAAAACCAGAGGGCATTTGCAGTGCAGAAGTGCCGCCCCATTGCCGATGTGCGGCCAGCAAGGCATCGAGCTGTGGGTCGCGAATCATCACCTGCGGCTCGGCTGTCATGGCCAACGCAGAAGTACCGTCATGGCGCACCAGTAGCGACCCTGCGACCGACGGCTCCACCCCAGCGAGTTGCGCCGCTGGCAGCGTTTGCGTAGCAGCGGGGAGGCTTTGCTGCGCCAGCCTTGCCCCCATGGCAGCATCTGAAGTGCGGGTCGAATTCAAGCCCTGCCAGCTCAACACACCGACCATCGCCACCGAGGCCAAACCCGCCACCAACCGCCATGAGCTGTTATTGGCACTTTCAGGTACATGATGTTTTGTGGCTAAAGTCCCTATTTTTAATTGGTTTACAGCTACATTTTCAATAGCGTCATGAGCCATTTGTTGACGCAGACGAAGCAAAAATTCTGAATCATGGGGGCGCAACGATGCCTGACCAGTGCGCATCACATCCCCCAGCATGTGGTAGGTGTCCCATTGGGCACGCGCTTGCGGGCTGGACTCCAGCGCCACCAGAGTTTGGGCAAATTCATCACCCGACAACTGCCCGTCTACCAGCGCCGAAACGCGCTGCGCGGTTTGAATTGATAGATCAGTCATGATTCACCTTCATTTCTCAGATCGTCTTCGTGTCGTGCATGTAGCCAAGCCTTAGGGATGCAGAAATTACAAATATCCCTTTTCCGGCGGCACTGACGGGCGCATTGCGTCGTTTCAATCCACTTGTTTAGCAGAGCTAAACGGCGCGTCTTGCGCCTAGCACTGCATCCCGTCAGCACTCGCCATAAACGGCACATTTGCAATTTCCACATCCCTTACCAACGCTTGCCAGTTTGTTTTTCCAGCATCGGTTTGACTTTTGCAGAGATGGCTTCACGTGCCCTGAAGATGCGTGAGCGCACCGTACCCATCGGGCAGTTCATCAAAGCTGCAATGTCTTCGTAACTCATGCCATCCATTTCCCGCAACGTGATCGCCTGTTTCAAATCAGGCGGCAAAGCCTCCAGCGCCGCATTCACCGCCACGGCGATTTCCTTGGCGGCCATCACCGACTCTGGTGTCTCGTCGGTACTTGGTTCATGTCTGGCGTAAAAAGTTTCATTTTCATCATCCGCTGGCGGCATCGAAGCTTCGGTGAAAGAGCGGTCGCGCTTCAGCTCCAGCAGAAACATCTTGGCCGTGTTCACCGCAATGCGGTACAGCCAGGTGTAAAACTGGGCATCGCCCCGGAATTGATGCAAGGCACGGTAAGCACGTAAAAAGGTCTCCTGGGCAATGTCTTCCACCAGGTCTACGTCACGTACCATGCGACCAATCAAACGTTCCACCCGGCGCTGGTACTTGATCACCAGCAATTCATAGGCGGACTGATCCCCCGCCACGGCGCGTGCCACCAACAAGGCATCCGGGTTGTCCGGTGTCTGCGGCGGCGATGCGTTGATGTCCAAAGGTGTCATGATGCCGACCCCGATGTGCTCAACGCTGTCGGCAACTGCTCAGAGGTATCCGGCCCTTTGAAACCTGAGGAATCATGCAAGGCACGGCGAAGAGCCCGCCAGCGCGTCGGACAAGTGCGCCTCTCTGGCCAAACCCAACTCATGCGGCTGCTTTGTAAATCCACCAGACGCAAGCACATGGCCGCTTGAAAATCCAGAATCAGCTCGGGCTTCACCTGCCCCGAGCCTGTGCCCCAAGACCAGCCCCAGACGCTACCATTCCAGGACAGTTGACCTTGAGGGGTTCGCCACCAGAAAACCCAAGCGAAAGCGCAGACCAGCGCCACCAAGCCGCAGGCAGCGACTTGCAGCCAGCCGATCGTATCCACCGACACAAACCAAACCAGCAGCGCCAAAATTTCACAAACCATCAACACCCCCAGCAGCGATGCCTGAACATGCGAACGCCCCACCGGATAAGTAACCGCTGGGGCGTTATGCATTGCAGAGACCTGTGACCCAAGCCTTCGGGCTATGCCGAAGCTGGATCAAGGCGCGCGTTTGAATACCAGGGAGCCATTGGTGCCACCAAAACCAAAATTATTCTTGATGGCCACCTCAATCTTCATGTCGCGTGCGGTATTGGCACAGTAATCCAGGTCACACTCTGGGTCTTGATTAAAGATGTTGATGGTGGGCGGGCTCTTTTGATGGTGCAACGCCAGCACCGTCACCACCGACTCCAGGCCGCCTGCACCACCGAGCAAGTGACCCGTCATGGACTTGGTGGAGTTCACCACCGCACGCTTGGCCTGGTCGCCCAACGCCGCTTTAATGGCGTTGGATTCATTGATGTCACCCAACGGCGTGGACGTGCCGTGGGCGTTGACATAGTTGACCTGTTCGGCATTGACACCCGCGTTGCGCAGCGCATTCACAATGGCACGGCGTGGGCCGTCCATGTTGGGCGCGGTCATGTGACCCGCATCGGCGCTCATACCAAACCCCGCCAATTCAGCGTAAATTTTGGCACCCCGGGCTTTGGCGTGTTCGTACTCTTCCAGCACCATCACGCCAGCACCTTCACCCAGCACAAACCCATCACGGTCTTTGTCGAACGGGCGCGACGCGGTGGCGGGGTCATCGTTGCGGGTACTCAAGGCACGCATGGCGGCAAAACCACCCACACCGAGGGGCGACACAGCGGCCTCGGAACCACCCGCCACGACCACATCGGCATCACCGTATTCGATCATGCGGCCGGCCTGGCCAATGCTGTGCAAGCCGGTGGTGCAAGCCGACACGATAGCCAGATTGGGTCCCTTGAAACCAAAACGGATCGACACATGACCAGCGATCATGTTGATGATGGTCGAGGGTACAAAAAATGGGGAAATTCGGCGTGCTCCGCGATGAACATATTCAGCATGCACATCCTCAATCATGGGCAGTCCACCAATGCCGGAGCCGATCACGCAACCAATGCGGCAGGCAAGTTCTTCATCCAGGGCATCACCCGTGGGCAAGCCTGCATCCGCCACAGCTTGTGCGGCGGCAGCAATGCCGTAATGAATGAAGGTGTCCATGGCACGAGCCTCTTTGGCGCTCATGTAGGACTCCACATCAAAACCTCTGACTTCACCAGCAACTTTGCAGTTAAAAGTGGAGGCATCAAACTTGGTGATCAAGCCAATACCCGGCTGACCCGCCAACAGATTGGCCCAGGTGATGTCGACCGTGTTACCCACGGGACTGACACAACCTAAACCGGTGACAACAACACGACGACGGGACATAGGATCAACAGTCTGTGGTTTGTAAAACACAAGCCAAGCCATTGACAGGCCTGACTACAAATGGAATTTAAGGTGAAGGACTGCTCACAGCCTCTTCACGGTCTTTTGAACATTTGCGGCTTCACCGGGAAACCGCCGCAAGACTCAAGCCTTCTTGTGCGTATTGGCGTAATCGACGGCGTTTTGCACGGTGGTGATTTTTTCAGCGTCTTCGTCAGGGATTTCAATGCCAAATTCATCTTCCAGCGCCATCACCAGTTCAACGGTGTCCAAAGAGTCGGCTCCCAGATCAGCCACAAAGGCTTTTTCGTTGGTGACTTGGGATTCTTCAACACCGAGTTGCTCGGCAATGATTTTTTTAACGCGTGCTTCAATATCGCTCATGGATTCCCTCTGAGGGTTGTAAAAAGATTAATGATTTTAGCCGGGCTTGGAACAGGTGCTCCAGGCTGGCCTCTAACTGAAAAAATACGCTTGTTTATAAACGATCTCGCTTACATGTACATGCCCCCGTTGACATGCAACTCCTGCCCGGTGACATAGGCTGCCTGCGGCGAGGCCAAGTAAGCCACCGCATGTGCAATGTCAGTCGGTTTGCCCAAGTGGCCCAGCGGAATTTGTGACAACAACGCTTTTTGTTGCTCGTCAGCCAACTGCGCCGTCATGTCGGTTTCAATAAAGCCCGGGGCGACGCAGTTCACTGTGATGTTGCGCGAACCCAGTTCACGCGCCAGGGCGCGGGTCATGCCTGCCACGCCGGCTTTTGCCGCCGCGTAATTGGCTTGCCCCGGATTACCGGACGCGCCGACCACCGAGGTGATGCTGATGATGCGGCCATAACGCTGTTTCATCATGGTACGCATCACGGCACGGCTCATGCGGAACACCGCCTTGAGATTGGTGTCGAGCACAGCATCCCATTCGTCATCTTTCATGCGCATGGCCAGGTTGTCGCGGGTGATGCCGGCGTTGTTCACCAATATTTGCAAGCCGCCGTGGGTTTTGACCACGTTATCAATCAGTGCGTCCACACCGGCTGCATCGTTCACATTCAGCGCCCGGCCGCTGCAGCCAGGGTAGGCTGACAGGGTTTGGTTGAGCTTGGCCGCGCCGTCTTCGGTGGTGGCGGTGCCAATCACCTTCAAGCCACGCTTGGCCAGCTCCAGCGCGATGGCTGCACCAATGCCGCGCGATGCACCGGTGACCAGGGCGACCTGGCCTTCAAATTTGATCTCGCTCATGGATTCAGGCTTCCATTAGAAAGGTATTAACTTCTGCCAGGCTGGCTGTATCAAACAGTGGCAAGCCCTGCATGTCCGGATTGATGCGCCGAGTCATGCCCGCGAGTACCTTGCCTGGGCCGCATTCCACCAAGGTGGGTAGACCGCGTGCAGCCATGGCTTGCACGCACTCGACCCAACGCACCGGGCCAAAGGCCTGACGGTACAAGGCATCACGCATCCGGTCAGCGTCATGCTCCACCGCCACATCAATGTTGTTGACCACGGCAAGTTGCGGGGCTGCAAACACGGTGTCATCCAGTTTGGCTTTGAGCTTGAGGGCCGCAGGCTTCATCAGGCTGGAATGAAACGGCGCCGACACCGGCAGGGGCAAAGCACGCTTGGCGCCCATTTCTTTCAGGGTCACACAGGCTTTCTCAACGGCTGCTTTGGAACCCGCAATCACCGTTTGGCCGGGGTCATTGAAATTAACAGCCTCCACCACTTCAGAGCTATTTTCACCCATAGCCCTTGTCACAATTGCGCAACCAGCTATCACTTTTGAAGCATCCAGCCCCAGAATGGCCGCCATGGCACCTTGCCCCACCGGCACGGCTTGCTGCATGGCCTGGGCTCTGAAACGCACCAGCGGTGCGGCCTGTGCCAGAGTCAACACACCAGCTGCCACCAGTGCAGAATATTCGCCCAAGGAATGTCCGGCCACGGCTTGCGGAGCCACACCCACTTCAGCCATCCAGACGCGGTAAGCCGCCACACCCGCGACCAGCATCACCGGCTGGGTGTTGGTCGTCAGCGCCAGTGCTTCTTTGGGTCCGTCTTTGATCAGGCGCGCCATGTCCTCACCCAGCGCCTCGGAGGCTTCGGCCAGCGCTTCACGCACCTGCACATGGTCAGCCCAGCCGTCGAGCATGCCCACCGACTGCGAGCCCTGACCCGGAAATACAAAAGCGAATGGTTTCATGGTGTTAAAAAAATAAACAAAATTGACCTGTAGCCCTTATTATATATGGGCTAATAGCTACAATTTAAGTAGCACTGCACCCCAGGTAAAACCGCCGCCCACCGCTTCCATTAACAGTGTTTGCCCCGGTTTGACCTGACCACTGCGCAGCGCCGTATCGAGCGCCAACGGAATCGAGGCGGCGGAGGTATTGCCATGCTGGTCAACCGTGACCACCACCTTGTTCATGGACATTTTCAATTTGCGCGCGGTACTTTGCATGATGCGAATATTGGCCTGGTGGGGCACCAGCCAGTCAATATCAGCCGCCGTTTTACCCGCTTTGGCAAGCACGGCCCGCGCGGCTTCATCCAGCACGCCCACGGCCAGCTTGAAAACCGCCTGGCCGTCCATGCGCAACAGGGGTTCACCCAGCACCTGGCCACCACACACATGACCCGGCACACACAACATGGCCGTGTGCTGCCCGTCAGCATGGATGTCGGTGGCCAAAATACCCGGCTCTTTGGAGGCTTCTAGCACCACCGCGCCAGCACCATCACCAAACAGCACGCAAGTGGTCCGGTCTTTAAAGTCAAGCAAGCGCGAAAACACTTCAGCCCCGACCACCAGCGCTTTCTTGGCCGTGCCTGAACGAATCAGCGAATCCGCCAAGGTCAGGGCATAAATAAAACCGCTGCACACCGCTTGCACATCAAAGGCCGGGCCACCCTGGATGCCGAGTTTGCCTTGCAAGATACAAGCGGTAGAGGGAAACACCATGTCTGGCGTAGAGGTGCCGACGATCACCAAATCAATGTCTTTGGCGTCCACGCCCGCTGCAGCCAAAGCCTGGCGCGAGGCCTGAACGGCCAAATCGCTGCTGTTGACCCCAGCATCAGCAAAATGGCGCGCCCGGATGCCGGTACGTTCCACAATCCACTCGTCACTGGATTCAATGCCTTGGGTGGCCAACTGGGCAACCAGATCAGCATTGGTTAAACGTCTGGGCGGAAGGTAGCTGCCCGTGCCGGTGATTTTTGAATAGATTTTCATGTCTCAGTCCGCGACGATCGGCTCCGGCTTGAACGTCTCTACCGCATTCCCCAACAAGGGCGCTGCATGCGCGATTTTGACCCGAACCCGATCCAGTAAATGATTTCGGGCTGCATCATACGCCCGGCCTAATGCGTAACCAAAAGCCAATTCGTCGGCTGACCCGTGACTTTTGAAGACCAGCCCACGCAAGCCCAGCAGGGCACCGCCGTTGTAGCGCCGGTGGTCCATGCGCTTTTTAAGCGCAGATATCACCGGGTAAGCAGCCAATGCTGACAATTTGGTAAAAATATTTCTTGAAAACTCTCGTTTTAGAAAATCAACAATCATCCCAGCCAGGCCTTCACTGGCTTTCAGCGCCACATTACCCACAAAACCATCGCACACCACAATGTCAGCCGTACCCTTGAAGATGTCATTGCCTTCGACATTGCCGTAAAAATTCAAATCGCCCGCTTTGGCTGCAGATCGCAGCAATTCACCAGTTTTTTTAATGATTTCATTACCTTTAATGGCCTCTTCACCAATATTAAGCAAACCCACTGTTGGATTTTCTTCGCCGCTGAGTACCGACACCAGCGCGGACCCCATCACCGCAAACTGCAACAGATGTTCAGCGGTGCAGTCCACATTGGCACCCATGTCAAGCACCGTGGTGGCCTGTCCTTTGGCATTGGGAATTTGTCCGGCAATGGCGGGGCGGTCAATTCCCTCAAGTGTTTTTAGAAGATAGCGTGAGATCGCCATCAAAGCCCCCGTATTGCCGGCAGATACCGCGGCTTGCGCCGCACCGTCTTTGACCTGCATGATTGCCACACGCATCGACGAATCTTTTTTACGCCGCAAGGCCACTTCCAGCGGGTCATCCATGGCCACCACTTCACTGGCCAGCACCACCCGGGCTCGGGCGTGGGAAAAAGCCGCCATGCTCTCGGGCAAGCCCACCAGAATCAACTGCACGTCCGCATGCTGATCCAGAAAACGCGTGCAAGCCGGCAAAGTGACACAGGGGCCATGGTCTCCGCCCATGCAATCAACAGCAATCGTGATCATGTTTAAAAGGTCGCCCAAAAAACTATCAAAACAAGTCCAGCTTCATGGGCCGGACTCAAGAAAATCAATTCACAACAATCCACAAATGCAAAAGCCCGGGGCTACACAAAAAGGTAGCCCCGGGCTTTGGGTGCCTGAACGAATTTAGGCTTCAGATTTTGTTTTCAGCACCTGACGGCCACGGTAAAAACCGTTCGGGCTGATGTGGTGACGCAAATGCGTTTCACCGGTAGTGGCTTCCACGGCAATGCCGGGAACGACCAAAGCGTTGTGCGAGCGGTGCATACCGCGCTTGGAAGGGGACTTTTTGTTTTGTTGGACGGCCATGTTGGCGCTCCTAAAGCGTTTGAGCTGCCAGGGTAGCAGCAACGGGGTTGGTTAAACTAAACGCGCACGTGGTCGGTACGCAAAGACTGCAGAGTATAACCGAAGCCGATTGCTTGCCGACCATCTGCACCACCAAAATTTCAGGATGGTTTGCGGTCTTTCAGACCCGCCAGCACGGCAAAAGGATTGGGCTTGGGGGCTTCAGGCTCAAAACCAGCATCCGCAACCGAGAGCTTGAGCGCTACCGGGCAGGTGTCATGGCGCGGCACCACCGGCAAATCCATCAGCACTTCATCTTCAATCAGGGCAGCCAGGTCAAAGTCAGGGCTCAGCACCAGCAAGTCCTCAGGCGATGCATCGTCTTCCAATTCGGCCTGGGCTTCGGTGGCCACAAACCTGAATGACTGATCGATCTGAACCAGCACCTCAACCGGGCTCAGACAACGCTGGCAGGTCAAGGGCAAGCTGACCTCTACCTGCAGATGCAGCCTCGCCTGCGCTTGCCCGGCCGGATCGGGCTTGAGTTCGCCTTGCGCTGCCCATTTCAAGGTGTTTTCAGCCCCTAGCCCTTGTGTTTCTTCAGTTAAGCGATTGAAATTTGATAGCAAACTTTGCCCCGACAAGCTTGTGGCAGAGGTTGCAAATGACTTGATATCGAGTTTTTTAGGGGGTGTTTGTTCACGCATGGCTGCAGTGTAAGAGAATCCCGCCATGACTGAAAACACCGCCCGCCAGCTGATTCTGGCCTCCACCTCGGCCTACCGCCGCCAGCTCCTGGAGCGTTTGCATTTGCCCTTCATGTGCGTCTCACCGGCCGTCGATGAGGCTGCCCTGCCCCAAGAACGCCCCGAACAAATGGCCTTGAGACTGGCTCTGGCCAAAGCCCAGGCGGTGGCTCGTCAACACCCGCAAGCAGTGGTGATCGGCTCAGACCAGGTGGCCGACCTCCAGGGCGAGGCCTTGGGTAAACCCGGTACACACGAGCGCGCGGTGGCGCAACTGCAACGCATGCGCGGCCAGACGGTGATTTTTCAAACCGCGGTTAGCGTGGTGTGCCTGGCCAATGGTTTTGCCCAAACTGAACTGGCACAGGTCAAGGTGCTGTTCAGGACGCTGACGGACGCACAAATTGAAGCCTATTTACAAGCCGAGCGCCCCTACGACTGTGCCGGCAGCGCCAAAAGCGAGGGGCTCGGCATTGCCTTGCTGGCGCGCATCGACAACGACGACCCCACTGCCCTGATTGGCCTGCCGTTGATCAGAACCTGCCATTTGCTGACTGCCGCCGGCATCAAGGTGCTGTGAACATGCCGACCATCCCAACCCCCTCGGCAACTGCCCCCACCCGCACCAAGGGTCGCCTGTTTCTGGTGCCCGCCCCGCTGGACTTTGGCTGCACCGAGCTGCCTGAACTGCAGGCCACCATGCCCCTGGGCACGCTCAATGCGGCCGCTGGCCTGAGCCACTGGATTTGCGAAAACGCCAAGTCAGCACGCGCCTACCTCAAGCGCGTGAACGACATCACGCCGCTGTGCCAACCCATTCAAGCGCTGTCCTTGGTGGAGTTGCCGCGTGAGGTGCACAAAAAAGGCGACCACAGCGGTAACTTTGATGCCCGCCCTCTGCTGCAACCTGCGCTGGCGGGCTATGACATCGGACTGGTCAGTGAAGCGGGCATGCCCGCGGTGGCAGACCCCGGATCGTCGGTGGTGCGCGCCGCGCACGACTTGGGTTTGCAGGTGATTGCGTTGGTGGGGCCGGTGTCGTTGTTGATGGCACTGGCGGCCAGTGGCCTGAATGGTCAAAACTTTGCGTTTGTGGGTTACCTGCCGCAAGACCCCCAGGATCGTGTGAGCCGCATCCGGGAGCTGGAAAGCCTGGCGCTGAAAACCGGTCAGACCCAGTTGTTCATTGAAACTCCGTACCGCAATCTGGTCATGCTGCAGGCTCTGCTGCACACCCTGCAAGCCAACACCCGGCTGGCCGTCAGCAGCGGGTTGACCCTGAGCCTTGCCAGCACCGTCAGCCACACCACCAAACAGTGGAAAACTGTGACTCACACGCTGGACAACGCAACACCTGCCGTGTTCGCGCTGGGACGCTGAAAAAGCGCGGTTGGTGCAGCCTCACAAGAAACAAGTATCTTGTTTCTTTGATAACGGCTGGCTCGCGTGCGGAGTTGAGATGCTATCAACCCGAATGACGAGCTGATGACTGTGCCTCAATGCAGAGCCGCCGTCGCTTTCAAGGCTTGAACAGCCCCCGACCCCATGGCTGCACCAAAGCGTTTGACCAGGCGTTCGGCCACGTTGTCGCGTCGGGTGTAGTCAATGATCTCCTCGGCTTTGACCACCTCACGGGCGACAAAGTCCAGGCTGCCCAGCTGGTCAGCCAGTCCCAGTTCAATGGCTTGCTGGCCGCTCCAAAACAGGCCGCTAAAGGTTTCTGGCGTTTCTTTCAGCCGCGCCCCGCGCCCTTCTTTCACCACGGCAATGAACTGCTGGTGAATCTGGTCCAGCATGGTTTGAGCATAGGCACGCTGGGTATCGGTCTGGGGACTGAACGGATCCAGAAATCCTTTATTGGCACCGGCTGTCATCAAGCGGCGCTCCACACCCAGTTTGTCCATCAGCCCGGTAAAGCCAAAACCGTCCATCAACACGCCAATGCTGCCGACAATACTGGCTTTGTCGACAAAAATTTGGTCAGCTGCCACTGCAATGTAGTAAGCCGCCGAGGCCGCCGACTCTTCCACCACCGCATAAACCGGTTTTTTGTACAAGGCTTTTAGGCGTTTGATCTCGTCATTGATGATGCCAGCCTGCACTGGGCTGCCGCCGGGGGAGTTGATCAGCAACACCACCGCTTGCGCTCCGCTGTCCTCAAACGCAGCGCGCAAGGACGACACAATCAAATCGGCACTGGCCTCGGCACCAGAGGCAATTTCACCCTTGATCTCGATCACCGCAGTGTGCGGTGTGGTCACGTTTTTGCCAGCTGTGCCCTCGCTAAAACCAAGCCAGGCCAAGGCCACAAAAAACACCAGCCAGGCCAGGCGCACGGCGATGCGCCAACGCCGTGCCAGACGTTGTTCGTGCAAGCTTGCAAACGCCAGCTTCTCTAGCGTGGCACGCTCCCAGGTGCGGGATTCAGATTCATCCCGAAACGCTTCGTTTTTCATAGCTGACTGCCCTTTATTATCCTGGGCTAGAGGCTCATTTTGCTTAAATTCTTGAGCAGTGGAAGCGGAGGCTCCCGCTTCGTTGACAGGTTCGTTCATATCAAATAACAGGTTGAAATTTGTCTGCAGTATGCCAGTGCACCACACCGTCGGTTTCTGACACCTCAATTTTGACCAAGCCCCCACGGCACGGCCCCATGCGGCAGTGCCCGCTTTGCGGGGCGTACATGGCACCGTGCGTGGCACACATCAGCCAGTGGCCTGTGGAGTCAAAAAACTCGTTGGGCTGGTAGTCCATTTCCATCGGCACATGGCTGCAGCGGTTCAGGTAGGCATGCACTTGCCCCTGGTAACGCACCGCAAAAGCCGCCTCAGGTTTACCGTAGTACAGCACCTCAAACGGCACGGCCTTGCCGCTGTCGACCAGGGCTTCGGACGAGCAAAGCAAAACTGCTTGCTGCACCCTGCGTTTATCAGGCATGGGCACGCAACCAGTCATGCAGTTGTGCCACGTTGTGCGCCACGTACAGGGGCGAGAGGGCATCAAACACCTCAGGCTCATGGGCGCCATAGCTCACGCCGACACTGGCGCAACCGGCGTTCAGCGCCATTTGCAGGTCGTGGGTGGTGTCGCCAATCATCAGGGTGCGCTGTGGGGGCACATCAAACTCGGCCATGAGCTCACGCAGCATCAGGGGGTCTGGCTTGCCTGCCGTCTGGTCGGCGGTACGCGAGGCATCAAAGGTTCCCGCCAGGGTGGACGTGGCCAAGGCCTCATCCAGACCACGGCGGCTTTTGCCGGTGGCCACCACCAACAGGTAACCGCGTGCCTTCAGGTCTGAGAGCATCGGCAACACACCTTCAAACAGGTTGATCTCATGCTGGATGGCAAAGTAATGATGACGGTAACGGTCACCCAATTTTGGATAAAGCGCCTCTGGCACATCCGGTGCGGCATGCGCCAGCGCCTGCATCAAGCCCATGCCAATCACATAGGAGGCGGCTTCAAACGTAGGCTCTTGGCCACCCACATCGCACACCGCCGCCTGAATGCAGCGCGCAATGATGGCGGTGGAATCGAACAGGGTGCCATCCCAGTCAAAGGCGATCAGGTCAAAACGTCGTGGGGTCATGAAGGTGGAGCTCAAGCAGCTGAGGTGGAAGAAAATTGAGACAACTCGGACGGCAACTCTGCCAGCAATTCCAAACGCTCGCCGGTGGCGGGGTGATTGAACTGCAAACGCCAGGCGTGCAAAAACATGCGCTTGAGGCCGGGCAAGACATTGGCACGTGCCAGCGCCTTGTTGAGTTCAAAGTCGCCATACTTGTCATCGCCCAAAATCGGGAAACCTTCGCTGGCCAGATGCACCCGAATCTGGTGCGTGCGGCCGGTTTTGATGGTCACCTCAAGAAGGGAGCCTTGGGTCAGATGCTCACGCACCTTCACCAGCGTCACCGAAGGCATGCCATCGGGGTCGTCGCGCGACACCACTTTGACCCGCCGCTCACCGGCCTGGGCATCGCTGCCACCAAGCAAATACTTGTGCAAGGGCTTGTCCAGCACCTTGAGTTTGGCTGGCCACTGGCCGCGCACCATGGCCAGGTAAGTCTTGCCGGTTTGGCGTTCGCGGAACTGATCCTGCAGGTTTTTCAGCGCGCTGCGTTTCTTGGCCACCAGCAAAATGCCGCTGGTTTCACGATCCAGCCGGTGCACCAGTTCCAGAAATTTGGCCTGCGGACGCGCCATGCGCAGCTGCTCGATCACGCCAAAACTCACCCCCGAGCCGCCATGCACCGCCACCCCGGCGGGCTTGTTGATGACCAGCAAATGATCATCTTCCAGCAACACGGCAAAGTCGCGGGCGGGCACCATGCGCTGCACCTGGGTCTGCATGGCCTGGGCTTTTTCAGCCACGCGTTCTGAAATGCGCACCGGTGGCAAGCGCACCAAATCGCCTTCCTCAAGGCGGGTATCGGCGGCCACACGCCCCTTGTTCACGCGCACCTCACCGCTGCGGATCATGCGGTACACATGGGTTTTGGGCACGCCTTTGAACTGGCGCAGCAAAAAATTGTCGACCCGCTGGCCCACGCTGTTCTCATCGACAAGGACGATTTTGACTTCGGGCGCAAGGGGTGTGGGTTTGACCCCTATAATGTGTTTCACTGGCAGTGTGACGTTTAAGTGGTTGATTTAACAGTAAGTTCATCTGTTGAGTCGGTGAAGTTTAGTTCACACACCGCAGGTCTTGCCAGTAAAGTCGATACCGCCCGCTGCACCCGCTGCAAATGTTCAACCAGCCGTTGTCCATGGCAGCCTGAGTGGCAGGTTAAAACGGCGTCTTGAAACCCAGAATTGGAATACCCAAAATTCACAGCTGCTCAAGCTGTGAATGGAATGAAGCGAAATGTTTGTCCTGATGACCCTGATGACCTCATGCCTGCAGCGCGCAAACGTGCTGTTTTTTGGCATGCATCAGCCGCCTGCGCCCTTTGATACGGCGCAACACGCTATTAGATCAATAGCTGATTCTTCCTCAAACCCTCTCGCTCCCCTCCACGCGCCCATACCCAGACTCATTGTGTGAGTTCGGGTTCTCCGGCTTTTCCTCCTTGTTTCAAAGCGTCAGTTTGTGTGTCATCAAAGCCCTATAGGGCTTTTTGCTTGATATTTAAATTGAAGGAACGCTACCCATGAAACGGATGCTGATCAACGCAACGCAGGCTGAAGAACGCCGCCTTGCCATCGTCGACGGACAAAAACTGCTCGACTACGAAATCGAAATTGAAGGGCGCGAACAGCGCAAGGGCAACATCTACAAAGCCGTGGTGACACGCGTTGAGCCGTCACTTGAAGCCTGCTTTGTCGACTACGGTGAAGAGCGTCACGGCTTTTTACCGTTCAAGGAAATCTCGCGTCAATACTTTCAGCAAGGCGTATCGGTCTCTCAGGCACGCATTCAGGATGCCATCAAGGAAGGCCAGGAGCTGCTGGTTCAGGTTGAAAAAGAAGAGCGTGGCAACAAGGGTGCCGCCCTGACCACATTTGTCTCCCTGGCCGGTCGTTATGTGGTGTTGATGCCCAACAACCCGCGCGGGGGTGGTGTCAGCCGCCGCATTGAGGGCGAAGACCGCGCTGAGCTCAAAGAAAACATGGATCAGCTGGAATACCCCAACGGCATGAGCATCATTGCCCGCACCGCTGGCATTGGCCGCGCGGCACCTGAGTTGCAATGGGACTTGAATTACCTGTTGAAACTGTGGACAGCCATTGACGGCGCAGCCAAAGGTGCCAAGGGTGCTTTCCTGATTTACCAGGAGTCCTCACTGGTGATTCGTGCCATTCGTGATTACTTCAACCACGACATCGGCGACATCCTGATCGACACCGACGACGTGTACGAACAGGCGCAACAGTTCATGGCCCATGTGATGCCCGAGCACGCCGACCGCGTCAAACGCTACCGCGATGACGCACCGCTGTTCTCGCGCTTCCAGATCGAACACCAGATCGAGTCCGCCTACGCCCGCACGGTGCAATTGCCCAGCGGTGGCGCGATTGTGATCGACCACACAGAGGCGCTGGTCAGCGTCGACGTGAACTCCGCGCGCTCCATCAAAGGCGGCGACATCGAAGAAACCGCCACCCGCACCAACCTGGAAGCCGCTGACGAAGTGGCGCGTCAAGCCCGACTGCGCGACTTGGGCGGCCTGATCGTCATTGACTTCATTGACATGGAAGAAAGCCGCAACCGTCGTGAGGTGGAAAACCGCCTGCGTGATGCCTTGCGTCAAGACCGTGCCCGGGTGCAATTTGGCACCATCAGCAAATTTGGCCTGATGGAGATGAGCCGCCAGCGCCTGCGCCCGGCACTCAGTGAAGGGGCTTCCATACCCTGCCCGCGTTGCGGTGGTTCCGGCCACATTCGCGACACCGAGTCCAGTGCACTGCAAATTTTGCGGGTGATTCAGGAAGAATCCCTCAAAGACAGCACCGCCTCCGTGCTGTGCCAGGTACCGGTTGAAGTGGCCTCTTTCCTGCTGAACGAAAAACGCACCGAAATCGCCAAGATCGAACTCAAACAGCGCATCAATGTGCTGATGGTGCCCAACAAATCGCTGGAAACCCCCAACTACAAGCTCGAACGTCTGAAACACGACGACCCACGGCTGGACAACATCCAGGCCAGCTACAAGCTGGCCGAAGAAATCGAAGACTCCACCACCGTGACCCGCCGCTCGCAAGAGCCCACCAACCGCCAGACCCCGGTGATCAAGGGTGTCTTGCCTGACGCACCTGCGCCAGTGGCAACCGTCAAACCAGCCCCTGTTGCCGTCACGCCCGTTGCGCCGTCTCAAGCCAAAACGGTTGTGGCTCCTGCCGTGGCAGAAAAAGGCTTCTTCGGTTGGCTCAAGGCACTGTTTGTAGCGACACCAGAGGCCACGCCAGTACACGCCAAATCTCCTATTGCAGACCCTGCCAAAGACGACAAACGTGGTGGCCGTGATGGCCGTCCCGGTCGCGATGGCAGCCGCCGTGGTGAACCGCGTGGTGACCGTGGCCCACGCCCTGAGGGTCGCGGCCCACGTGGTGAAGGTCGGGGTGAAGGTCGGGGTGAAGGTCGGGGTGATGGGCGCGGCGAAGGCCGTGGCGGCAATCGCAATGGCCGAGGTGATCGTGGTGAACGCCCGCATCAGGCGCAAGATCGTGGCAACGGCCCACGTGAACGCAATGATCAACAAGCCATGGACAGCAACAGCATTCCCCAGGATGCGCCAGCGCTCAACCCTGTGGAAGCGGGTCGCACCGACCCACGCCCGGAGCGCACGAATCGCGGCGAGCGAGGTGAACGCGGCAACCGGCCTGAGCGCGGCGAACGTCGCCCACGCGGGTCACGGCCACAAGACGGTGAAAACCTCAGCCAAGAGAGCAATACTCAAAATTTGAGTGACGAGCAGGTACCCTCAGTAACCGCGGAAGCCGTCGAAAACCAAGCAGGTGAGCCACGCGCCGATGGCGCAGCCAGAGAAAAACGCTCACGTGACCGCTATGGCCGTGAACGTCGCCCCCGTGGCGAACGCACTGAGCGCGAAAGCAACGATGCCGTGCCGTCCACGCTGGTATCCGATGAAGCGCTTCAGGAAGAAGTTGCACCACGCAAGTCGTACTTTACGCAAAGCTCCAGTGATGCTGCCAGCGCGCCAGAGGCAGCCCGTGTGCAAGAGCAAAGCCCAGCCACGGCTGACACGGTGTCCGCAGAGTCAACCTCTGTGGTTGCACCAACTGCAGCACCGATGCCACGCGCGCCCTTGGTTGAACCTGGGCAGGTATCGCCTGTTCAGGCACGCCCCGACCGTATGGCGGTGAATGTGCCTCAGCAAGCGGCAGCAGCAACCCAAACGACAGCAGCTCCGGTCGTGGCTACGGGCATGCCCAAGGTGCAGCCTTTTACCTTGCCCCTGTCTGAATTGACCCAAATCGCGGAACAATCCGGCCTGACCTGGGTGAATTCAGATGCCGCCAAGGTCACCAGCGTGCAGGCCGCCATCGCCGCTGAGCCCAAGCCGGTGCGCGTACCTCGCGAACGCGCGCCTGTGGTGGTGCTTGATGAGCGCCCCCTGGTCTTGGTAGAGACCCGTGTGGACTTGCGCAACATCACCTTGCCATTTGAAAATACACAACCCCTGTAACCCTTGTTTACAGTCAACAAAAAGGGCACATAAAGTGCCCTTTTTTTATGTCAGTTTGAATCTGTTCTTTTATTCAAGCCACAGAGGTTTCTTCAAGCTTTCGGGCTGCAGCAAAAAAACCCCGCTGTGCCAAACCGAGGTAACTGCAGGCTTTGTTACCACCACTGCGTTGGGCAAAATCCACCGCCTGTTCGGTTTTGGCAAGCCCGCTGCCGGGGGAGTCGTCCTCTAGCACAGTGGTAAAACCACAACTTACCGTGACACGACCTACTTTTGCAAAGTTGTATTTTTCAACGCTGGAACGAAACCGCTCAAAAGCCCCCAGCACCAAGGCCTCATCGGGGCAATGCAACAAGGCGCCGAAATGGTCATTGTTGAACCGATACAAACGGTCGTAAGTTCTGAACGTGTTACTCAAAATGCGTGCAACCCGAGCCAACACTTCTTCTGCAGCATCACGGCCATGGTGCTCCGAGATCAACGCAAAGTTGTCGATTTTGGCCGAACCCAACCAGTAATTTGCAGGCACACGGTGCCGACGTTCGTGCCCCGGCAGTAAATTTTCTTCAGCTACTTTGACAGACTCTTCAATGTCTTCCAGCACCGCACTGTAAAACGCATCATCGAGTGACTTGCGATTGAGCAAGCCGGTCATGGCATCGCGGTCGCTGTATTCAAGCAAGCCGTACATGTTGCGGTAAATGTGGCGCAGGTTGTCCACCATCTGCAAGTTCTCTTCACTCAGCGCGGCTTCAGAGTGCAGTTCAAGCACCCCCTGGTCTTCTTCGCGTGATTCGGAAAACAAAGGCAACATGGTGATGCGCGGGCCTTCGGGTCCAGCCCAGGCAATTTCAACCCGGTCGCGTAAAGTCAAACAACGCAGACGGTCTGGCGCATCCTCAAGTTTGGGCAGGGATGAAAAATCAACCCGTTGGGGGTCAATCACACGCCCACCCCCTTTGGCATCGAGCCGTGCGACTTCAAGCCAACGACGATCACTTTCGTCTCGCACCACTCTGGCAATCACGATCCGGTTCACCGGCAGCAGATCCAGCAGTGCTTTGGAAAGCGTCAACTCAAGCAAATCACGGTCACGGTGATCCGTCAGCCTGACAATATGTTCAATATAGGTATTCATGTGCAAATCATAGACGCGAATCGTCCAGTCGGCACAAAAAATTGGCGCGCTGTGATTGACGGTAGGCAACTCTACCGTGTCTGTGGCGCGATCAGACTGGACGGCGCATGCGCACCGTGGTGGCATTGCGCCACGCCGCGGCTGCTTCTGCCTCATTGCCCTGACGCTGCGCCAACTCAGCCAACATTTGCCATGCCCGCGACTGCAGGCCGACATCAGGCAGGCGCGGCAACGCCCGTTGAAGCAACTGCTGGGACTTGCCCCAAAGTTGCAGATGCAAACAAGCCACACCCGCCAGGTATTGCAACAACGCATCTCCCGGGTCATTCAGATGAGCCTGTTCAATACGTGAAAGCCATTCAGTGTCGATGGACGCATCAGTCATGGAGAAGCCGTTTTCCATGACGCGCACCAACAGGATTTTCTGATCTGTGGACAGACCATGCGCCGCATCCACCATGTGCTGCCACACCGGCAGCAGCCACGCAAACGCCACGCCAGCGTCGCCTCCTAACCGCAATAAGCGCCCGGCCGCAGAACAAGCCACGTCTGGCAAGGTATGCTCGGCGGGCTCCAGTCGAGACCAAATACCTTGCAGTTGATCTGCGTCAGACGCGGTTTGCAGCCATTCCTGCGACAAGGATCGCAACAACCCATTGGCCGAGTCCTGCGAAAAAGCACGGTGTTTGGCCAGCAACCTGGCGGTATCTAGCGCCAGATCAATCTTGCCCGCCATGCGCGCCACTTTCAGGCGCAAACGCAGCGCCACGGTGCGTCTGGCCACACCAGAGGGCAGTTCATTCAGTCTCTCAAGCGCTGCCGCAGCATCCTGATCTTCCAGTGACCAGCGCACTGCACGCAGCAACAGGCCATCACGGATGTCGCCCGAATGGCCAGCGCCAGCCTGATCCAGAGCTTGTTGAAAATAGTATTCCCTGGCGGGTCGATCCTGCAGGGACTGTGAACTCTCGGCGGCCAACAGATTGGCCAGCACACGCAAGCGTTCAGCACCAGGCCAAACCTCACCACTTTCGGTCAGACTGGCCTCTCTTGCCAGCACCATTTGAGCCGATTTTCTGGCCCGCAAAAACCGCCCAGCAACCAAGTGTGATAACGCCTCCAGCAAGGATGCATACATCACCCGCTCTTGATGCTGTAGTCGCCAGGACCTGGCCTGACCGGGCAAAGCAAACAATGCACCAATGGTTTTGAGCGACAAATGCAGCAGCACAAACAGCACGCAAAGCAACACCACCACCATGTTGAGCGACAGATCAACCCGGTGTGGCGGCCAGAAAATGGTCACCGTACCGGTGTTGGTGCTGGCAAACAACGCCAGCGCAGCAGCCAACCCGAACAAACCCAAAAACCACAATGCCACGCGCATGTTCAACGCCCCGCAGCAGCAGTGGTCAACACGGCCAGCGTGTCATCCAGACGCGGAATTTGCAGCGTGCGCATTTGCGACTGCACCTGTTGCATCAAAGCCAGCGTGGCCTGGGTTTTGCGGGCGTTGGTATCAAAGTATTTTTTCAGCAACCGATCCGCATCCTGCAGGTCAGCATGAACCGATTGAATCTGCCGCGCCAGCAAGCCCATGCGCGCATTGAGCAATTTGAGCTTGAGGTTTTCGCGCAAAAAGAAAGCCTGTTCAGGCGAGAGCAACGCTGCCTCCGGGCTATTAATACGGCTCACCCGTACCAATTGCCGTGCTTCTATCTGCACCAACTCCAAACCATACTGCCACCAAGTACCAGCCGCCACCGTCGCAGCTTTGGTCGCTTTCGGAGCCGGGCGTGCCACAGCCACCGCATTGGCGACCACCAGTTCATCCGCCTGCCGCACCAGTTCATCAAGCTTGACCAACAAATTGGGGGTGTCACTGACAGCCGCAGACTTGACCCGGTCAATATCCCTGGCAATGGCACGCTGCAACAAGCCCAAACGGGGTTGTGCCGCACGCGTGATACGCTGGTCGGCCGATTTCAGGGCGGCCAACAGCGGCTCCACACTGCCCGTCAATTGCGCCTGCTGCTGCGCCAGGCGCAAGGCCGCTTCAATGTCCACCACCAGGTTCTCATCGCGTGAGCGCGACAGGCTTTGCATCAGCTCGTCGAGCTGGCTGCGCTGCAGCGCCACTTCGCTCAAACGGACATCGAGCACCGCCACCCGAACCGAAGTTTCCTGGGCCAGCGAAAGCGCTTGTTTGGAAAGCGCCTGAGCCTCAAGGGATTGCGCCTGCGCCAAGGCACTTTGGCTGGCTAGTTGCTCCTGCATACCGATGACTTTTTGCCACAACAGCACCGCAGCCAGCAAGGCCAGCACCGCCACCACGGCAACCGCCACAAGCAATGCGCGAAAAGAAGGGGCGATGGCTGAAGCGGTGGCGGCTCCAGCTACGCCCGCGTTGATGTGCTCCTGCGCCTCGGCCGAAGTTTGTGGGTCTGGTGCATCGGGTTTCATGGCATGGATTCTATCGAGGCCAGCACCGTGTCGAGCGTTGGCTTGGCGTGCTTCACAACACCAAACCCCAAGGCGCTTGCAGCGGCGGCAATTCTTGGATGGGTGGCCACCGCACCAGCGCCAGACCAGTCTGCGCCGGGCAACAAGGTTCGTAAGTAGTCCAACGCCTCGGCACTGCTGAACAGCCAGACCGAGCCGTCAAGCGAGGCTTGTTGCGCCAAGGCATATTGCCCAGCAGACCAATGCGGTGCGCCGCGTTCGTAAGCCACCACAAACTCGACCAAGACACCAGCCTGGATCAGGCGCTGCGCCAACCAATCACGCCCGACCCCTGAAGCAGCGTCCACTGCCGCTCCTGCGTCTGCAGCCGCACTGGTGCCGCGCACGATCAACACCTTGTCACCCGGCTTGACCCGCGTGCCCACCACCTGCCAAAGCGCCTCGGAGTCAAATTGACCAGACAGGACTGACGGCATGTCCAGCAACTGCGCTGCAACACCTTGTGCGAGCAAAGCCTTGCCGGTGCCTGAGCCAGTGGCCCATACTCTCGTTTTTATAGTAGGATGCCCTTTTAAATCAAGGGCTAGAGCCTTATTTTCCTTAAAGAAAAAATCGACAGCGTGGCTGCTGACAAACATCGCTGCGGTGTAGCTTGCCCAGCGCTGCCAAGCAGCTTGTACGGACTGGACATCAGCCAGTGGGCGCACCTCAATCAATGGCAACGCTACTGCCTCGTGTCCCCGCGCACTGATTTTTTCAGCCCAGGCATCCGCCTGTGGCTGCACCCGGGTCACGATGACGCGCACGCAACAAACCGTTGGTCAGTGGGTCGCGGCCAAATGGTCGAGTTTGCCGCCCTGCGCCAACACCTGACGGATCAGCTCTTTGGCCACCTGTTGGCCCAAAGCTGCGGCGCTGTCCAGGTTGCTGACGGGGCCGCTCAAATGCACCCGCACCAAGGGCAAACGACCTTCCACATCACCCCAGGCGGCATCGATGCTGAGCTGATCTTGAGCCAGCGTGGCATAGGCTGCCAGTGGCATGGAGCAGCTGCCGCCCATGGCGCGGCTCACTGCCCGCTCGGCAGCCACAGCCAACCAGGAGGTTTGATGCACCAAAGGGCTCAGGGCTTGCATCACATCGGCGCGGTCGCTACGGGTTTCAATGCCCAACGCGCCTTGCCCGGCCGCAGGCAGCATCACGCTGGTGTCAAACACGGCCCGGATACGCTCGGACAGCCCCAGGCGTTTTAGCCCGGCAGCGGCCAGCACAATCGCGTCATACAAACCATCGTCGAGCTTGCGCAGACGGGTGTCCAGGTTACCGCGCAAGGCTTCAATTTTCAGGTCTGGCCGCACCGCACGCAGCAAAGCCACCCGGCGCAGGCTTGAGGTACCCACCACCGCGCCTTGCGGCAGGGCATCCAGGTTCGCATAGTTGTTGGAGACAAAAGCATCCCGTGGATCTTCGCGCTCCATCACACAAGCCAGGCTGAAACCTTCAGGCAGTTCCATGGGCACATCCTTGAGAGAATGCACCGCCAAGTCAGCACGCTTTTCTTCTAAAGCGACTTCAAGCTCCTTGACAAACAAGCCTTTGCCGCCCACCTGGCTCAGGGCACGATCCAGAATTTGGTCACCCAGGGTGGTCATGCCCAGCAGATTAACCTGATGCCCCAGGCCTTTGAGCAGAGCTTGCACATGTTCGGCCTGCCACATGGCCAAGCGACTTTCCCGGGTTGCAATCGTGAAGTGATTCATAGCGAGGGGCTTAAAGCCGTAACCTTTTTGTAATCTTGAACAAGTTTGGAATGCTAGCATGGGTTCAGATTGAGCTACCGCTTTTGCCCCTTGATTCAAAGTAACACCATGCCCCGTTCAGCCCCCTTGCACCCTAAGCCAACCCTGCTCAGCACCGAGCGTCCCTTGGTGGAAGACATTCGCTTACTGGGGCGTATTCTGGGCGATGTGATTCGTGAGCAAGAAGGCGCTGCGGCTTTTGAATTGATCGAGCAAATCCGCCAGCTCTCGGTCACTTTTCGCCGCCATGCCGACCCGGTGGCTGACCGGGCGCTGAACAAATTGCTGAAATCCCTCAGTGGCGACCAGACGGTGAGCGTGGTGCGCGCATTCACCTACTTCAGTCACCTGGCCAACCTGGCCGAAGACCGTCACCATATCCGCCGACGCGCCATCCATGAGCGCGCCGGCAGCACCCGCGCTGGCAGCATCGACATGAGCCTGAAACGCCTGCACAGCCAAGGCATCACACCGCAGGCCATCAGCGCAATGCTCGCCCACAGTTTTGTCTCGCCGGTGCTCACCGCACATCCCACCGAAGTGCAGCGCAAAAGTATTCTGGATGCTGAACGCGCCATTGCCCAGCTGCTGACCGCACGCGACGACATCCTGGCGCAGGCCTCTGCGCTTAAAGTGGCGCACGACGCGCTGACCCCGCGTGAACTGGCCGCCAACGAAGCCCAGTTGCGCGCCCGCGTGCTGCAACTGTGGCACACCCGCTTGCTGCGCTTTTCCAAACTCACCGTGGCCGACGAAGTGGAAAACGCGCTGAGCTACTACGAATCCACTTTTTTACGTGAAATACCCAAGCTCTATGCCAACCTGGAACAAGCCCTGGGTGCCGAGCCGGTGCACAGTTTTTTACGCATGGGCCAATGGATTGGCGGCGACCGCGACGGTAACCCCAACGTCAATGCCCAAACCCTCACCCACGCCCTGAGCCGGCAAGCAGACATGGCGCTGCGCCATTACTTGACCGAGGTGCACTACCTGGGTGGTGAGTTGTCACTGTCGGCCATGCTGGTGGATTTTTCGCCAGCCATGCAGGCCTTGGCGGGGCACTCCCCCGACACCAATGAACACCGCAAGGACGAGCCCTACCGCCGCGCCTTGATTGGGGTTTATGCACGCTTGGCCGCCACCTTGAAAGCGCTCAGCGGCGGTGATGCGGCACGCCATGCCGTGCCCCCACAAAACCCTTACCTAACCCCGGAAGAACTGCTGCTTGACCTGCGCGTGATTGAAGCCTCACTGACCGCGCAACACGCCCAAGCCCTGATCGCACAACGCCTCAAACCCTTGATCCGTGCGGTGGAAGTGTTTGGCTTTCATCTGGCCACGGTGGATTTGCGGCAAAGCTCGGATCAGCACGAAGCGGTATTGGCCGAACTGCTGAGCACGGCGCGCATCACCCCAAACTACGCCACGCTGGATGAGGTCGGCAAACGCAGCTTGCTGCTGCGCCTGCTCAATGACGCACGCCCACTGCGCGTGATTGGCCATGCCTACAGCGCCCATACCTTGAGTGAATTGGCCATTTTTGAGGCCGCCAAACAATCGCGCATGCGGTACGGCACCCAAGCCATTCGCCACTACATCATCAGCCACACCGAAACCGTGAGCGACCTGCTGGAGGTGATGCTGCTGCAAAAAGAAGTGGGCTTGATGCAAGGCACGCTGGACGATCACGCCCGCTGCGACCTGATTGTGGTGCCGCTCTTTGAGACCATTGAAGACCTGCGCAACGCCAGCCTGATCATGCGCGAGTTTTACGCCCTGCCCGGGGTGTTGCCCATGGTGCAGCGCGGTGGCAATGACCAATATGGTGAGCAGGACATCATGCTGGGCTACTCCGACAGCAACAAGGACGGTGGCATTTTCACCAGCAACTGGGAGCTTTACCAAGCCGAAATTGCGTTGGTAGCGGTGTTTGACGAGATCAACCAGACCACAGGCGGCAGCCCAATCCAAATCCGCATGTTCCACGGCCGTGGCGGCACCGTGGGGCGCGGCGGCGGCCCCAGCTTTGAGGCCATCCTGGCGCAGCCCCCCGGCACGGTGCGTGGCCAGATTCGCCTGACCGAACAAGGCGAGGTGATCGGCTCCAAATACGCCAACCCCGAAATTGGCCGGCGCAACCTCGAAACCCTGGTGGCCGCCACGCTGGAGGCCACTCTGCTGCACCCGACGCAGTCCGCCAAACCGGCTTTTTTGACCAGTGCTGCAGAACTCTCTTTGGCCAGCATGACGGCCTACCGCAAGCTGGTGTACGAGACCCCAGGCTTTACCGAATATTTCTTTGAGGCCACCCCGATCCGGGAAATTGCCGAGCTCAACATTGGCTCGCGCCCGGCCTCACGCAAGGCCACGCAAAAAATTGAAGACCTGCGCGCCATCCCCTGGGGTTTCAGCTGGGGCCAGTGCCGCCTGACTCTGCCGGGCTGGTTTGGCTTTGGTAGCGCTGTCGACGGTTTTTTGAATCCACCGGATGCCAGCGACAAGCAGAAAAAACAGCGGCTGGCGCTGCTGCGGCAAATGCAAAAACAGTGGCCATTTTTCAGCTCGCTGCTGTCCAACATGGACATGGTCATGGCCAAAAGCGACCTGGCGCTGGCTTCACGCTACGCCGAGCTGGTGGAAGACAAGCGCCTGCGCAAAAAGATTTTCAGCGCCATTGAAGCGGAGTGGCATCGCACCGCACAGGCCTTGGAGTTGATCACCGGTCAAAAACAGCGCCTGGCCAACAACGCCGCACTGCAACGCTCCATGCGCCATCGCTTTCCCTACATTGATCCGCTGCACCACCTGCAGGTGGAACTGGTGCGCCGCTACCGCGCAGGTCAAGCCGACGACCGCCTCAAGCGCGGCATCCACATCTCGATCAACGGCATTGCAGCGGGGCTGCGCAACACCGGTTAACGTGAAACAACGGTCATGCGCGGCTGAAATGGATGCTCGTAGGGTTGACTTTAGTCGACCATGGGCGCAGTCCATATTTCATGCTTTGAGGCGGCATTTGACTATGCTAGTAGTCCGTTTCACCAAGGCGCGCACCGCCGCCAGCTGGCGGCGCGACACAGGCAACACTTCATCAATGCCATCGAGCCGCACCGCCCAGCCCTCGCCTTCCTCGGGGTCATGGTGTTTTTCCAGCGCCCGCACTGCATGCCGGGCGACCAGCGCGTTGCGGTGGATGCGCACAAACCGGCTGGCATGGCGGGCTTCCAGCTCTGACAACGCGCCTTCCAGGATGTAACTGCGGCTGGCGGTACGCACGGTGATGTATTTCAGCTCAGCTTTCAGGTACAGCACCTTCGCCAGCGGCACACGCTCAGTGCGGCCACGCTCCTGTATCACCAAATTTTCTTGAGACAAATCAGGCTCTAGCCCTTTATTTGACTGGGCTAACCGCTCTATTTTTTGCAGTGTCGACTGAAGCCTTTCCAAGCGCACCGGCTTGGTAAGGTAGTCCACAGCCTCCAGCTCAAACGCCTGCACCGCGTGTTCGGCGAAGGCGGTGATGAAGACCACCGCCACGGGTTTCGGCACAGTGCGCAGGGTTTTCGCCAAGCTCAGGCCATCCATGCCCGGCATGTGAATGTCCAGCATGACCACATCAACCTCGTGGTGCTGCAAAAACTCAACCGCTTGCACGGCATTACAGGCCTGTCCCAGCACCTGCGCGTCGGGCTGCGTGCAATCGGCCAGCAAGCTGCACAAGCGGCTGCGAGCCAGCGCTTCATCATCCACCACCAGCACCTTGAGGGTCATGTCCATTGCCTTTCAGAAGTCAAGCAGGCAATTCAATGCGGGCCTGAAACACCCCATGCTTCAAGCCGCATTGGAACTGTGCCTGCACGTCGTGTAACAGGCTCAGTCGCTCACGCACATTGTCCAGCGCCAGCCCATGGCCAGGTTCACTGCTGGCCACCGGCGTGGTGTTGCTGACCTTGATCACCACGCGCGAACCCCGGCGCTGGGTGCTGACCTTGATGTCGGCTCCGCTGGCGCTGGGCTCGACCCCGTGCTTGACGGCGTTTTCCACCAACGGCTGTAGCAACAGTGGTGGCAGTCTGGCTGCGTTGGCGTGTTCGTCCAGCGCCCACTGCACCCGCATGCGCGCACCAAAACGCACCTGCTCAATGGCCAGGTAAGCCTTGGCCAGTGCAATCTCATCGGCCAGCGTGACCGACTCACCCTGCTCCATCAGGGCATGGCGAAACAAGTCGCTCAAGTCTTCCAACAGACCCTCGGCTTGGCGCGGCTCAGCGCGCACCAGAGCAATGGCACTGTTCAAGGTGTTAAACAAAAAATGCGGCCGGATGCGGGCCTGCAGTTCGGCCAACCGCGCGGCAATGGCGGCTGGCGCCTTGCCTTTGGCGCGCAGCAAGAGAGCCTGTACCAACACCGCAGACAGCAGCGCCCCGGCACACGCACTGGCCCACCAAGGTGCAGGGTCAAGCACGCCCACCAGTGTCAACACACCACAACCATACAACCCAGCCAGTGCGCCCAACAGCACACCGGCCACTTGTTGCCACTCAGGGTTCAAGCGGGCCAAGCCTTTTTTGAGGCTGCATGCCGCCAGCAACCACACCAGCGTGGCGGGCAGCGCCGCACCGGTCAGCGTCGAAAGCCGCGTGGCCCACGCCAGCGGGGTGGCCGCGCCAAACATCGTCACCACCGCCATCACGGTCTCGACAAACAACACGGCGCGCAGCACCACCCCCACATGGCAGGCATCAAACACCATGGCCACCGACCGTGGCACAGCATCTTGCGCAGGCTGTGAGGTGGGTTCCTGGAAGACCGATAAAATTTGGGTATCTTTCATTCGTCTGATAGGGTGGGTGTGCCGACAGGACACCCGGCCATTATTGATGATTCTCGGGCCCTGGCCCCTGCACTACCATTGCGCTGTGATGCCTCAAAATCAATTCGACAAAAAATCCCAAGCCTGGTCGGCGCTGTTTTCCGAGCCCATGAGCGACCTGGTCAAGCGCTACACCTCCAGCGTGGGCTTTGACAAGCGCCTGTGGCAGGCCGACATTGCCGGCTCATTGGCGCATGCCGACATGTTGTGCGCACAAGGCATCATCCAGGCACAAGACCTGACCAGCATCCAGCGTGGCATGGCTCAGATCACGCAAGAGATTGAAGCTGGCGCGTTTGACTGGAAGTTGGACCTGGAAGACGTGCACCTGAACATCGAAGCACGCCTGACCCAGCTGATTGGCGACGCGGGCAAACGCTTGCACACCGGGCGCTCCCGCAACGACCAGGTGGCCACCGACGTGCGCCTGTGGTTGCGCGCCGAAATCGACCTGATCGGCGCCTTGCTGGTCGACTTGCAGAAGTCTTTACTGGAAGTGGCCGACAAACATGTCGAGGTGATCCTGCCCGGCTTTACCCACCTGCAGGTGGCGCAACCGGTGAGTTTTGGCCACCACCTGCTGGCTTATGTGGAAATGTTCAGCCGCGATGCCCAGCGCATGCTTGAGGTACGTGGCCGTGTCAACCGCCTGCCACTGGGTGCGGCGGCACTGGCTGGCACCAGCTACCCGCTCGATCGTGAGCGTGTGGCCCGCACCTTGGGCATGGTGGATGCACACGGTGTGGCGCAGGTGTGCCAAAACAGCCTGGACGCGGTGAGTGACCGTGACTTTGCCATTGAATTCACCGCTGCAGCAAGTTTGTGCATGGTGCACATCAGCCGCATGAGCGAGGAACTGGTGCTGTGGATGAGTCAGAACTTTGGTTTCATCAAAATTGCCGACCGCTTCACCACCGGCAGTTCCATCATGCCGCAGAAAAAAAACCCCGACGTGCCCGAACTGGCGCGCGGCAAAACCGGCCGCGTGGTGGGTCACCTGATGGGGCTGATCACCCTCATGAAGGGTCAGCCCCTGGCCTACAACAAGGACAACCAGGAAGACAAAGAACCGCTGTTTGACACTGTGGACACGCTTAAAGACACCTTGCGCATCTTCAGCGAAATGATCGGCGGACAACTCAACCCCGCCACCGGACAAAAAGAAGGCGGCATCAGCGTCAACGCCCAGGCCATGGAACAAGCCGCGCTGCGCGGCTACGCCACCGCCACCGACCTGGCCGACTACCTGGTCAAAAAAGGCCTGCCGTTTCGCGATGCGCATGAAACCGTGGCGCATGCCGTCAAGGCCGCCATCACCCACCAGGTGGATTTATCCGAACTGCCGCTGGCGGTGTTGCAGGGCTTTAATGCGTCGATTGAAAAAGACGTGTTCGAGTGCTTGAGCCTGCACGGCTCGCTGCATGCCCGTGATGTCCTGGGGGGCACCGCGCCCAACCAGGTACGTTTTCAAATCAACCAACACCAAGCCCGTCTGGGCTGATGCCGTCTAATTACTCATCATGTCCTTAACTTTCCGCTTTTATTACGCACTTGCTTTCGCCCTGCTGGCCACCAGCATGCCGGGTGCAGCCCAATCCAGCAAGCACCAACCCCCTGTCGACTTGTCAGCCCGACTGGCCGAGGCACAAGCCAATCCACAACTGGCCACGGACTTGACACTCAAAGGCCGTCGTGTCGCCATGGTCTGCGCCAACTGCCACGGCGAAGGTGGCAACAGTGTCAAGCCCGACATTCCCAACCTGGCAGGTCAAAACCCCAACTATTTACTGGAACAAATGCGCCAATTTGCCGATGGCAGACGGCGTTTTGATTTCATGGAGGGCATGATCAAGGCCATGAGTGCGGATGAGAAAGTAGGCGTGGTGATGTTTTTCGCCACGCAAACGGTGCTCACCACACCGGCCAAAGACCCGGCGCTGGCCGCCAAAGGCAAAGCTTACTTTGACAAGATTTGTTTTCGCTGCCACGGCAGCGATGGCCATGGCAGTCAAGCCTTTGCGCGCATTGCCGGTCAACAAGCGGCCTACCTGGCCACCACACTAAAACGCTATCGCAGCGGTCAGGGCACACGCACCAACCCACTGATGACCGACAACACACGCCACATGACCGATGCCGACATTGAGGCTGTCGTGGCTTATGTCACTTCCTTGAAATAATTTTTACACCACCACACCATGACCAACCCCAGTACCGATTCATCCGCAGCCATTCCCTCCTACACCACCGGCTGGCGCTTGCTGGCCATCCTGCTGCTGGTGGTGGTGACGGTGATGGCCGCCACCGGGGTGAGTCTGTTTGAAATGTTCAATGCACAGATCACCCATTTGCAAGCCAAGGTCAAAAACGTACCTCAAACCAAATACATTGCGGTGTTGCTCGATGCCAAACAGGCTCCGGGCGTGTTGGTCACCTTTGACCCACAAGATAATTTTTTGATGTTGCAACGCCTCACCGACATCAAGGAAGGCGCCAACGACAGCATGCAGCTGTGGGACAACAGCAACAGCGCCAAACCGGTGTCCATCGGCGTGCTCACCCCCAAGCTCAGAACCGCCCAGTTACCCATCACTGAAAAAGTTCTGGCTGGAATCACCCAACTGGCTATCAGCGTCGAAAACCGGGGTGGCGTGGAGCCTGGCACACCCCCGCTACTACCCTACCTGTACAGCGGTGCGTTGATTCAAAAAGCGCTGTAAAAAAAGTGGCTTGGGCTATACCAAACTGCCCAAGGCCGCAGGTGAAAAGTCTGATAACTCCGCTGTGCGCCCTTCACGCACTTTCAACGCCCAGTCCGGGTCGCTGATCAGGGCACGGCCCACCGCCACCAGGTCAAAGTCACCCCGGTCAAAACGGCGCAGCAATTCATCGAGCGACGCAGGTTTGGAGCTTTCACCGCCAAAAGCCGCGATGAATTCGCCGCTCAGCCCCACTGAGCCCACAGTGATGGTGGGTCGACCGGTGAGTTTTTTGGCCCAGCCGGCAAAGTTCAAATCCGAACCGTCAAACTCGGGCTCCCAGAAGCGACGTTGCGAGCAGTGGAAGATGTCGGCGCCTGCGTCTGCCAGCGGTTGCAGCCAGGCGGCCATTTCATCAGGCGTTTGCGCCATGCGGGCGGCGTAATCTTGCTGTTTCCATTGCGACAGGCGGATGATGACCGGGTAGTCGGGGCCGACTTCGGCGCGCACCGCTTTCAGGATGTCGGCCGCAAAGCGCCCGCGTGCCACCAGGTCACTGCCGCCATAGGCGTCGGTGCGCTGGTTGGTACCGGTCCAGAAAAATTGGTCGATCAGGTAACCATGGGCACCGTGCAGCTCAATGCAGTCAAAACCCAGGCGCTTGGCCGCACCCGCAGCCTTGGCAAAGGCGGCAATGGTGTCAGCGATTGCCCCGTCGGTCATGGGTTCACAGTAGGTTTTACCCGGCCGTGCCAGGCCCGACGGAGAGTCCCATGGCATGGGCGGCAACCACTGTGTGCGCGGGTTGCGTACCGCGCCCACATGCCAAAGCTGTGGTGCCATCACGCCACCAGCCGCGTGCACCGTGTTGATCACGTCTTGCCAACCAGCCAGCGCGTCGTCGCCCCAGAAACGGGGCACATCCGGGTCATTGGCGGCGGCGGGGCGCTGCACCACAGTGCCTTCGGACACGATCAGACCCACGGCCGCGGCGGCACGCTTGCGGTAATACTCGCTGACCGCCGGGGTGGGCACGCCGCCGGGTGAAAACGAGCGTGTCATGGGGGCCATGACAATGCGGTTGGCGAGCTGGAGGCCTTTGAAGGCAAAGGGTTGGAACAATGGGGCGGCGTTAGACATAAAAGCACAGATTGATGAGTTGCAGAACGGGGCAGTTTACGTGGCCGAACCCGGCCTGAACGGCTGAAGGGTCGCCAAGGCTACAGCTGTCTGCACCATAGCTGGCGCAGCTCACCGGACCTGTAATTTCACATTTGCGATCGGTGGCATCACCTCACCAATGTCTGCTGCATCGTCAAAGCCAAAGCGTGCAAAGACCTCCAGCACGCGGTTTACCGCGGCGGGCGCACAACTCACCAGCAAGCCACCACTGGTTTGCGGGTCGGTCAACAGCGCCTGGTCGACCGCTGAAAAGTCAGTCGGCAGACAGACCTCATGGCCATAAGCAGCCCAGTTGCGCCCGGACGCACCGGTGATGCAGCCCTGTTCTGCCAGCGCACGCACACCACTCAAAAACGGCACTTTAGACCAGTCAATTTGCACGGTGCAGCTTGCACCACGGGCCATCTCCAGCACGTGGCCAGCCAGGGCAAAGCCGGTCACATCGGTCATGGCGTGCACGCCATCGAGCGCCGCCAGCGCCGGGCCAGGGGTGTTGAGCTGGGTGGTGACCTGCATCATCTGCGCGTAGCCAGCGGCATCGAGTTTGTCTTTCTTCAAGGCGGCCGACATCACGCCCACGCCCAGCGGCTTGCCCAGAATCAAACGGTCACCGACCCGTGAACTGGCGTTACGTTTGACCCGCGCCGGGTGCATCAATCCCATGACCACCAAACCATAAATGGGTTCGACCGAATCAATGGTGTGCCCCCCTGCAATCGGGATGCCCGCGGCTCGGCATACGCTGGCTCCACCTTCCAGAATTTTGCCAATGGTTTGCACCGACAAGACGGCAATGGGCATTCCCACCAGGGCCAGCGCCATGATGGGCGTGCCGCCCATGGCATACACATCGCTGATGGCGTTGGTGGCGGCGATGCGGCCAAAGTCAAACGGGTCGTCCACGATAGGCATGAAAAAGTCGGTGGTGGCAATCAAAGCCTGTTCGTCGTTGAGCTGGTACACGGCAGCATCATCCGCAGTTTCAATGCCCACCAGCAGCTCCTTGGGCATCGGCATGGCGGTGATCCCTTTAAGAATGCCGGACAACACGCCAGGTGCAATCTTGCAGCCGCAGCCGCCGCCGTGCGACAGACTGGTCAGACGCGGCTCACTCTGGACTGTTGGAGCCAGAGTAACAGTTGGGGGAAGATTTGAAGGCAAGCTCATACAATTTTCCAGAGGCGGTAAAAACAGGAAGAACAGGGGCAGCCAATTATCCGGCCAGTCCCAGCTTGAGAGCACCCAAGCCTTGACCCATAGGCCTCCTGCCGCCATACTCGCGCCCAAATGATCGGGAACTGACATGACAAACGACACCACACCTGACCAGATGCCAGCCGCACCTGTACCCCCCGCCCCCAGCTTCTTGATCGCGCCTTTACCTCACATTGGGGCTTGGACACATTATTTTTTGAATGCTGAAATTCCCATTCTCGCTTCAACTGCCCAAGCCCTGGAAGAACTGCGTGCAAAAGAAGATGATGTGGATGCCAACAAGCTCACCGCCGTGATCCAGGTTGACCCCCTGATGACACTGAAATTGCTGGCGCGCATCGCCAGTCTGCGCCGTCTCGGTAGCGCCACCGAGACCGAATCCATCACCACCTCGCTGGTGTTGATGGGCATTTCGCCGTTTTTCCGGCATTTTGGCCCCCAACGCACGGTAGAAGACTGGCTGGCAAATCAACCTGAAGCGATGCAGGGTCTGCAAAATCTGCTGATTCGCGCCGAACGCGCTGGCCAGTTTGCGCTGGGGTTTGCCGTGCACCGCGCCGACACCGATGCCACCATCATCCACCAAGCCGCATTCTTGAATGATTTTGCTGAAATTCTGCTGTGGTTGCACGCCCCCACCCTGATGGTCAAAATCCAGCAGGCTCAGGCCGCCGACTCGACGCTACGCTCCAGCGTGATCCAGCGCGAGGTGCTGGGCGTTGAAATCAGCGACCTGCGCCAGGCTTTGATGAATTTGTGGCACTTGCCCGAATTGCTGATCCACATCAGCGACGAGCGCCATGCCGAACGCTCCAACGTGCAATGTGTGGTGCTGGCAGTGCGCCTGGCGCGGCATTCGGCCAATGGCTGGGAAAACGCCGCCTTGCCGGACGATTACGAAGCCATCGCCAAATTGCTTAACGCATCTCCCCGCGTCATACCGGCGTTTTTGCACAAAATAGACCATCCCATCCTGGAAGCTGCCATGCTCGGCTAGAGCTTGACTGCGCCTGCCCACTGAACGCCCACTTTGCCCTTAACCTTGCACTGCCTGTGATTGAACTTTTCAATTAGCACTCGTTCCCATAGAGTGCTAATATTAGAGTATCAAGCATATAAGGAGTTCTGGTATGACTGCACACACTGGCGTTTCCGGTACAGCCCTCACCATGGGCAATCCCTGGTCAATGGTGCCCGCCCTCGGCCATTTGCAAGCCTACATTTCTGCGGTCAACCGCATGCCGATGCTGTCGCTGGAAGAAGAGCAAACTGCGGCACGCAAGCTGCGCAGCGACAACGACCTCGAAGCCGCCAGCAAATTGGTGCTGTCGCACCTGCGTCTTGTGGTGTCGGTGTCGCGCCAATACCTGGGCTACGGCTTGCCCCACAGCGACCTGATCCAAGAAGGCAATGTCGGCCTGATGAAGGCGGTGAAGCGCTTTGACCCTGACCAGGGCGTGCGACTGGTGAGCTACGCGCTGCATTGGATCAAGGCCGAAATTCACGAATACATCCTGAAAAACTGGCGCATGGTCAAGGTAGCCACCACCAAGGCGCAGCGCAAGCTGTTCTTCAACCTGCGCTCAATGAAGCAACGCTTTCGCAGCGAAGATGCCATGGCCGACCAAGACAGCCACCGCGACACCTTGAGCGAAGTTCAGATTGACACCATGGCCACCGAGCTCAACGTCAAGCGCGAAGAGGTAATTGAAATGGAAGCTCGCCTGTCGGGCGGTGACGTGATGCTTGACCCCACCTCGACAGACGACAACGAAGACGCGTTCGGCCCCATCGCCTACCTGACCGATGCCGCCCATGAGCCCACTGCCATGATCGAAGCGCACCACCGCGATGTGCTGGCCAGTGACGGCATTGCCCAGGCGCTGGCCACCCTGGACGACCGCAGCCGCCACATCGTCGAGGAACGCTGGCTCAAGGTGAACGACGACAACTCCGGCGGCATGACGCTGCACGACTTGGCTGCGGTGTACGGCGTGAGCGCCGAGCGCATTCGCCAGATTGAAGTGGCAGCCATGAAGAAGATGAAAAAAGCGCTGGTTGAATTTGCTTGAACCGATGCCAGCCTGATGGCTGGACATGCGCCACAACGCCCCTGACCGCTCCGGCTACAGGGGCATTTTTTTGGCGATTACACCGATTCAGTCAAGCACTAAAAATTATATGTTTTCCCACTCAAGCCCTTTATTTTAAAGGGCAGTTAGCTATAATTATTATAGCAACTAGCGAATAGTCTAGCGCTCAACGGGCTTGTGAAAGCAGCACCCGGACATCCGCCGCAGTCAGCTCCGGTTTGGTGCCATAACGGGTGAATAAACGCAGCTTGCCGGTGGTGTCGTACACATAGCTGCCAGCGGTGTGATCGATGGTGTAGCTGGTGGGTGTGGGGCCATCCACTTTTTTGTAATAAACCTTGTAGGCTTTGGCCAGTGCCGCGGTTTGGTCTGGCGTGGTGTAGAGCGCCAAAAAGCTGGGGTCAAACGCCGCCATGTATTCCTTGAGCATGTCGGGTTTGTCGCGCTCGGGGTCTACCGACACAAACAAGGCTTGCAGGAGATCGCCATCCTTGCCCAGCAGTTTCTTGATTTCGGCCATCTCGGCCAGCGAGGTCGGGCACACGTCCGGACACTGGGTGTAGCCAAAGAACATCATGACCACCTTGCCTTGGAAGTCTTTGAGGGTGCGGGCCTGGCCGTTGTGGTCGGTCAAGGCAAAGTCTTTGGCATAGTCAGCACCGGTGATGTCGATCGCGGTGAAGGATGGCGTTGCCGGGGAGCAAGCCATAAATGTGCATGTAGCCCCCGCCAACAAAGCGTAATTAGCTATTTTTTTAAGAGCAAGTCGTTTTTTCATTAAAGCCATCATAAACCGGAGCCACGCAGGCTAGTAGTTCGTTTCATCAAAACGGTTACAAAATGAAATCGATGAATTTTCCAGACTGGCTAGGCCAGAGGAGGCGACATAGCCATAGCTATGGCAACGACGAACCACAACGCCAGGCAGGAAAAGGCACGATTTCATGTATGTGTTTTGGTGAAACGGACTACTAGATGTAGTGGTCAATCAACAGCGCCGCAAACAGCAGGCTCAAATGGATCAATGAAAACCGGAAGGTTTTGCGCGCCAATGCGTCCGAATAATCCCGCCACAGCCAGTAGGCGTACAAAATAAAACCCGCATTCAACACCAGCGCAGCGCCCAGGTACAACCAGGAACTCATCCCGTAAATGAATGGCAGCAAGCAGGCCGCCAGCAAAATCAGGGTGTAGAGCAGCACCATCAGCCGGGTGAATTCGTTGCCATGGGTGACGGGCAACATGGGCAGGCCAGACTTGCGGTAGTCTTCCACCCGGTACATGGCCAAGGCCCAAAAGTGCGGTGGTGTCCACAAAAAGATGATCAAAAAAAGGATCAACGCCTCAGGCCCGACGTTGCCCGCCATGGCTGCCCAGCCCAGCACCGGCGGCATGGCGCCGGATGCCCCGCCAATGACGATGTTTTGCGGTGTCAGGGGCTTGAGGATCACGGTGTAAATGACGGCATAACCAATGAAAGTGGCAAACGTCAGCCACATGGTCAAGGGGTTGACAAAAAAGTACAACAAAGTCGAACCAGCAGCGCACAGAGTGGCCGAAAACACCAGGGTTTGGGTGTCATGCAATTCCCCCTGCGCGGTGGGTCGCCAGGCGGTGCGTTTCATCTTGGCATCAATGCTTTTCTCAATGATGCAGTTGAAAGCGGCAGCGGCACCGGCGACCAGCCAGATGCCCAGGCACGCCACCAGGGCAATACCCACTTCGTGCCAGGACGGCACACCGGGCACGGCCAACACCATGCCAATCAGTGCACAAAACACAATCAGCTGGATCACGCGTGGCTTGGTGAGCGCGTAGTACTGCGCAAGAACGGTCATGGGCTAGGGTTCTGTTTGAAATAAGGCCTTTGCCACAGGCTTGGCGCTGGCCAGCACCCAGGTCAACAGCAACAACAGGGCTGCCGCGCCTGCGGTGTGCAGCAGCGCCGACAGCAAGGGCCAGTCCAGCAGCACATTGCTCAAACCAGTGGCCAGTTGCAAGCCCACCAGTGCCGCCAACATGCGGCTATGGGCACGCCAAACGCCAAGCCGGTTCAGTTGCCAGGCCAACGCTGCCAGCAGGGTCAACACCAGGTAAGCCATCAGGCGGTGAACATAATGAATGGCCGTCAACGCCGGGAAGCTGATGACATCGCCCGCGCCGGTCACACCCAGATGCCGCCAGAGCTCGAAACCTTGGCTAAAGTTCATCTCGGGCCACCACTGCCCCTGGCACACCGGAAAATCATTGCAGGCCAGCATGGCATAGTTGGTACTGACCCAGCCGCCCAGCAAAATTTGCAGCACCAGCAGTGCATAGGTTGCGCCCACCCATCGGCGCGTGCCATTGGGCATGGGCTTTGCAGCCGCTTCGCTGCGCTGGCTGCCTCTCACCGTCTGAACGCACAACAACACCAGCAGCACCAAAGCACCCGCCAGATGCAGGGTCACGATGGCTGGAAACAGCTTCATGGTGACCGTCAGCGCACCAAAAGCGCCCTGCACACACACCCACGCCAAAGTGGCGGTGGCCCACCAGGGGGATGGGGCTGATGGCTGGCTCGAAGGCATGCCCGGCTTGCGCGCCTGCAGCCAAGCCAGTGCGGTGATCACCACAATCAGCGCGCCCACGCCCATGGCCAGGTAGCGGTGCAGCATTTCAATCCAGGCCTTGGCTTGCGTCACCGGCCCGGTGGGCATGGCAGCCTGCGCCATGGCAATCGCATGGCTGGCCCCCAGGGGCGAGGTGTTGCCGTAGCAGCCCGGCCAGTCTGGGCAACCCAGGCCGGAATCAGTCAAACGGGTGAAAGCCCCAAAGACAATCAGGTCAAAAGTCAAAAACAGGGTGAGCAGACGTAAGGCCTGGGTTTTTTTAAACGGTGTGGCATCTTGATGCCGCCAGCGTACCCAAAGCAGAGGCCCCAAGGCCACCAGCAAACCAATCACCAGCAGGCTGGTCAGTGGTGTCAGGTCGTACAGAGCTTGTGGGGTCATGACAGCAACAGCGCAGTGTTCATCTACCGGGTGCATCCCAAGCCAGGGACGCATGCAACAGGTGTTCTAGGTCACGCTTGGCTTTGGCGGCGGCAGCGCTGTCCAGCCGTGATGGAAAACGCATCATGGCGTTGCCCATGGGGTCGACCACGTAAATAAAGTCTTGCTGCGGTTTGCCGACTGGCGCAGGCAACCAGCTCTGTAAGGTGGCGGCATCCACCCGCAGCACGGTGGCATGGTCACGCTTCAAGAGTTCTGCCAGTTGGGTGTCCACCACCGCCTGGTCATTGATCAACCACAGCCAGTCGATGCGATCCATGTCTTTGCCCAGCATCAAACGAAATTGCCGCAGCACCGTGAGTTGCCGCTGGCAGTCCTTCACACAGGCTCCGCCGTCCACCTTGACCAGCAGCCACTGCGCTTTCAACCCGGGCAGTGCAAGCATGGCACCGTCCAGACCAGTAGCCGTGACTTCAGGCACGGGGCGCACGGGTGTGATCAGTTCACCAAAAGAGGCTTCCCCCTGCGGCCGCACCACATAAAACACAAAATAAGCCACCAGCACCGGCACTGAGCAGGCCAGCAAAATCCCAAACAATTTGAGTCGGCCACTCAAGGCCGAACCCGCTGCACCTCCGGGCGTTGGCAAGGAGTGCACTGCCAGACCCAAGACTTCATCCTGGGGCGCAGTCATGGGGCACGGCCTTTACGCACACTGGCAAACAAATAAAACAAAAACAGTGCCACGCCCATGCCGTACCACTGGAAAGCATAGCCACGGTGTTTGCCAACGCGGTCATCCGGTGGTGGCCAATGACGCACCAGCGTGTCGGGGGCATCACCACCCGTTTGTTGCAACACCACGGGTTGCAGGGCTGCGCCAAGCAAAGATTGAAACCGGGTCATGTCAATTCTTGACCAAAGCTTGGCCGGGGTCTCGGGATGGTCGGGCATTAAAAAAAACTTCTTGGTGGAAGGAACTGCAGCCAAGCCGGTGATTTGAACACGCCCTGTGGGTGTGGCCACCACCGGCATCACCGTGCGCCCAAGCGTCCAGCCGATCCAGCCACGGTTGATCAGCACCCGCGTCTCTGAGCCTTCAATTTTCAGCGGCGTGATGACGTGCACCCCAGGTTGATCATTCTCTTGGCGGTTATCCAAAAAAATCTGGTGCTGGGGTTCATAGAAGCCCACCACTGTAAAAGGAGCATCCTGTGCCGATTGAGGTTCCACCAGCAGACCGGTCATTACCACAGGACCTAATTGGTTGCGTTGCGCCCGGCGTTCCAGCTCCTGTGCCAAACGTTCACCTTTGCCGCTTTGCCAGGCCCCGAGGTAGCCAAACACCAGCACGCCCAATAACATGGCCAGGGTAGGAATCAGGCGAATTTGAAAATGCATGCGAGTTCAACAATCTTGGTAAAACCGCATAATGCAACCCTATTTTTTAGAAAGGCTGTCATGCTGGCAAAAATTTTAATTCTGGCGACGTTGGTACTGATTCTGGTGAGCTTATTCAGTGCCCTGGCCTTGCTGTACAAAAACGATGATGCCGACAAACGCCAACGGGTGGTTCAGGCGCTCACGGTTCGCATCAGCTTGTCTATCGCGCTGTTTCTTGCATTGTTGGCCAGTTTTTATTTTGGACTGATTCCAGGAAGAACTTAAAAGGAAACCCTTTTAACCAACAACACAAAGCCACTGACAATGCAGTGGCTTTGTGCTTGAAGGTGATGCGGTGGTTCAGAGAATATAAACAAACACAAACAGAATCAGCCAGACCACGTCGACAAAGTGCCAATACCAGGCCACCGCTTCAAAGGCAAAGTGGTTGTGCTCTGAGAAGTGACCTTTCAGACCACGCCCTAGCATCACCAGCAGCATGATGGAACCCAGGGTAACGTGCAGGCCGTGAAAACCGGTCAGGATGTAAAAGGTGGCACCGTACACGCCCGCGCCCAGCGTCAAGCCCATTTCAGAATAGGCGTGGGCATATTCAAAAACCTGAAAACCCATGAAGGTCATCCCCAGGGCAACGGTCAACGCCAAACCCAGGTTCAGTTGAAAACGCTTGCCCTTGATGAGACCCCAATGCGCCCAAGTGAGCGTGGCACCCGAGGTGAGCAACAGCATGGTGTTAATGGCCGGAATACCCCAGGCATGCATGGGCGAAAAGCTCTCGCCCAAAGGACCGGAGCTGGGCCACACATTGGTGAATTTTCCGTAGGGCGACAGTGATTCTTCAAAGCCTGCCATTTCCGGCAAAGCGATGCGGCGAATGTAGTACAACGCGCCAAAAAAACAGGCAAAAAACATCACCTCGGAAAAGATGAACCAGACCATGCCGATGCGGTATGAGCGGTCTTCCCACAGGGTATAAATGCCGCGCACGTTTTCGCTGATGATCTCGCCAAACCAGCCAAAAATCACATACACAATCAGCGCTGCGCCAATCAGCATGCTCCAGACTCCCTGGGGTGTGCCGTTGAGCCGGAAGATGAACCCGAGCGCCAGCAAAAAGATGCCTACCGACAAAAATGTCGAGTAATGACTGGCAGCCGGCACAAAGTAGTGGCCGCGCTCAGCGGGTTGGATAGCATGTGACATTTTCTTATTTCCTTATCAAATCAGCTTTTTGCTTTAACAGCTTCAAAAAAAGTGTACGAGAGCGTGACGGTTCCAAAGTCCGGATCAAGCTTGGGATTAACCACAAACACCACTGGCATGGTGCGGGTTTCACCCGGAGCAAAGGTTTGCTGGCTGAAACAAAAACATTCAAGCTTTTCAAAATATTCGGCTGCCACAGCTGGGGTGATGCTGGGAATGGCCTGCCCCACAAACACCTTGTCAGTGGTGTTGGTAATGATGTAGTTCATGCGCGAGATTTCACCCGGATGCACCCGAATCGAAAAACCTTCAGGCTTGAAATGCAAACCCACACCAGGCATGGAATGGCTTAAAAACTCCACTTTGACCGAGCGAGAAAAATCAATCTGCGTGTTTTTGTCGGCCACGATGGCCACTTCATTGGTCTTGCCGTTGAGCCCGGTGATTCGACAAATCAAATCATAAAAAGGCACCATGGCGAAACCAAAACCGACAAACAACAAGGCCACAAAACCAAGCTTGAATCCCAGCCGCACATTGCTGCGCTGGCGATCCATGCCGGCTGCCCCCCTCAGAACGGGCGATATTTCCATATCGATCCCAAAAAGATCAGCAACACCAACGCTCCAATCACGTACCCCAAACGCTTGTTGCTATGCTTGCGTTTTTCCCATTCAGCCGCATCCATCTGCGGCACATTGGATTCAAAAATTTTCATGATGCAAGGCCTGGTAAGTCATAAATTGATGACCGGAGGTTTTTCAAAGGTGTGATAGGGCGCTGGCGACGGTACCGTCCATTCCAAACCCTCGGCGCCTTCCCACGCCTTGTCCGCTGCCTTTTCGCCACCCTTGACGGTTTTATAGACGTTGTAGACAAAGATCAAGTGGGCTGACCCCAACACAAATGCACCGATGCTGGAGAGCATGTTCCATTCGGCGAACATCAGCGGATAGTCGGGAATGCGACGCGGCATACCTGCCAAACCAGCAAAGAACTGAGGAATGAAGGTCAGGTTAAAACCAACAATAGTGACCCAGAAGTGCAGTTTGCCCAGGGTTTCATTGAGCATATGCCCCGTCCACTTGGGCAACCAATAGTAGATGGCAGCCATAGCCCCCATCACCGCTGTCGGATAGAACGCGTAATGGAAATGCGCCACCATGAAATAAGCATTGTGGTACTGAGCGTCAGCCGCGACATCAGACAAAGCCAAGCCGGTCACACCCCCCCAGCCAAATAGCACCAGTGAACCCAGGGCAAACAGCATTGGGGTTTCAAAGCTCATAGAACCCTTCCAGATGGTGGCGATCCAGCAGAAGAACAGCACCGCCAAGGGGAATGAAATGGCCATGGTGATGTACATGAAGTAAATCTGGCTGGCAAAAGACATGCCACTGGTGAACATATGATGCGCCCACACCACCAGACCCAAGCCGGCAATGGCCCAGAAGGAATACACCTGCGCTTTGTAGCCGTAGATTGGTTTGCGAGCAAAAGCAGAGAACACGTGCGGCAGCGCACCGGCAATCGGCAACAGCAGCACATACACCTCGGGGTGACCCATGAACCAGAAAATGTGTTGCCACAATACCGGATCACCACCACCTGCAGCGTTGAAGAAATGGGTGTCAAAGTGACGATCCATGAGCACCATGGTCACACCACCGGCAAATACCGGCATGATGGTGATGAGCAGCACGGCAGTCATCAGGAAGCCATGGGCAAACAGCGGCATCTTCATAATGGTCATGCCAGGCGCACGCATGTTTAGGATGGTCACAATGACGTTAATGGAGCCCAGAATAGACGAGACACCGAGCATGTGGATGGCGAAAATGGCAAAGTCCATGCCCCAACCGCTTTGAATCGACAGCGGCGCGTACATCGTCCAGCCGGTATCTACCGCGCCCGGGCCTACACCCATCAAACCCAAAAAGAACGGCAACGTCAGCATGATGGCTGCTGGCGGCAAAATCCAGAAACCCCAGTTATTCAAGCGGGGCAGAGCCATGTCAGGCGCACCAATCATCATCGGCAACATGTAGTTGGCCAAGCCGGTAGCTGCAGGCATGGCAAAGCCAAACACCATCACCAGCCCGTGCAAGGTGATCAACTGGTTGAACAGTTCAGGTTGCACAAATTGCAGACCCGGCTGAAACAATTCCAGACGCACCGTCAAAATCATGCCGCCCCCGATGAACAGCATGATGAACCCGAAGATCAGATACATGATCCCGATGTCTTTGTGGTTGGTGGTTTCCAACCAGCGAACCCAACCGCCTTTGTAGTGCCCGTCGTGGGAATCACTAACCGGCAAGCCATGCGCCATATCGTGTGCCATTACCAACTCCTTTTACTGAATTTCTTGAAAATCTTGAATGATCACTGCGCTTTGGCAAGCACAGCTGTACCCGCTACCGGTTCGACTGCCGCAGTGGGCGCAGATGCAACAGGTGGTTTTTTGCTGGCAATCCATTTGGCAAACTCTTCTTGAGACACCACATTGACCACCACCGGCATAAAGCCGTGTTCTTTGCCGCACAACTCGGAGCACTGGCCGCGATAAGTACCGGTTTTTTCAACTTTTGCCCAGAATTCACGCAGGAAGCCCGGTACCGCATCGCGTTTGACACCAAAGGCCGGCACCCACCAGCTGTGAATCACATCGTTGGACGTGGTGATGAACCGGATTTTTTTACCCACCGGCAACACCAGGGGGTTGTCCACTTCAAGCAGGTAGTTGGCGCCCTTGGCAGCACCACTGTCGATCTGGTCACGAGGCGTGGTCAAACGGCTGGTGTAGCTAACCCCTTCAGCTGGAAATTCATACTGCCACAACCATTGACTACCTGTTACCTTAACCACCAGTTCTGCATCGGTTCTGGTGTCTTCATAAAGCGCCACTGCATGAAATGCGGGAATGCCAAAGACACCGTAGTCGATCACAAACAAGAGCGCAAAGGGCGACAAAGCCCACAGCCATTGCTTGCGGTTGGTCGGGCCTGTGAACTTGGAAGCCTTGAAACCAGCTGCCTTGTTGTGGGTGCGGAATGAATAAATCAGCATGCCCAACACCACGAAGAACATGATCAAGATGACCACCATCACCAGGTTGTGCATGTGCAGCGTTTCGCGTGCAATCGGGGTCACCGGGTCTGGGAAATTGAACGCATAACCAGCCAAAGCCGCTGCCGAGCCTAATGCCAGCAAGATGCTTAAACCAAACTTGTACAAGCTACGCATAAATCGCTGTCCTTCTCATAGGGGGAGGTTGACTGACCATCAACCATTTGATATTTATCAAACAATTGTAGGTGATCATCCCCTAGGAAAACCGCGAAAACTACAGGGGGAAACCCCATGCCTGAGGGTTTCTTAATATTTCAGATGCCTCAAGGTGTCCAAAAAATTCGTGCTGTGGGCCACACCAGCAGCAAAACGATGACGCAAGGAGCCACCGTCCAGGCAATTTCTACGGCCAACGAACTGTGAAAATTGACACGCTCTGAGGTTTCTCCCCTGTGATGACGCCATGAAGCCCACAGCAAGGCACTGAAGGACACGATAAAAATGAGTAAACAGGCCACCATCAGCGACCATCGGAATTCAAATTCAGTCATACCTCGTCCTTCGCCAATTTGATGTCTCCTGCCACTTTGCTACGACGCAAGGCCGCGCGCATGTCCGCCAGTGAAATTTCACTGTGCACCCCCACATTCAAACGGGGTGCGGGCTTGTACGCGTGGCCATAAATCACTTCAAACGTCAATTTCAAAGGCAAGCCGGCCAAGGCTTCAAGCAACCGGTTGTGCCAGCGCCGCCCTCGCAAACCAGGAAACCGGCCCACATGCAAATTGCGCCCCAGCCCGCGCAACTCCTGCAACAGTCGCTGTGGTGTCTCAAACGTCAGCGTGATGCGTTCCATATCCATCACCGGCTCGGCAAAACCTGCCGCCACCAGCATGTCACCCCAATCATGCATGTCAGTAAAAGAATGGCTTGGTGCAGGCCAACCCAGGCGCTGATACAAATCATGCAGTTCTTTGACCGAGTCCGGCCCCAGACAGGAAAACATCAAAAAACCATCCACTTGCAAGGCTTGATGCCACTGGGCCATCAACGCCTGCGGATCAGCCGCCATGTGCAGGCGCATATTGGCCCACAGCATTTGTACCGGCTGCACAACTTGGGAAACCACGCGGGTCTGAGGCTGCAGCCAGCGCTTGGTTGTCCACCACGGAGCCTGCAAGGCCTGCTGCACATGTATGACCCGTGACGATGAGGTTTCAAGTGCGGCGCATGCCGCTTGTGGGTAGCGTTGCAGCAGCAAGCCGTGTGCCTGCATGCCGCCCTGCAGCGGAGCCCAGTGCAGCCAGCTGCTGGGTTGCTGCTTGATCAGATCAAGCCGCTCTTGCATACGCTGAGCCACTTCCTCGTGCAACCAGGGTGATTCAGGCAAACGCATGGCTTGCCAGCGCAGGGCGGCGTTCGGATCGATGGTGGGTGGACGAAAGTTGACCATGGTGCTTGATGTTGCTGCGAGTATATTGAGCCCATGCCAACCCAGTTATTCACAAGGCTGCTTGCGGCTCTGCCTGGCCAGTGTCGGGTGTGCCGCCACTGGCCCTCCCACACGGTGTGCGAAGACTGTGTAGCTACGTTTGCCCAGCCCCGGCCACGCTGCAGCACCTGCGCCCTGACCTTGCCCAGTGGTCAAGCCCATTGCGGGGCGTGCCTGAAAGTACCGCCACCACTGAATCAATGCCTGGCCGTCGTGCCCTACGCTTACCCCTGGTCGAAGCTGATTGCAGATTTCAAATTCCACGCCCAAAGTGGCTTGGCGCAGACCTTGGCCAGTTTGATGAAAACCACCCCCTGGGTGGAACCCGCCGTGGAGGCCGCCGACCTGCTGCTGCCCATGCCGCTTTCCTCGCAACGACTGTCCGAGCGCGGCTACAACCAGGCCCTGTTGCTGGCGCACCATCTGCAGCCCCACAAAACCCGCGCCGACCTGCTGCTGCGCGTTCAGGACACACCGGCACAACACACGCTCAAACGCGCACAACGTCTGCATGCGCTGGATATGGCGTTCGCAGTAGACCCCTTGTTGGCGCACCAGCTTAAAGACAAACGCGTGGTACTGGTGGACGACGTGATGACCACCGGTGCATCGTTGCACGCAGCGGCCAGGGTGCTGCGCAGCGCGGGTGTCAGGCACATCACCGGTCTGGTATTTGCCAGAACCGAATAATGTGCGGCGTGGGTGACAATTTGGCCATGTTTCATATTGTTTTGGTTGAGCCTGAAATCCCCCCCAACACCGGCAATGTCATCCGCCTGGCCGCCAACACCGGTTGCAGTCTGCACCTGATTGAGCCGCTCGGGTTTTCCATGGAAGACAAGCACCTGCGCCGTGCCGGGCTTGATTACCACGAGTACGCCAGCGTCACACGCCATCCCTGTTGGCAAGCATTTCTAGCCACCGAACACCCCGCCAAAGAGCGCCTGTTTGCCATGACCACCCGCGCCTCATCCAGCGTGTTTGATACCCGCTTCAAACCAGGTGACTACTTGGTGTTCGGCTCGGAAACCAAGGGCTTGAGCGAGGTGGTGCGCCAGTCTTTTGGCCCACAACAAGCCATCAAACTGCCCATGGTGGCAGGCCAGCGCAGCCTGAACCTGTCCAACGCTGTGGCCGTCACCGTGTTTGAAGCCTGGCGGCAAAATGGCTTTGCCACCTCAGGGGTACAGGCGCGCCAATGATTCAGCCACACACACCGGCTTGATGACACCTTCACACTCCATCACCACTTCCCACGTCACTTGCACGCCCTGCGGCGCAAGGGTTGCCAAATGTTGCAAGCGGATGCGGGCACGCAAGCGGCTGCCGACCAACACCGGCGCGGTGAAGCGCACGCGGTTGAGGCCGCAATTCACCGCCATAAGCGCGGGCGTGATGCCAATGGATGTCTCAAAAAACCGGGGAATCAGAGCCAGTGTCAAAAAACCATGGGCAATCGTGCCGCCAAAGGGGCCGGCCCGAGCCCGCTCCACGTCCACATGAATCCACTGCGTGTCGCCGGTGGCTGCGGCAAAGCCATCCACCTGCGCCTGCGTGATCGTGACCCAATCAGTTACCGCAACTTCCTGGCCCACCACGGCAGCCAGCTCTTCAAAGGTATTGAAAATTTTCATCTATTCACCGCACTGCGTCCCATAACAACTTCACCCCGGTCAACAACATACCCGCATACAAGAACCGGTAAAACAGCACCTGGCTGATGCGCCGCGCCAGCCGCACCCCTACCCACACACCAATCGGCGCAATCGGTAACAGCACCAACGAGGTGGCCAAGTTGCGCCAGTCCAGCAGCCCCAGCCAGGCGTACGGAATCCATTTGGCCAGGTTGATGACAAAAAAGAAAAACGCCATGGTGGCGGTAAACCGAATCGGTGAGAGCCGCAGCGGAATCATGTAGGCGTTGACCGGTGGGCCACCGGCATGGGCAATGAAGCTGGTGAAGCCCGAGGTAGCGGTCAGCATTGCGCCCAACCAGCGCGGCGGCGGCGGGCTGTCTGCCTTGGGTGGAAACAGCAGGCGTTGCGCCAAAAACAGCAGCGTGAATAAGCCGACGATACCGGCCACGGTGTGCGCGTTGAGCAGTTTGAACAACAAGGCACCCACCACAATGCCCACCAGTCCGCACGGGATCAAAAACTTGAGCAGCTTCAGGTCGAAGTCTTTGCGAAACGCGGCCATACCCAGCAGATCCATCAGCAACAGCACCGGCATCAAAATCGCAGCCGCCTGCGGCACGCTCACCGCCAGTGCCATCATCGGCACGGCCAGTGAACCAAAGCCCGCACCAAAGCCACTTTTACTCACCCCCAACAACAGCACGGCAGGAATGGTGACCCCATAAAAGTACGGGTCGATGATGAACGGATAAGTTTCAGGCAAGGCCATGGCGTGACAATTGAAAAATGAACAGTTCAACCATTGAAAACATCCAGCACTGGGGCGAGACCCTGCAACTGTTGGTTGAAATTGCGGGAACCGCCGCGTTTGCATTGTCGGGGGTTTTGAAAGGCGCACAAAAACGTCTGGATGCGGTGGGTGTTTGCGTGGTGGGGTTTCTGGCAGCCTTTGGCGGCGGCACTTTGCGGGATTTGCTGCTCGATCAACGGCCGTTCTTTTGGGTACGCCATGAAGAAATGTTGTGGGGGGTCATGGCCTTGTGTTTGCTTGCCATGCTGTTCATGCGCCGCCACCACTTTGACTTGACCCTCAAAGCCATCGAATGGCCAGACGCCATGGGGTTGGGTCTGTTTACCGCTACCGGTGTGCACTTGGCACTGCTCAGTCAAACCAGCATGCTGGTGGCAGTGCTCATGGGTCTGATCACCGGGGTCTTTGGCGGCGTGTTGCGCGACATTGTCTGCAACGAAATTCCTGCAGTTTTCAGCGACCACCACCCCTATGCGGTCTGTGCTTTTACCGGTGGCTGGGCTTACATCGGACTGTGGCAACTGGGCGCGCCGGGTTGGGCTTCGTTGGTGGCCTGTGTACTCATCACTGCCGGGCTGCGGGGGCTGGCCCTGTGGCGCAACTGGCAATTGCCCGCCTGGCAGGTGGATTGAGCCGCAGCAAGCGACAATTTACGCCACCATGTTCAACCCATCGCAAGCTGATGTCCGCCGTTTTTTTTGTTCCGTTTATGCCAAGGCCAAGGCAGAACAATCGATGGAGGCTATTGAAACCATCGCTAGTCTATGGATTGACGAACACCCCGAATACCATGCGGCGCTGGCCGATGTGGAGGCTGCACTGCGCAACATGAGCCAAGTGGACGAAGGCAAAACCAACCCTTTTTTGCACTTGTCGATGCACCTGTCCATCACCGAGCAATGCAGCATTGACCAGCCGCGAGGCATTCGACAAGCGGTGGAACTGCTGACCCACCGACTGGATTCTTTGCACGAAGCGCACCATGCAGCCATGGACTGTCTGGGTCAGATGCTGTGGGAGAGCCAGCGCGCCGGGCGAGCGCCTGACGGCCAGGGCTATGTGGCCTGCGTGCAGCGCCACGCTACACGCGACTGATCTATCCAATTATTCCGCTTCCAAAGCATCACTGAAATGGAATTTATTTGACCCGGTCGCGCTGCACCGTTTGCAGTTCGCTGGGCAGGCTGCCCACGTAATCGGCCAACACCTTCAAATCAGCATTGGAAAACTGCTTGGCCACACCACCCATGATCGGGTGACTGCGGCCAATCAGGGGGCGCTCGTTATTTTTGTAAGAACGCAGCGCCACATACAAATAATCGCTGTGCTGGCCGGCAATTTTGGGATAGGAGGGGTCAATGGGTTTGCTCAGGTTAGGCCCGTGGCATGAAGTGCATCCACCCTGCGTTACTAAGGCATCAGCCTGTGCACTTCCAGGTGCAACTATGGCTGGCAAGGTGACACCATTGCCAGTGGACTCGTAATAAGCCGCCAGGTCAGCAATATCCTGGTCGCTCAGGCTACCGGCCAAGGTGCGCATAGACGGATGCTTGCGCTCACCGGCTTTGTAGGCGTGCAATGCGGCGCGTAGGTAGCCTGCGCCCTGACCGTTGATTTTTGGCACCTGGTGCACTTCAGGAAAACCAATGTGATAGCCTTTGATCCCATGGCAACCAATGCACAGGGCATTTTTTTTGCCGCCGGCAGCAGCATCGCCTTGCACGTCTTGGGCATAAGCGGTCAAAGTGGTCGCACAGGCGACAAGCAGGGACGACAGGGTCAACTGAAATTTGTTCATTTTGCTAAGACAATCCGAAGAAGACGGTTGGTGGTTTGATAAATGTCAAACAATTATAGAAAGTCATTCACGCCCTTCCATATGGCGTAAACCCGATACTGCGCACAATAAAGCCACCGTTGTGACCTTTTTTGCCACCCCTTTATCCCCTACATCGCACACCATGAAATTCAAAGGCACCCCCAACTACGTCGCCACCGACGATCTGATGCTCTCGGTCAACGCCGCCATCACCTTGCAGCGCCCGCTCTTGGTTAAAGGCGAGCCCGGCACCGGCAAAACCATGCTGGCCGAAGAAGTAGCCACCGCACTGAACCTGCCGCTGCTGCAGTGGCACATCAAGTCCACCACCAAAGCGCAGCAAGGCCTGTATGAATACGATGCGGTCAGCCGCCTGCGCGACTCGCAACTGTCTGACGTAGACGGTGGCGAGCGCGTCAAAAACATCCACAACTACATCGTCAAGGGCGTGTTGTGGCAAGCCTTTACTGCAGACCAACCGGTGGCGCTGCTGATTGACGAAATCGACAAAGCCGACATTGAGTTTCCCAACGACTTGTTGCGCGAGATCGACCGCATGGAGTTTTATTGTTATGAGACACGCGAGCTGATCCGTGCCAAACACCGCCCGCTGGTGTTCATCACCTCCAACAACGAAAAAGAGCTACCCGACGCGTTTTTGCGCCGCTGCTTCTTTCACTACATCAAGTTCCCCGACGCGGTGACCATGAAGCAGATTGTGGATGTGCACTTTCCGGGTCTAAAAGCCGAATTGCTCAGCGCCGCCATGAAAACCTTTTTTGACGTGCGCAACCTGCCGGGTCTGAAAAAGAAGCCTTCCACCAGCGAACTGCTGGATTGGCTCAAACTCTTGATGGCACAGGACATTCCCGCCTCAGTCTTGCAAACCCAGGACGACAAGGTAGCCGTGCCCCCTATGGTGGGCGCGCTGCTGAAGAACGAGCAGGACGTGACGCTGTTTGAAAAACTGGTGTTCATGCAGAGCCGGAATCGGTGAAGCCTGTACAGCCGCCAATCCAGCTCTGTGAGTCTTCGCTGCGCAGCAGTCAGTGGGGGCATCCCCCTCATACTGGGGTACCAGAGATCGGGGGCTACCCCCACTGTCTGCTGCGCGACCATATTGGTAGTCTGGCGGTTTGAAGTCCATGTTTTGGAGCAATTGAATGGCTTTTGTTGAACCCATCACCCTCACCGCACGCGGCATCACCTTGTTGCCCTTGGCGCTTGAACACGAAGACGGCCTGCGCGCTGCTGCGGCTGACGGCGAACTATGGAACATCCGCGTCACATCCGTGCCCGAGCCGGAGAAAACCCGCAGCTACATTGAAGACGCACTGGCGATGCGCGAAGCGGGCAACCGTTTTGCCTTCGCCGTGACCGATGCGGAGTCAGGCAAAGTGCTCGGCAGCACCAGCTACCACGACATCCTGCCCGCCGTCAAACGCGTCGAGATTGGTTGGACCTGGTACGCCAAAAGCGTGCAGCGCAGCCACGTCAACACCACCTGTAAATTGCTGCTGATGACGCACGCGTTTGAGACCCTGGGCTGCCATGTGGTGGGCTGGCGCACCGACAACTTCAACTTCGCATCTCAAAATGCCATTGAGCGCCTGGGAGCCAAAAAAGACGGCGTGATCCGGGGCCACGCGCTGCGCCGCGATGGCACGATCCGCGACACGGTCATGTACAGCCTGCGCACTGGCGAATGGCCCGAGGTCAAAGCGCATTTGTTGTATTTGCTGAACAAACCGCGCTGAGGGCGATCCTCAATGGATCAAGTTGTAGGCTGATTGGCGTGCACACAGATGTCAATGCCAGAACAATCATCAGATTTTTCTGTCCTCTCGCCAGTTCAGTAAATCCAGCCCTGATTGCAACTATTCAGAAGTGACACGTGATTTGATGGAGTTTCTTAAAGGTGTAATAGAAGCGGATGGAAAAATCGATGAGCGTGAGGAATTTGCAATAGAAAAAATCGATGCAATTTTCAAAGAAGCTGGCCGTGCCTTTAGCAAGACAAACATTGAAATGGCCAAGAACACAGCCCAGGAATCACTCCAGAAAGGCAAAGAGGCAGTTGAACGTGGTGCCGAGAAGTTAAGTAATACGGGGAAAAATCTATTGAAAAAATTTCTGAAGTGAACCAAGGAATGCTTAGCCTCTCACAATGTTGGTAATGTTGGCGCTACACAATTAGGACACTTTGCGACGGATCGATGCAGTTCCACTTTGTTGAAACTTGGTATGTAAATTTCAGAAGTAGTGAATGCTTATTTGCTACTAAAAATATAGCTTTTAATACTTACAAATAAAGCGCTGCAGCCATATTTGATATCTAAAATGGCGACCAAATCCACAACCAAATTAGCCTCCAACCCCGTCCCCCAAAACTTAGGAGTTCACTCTCATGCAAGCTATTCGACAATATTATGAAGACGCTCCAGCGTCTGTTGACATACCGGAATCAATGCGCCATCAGCGACTAGTGGTGATCTTGCAAACGCAGGATGCGCCAGCAAGCCAGCCCATGACCGGGCTGAAGGCGTTGCTGTGCGCCATGCCCAACGTAGGCGATGAATCTGATTTCGCCAGACAAGCGGATGTGGGCCGTGGAGATGTGGCATGGGACTCCTGATTGACACCAATGTGTTGTCTGAATTGCGCAAAGGTGCGCGGTGCGACCCGCATGTGACTGATTGGTATGCCGGCGTTTCTGAATCTGATATTTTCGTCTCGGTCATTGTTTTGGGGGAGATTCGCCGAGGCACCGAGCTGCTGCGCCGACGTGACCCGTTTGCCGCAGACCGTCTGAATACATGGTTGCTCACTTTGCGTGCCTCTTTGGGCAACCGATTGTTAACAGTAACCGATGAGATTGCTGATCGTTGGGGGCAACTCGGGGTACCAGATGCGCTGCCGGTAGCCGACGGACTGTTGGCAGCGACCGCCCTGGTTCACGACCTGGTCTTGGTCACCCGCAATACGCGTGATGTACAACGTTCAGGGGTGCGTTTGCTCAATCCGTTTAGTTCGACCCGGCTTTGATGCCCTTGCACTCGCCGCCCTTCAGCGTGAGTCCGCAGCCTCTCCACTCTCAACCACAACCACAATCGCTCGGAAAAAATTAAACCATATCACTACTGTCCGGTGAACGTGGTTTTGGTTTGACGTAAACCCAATAACCACGCGGGTTTGCGGTCGAAAAAGTTTGGTGCCGATTTGAATTTCATGGTCGTTTTTACTGGTAGTTTCCCTAGCTTG
>Ga0210042_1000145_pt1 | contig 66380 bp, 61 predicted proteins | sample CryGeymeta201518_FD_183982 | JGI IMG/M metagenome (GOLD analysis project Ga0210042, IMG submission 183982) | Groundwater microbial communities from Crystal Geyser aquifers in Utah, USA - Crystal Geyser metaG 2015-18 (SPAdes) (version 2) | ecosystem: Environmental > Aquatic > Deep subsurface >... | reverse complement strand
GCGACCGTTGCAGGTGGCGCCGGCCAGACCACCTCTAGCGCATGGTCAGTAGCAAACGCTATCAATGCGAGTGGTGTTTCAGGCGTAACAGCTACCGCCGTTACGGGCACGACAACCTCAAACGTTGCCAACAAAGGTATTGACTTTGCAGCCGCAGCTGATGCTTACAAGCTTGATATCAACGGTGTAACGGTGTTTAACTATACCGCTACCGCTGCATTTGCAACAGAGGGTCTTACCCAACAGCAGTTGATCGATAGGATCAACATGTACTCAAGCCAGACCGGCGTTGGTGCTGCGCTTAACGGCACGTATATCGAGCTTACCGCTGCTGATGGTAGGGATATCGGCGTTGATGTAACCGTTACTGCTGGTGCTACCGCTGCATTTAACGCTGACTCTACGACACACGGGTTCATCGAGCTCAGCTCAAGCGACGACATTAAGATCACCGGTGACGCTTCCAATAAGCTCGGCTTTGGTGCTGGCGCTACTACGATTACGAAAGATGCCCAGACTCTTAGCAATATCGATGTTAAGACGGTTACTGGCGCTAACAACACGATGAAGAGAATCGACTCGGCCCTTAATGTTATCTCGAACATGAGAGCAGACCTTGGTGCTGTTCTTAACAGGTTCCAATCCACAACGGCTAACCTGTCAAACGTTTTGGAGAACATTACAGCCGCTCACTCACGGATTATGGATGCCGACTTCGCGGCTGAGACTGCGAATATAACAAAAGCGCAGATCTTGCAGCAGGCTGGTATCTCGGTATTAGCTCAGGCTAATACATTACCACAGAACGTATTAACGCTACTGAGGCAGTAATCAATTGGAGGGAGAATTGGGGGCGGCCCATAGGCCGCCCTCTCTTCAAATAAGATGGAAGTAAAACCGACGGGTCTAATAAAACTGAATATAGCTGCAATCAAAAGCGCACAACCCTCTGAGCCGGCCCAACAAAAGGGTCAAACCCCAGAGGTCAAAGTATCTAAGCAAAAAGAGCCAGGGGCTGCAATTAATGACAACAAGGCTGTTTTTGCTATCCAGGATGAGAAATACGTAGTCATCCAGTTTCTCGATAAGGAAGGCCAAGTGGTAAAGCAGATTCCGCCTAAGGAGTTAATAACCGCTTACGAGCGCCTTCAGGATAGTATAAAGAGTAATTACGATAAAGAGGCGTAACATGACATTAACAACTTCGGGGATTTTCTCCGGCATTAACACCGATGATATTGTCAGCAAGCTTATGCAAGTTGAGCGCCAGCCGCTTACAGTGTTGCAAACGAAAGAGGCTGCTTACGCGGCAAAAATAAGCGGTCTCGGCAATCTGTTATCATCGGTCTCGAGTTTCAAGAGTGCTGTTACGGCGCTAAAGGATAGTAACAGCATAAGCATGAAGGCTACTAGCGGTGATACAGCAGTCTTCACCACAACTACCAATGCAGGTGCTACGGCAGCTGGCCACACCATCAAAGTTATTAACATAGCGTTTGCCCAAAGCATCTACTCTACAACTTTTGCCAACACAACCGATTCCGTAGCTGATTTATCGACGTATGCTACACAGAAGTTGCAGATTCAGGTCGGCAGTGGCATTGCCTTTGCAATAACGGTCGATTCAACGAACAATACTCTTGCGGGCATCAAGGACGCTATCAATACAGCCAAGACAGATGTTACCGCATCTATAGTGAACGATGGATCGGGGAATAGATTAGTCCTGGCTTCTAACAAAACGGGTCTCGCAAACAAGATCGTTATAAAAGTTGATGAAGATAACGATGGCACATTTGAGGAGAACCCCGATGACCAGGACATGACCGGTTTGTCAAAACTCGCATTTAATCCCACCTACGATGGTGCCACTGGGCTTGTTAACGGTGGAATCGCAAGCTTATCGCAATCGCTAATACCGAAGGACGCCTCCCTTGAAGTTGATGGGTTGGCAGTGACGAAATCATCGAATACCATCACCGATGTTATAGCAGGTGTGACGATTAACTTAAAAAAGGATTCAGCTGGCGCCACAATTAACCTTGATGTATCGAAAGACAACGATGCGTTAAAGACTAAGATCAATTCGTTGGTGGGTGCCTATAATTCAGTAATGAATACGGTAAAGAGCCTACAAGGAACCAGCACACAACAAGGAGTTTTGCCTGCCGATAGCACATTGAGATCTCTAGCTTCTACCGTAAGGGGAGTTACTACCAATACATATAATGGCAGCTCTCTCGCGCTATTAGGTATCACACATGATAGAAACGGCGTTCTTAGCTTTGACACTGCAATATTCGATAAAGCGTTGGCAGCTGATGATCAGAATGTTATGGCAACACTAAATAGCATGGCCACTTCTCTGGAGCCAACTCTTGATACATACATAAAGACCGTTATTCCGGATAAGCAAAAGGGTTATGGCTCGACTACTAAATTGCTGGCTCAGAGAGAAGCAGAGATGCAACGTAAACTTGATAAAGTCGAGCTAGCGCTTAGGAAGAAGTTTAATAATCTTGACGCGACCGTGCAACAGCTTCAGGGCCAGGGAAATTATATGGCGCAACAATTCGCAGCACTTAGTGGCAATAAATAAGAAGGGACAGATAAGATGAATACAGCTTATGCCCAAAACGCATATACAGATACCATGGTGACTACCACTGCGAATCCGCTAGATCTTATCATACAGCTTTATGATGGAGCCATAAGTCGCCTCAGTAAGGCCGCATTTTGTATCAACCAAGGTAAAATGGCAGAAAAGATTCAGTTTATAACAAGGACAATAGCTATTATCGAGGAGCTGCTTGCGTCGCTTAATATGGAAGAAGGCGGAGAAGTGGCGGCTAACTTGCAAGGCCTGTATGTTCATATGCTGCAAGAGCTTACTATCGCAAATGCAAATAATGATGTCAAAAAGATTAAACAAGTAGAGGTGCTCTTAAAAGAGTTAAGGGGCGCATGGAAAGAGATAAGGTAGCAATGTTCGCTATTCAATCAGTAGAGTTACCACTCTACTTTCAATAGGCCAGGTCACTTAGAAACCTTTTGTGGCCTGGCTTTTGTTTGCTTGCCTCAGCTTTAACCGCTTTATTAAAGACTTATGTGCTGATGCCGATATACATAATATTGCATATTACACAGTTAATCATGATTAGTTTTATCCGCACTGCATAAAGGAACTTAGCACTAAAACTTCTTTCTTATCGATACCACTAGAAACACTGCAGCAAGCTTTAAATCGTTTTCTACTATCACAGCATTTAGCATTAGGATCAATGCAATTCATAAACAGGCCCATTAATGCTTTGGATAATCGTTGGTTTTTTTATTTAGACGATCGTCTGAAAATGATTCCAGGGCAACAAACCACCGTTGAGCATTCAGCGGATATTCTTTATCTGATAGTAAAGGGGTTGGTAATTATTATCGGACCAAGCCTTTACTCCTAATTCAGGGATAGCTTATTAGGGTTAAGGCTTCTGAAGTGTTGATTGAAGGTTTTGATGTGGTGGAGAGGAGAACGTATGAGAAAGACTCTCGGAATCCTACTGTTAACAGCTCTGTTCTTGGGCCTGATGAGTATAGGGGTAGCTTGGGCGGAGACAGAGCTGCCGATCTTACCGATAACATCCAATTACCTGGCCGATCCACAGGTGCCTACAGAGGTTCAAACGCCGGGAAAACTTGAGGATACAGGTATATATTTTGAACTCACAAACAGCGAGTACATAAATGTGACCCTAGATAGCTCAGAGCCGATCAAGATTGTTCTTGAATCTGTACCTGAAATGATTACTCTACACATCGAACCTGCTTCTAACTCATCATCGGCACAGATAACTTTAGGAGGATTTACTCCTCTGACCACCTACCATATGTATGCAGACAATTATCATAATCATCTGGCCTTTACTACAGATGCGAGCGGAAATTATACCTACACCCAGGACCTCTCCAAGGCGCACCTTATTTTTATCCAACCGAGGCCGTCTACGATTTTTCTTAGTGATAACGGATGGAGCAAACCGGGTATCGGCACTTGGGATGCAGACGCAAAGGTAGCCACTTTAACCCAGGACGTGACCGAGACTATCCAGATAGATAACGATGGCATAACCTTAGACGGCAACGGCCATGCGGTTATTGGAAGTGGTACCGGCAATGGGGTTTATCTTCCGGACAGAACCGGCGTTAAGATTGAAAATCTTACGGTCAATAACTTTATGTATGGAATACACCTCTACAGGTCTAATTTTAATAGCGTTACCGGTAGTAACGCTAGTTTAAATAAGTACTGTGGAATATGGCTTAATTATTCTAGCAATAATACAGTTACTAATAGTACTGCTAACTTAAACACGTATCACGGAATTCTTCTCAACCGCTCTGATGCCAATACCTGTAATGATAATACCGCTAACGCTAATGGTAACGTTGGAATAAAGCTCGAGGAAAACGATGGCAGCAACAGCTTTGCTGGCAACTCCGCAAATAGCAACCGATATTGTGGTTTTTGGGTAACCAATGGGTCCTCAAACAATAGTTTTACGGGAAATACTGTCAATGGAAATGAAATATATGGGCTTTATTTTTACTGGTCAAATAACAATACTCTTACAAGGAACAATATCTCTAGTAATGCCTGGTCAATGAGCACAAACAATATTTATGGCTTATACATGGGTTATTGCAGTAACAATAAAGTCTACAATAACAATTTCATTAACAATCGAGGCCAAGCTCGTTTTGATGGTTCATGGCTATATAACACCCTCGACTTAGCAAAGCCAACCGGAGGGAACTACTGGAGCAACTGGACTTCCCCCGATAACAATCGAGACGGTTTTGTCGACTATCCGTATGGGGTCAATGCAGCGCAGGATAATCTTCCCTGGACAACGCCGAACGGTTGGGTAACTGCCCTGGATAAAACAGCTCCCTTAACGCAAGTCAGTCTTTCCGGTGACCTGGGTAGCGACGGTTGGTATACTTCGGCTGTTCAAGTGAGTTTATCGGCATCCGATGGTGTGGATGGCTCAGGGGTAGTCAAAACGGAATACAGCTTTAACGATACCGATTGGACTACATATACGGTTCCGTTTACCGTTTCGGCTGAAGGCACGACGACTGCCTATTATCGTTCGACGGATAAAGCGGGTAATGTTGAGCCAGCGAAGCAACAGGTGGTCAAGATTGCCGTACCGGTGCCTGTCACCTCGCTTTCATTAAGCGGCATGCTGGGGCAGAATGATTGGTATCAATCTGATGTTCAGGTACAACTTACCGCAGTTGATGAAGTTTCAGGCGTGGCGAAAACCGAGTATAGCTCTGATGGCGCCGCCTGGGATATATACAACGAGCCGTTTACGATCTCAGAAGAAGGAACGGCGACCGTTTATTACCGCTCGATAAATAATGCGGGAAGAACCGAGGAGGCCAAGCAGGCATCGGTAAATATAGATAAGACCCCTCCTTCCACGAGTGCGGCTATCCTGAACGGGGATCTGGGTGATAACGACTGGTATGTCTCGGATATCCAGGTACAACTTACAGCGATGGATGATATTTCCGGCGTGGCCAAAACCGAATATAGCTTCGATGGGGAGCACTGGATGGTGTATTCAGCCCCGTTTATAGTCTCAACCGAGGGTGCGATGACGCTCTATTACCGGTCAACGGATAGGGCGGGTAACGTCGAGGAAACTCGCGAGAAGGCTCTAAAGCAAGATACGATAGCTCCTATTACGACCGTTATATTAGAGGGAATCATGGGGCAAAACGACTGGTATGTCTCAGACGTGACCGTTACCATGACTGCAATTGATAATGAAGGTGGCTCTGGTGTTGCAAGGACTGAATACAGTTTTGACGGTGAAAACTGGATTACCTACACAGGGCCTTTTGCCATAGATGTTGAGGGTATAACAACCCTTTACTACAGATCGATAGACAATGCTGGCAATATCGAAGCCATTGATGATGGGGAGGGTGGGCATTGCATCCCGGTTAACCGCGATCCCGAGGTACCAACGACCACTATCATCCCGAGCCTGCCGGGTGGTGACAATGGCTGGTACACAAGCCCTGCTCAAATAACTCTCGTGTCTGGAGACAATGGTTCGGGTGTTGCAAGAACCGAGTATAACTTCGGCGGCACGGACTGGACTCCGTACATGGGGCCGTTTACGGTTTCAGATGAAGGAACCACTACGGTTTACTATCGCTCAATAGATAATGCGGGAAACGTTGGACCCGTCCAGGAATATGTGGTGAGGATCGATACGATACCGCCGACCGTTACGACCAACATCGGCGATGGCTGGTATTCATCCCCTGAGCTATCTCTCTCAGTAGGGGATGGGGGCTCGGGTGTCGACAGGATAGGCTATAGCATTGGTGATGGACCGTGGTACCCGTATACCGGTCCGATAGCAATTCCGGGTGATGGGCCTACCGATGTCTATTATTGCTCAAAAGACAAGGCGGGCAATAGAACATACAAGAAGATAGTGATCAAAATAGACAAAACGGCGCCGGTTACCAGGTTAATCCTGGAGGGCACCATTGGTGAAAACGACTGGTACGTGTCAGATGTCAAGGCAACACTTATAGCAACTGATAATGTCTCGGGTGTGGCCAAAACGGAATATAGCTTTGACGGCGAAGATTGGGTTACCTATACCAGCCAGTTTTTGATAACGGCCGAAGGAGAGACCACTATCTATTATCGGTCGACGGATATGGCCGGGAATGTTGAGATAACTAAGCAACAGACGCTAAAAATAGATAAGACCCCGCCTTTAATAACCATTTCTATCCCAAGCGATGGAGCTGAGTATTCGTTAGGGCAGCTTGTTCTTGCGAACTGGACGGCTACGGATACCGTATCGGGTCTTGCATCGGCAGCAGGGACCGTTGCGAGCGGAGAAGCTATTGATACTTCTATAGTCGGGGCGCATACCTTTACGGTTGACGCAACGGATAATGCCGGAAACCATACGATAAAAACGGTGACATACTATGTGCGCTACGCTAATTTCCGAATCCTGCCGCCTATTTATGCAAGTGGGGACAGGACAGTATTTAAATATGGCAGCACAGTTCCGGTCAAGTTCCAGTTGCAAGACGCAAACGGTAATCTTGTAACAAATGCCGTTGCCAGAATCTATCTGTCTAAGGTCGTCGACGGGGTGCCCGGCAGTGAGGTAGAGGGTGTATCGACAAGCCCAGCGACGACAGGTAATTCGTTTGGGAGCAATGGTAACCATTATAGCTTTGATCTCGCAACTAAGAATCTATCGGTAGGAATCTGGCGGATAAGGATCGAGCTTAATGATGGAAGCTCGAAATTTGTAACCGTAACGCTCAGGTAGGAATAAACGATTTGTAGCTCACTTGTTTTATACTCTGTGAGCGATAAACGACATTGTTAATCTACGCTATCCACCCGAGAGAACTTTCTTGGGTGGATAGCTCTTGTTTCTGCAATATTATTCTTCTGATAATAATATCAATAAACGTTTTAGGTATTATGCCAGCTCATAGCGCTAACGCCTCACACGTTTACTTTACAACGCCGGGTCTCTGGTATAGACTCTTGCTAGCTAAGGATTCAAGAGGCTTTCTTTTTTGTTTATCTTTTTTGTCTACAAGAAACACAGCAATAATCGCACGGTATTTTACCAATAGTTACAGTAATCGCAGAAGGGGTCGCAGGTGAAAGTCTTATATGTGAATTCAGGCCCGAGTCCGTTTCACGAATCGCTTGATCGGTATATCGATCTTACGCTCAGTGAGATGGATGTCGACTACCGGCTGTTTGACCTCACGGCTCACATCAAATTCTTCGATATCGCCTTCGACCACGTGCGGCAGAGTTATGATATCGATTATTCGGCGGATTCCCTTCATACGTACGCCTCGGCGGCGCTTCTTCAGGTCATAAGCGAGTTTGAGCCGGATCTGGTTCTTACTATACGGGGTTCGTGCATCCCGGTGTCGATTGTACGCTCGATAAAGAAGATGGGGGTCGCTACTGCGCTGTGGGTTGTCGACGACCCCTTCGAGATCGATTCTGCGCTTGAGTATGCGGGCGTTTATGATTATGTGTTTACGGTCGAGGCGAATGCGGTCGATGTTTACCGGCAGTTCGGGTGTGTGAATGTGTTTCATCTGCCGTTTGCTGCGTTTCCGAAGGTGCATAAGAAGATGTCCGTGTCGCATTATGAGTCGGATGTTTGCCTGGTCGGCTCGGGGTTGTTTAACAGGATCGAGCTTGTCGATGAGATCGCCGAGCATCTTGTAAAAAGCGGCTTGAAGGTGCGGATTGTCGGGCAGTGGTGGGATAGTCTAAAATCTTTTTCCAAGCTCAAAGACGTTATCTCGAACAAGGTCGTCTATGCCGCCGATGCGGCGAAGTATTATGCGGGCGCTAAGATCAATATAAATATCCACCGGTCGCTCGATGATGATTCCCATTATGATGGGAACAAGCGCCGGGTGATGGCGTTTTCGCCCAATGCCAAAACATTTGAGATCGCCGCGTGTGGGAGGTTCCAGCTAGTGGATACCTCCAGAGCGGACCTCGGCAAATATTTTGATATCGGGCGCGAGATCGACGTGTTTTCATCGCCGGATGAGTTAGTTAAGAAGATCGACCACTATCTCAAGAACGAGAAGAAACGGGAAGAGATGGCGGGCTTGGCTAAAGAGCGGTGCCTTCATGGATACACGTACCGGGAGCGCTTGCAGTTCATCCTCGAAACGACGCTGAAAAAGGATTCGGCGAATCTTATCTCAGACATTTTGCTCTCTGCAAACGGCAGCAATGCCTATATCCACAACAAGGATAATGCTTATTACCAGAAGATAAATAGGTCTATTATCCAGGCGGTTCCCTCGACGGCAAAGCGGGTGTTAAGCATCGGCTGCGGTGAGGGTTTGCTTGGCGAGATGTTAAAGTCGCTCGGTGTGAAGGAGGTCTACGGTGTCGAGGTGAAGGAAGCCGTGGCCGACCGGGCGAGGGGCCGGCTTGAGAAAGTCATCGTCGGTGATATCGAGGAGATCGAGCTTCCGTTCAGGAACGGGTTCTTTGATTTTATTATTTACGGGGATGTGCTGGAGCGGTTGCGTGACCCTTGGAGGGTGCTTGCAAAGCAGCGCAGGTTTTTATCGGCAAACGGGCAAATCCTGGCCGCGCTGCCCAATACCTTGTATTTCCCGGTTATAAAAGACCTCTTACAGGGGCACTGGCACTACGAAAAGGATGGAGTGCTCGATACGACAAACCTGCGGTTCTTCACCCTGCGCGAGATCGTGCACATGTTCAGGTGGGCGGGGTATCAGGTCGAGCAGGTCGAGGGCCTTACGAACGGCCTTGCCGACTTTGATGAGGCGCACGAGTTTATAAAAAGGTTGAAGCCGCTTGATATTGTCCCGGAGAGTTTTGCGGCCGAGGTGCAATATGCCCAGTACGTGGTTATCGCGAAAAAGGCTAAAGCGGATAGTAGACAGGGGGCGGGTCTGTGTCTCGTGAAAAAGTAACGAGTATCGTTATATTCGCTTCCGATGGGCTTGAATATACCAAGGCCTGTGTTGAAAGCGTGCTTAAATATACCCGGTGGCCGTTCGAGCTCGTTTTGGTCGATATCGGGGCGGTGGATGGAACGGCGACGTATTTCGACTCGCTACCCAAGGCCAAAGTCATAAAAAACGAGGCGGGTTTGGGATTTGCCAAGTTGTATAATCAGGCGGTTAAACTTGCCTCCGGGGACTACTTGCTTTTCTTGGAGGGGAATGCGGTAGTTACCGCAAACTGGCTTGATAATTTACTTATGTGTATTGAGAGTGATTCCAAGATCGGCTTTGTCGGGCCGATGTCGAACCTTGCGGTGGAAGGCCAGGTGGTGCGGGTTTCATACGGTGCTTCTATCGTCGCAATGCATAAATTCGCCAAAAGATTTAATAAGCGGGATACGTTAAAGCATGTTGAAGTCGACGTGCTTGCCGGTTTTTGTCTCCTGGCTCGGAAGTCTGCGGTTGAGAAAATCGGTCTTTTGCCTGATAATTCGGGCGCAAGCGGCCTCGATTATATAGGCTACTGTAAGAGAGCGCGATCCGTGGGCTTTAAGCTCATCCGTGCGGGAGATACATTTGTCCATCATTGCGGTGACTCCATAACCGGCGCGAGGTTGGACGGACCGTATGCTTTAGCGCAGGCCGGTGGTTCGACCGCTGAGAAACGCGGCAAAAACAACGCAGTCGGCACCCATGAATTGATGGTCGTAAAATCAGCAATCGGTGGATTAGCGGAGCAAGAGGTGTACAGGGACCCGATCGAGGTCTATGCAGAGCGCTACATGCAGGAGCCATGGCGCTTTCCGGATAAGTATATCGAGTCGCCCACCCTGTCGTTGGTGGTGCTCATAAAAGACGATGAAGATACCATCGGACGCTGTCTTAGCAGTGTGAAGGATGCGGTCGATGAGATTGTGGTGGTTGATATAGGGTCAACCGATCGCTCGATCGACATAGCCAAGGGTTTTGGCGGCAAGATCTTCTTTTATGAATGGGCCGATGACCTTGTTAAGGCCAGAGGTGTAGCAACGTCGCATGCAACCTGTGACTGGGTGCTGTGGCTCAATGCGGACGAAGAGCTGGTACGCGAAGACGCGCTTGCAATCAGGGAACTTCTTGAGGATTCGGAGCGCGAGGGGTTTTTCTTTAACCAGTTAAATTTCATTAGTGAGAACGATAGCATCATTGACCTTACCTTCCGGCTCTGGAGAAACCGATCCGAATATCACCAGAGCGGCGTTTTTGCCGGACCTGTAATAGATACGATAAATGCCTACAACCTTACCGCCGGTTTTACTAGAATCAGAATCAACCGTTATTCCTTTATGGGGACTACTCAGGAGAGGGAAAATATCGGTCAGGATACCATCACTATTTTTTTAAAAGAGCTCGCCAGAAAACCTGACAATACTATTGCGCGGTTCAACCTGGGCAGTGCGTATATACAGCGTAAGGATTATGAGAAGGCGCTTGAGACCTATAAAAAAGCGTTTGCCAATCTCTCGAGCCTCGATGTCGTGCACGCATCCAAGCTTGTAAGAAATATCGCGATCTGTCTAAAAGAGCTTGGTAGATATCGCGAGGCGTTAAAGGTGGTAACAGACGCCAAAGAGGCGTATCAGGACTACACCGATCTGTTTTATATCGAGGGATTGATTCAGGCGGAAAAAGGGGAGCATGCTGCCGCCATTGCGTCTTTTAGTATGGCATTGGAAGCAGGCCCGTCCGGCAGGATATATGTCAGCCATCCGGGTGTGGATGGCCATTTGTCGGCTCATCAGTTGGCCAAGGCTTACCTGGCGATCGGTAATGAAAAGCAAGCCGTGATCGAGTATGGGCGTGCCCTTGAATATAATCCGCGGTATGGCCCCGCGCTTGTTGAGCTGGGGTCGATATTGATGCGTCGTGAAGGTCCGGGCGGGCTGCGACAGTCTCTCGAATCATGTGCGGATATGAATTCGGATGAGGTACTGCTGGCGTTAGCGCTGGTTTTCAGCCAGGCCGGCCATTATGATATCGGTCTTGAATACCTGGATAAGATGACCGGCGTTACTACCGATCCTTCTCAGGCATCCCACCTACGGGGGCAGTGCTTACTCAATGCGAAGCGCTACCGGGAAGCCGCTGATGCCCTTGGGGATATCGCTGTTTCAAGCCGTCTCTATCCAAGTGCGTCTATGGATAGGGTGCTCTGCAACCTGCTTTTGGGGGAATATGAGGGTGCGTACGCAGTAATTGACTCACTAGCGGAGAAGGGTGGCCATGGCCTGGCAAAGCAGCTTTATCGCACCTTTACCGATATCTTAAGCGGGCGCAAAGTATCGATTGCAATCGACGATCAACGTGAAGAGGCGCAGCAGGTGGCCGTGGACCTTTTACGAAAATTGCTTGAACTTGGTGAAACCAAGGTATTTAAAAAAGCGGTAAAGCTGATGGATGCGCTTGGCGTGTCCCCCGGTGAAGCGAGCCTTTTCCTTGGTAAGATTTACTATGATGTCGGGCACAACGATATGGCGGTTGAAGAGCTGATCAAGGCGTACGAGGCCGGGTGTGCCGACGGTGAAGCGTTCTTTATTCTTGGGCGGACCTCTTTAGGAAACGAGTTTTACGAGGAAGCCCGTACATTTTTCTTTGAGGCGCTCAATAACGGGATTGAAGAGATCACCCTTTATATATCCCTGGGGCGCACGTTAACAAAATTGGGCGAGTTCGACCAGGCGGTCGAAATCCTGGATGCGGGGGCCAAAAAGTATCCCGCCTCGCTCTTGATCGAGCAGGTAAGGGAGAATCTAGGTGTTCTCGTATAACATAGTTGGTAAGCGATTCCGAGTATCCTCTTAATTCTTGCGCTCGCAAATTTTTTAAAAAAGAGTTAAGTCTTTTTCTTTAGTGCCGAAGACTGTACTAGGTTCAAAAATCTTTTTGTTGAAGAGGTTAGACGTGTCAGAAGCTCTAGCAAGGAACTTAGCACCGGAGGAACCGAAGGAAAGGCATTTGACGTTGGCTGGACTGGAAACAGAAGCCAAGGAGCGCCGACCGATTGAGGCGTTCCGCTCAAACCAGATTGTAATCAACCTTCCTGAAGATCCCTCTGAGTCACGAGGCACCATCGTATTTTTCTCGTCACGCGTTTAGTCTAGCTTCCTAAAATAAAAAGTATACCAAAGCATAGCAAGGTACTTGTCCGTAATTAGTTTCATACAATACGATACAAAACGATAGTAAATAATGCAAAGCGATGATAAAGGCATACTGATTACTGATGAGCTCTCAAAGTATAGCAAACGATAGAAATATGCCGGAAATATAATTAATCAGTTGCTATAGGACCGGATATTGCTTTAAAATATACAAAGCCTTGCTTGCTAAGGAATAGGCATAAGGGCCGTAAGAGCGGCAAGCGTGTCGGCAAAGCCGGAGGAAAAGATGAAGGGTAGAAGCGCAGAGATAATGACCACAAAGCAACTGGCCGACTACCTGCAGATGAGCCAAATCACGATTTGCAGGTTGGCCAGAGAGAAGAAATTGCCCGGTCTTAAGATTGGTAAAGAATGGCGCTTTCCAAAGGAATTGATCGATAGGTTTATCGCTTCAGGCAGTAACTTTGACGAGGTATTTGAAGGTCTTGAGGCAAGCGGAGGTGACCGAGGTTGATGATAGATCAGCTGTTTTCGAATGACACATTTGTTGCACTGCAAAAAGGTCTTGACGCATCATCGCTCAAGCAGCAGGTAATAGCAAATAACGTGGCGAATATTAATACTCCTGGCTATAAAAAGCAGGACGTAAGCTTTGAAGACGAATTCAAGCAGGCAATCGACAATAAATACGATGCCGGGATGCTCCAGACAGACCCAAGGCACCTGCCGGGCGGAAGCTCATTGACTTCTGTTGGGATAAAGGTTACTACGGTAGGGGCAACGTCGATGCGTTATGATGGCAACAACGTAGACATCGACGAAGAGATGTCAAAACTGGCGGAGAACACAATCCGCTATAACGCTATGGCTCAGCTTATGAGCAGTCGCTTAAGTTCACTGAAAACAGTCATTAACGGAGGGAGGTAAAGATGAGCCTTTTTTCGACGCTGCGAATTAGCTCGACCGGCCTGACGGCAAACCGTTTGTGGCTGGATACGATTGCGAGCAACATCGCCAACGCCAACACGACGAGAACGCCCGAGGGCGGTCCGTATCGAAGGCAGGATGTAATCCTGGCGCCGCAGGGTCGAGCGGGCTTCTCTCAGTTCTTGGGGAGTGCAAACAGCACAACCGCCGGACAAGGAGTCACAGTAGCAGGAATAGCAAAAGATACCAGCGCACCCCGGATGATCTATAACCCGGATCACCCGGATGCAGATGCGAACGGATATGTAGCAATGCCTAATATAAATATCGTTACAGAGATGGTCAACATGATCGCCGCACAGCGTGCCTATGAGGCGAACGTTACCGTCATCGGTGCGGCCAAAAGTATGGCCGTAAAATCCCTGGAAATCTAGTAAGAGAGGGCTTAAGAACATGGACATAACTCCACTAAGGCTCAATCCGATCAGCGCGGGAACGCTTGGGGCGCCAAAAGCGGAAAGCCCAGCCGGCAACGCGCTCGACACATTTTCAGGCATTCTCAATAATGAGATACACCAAGTAGATGCAGTCCAAAAAAGTGCAGACACGGCAGTTGAGAAGTTCATCGCCGGGGAGCTTGATATCCACGACGTCATGATAGAAGTGGAGAAAGCAAGCGTAGCGATGCAACTGACGGTCCAACTTAGAAACAAAGTAATGGAAGCGTACCAGGAAGTAATGAGAATGCAAGTATAAAGCGAGTGAGGATGGTTAATGGCGTCACCCGCTGAAGCGATCAAGAACGCTCAAACAGGCTGGCAAAAGCTGGAAGTAAACCAAAAGATGATTATTTTAATTACGGTCATCTTATTTGTGGTTGCTCTCGGCTCGCTTATCTATTGGGTTTCACGCCCCTCCTATAGCGTCCTGTTTTCAAATTTGAGCCCCGAGGACGCGAGTTCAATCGTAACAAAACTTCAGGAAAAGAAGATCCCCTACCAACTCAGTGGGACGCAAACCATTCAAGTTCCAAGCGATCAGGTATATGAAACGAGAATTGAGCTGGCCGGCGCAGGTCTGCCGCAGGGTGGTACGGTCGGCTTTGAGATATTCGATCAGAGCAATTTCGGTCTTTCCGAGTTCACCCAGAAGGTTAATTATCGTAGGGCTTTAGAGGGTGAGCTTGGCAGAACCATCTCCCAGATAGACGAGATTGGTGGTGCTCGGGTTCACATCGTCATACCCGAGCCTTCCCTTTACACCGACAAGGAAAATCCGGCCACGGCATCGGTTATCATCAAGCCCAAGCCGGGAGTAAAAATATCGGATGGTCAGGTTCAAGGTATCGTTAACCTCATTTCGAAAAGCGTTGAAGGGCTAAAGACCGAGAACATAACCGTTGTCGATACAAGCGGCAACGTCTTAAACGAGGCGACCGGCGATTCAGAAGCCGGTCTTGCGGGCAATTACTCGAGGACCCAGCTCGAGGCCAAGGTCGCCTACGAAAACCAGGTCGAAAAATCGATCCATTCGATGCTCGGTACGGTGCTCGGCAATGACAATAATGCGGTGGTTAGGGTTAATGCAGATCTCGACTTTACCTCAAAACAAACCCATACGAACAAGGTCGAGCAGGGCAATAATCCGGTTGTCGTCAGCACGCAGAAAGAGACGGAAAAATATGAGGGGGCAGGGTCGATGCCCGGCGGTATCGCAGGGATTTCCTCGCAGAACCCAAGCTCAACGGCCAGTGGCTCCTCGGCTACTTACCCTGCGGGGAATACGAGTGCGGGTAACTCGACATATAAACGCTCAAACGAGACGGTAAATTACGATTCCACAAAAATCGAGGAAAGCGAGATCAAGCCGCCTGGCGAGGTTAAGAAATTGTCCGTTGCTGTCGTCGTTAACAACGATGGCAGCAAGCCGATCCGCGACACGACTATAGAGCAGCTCGTTACTGCGGCGGCCGGCATCGATAAGTCGCGGGGGGATGTGCTAACGGTAAGCAGCGTGCCTTTCGATACCGCGTGGATGAAAAAAGAGGATCAGGCGATCGCCGATGCGCAGAGGAAGGAGATGTACGCGAATTATGGCAAATATGCTGTGGTTGCCGTACTCTTCTTAGTCGGTCTCTTTGCCCTAATGAGAGCGGTTTCAAGCTTTGGGCCCAAGAAGTCAACTGAAGAGTTTATACCGCGATCGCTCTCGCAAGTCTCACAGTTTGATCAGTTTGATATAACAGCAGAAGATTTAATAGATCACGATACCCAGATGGATCCGCAGAAAAAGAAAGAAATCTTAATCCAGCAGAAAAGACGCCAGATGGCACGAGAAGAGATCCAGTCACTGGCCAGGGAAAGGCCCGGCGATATTGCCCAGTTGCTTAGGATCTGGCTGAACACATAAATACATAACAACTTTATTTTCTAAATTTTCTAAACGCACCGGTATGTGGAGGTAGGTTTCAATTGGCACCAAGTCCGAGACGAGGATCCGGCACACGACAATCCGTATCAGATAGGCAGAAAGCCGCCATACTGCTTCTTGCACTTGGCCCTGATCTTTCGTCTTCAATATTGAAGAGACTTAACGAATTTGAGGTTGAAATGCTTGTCGCCGAGATTGCGCATGTCGAGAAATCACCGCAAGAGGTAACCGATAACGTTCTAAAAGAGTTTCACGACATGTATGAAGCCCGGGGTTTTATAACCTCAGGCGGTCTTGAGTACGCGACGGATCTGCTGGAAAGGGCTATGGGCAAGAATAAGGCCAAAGAGATTATTGATAGGCTTACGACGACGCTTGAGCTGGCGCCGTTTCACTTCCTGCGTAATGCAGACCCAAACGAAATTTTTAGCTTCATCGAGGACGAGCACCCGCAAACAATCGCCCTGGTGCTAACGCACCTCAAGCCGGAACAGGCTTCGCTGATACTTAAGCAGCTCGACACCAGCCTGAGGGCTGAAGTTGTCAAGCGAATCGCACTTATGGATAGGACCACCCCGGATATTATCGCCGAGGTGGAAAGCATCCTCGAGTCAAAGATTTCCTCGCGGGCACGCGGACAGGAGTATTCAACTGTCGGCGGCTTGGACGCCACTGTAAAAATCCTAAACCAGGTCGACAGGGGAATTGAGCGGGCGATCCTTGAGGTTCTCGAGGATGAGAACCCCGATTTGGCGGATGAGATTCGCAGGAAGCTCTTTACCTTTGAAGACCTCGTCAATCTTGAGGATCGCGCTGTCCAGCGGTTGCTTCGAGAGGTCGATTCCAAGAAACTCGCTCTTGCGCTTAAGACTGCAAACGATGACCTTAAAGAGAAGATCTTTGCGAATATGTCGCAGAGGGCCGGCGAGATGCTAAGAGAAGACATGGAGTTCCTCGGACCGGTGCGCCTAAAGGACGTCGAGCTGGCACAGCAGGAGATCGTAAACACGGTACGCCGCCTGGAAGAGGAAGGCGAAATTATTATCGCGCGCGGAGGAGAGGAAGAGATCGTTGTCTAGAATTATCCGCGGTGGCCAGATAAAAAGCCTGCACTTTGAACCCATCCCGGAGGGCTTGGCCGGGGATGTTAATCCCGGCGGTATTATCCCGAGCGATAGTCCACAAGGCAAAGCCCTTATCAATGATGCTACGGCAAAAGCCAAGGTAATTATACAAAGCGCTGAGGAGCAGGCCCAGCAGATCGAGCACGAGGCGTACCAGAGAGGGTATGAGCAGGGGCTTGATTTTGCCAGAGTGCAGACCGCTGAGATGGTTGAGATTATCAAGTCGATGGCCGAGCAGGCGGTCCAGGAAAAATGGAAGTTCGTGAACGATGTTGAGACAAACATCGTCGACCTCGCCATTCAGATAGCGGAAAAAATTGTCGGCGAGCATATTGCAACGAAGCCGGATGTAGTTATAGACATGGCTAAGAGAGCATTGCTGATGGCAGCCGCGCGCGAGCACATCCAGATCAGAGTCAATCCTGAGGATGTGGATGTGGTAAAGACCCACAAAGACGATCTTATTGCTACCATGGATGGCATTAAGAAGATCGAGGTAATGCCCGACAGGAGGGTGGGACGCGGCGGTTGTGTTTTCGAAACCAGCGTTGGTAATGTCGATGCCCGTGTCCAATCCCAGTTATCCCAGATCGAGCAATCATTACGAGGGGTCGTGACTGATGACTAGCCCCGGGATCAAGCAGGTTGATTTTACGAAATTTAGCGAAGTTGTGCGCAAGATCGCGCCGATAAAGCAAAACGGCAAGGTCACTCAGGTAGTCGGACTTGTTATCGAGTCGTGCGGCCCGGCTGCCCAAATCGGTGAACTGTGCCACATACATATATCAAGAAACGAACCGCCCGTAGCCGCTGAGGTAGTAGGCTTTAAGGAGGACAGGGTTCTCTTAATGCCGCTTGGCGATATGAGCGGGATCAAGCCGGGAAGTGAGATCGTGGCGAGCGGCAAGTCGCTCTCGATCGGCGTTGGAGAAACCCTGCTCGGGCGCGTGGTCGATGGTCTTGGCGCACCCATTGACGATAAGGGGCCGATTTTAGCATCGAAAGACTACCCGCTACATAACAAGCCCCCCGATCCTTTAAGTAGGGCGAGAATCAGCCAGCATCTCGCGCTTGGCATCAAGGCAATCGACGGCATTCTCACATGCGGTAGGGGACAGAGGATCGGTATCTTTTCGGGAAGCGGTGTAGGTAAGAGCACGCTTCTCGGTATGATCGCACGAAACACAGAAGCCGATGTTAACGTAATCGGGCTGATTGGAGAGAGGGGTAGGGAGGTCAGGGACTTTATCGAAAAGGACCTAGGTGAGGAAGGTCTGGCCCGTTCGGTAGTGGTTGTAGTGACATCCGACCAGCCCGCGCTGATTCGGCTTAAGGGCGCGTTTGCCGCAACGGCGATCGCCGAGTACTTTAGGGACCAGGGTAAAGACGTTATGCTCATGATGGACTCGGTAACCAGGTTTGCGATGTCACAGCGTGAGGTCGGGCTGGCCATCGGGGAACCTCCCGCCACCAGGGGCTATACGCCATCGGTATTTGCTCTTCTGCCAAAGCTCCTTGAGCGATCGGGTACCGCCAAAAAGGGCACGATAACAGGGTTGTATACGGTGCTCGTCGAAGCCGACGACATGAACGAGCCCATAGCGGATGCCGTTCGCGGTATTCTTGACGGTCACGTGGTACTCTCGCGAAGGCTTGCTTCACAAAACCACTATCCCGCAATCGATATCCTGCAGAGCGTGAGCAGGGTGATGCCCGATATCGTAAGTGACGAGCATATCTCGGCGGCCGGTCGCACCAGAGATATTTTGGCCACTTATCGCGAGGCGGAAGACCTCATCAATATCGGTGCATATGTCAGCGGCAGCAACCCAAGAATCGATTACGCGATAGAGCTTATCGATTATGTAAACACCTTCTTGAAGCAGGGAGTTGCCGAGCGGGAAGATTTCAACGCTATTGTTCAGGGTCTCGAAACTATCTTTACAGATGAAGCTAACCAATAAAAGGAACAACTTTGAGAAGCTTTAAGTTTAAGTTGCAACCCGTCCTGCATCACCGCCAAAAAAAAGAAGATATCTTTAAAAAAGAGCTTGCCGAAGTCAAGTTGCTTTTTGATACAGAGAAGGCAGTGCTGGATAAGCTTAAGTCTAAGCTCTTAGATATTCAAGCGGAACTCAGGCTCAAACAACAATCGTCCTTTACCGCTTCGGAGGCAGCTTCTTACTCAACATATAGAGATCGTGTGGAGCGCGAGATCGAGGTGCAGACCATTAAGCTCACCGATATCGCCAATGAAGTCAAAAGGGCTCAAGAGCGCCTGGTTGAGGCATCAAAAAATAAAAAGATCATGGAAAAACTACATACTAAGAAATATGAAGAGTATAAGGTGGAAGCCGATAAGGCCGAACAAACCCTGATCGATGAGATGGCGACCATGCGGTACAACCGCATGGATTCTTCATTTAAGGAGTAGAGATGCTGGGAAACATCGAGCGCATCATGAGTAGAATTCAGCAGATTCAAAGCCACTTCGGTCAGTCCCCGATGCAGTCAGGTCAAACCGTAAATCAGGGTGCCAACCAAAGTGAGCGGGTTACCGATCTCGCGGATCTCGCCGGTATGGCCGGCATAGCCGATACGACGGATGGGGCTGATGCAACACAGCAAACTTCAGGTTTCTCAGATGTCATGAAGCTCGTTGAGCAGAAGGTAAAAGCCACTCAAGCTAGCACTGCCTGTGCGGTTACCTCTACTAAAAGTGCTTCTACTACGAAGAAGAGCGGTTTCGATGATTTAATAGCGGATGCCGCTCAAAAATACGGTCTTGACGAGGGGCTCATTAAAGCGGTTATTGAGGCGGAATCGGGTTTTAATCCAAAGGCTAAATCACCGGTGGGGGCGACGGGCTTGATGCAGCTTATGCCCTCGACAGCCAAGTCGATGGGCGTGATCGATCCGCTTGACCCGGCTCAAAATATCGATGGCGGCAGCAAATATCTCAAGATGATGCTCGACCGTTTCGATAAGGTCGAGCTTGCCCTTGCCGCGTATAACGCGGGTCCGGGTAACGTAAAGAAATTCGGTGGAATTCCGCCTTTTAAAGAGACAAGGGCGTATGTTGCTAAGATAATGCGCCGGTGGGGCGAGCTAAAGGCATAACGGTATATCTCTGGAGGCTTAAAACGTGGGTGCGGCAAAAGCAAAAAAGCAAAAAAACGGGGTAGTATTAGCAGTAATTCTAATCGTGATATATGTAGTGGTATTGATAGCCACGCTCAAATATACCGGAGTAATAAAGTTCCCGGCAGATAAGAAAAAAACTAATGTCGCAAAGGTAAAAGTCGATAGTAACAACAAGAGCAGGACGTCCGAAAAGACGGCCAAAGCAGCAGAGGAAGAAACCGGGACAACTACAACATCAGTTACATCGACAACATCGACAACGTTAGCTACGGCTACGACAACAACGCTTGTCATGCCCTCCGATCAACCGGAAGGGCAGGGTAAGCTGCAAAGGCTGGTTAAAATCTATGAAAACATGGATTCCGACCAGGCCGCAAAGATTATTGCCAAGTTGTCGGATAGCGAAGCTACAAGCATCCTAGGCGGGATGAAAGAGGCAAACGCCGCCGAGGTTTTAGCTGCAATGGATGTAGGACGCGCCGCCGCTCTGAGTAGAAAGCTAGGCCTTCAAACGGCCCAGTAATACTCATGAAAGGAGGTGAACATATGAATATAGCTGAACTTCCAATTGCCGGAATCGCCCTTGCTCAGCCCGATACCCCAGCGCAGGCCGGCGGTCTTACGGACGCACTTGGAGCAACTCGTTTCAACGATGTGTTAAGCGACTTACTGGGCCAGCTCTCAAATCCAACCCAATCGATTGATTCAACTTCAGGTTCTTTATTGCAGCAGCTGCTCGCATTACAAGGAACCGGTGCTAACAACATCCAGAACATCGCACCGGTACTGACGGACGGGAAAGCAGATTCGTTCGCGCAGTTAGGCCAGAAGCTTCTTAATCTGGTCGCCCAGCTTCTTGAGGGTGCCAAAGCCGATATTAAAACCGATGAGCTCGTGCCGTTGCTCAATGACATTATTGGTAGCCTTGCTTCGGATCAGGCAGATCAGGATACTGGCGATGCCAAGAACATGCTGATAAAGCTCTTTGCTAATGTTAAGCAGTCGCTTACGGACGGCAAGCTTAATGGAAAGCTGGCCGACTTGGTCGATGACCTTCCCGAGACACTCAAACTTAAGATACGCCTGTTTGAGCACAACGGCGGCAAGCAACCTTCAAGTCAAGAAACGGCCAAAATACAGTACATGCTGGTCGCGAAGCTAATCGGATTGACAGAACAAACTCTATCCGCTGACGAAGGATCACAAGCAAGCGATACTGCAGCCAATACAGCAACAAACATAACTGGTCTTCTCAGCGAGAAACTTATGGCCAAGTTTCATATCACGTCCGTCCAACCAGCGGTTGGTATGGGCGGTTCTAAGGGGGGCGATAGCGCAGCGACAGGCGCAGTTGTATCAGCGATAGATCCATCCCTTATCGGGATACCGGACAACCAGGGCACAAGCGATATCACGGATGCAGACACAGTCCCGATCCTCAATCAGAAAGGGGACGAAGCGAAAGCCGGCCAGATTAATAGCCAGACAAAAGATACCGTGGCGCAAGGGAAATACCAGGCTCCGTCGGCTGTCAAACCCGCAGATATCCTGGCAGAGGCTATGAGTGCGCAACAAACTACGGACCAGGCCGCAACCACTAATAAAACTACCCTACAAGGTCATGATGTTGCGCACGGAACGGTTAAGGTAACCGCGGTCAAAGTAGCAGCGGATACAGAGGCCGCTCTTGCGGATTCGCAAAGCGGTAATCAAAGCATGACGGACCCCGGCACAAGCAGCTCAACCCCATCATACACAGTTGGGGCAGACAGCAAATCGGCTTTTGCCAACGAGGTGAGCCAGGCTACCGCAACAACCGCCACCGGGCATGCAGCAACCCAACAGGCGGCAGTTAACCCCGACAACTTGCTCAAGCAAGTTGTCGAGAAATTTGACATCTTGATGACCGAAGGTAGGAGCGAGGCGAAGATACAACTCAAGCCAAAGTACCTGGGAGAACTTAAGATCCACCTGGTAATGGAGAACGGAGCCGTGAAGGCGGCGCTTGATGCTCCGTCGCATCAAGTCAAGCAGATACTGGAATCGAACCTCTCAAGTCTCAAGCAGTCTCTTGAAGACCAGGGATTTAATGTAAAAGGGTTTGATGTTTCGGTCGGCCACCGGCAGAACAACCATAACCACGGGTTCGCCCGGTTCAAAGGTGCGAGTTTCATGGGAGAGCGCTATCAGGAGCCCATCGGGGAAATCGAGCGCGCAAGGCCCTCGGTTACCCTTAACGGGTACGGACAAAAGGTAGTTAATTTCTTAGCATAGGAGGTGATTTAGATGGCGGTAAACGCAATTTACTCTGCACAGCAGGCGGATGCGACAAGTACTACGAAGCAACCGGTGAAGCAAGGAGAAGCGCTAGGAAAAGATAGCTTCTTGCAGTTGCTTGTTACCCAGATGCGCTATCAGGACCCGCTGGAGCCGGCGAAGGACACCGACTATATCGCGCAGCTTGCCCAGTTCAATGCCCTCGAGCAGATGCAGAACTTAAACGATAAGTTCGACCAAATGCTCAAGTGGTCGCAATTGACCCAGTCAAGCAACCTGATCGGAAAGCAGGTCGATGGACTTACTTTGACAGGTGAGGACAAGGACGGCGACGGTAATGCGGACGTGGCGAAGGTCTCAGGTGCAGTCAAAGAAGTGAAGTTCGTCAAAGGCGAGCCCATCCTCATGGTGGGAAGCACCGAAGTGAAACTGAGCGATATAGCAAGGATTTACTCATAATATGCAGGGCTTTTAACAAAAAGCCGATAGTACTAATACCGATAGTACCGATAGAAGTACTATTAATAATACTAAGGGATAGCAATGAGAGTCAACGAGGAAGGAGGAAGAAATGACGGATAAGATATTCGTGCCGACAAACCCCATAATGCCCGTCGAGAGCACCAAGATAAAGCAAACCCAACCTAAATCTAAGCAGCCATCCGGTCCATCGTTTAAGGACGTCCTGGCTAATGAGATAGGAGGGAAAGATCTAAAGTTCTCGGCACACGCGCAAGCGAGGCTTGAGGCGCGAAATATCAAACTTACCGAGTCACAACTTAACCGGGTTCACTCCGGTGTGGACAAGGCGGCAAGCAAGGGAGCACGCGAATCGCTCGTGCTTGTCGATAACGTAGCCCTCGTGGTGAGCATAAAAAACAGAACCGTGATCACAGCGGTCGACGAGAAAAACATCAAAGAGAACGTTTTTACGAACATCGACAGCGCAGTGATCATGTAAACAAACTAAAAAATAACTATTGAACTGGACCTCTCTGAGGAAGTTCATCGGTTGCCGAATGACAGAGGCGACTTGTGTGAGGCCAGTTCACCATGGGGCAAAGAACATTAAAAGCAACTATGGATACCTAGGGAGGTAGATGCGCTATGATGCGCTCAATGTTTAGTGCAGTTTCAGGTCTTAGAAATCACCAGGTCAGAATGGACGTTATCGGTAACAATATCGCTAACGTCAATACCGTCGGCTTTAAGGCGAATCGTGTAACGTTTCAAGATATGGTTTACGAGTTGGTCCGCTCGGCCAGCGCCCCCTCGGAAGGGCTCGGTGGCTCCAACCCACAGCAGGCCGGTCTTGGCATGATGGTCCGCTCAATCGATACCCTGATGACCCAGGGATCACTCGAATCAACCGGAAAGTCCACCGATGTTGCAATCCAGGGCGATGGTTTCTTCGCCCTCGACACCGGCCAGGGCAAAGTATATACAAGGGTTGGCGCGTTCGATATCAACCTTAAGAAAGACCTGGTCGACCCTTCCACCGGTTACTATGTAATGGGCTGGTTGGCAAATAACAACACACTCAAACCGGATGAGATCGATACCAGTATGACCCCAACCCATATAAGCGTGCCGATAGGGCAGATGATGGTTGCAAAGGCAACTGAGAATGTTACGTTTACCGGCGATCTCAACGCTAGCGCTTTAGTGGACGATATCGCGACCTCGGATGCGACGGTATACGATTCACAGGGTACCGGGCACCACTTGACGTTCTCGTTCACCAAGTCCGCCGCAAATACATGGGATTACTCGATAGCCGCTGCAGGCGGAGAGGCGCTTGCAGGTCTTGCAGGTAATACCGGGACGCTCTCATTTAACCCGGATGGCTCGATTGATATTGCCGGTTCAACCATCAACACACTCAACATCACTCCGACAGGCGGCGCTGGTGCGTTCGATGTTAATCTGGACTTTACTAAGACGATCCAGTTTGCGACGGACAAGCCCGATATTAAGGCAAGTTACCAGGACGGTTTTCCAATGGGTGTTTTGGAGAACTTCTCGGTCGGCGTCGACGGTGTTATCACCGGTACGTTTACCAACGGTATGAACAAGCAGCTCGCACGAATCGCGCTTGCCCAGTTCGGAAATCCGGCGGGTCTTATGAAATCCGGCTCGACCATGTTCAAGCGGTCCAACAACTCGGGCGAGCTTCAGTACGGAGCCCCGGCAACCGGTGCGAACGGTACGTTGGTAGCGGGTTCACTCGAGATGGCTAACGTAGACCTCTCCCGAGAGTTTACCAACATGATCATTACGCAGCGTGGTTTCCAGGCCAACTCGAGGATCATTACGACTTCTGATGAGATGCTCCAGGAGCTTGTAAACCTTAAGAGGTAGTTAGCAGATTTATAGCTGTTCATAGAGGGTGCGCCTTGTGTGCACCCTTTCTAATTATCCTAAGGTAGGCGGTGCTTTTTGCCGATAAAAATATCTGTAAGCTCAAAACCATTTTGTTTTTTATGGAAGAGCTATGCCATTGAGGAGTAACTTGTGATAAAGCTGACGCGTTTTGACGGAAGCGAACTTACAATCAACGCAAATTTAATAGAGGTCGTAGAGGCAAACCCTGATACTGTGGTTACCCTCATAACCAATAAGAGATTTATCGTTAAAGAGACACCGGAAGAGATCATCGAGCTAGTGGTTAAACACTACGAAAAAGCCGGAGGCCCAAGGCTCATAGTATATGAGAACGAACGTTATCGCACCGAGGAGTGCGCATCATAGAAATCTCCACAGTAAGATTTTTATAACCTTCGCAGTAATCATCCTACCAGTCAACCTTGAACAAAGCGATACAACTATTGGTAATGAAAACTAGTTTGTTTACAAGGTGATGTTGAGATGGAGCAAGCCGTAACTGAAGTAACCGCGGTTCCCGAGGAGCAACAGCAGAAACCCGAACCGCCAAAAAAGAAACGCATAAAACTATCAGGCTTGATAACTAAATTAGGACCTTTAAAGATACCTGCTTTGGTTATTCTGGTAGCCGTACTCTCGATCGGCACAGCGCTTGTCATAACCAAAGTAGCCCAAGGCAATACAGCGACAAAGCAGGAAAGCCGCGTCAAGGAAGCTAAAAAGCAAAAAGTAGGCAAGTTTATAACCCTCGACCCGTTTACTGTTAACCTTGCCGGTGGCCAGAATTATTTACAGGCGGCTATCGCCTTTGAGATCGATAGTGAGAATGCCGAGCTGGAAACCGAGCTTAAAGACCGAAAACCGCAAATCAACGATGTGATTATATCGATTCTCTCCTCTAAATCGTCCGGTGCCATTGCCGATGGGCCTGGGAGAGAAAAGCTTAAAGTCGAGATTAAAAAGTCGGTAGACTCCTTGCTTGCCTATGGTAAAATTGAACGTGTCTACTTTACTACATTCATTATGCAATAGTATTCTTACCATAGATACAGCAGGAGTCAGATATGGCCGGGACGCTTACCCAAGAAGAAATAAACGCACTATTATCTTCATCAGCGAGCGGGATGGAGCCCCTGGAAGAAGAACCCCTGGGTTCCTCAACTGATTCAAAGCATGTCCGGCTTTATAATTTCCGCCACCCCGATAAGTTTTCAAAAAGTCACTTAAGCACGATGGAGCTGATTTATGAAGGCTTCTCACGCCATCTTAAGACAGCTCTTTTTGTTTATGTGCGGCAGAGCATCAACTTCAGTTTGGCATCGGTCGAGCAGCAATCATTTGAAGAATACGTCGAATCATTGCCGACTCCAAGTTCCCTGATCACTTTTAAAATGAAAGACCTGCCGGGAAGCGCGGTTCTTGAGATAAGCCCTGAGCTTACCTTTCTTATCCTTGACCGGCTTTTGGGGGGCATGGGTGACCAGCCGACAAAGGTTCGCGACCTGACCGAGATCGAAACGGTTATTATCCGTAAGGTCTCTGAAAGAATCCTCATGGCCTTCAGAATGGCCTGGTCGGAGATACATGACGTAGAGCCTTCCATTAAATCCCTGGAGACAAACCCCCAGCTTTTACAGGTTGTGCCACCGAACGAGATTGTTGCTACCGCGACGCTTGAAGTAAGGATAGGAGAGGCGACCGGTGCGATGAGTGTTTGCCTGCCGTATTTGACACTTGAGAGCGTAATGCCTAAGCTTTCTAGGCAAGTCTGGTTTTCTGCGAAGTTTGAGAACAAAGACGGCGAAAAAGCCGAAAACAGCAGGATCAGAGGAAATATCAGCAAAGTTAAACTCCCGGTTTCAATCGAACTGGGACGAACAAAGATAAGCATTAATGATCTACTTCAACTTAAACCCGGTGATTCTATTCAGCTGGATACGCCGGCCAACCATGATGTGAGGGTTTTGGTTAACGGAAGAATAAAGTTCTACGCCCAGCCGGGAGTTATTGGAAAACGATTGGCAGTTAAAACTACCAGGGTAGCTGATTAAGGAGCCGCTATATGCCACGTAAAAAACAAGAGATAGAGAAACCCGATGTAGAACTTTCGGATATAGAAAAAAGCGCCATCGGCGAAATTTGTGATCTGATCACCGCATCCTTGGCGAAATCCTTAAGCGAGAAGCTTGGCTCTGATGTGGGAATGGACCCCTCCACGGTTGATGTGATCGGGTTTAGCGATATCGGAAAGTTCCTGACGGCCCCCATCTTGCTCATCCAGCTTAGTAGTGCGTCGGCGTTAGAGGGACAGTTTTTTCTTTATATCAGCGGTGATGGACTTCCTAAGGTGTTCGATCTTGCGATTCCGGACGAGGCCAAGGAAATAGGGGCCGATGATGAGGTGATCCTTGAGGGCTTAAGAGAGATAGTGAACACTGCGGTTTCTGAAGCCATGACCAACTTTGCGGATAGCATGGGCCATACTATAGACTGTGCGGTAATCGATACGGTTGTGTTGCAGGATGAGTCGGGTTTTAAGAGCATTGGATTCTTGTATCCGGAAGGACAATTGTTAAACGTAGTAGCGGCATTGACGCTGCTGGACAGCTCCGTAAACGCAGGCTTCTTGCTGCCGCTCGGTCTTAGCAACCAGATAATCGATCTTCTCTTGAACGAGCAACCGGTTATGGAAAACGCTGTTCCGGCTATTGATGAGGACGATATTGGAGGAGTCGATCTTGCCGATATCCCCGAGGAGGGTCTTGGTTCGGATGCGGTAATCAGCGCACCCGGAATTGAGATCGAAGCGCCGCCCCAGGTACGTGACATGCAGCCTGCGAAATTTGACTCCCTAAGCGGGGGAGATGTTGCTGTCGCGGGCAACAGCAACATCTCGCTCTTGCTTGACGTGACGCTGGATGCCGCAATTGAGCTGGGTAAAACACAGATGACAATTGAAGAGATACTGCGGCTTGCCAAAGGTTCTGTAATCGAGCTGGACAAGCTGGCATCCGAGCCGGTTGAGTTTTTGGTTAACGGTAAGACGATTGCCAGGGGCGAAGTGGTTGTTATCGATGATAACTTCGGCATAAGGATAACCGAGATTTTAAGCCCAAGGGCCAGGCTTGAAAACCTTTAGTCGCCCGGTCTTCGCGTTGGACTGGAGAAAAGTTATATAGTTCTTGCAGGAAATGCCGATACCTTAAAATGAGGAAGGGCTCAGACTCTCATCTAAAAGCTCTCCTTCAGGGTTTCCGGTTTGTCCTGCTGCCGAGCTCTTCCTCCCCCTTTCTTTAGACACTCCGTTGAATCTTAAAGTACTGTTAATTACGCCTTTCATGCTTTAAAATCGATATAAGCCGCTGCAGCGGCTTTATAAACGATGGTTGTCAATTGGTGATTTTTGGGTAATTCGGCATGAGTACTGAGAAGCATACGTCGGATGATTTTTCTTTTAGCGCGTCGAGGGTGATTATGGTTGCCGGCGTGCTGGTGCTGGCGATAACTCTCGGGGTTATCATCTTTAACAACGTGGCTGCTGAGCTTAAAACGGAGGCGCTTTATTCCGAGGCGCTAAAAGATCGGGATCGCGGCGACCTGGTGAGCGCCAAGAGAAAGCTGGCGGATATCGTGAGAACAAACCCTTCTTTTAAGGATGCAAAGGATCAGCTTGCAGAGGTCAAGCAGCGTATCAATCCCGGCATGGGGACCCCTCCACCTCCAGAACATGGCCGCATCAGCAGAGAGAACGCCGTGAAGCTAAGTAATGAAAATGCTGAAGGCAGTTCCGGCGCAGGCTCTCGTCCCAAGCTCAAATTTCCCCAGAACGGTGCGGATGAACCAGCTAAAACCACACTGCCTTCGGCGATTGAGGGGTTTAAACTGGTTTCAGAGAGGTCGACAAAAGATGTAGTATCCCGGGTGTATGAACCGACAGACGCCGATAGCAAAGTTACAACCGTAACTGTCGCGATAAAAGAGCATGGTGATACGCAGAAAGCGTCCGATGCGCTTTATTCGATCAGATTTAAATATCGGCGTGGTCAGCAGCTCTATTGGGTAAACGGGCGTATGGCGTATTATGGCTATGATGGCCAAGGCCTCTCTATCCTGGCGTGGTACGAGGATAATGAAACGGTTGAGATTGAGGCCCAGGGGAAAGATCCAAAAATTGGGCAAATAGGTGTTCTTTTAGATATTGCCCGAGAGCTTTAAGACACCAACCGCAACCCGGTGAACTGGCGCTATTGCATAGTAGTAGGTATCCGAGTGTGACCCGAGAATCTCCTTGTGGCAAGCACCTTCTTAAACTCCCCGCTGTAGCGGTTATCGGTATTTATACTGAACTTGCTTCAGTAATAATAGGGATTTATTCGTTGACAGGTACTAAGCGATTATTTACAATAGTAAGTAACAAAAATTTCAATGTGCATGTAAGTATAGTCATTGAACAGGGAGCATAGGTACACACAGGGGGACATTGGGGGATGTCAGGAAGTGTTATGGACCACAAGATTAAAAACCTTGCAATCATTATCTTTATCGTCTTTTTCATAATTCTGATATCGGTTGCTGCGGTTATTATCGAGCAGGGCTTAAAGATGAGAATATAGACACGGGTATTCTGCATGGGTTTGCTAATCTCAGTCTCTACCATTCCTACCGCAATTAAAATAACCTAAGGGATTGCCATATAAACTATTAATTACATCGCTAACCGATAGGCCGGAGAAATATGCTAGCTGGGGCTGGTAAAATATACCATTGTGTGGTATATTATTACGGAGACTTGTTATGTTATTTCCACCTGTGTTTTAGGTTGGGGGTGTTAAGTGAACGTATACAGCCTTAAGGGGCGCAAGAAAAGCATCTGCTCCGATTTACGGAAATGCCCGGCAAGCCACTACCACAATTGTGCCGCATACAAGAAGGGATTGAATTGCTGGGAGGAACAGGATGTGCCCTGTTGTAGAAGAAACGATAAAGGCCGCTGCTCTTCATGCACTCTTTTTTGTGCAAACCTAGTTGGAAGCACATCTCAAATATATCCGCGAACAATACGACTTTAACTTTTGATGTGTCTGCAGCATAAACCTCCTTATTTGGCGGGCCCTCTTAATTCTCTGTTCTTGTAAATGTCTTAGACTTCTTAGTTACTTGCTTACTTGCCATTCATAGTGGCTTCTGCTATGTTTTTCACCTATTAGAGGGTTTGGAGGAAAAGCTGGAACTCATCGTCATTTTTTCGACTGCGTTAGCTGTTGCGCTATCGGGAGCCATGATGCCCGGCCCGCTTCTTACTGTAACCATTGGAGAAACGGTAAAAAAAGGCCAAAAAGCGGCTTTATTGTTGATTGTCGGGCATTCGATTCTTGAGCTACTGCTGGTTATCGGCTTTTCGTTCGGTCTTTCCGCGCTGCTTAACAACCCGAGCATCATTAGGGCCATAGGCATACTTGGGGGTAGCTTTTTACTCTGGATGGGCTACGGTATGGTTGTGGATACGTATCGGGGGAGGGTCTCACTCACTCTTGAAGCGGGCCAGGACAAGGCCAGACTCGGCCCGGTCGCCCAAGGAATCGCAACCAGTGTCTCAAATCCCTACTGGACATTATGGTGGGCGACGATCGGAGCAAAACTTGTCCTGGATTCATTAAAGCACGGGTGGCCCGGCCTGACCTCGTTTTATCTAGGGCATATCCTCGGTGATTTCTTTTGGTATGGCGCGGTTGCCTACATTATCGTTACCGGGAAGAGGTTTGTAACCGATCGCATATATCGGGGCACTCTCTTTGTTTGCGGGCTATTCTTGGTTGCACTTGCGGCGACTTTTATTTTTAACCTGCCCTTTTTCTAGTTAGAGGGGGTTATCTTTATCAACCTAAACTTTGACTTATATTACTGCTCAGCGTATTATTATGGCGAAACGCAATTAACCCTGCGGTTGAATGCATATATGGCTTCGTAAGATACGTTTATCAAGCTAGATTGGCTAGGAGGCATTGTGTCAAAACGGTTATTTTCTCTCTCTTTTATCGTCATTTCTCTTATTATTATCTCTTTGGCGCTTTCTCTGTCTGGTTGCTCTAAGCCGGTACCCCCGCAAGGTGCTTTTGAGCAAACCATAAAGATAGGCCTGATTTTGCCGCTAAAGGGAGATTATGAGAAATACGGCACGCTCTGCAAAAACGGCATCGATTTAGCGATCGATGAGATCAATGCCAAAGGCGGCGTCAATGGCAAAAATCTGGAGGTAATTCCGGGTAACGACACCTCGGATGGAAGAATTGCAGCAAGCATAGCCCTGAACTATGCCGAGGTGCAGAAGGTATCCGCCATAATCGGGCCTTATACCTCCGAATCAGCCCTACTGGCGGCCCCTATCGCCAACAGGGCAGGAGTGCCGATGGTCGCTATCCGCACATCGGAAACCAGTATCACAAAAATTGGCAATTATATTTTCAGGGCCTGTTATGTGGATACGTATCAGGGGACCATACTTGGACGCTTCGCCGGGCGGGATCTTAAAGCGAAAAAGGCTGCCGTAATATATAACAGCGGCGACAATGATGCAAAAACACTCATAAACAATTTCAAGCAAGAAATCGCGAAATATGGCGGCAAAGTCGAGACTATTCAGTCATACGATAGCAAGACAACCGATTTCACATTGCTGGTGAGCGAGTTGCAGAAGGTAAAGCCGGATGTGGTATTGCTCCCGGATTTTGAAGACAAAGCCGGTCAGATTATGAAAAAAGCGGCGGAGATGGGATTTAAAACTACGTATCTTGGCACCGATTTCTGGAACGTGGAGCGGCTGGTTAAGATTGCCGGGAAAGCGGCTGTCGGCAGTTACCTCACCGATCATTTCTCGCCGGAAGACCCAAACCCGCAAACGCAAAAATTTGTGGATAGCTATGATGGAGATTATGGGATCAAGCCCGGTCCTTCAGCGGCGTTGAGTTACGATGCGGTTATGCTTGTTGCTGAAGCGATGAAGAAGGCGGACTCGGCGGATCCTGAAAAAATAAGGGCTGCTTTGACCTCGATTAAGAATTTTAAGGGTGCTGCCGGAACTTATACCTTTGATACCGATAGGAATCCGATCAAGGGCGGGGTTATCCTAAAAGTGCTGGCTGATGGCCAGACGTTCGAAAAAAGAATTGAGCCGTAAACAGCATGTGGCTCTGATATAGTGTTAAGCGTAGCCTGGTGATCGCCAGGCTACTTTTTTGGAATTGTCGTGGCATAGTTAAGCGCGGGCGTTGCTATGCGATGGGGTCGATCGAGGTCCGCAGCAGTAGAAAACTTGGCAAATAAGGTTAATGAGACTATACTTGAGATGAAGATTGAGGATTGAGCTAAGGCCCGTAAAGGGTCATTTTTTATTATGTCTAGGTGATGCAATTGATCGGTGCCTGGTTTTTCGACCGTGTTCTAACCACAATTAAAAAGTACCATATGCTCGACATGGGTGATAGTGTGCTTGTGGCGGTCTCCGGTGGTCCGGATTCGGTTGCGTTGCTTTATTTCTTAAAACACATCGAGCCGCTCTATAACCTTCGGCTTCGCATCTTTCATCTCAATCACGAAATACGTGGTGCAGAAGCTGATAAGGATGCCGAATTTGTAGCCGCACTTGCCGCCCGACTCGATATACCGGCGATGCTTGAAAGCTACGACGTACCGGCGCTGATGGAGCGGGAGAGATTGTCATTGGAAGAAGCCGCTCGTGAGGCCAGGTATAGGCTCATGGATCGGCTTGCGGTTGAGCTTAAGATTGACCGTATCGCCCTGGCTCATCACGCGGATGATCAGGTTGAAACGTTTCTGATGCGCTTGATACGGGGGGCCGGCCTGGAAGGGCTGGCAGCGATGCAGCCGGTAAGAGGCATCTATATACGACCGTTTATCGACGTGAGCAAGGAGGATATTCTGGGCTATATCCGGGACAATGAGCTTGCTTATCGAGTCGATGCCTCCAACGAGGACCTATCGATTCTGCGAAACAGAGTGCGCTCTGACCTCGTACCCCTTTTAGCAAGCTATAACCCGCAGTTTAAAGGGTCAATCCTTAAGACGATTGAGATAGTCAGGGAGGACCAATCCCACTTAAGCGAGCTGACCGATGGGGTATTTGACCTTCTGGCTGAGGTTGGCGATGGGATTGTTAGGATTCAGATACAGGCGGTTGAGGCACAGCCGGTCTCTCTTAAGCGACGTCTTATCCGTAAATGTATCAAGTGGGCAAAAGCCGATCTACGTGGCATCGAGTTCAAGCATGTAGAGGCCATATTGGATGCGTTACAAAATGTTCCTGTGCGCTTTGAACTCGAGCTGCCTGGGGGTGTTATCGTATTTACTGAATATGAGCACTTGGTTTTTGCAAGAAAACAGCTGTTTGAAGGTCCTCCATTGAAACCGGTGAGGCTAATAGTACCGGGGATTACGCCGGTTGAGCCCCTGGGGATAGAGATAGAAACGCAGTATCATAATGCCGGCGATATAGTATTCGAGGGTGATGGGGATGTAGCTCATCTGGATGCCGATAAGCTCCCTGAAGAGCTTGAAATTCGCACCCGAAAACCGGGAGACTTTTTTGTGCCGTTTGGTATGATGGGAGAGAAGAAATTGCAGGATTTCTTCGTTGATGAGAAAGTTCCGAGAAGACAACGAGACAAGGTGCCAATAGTTACAGCAAACGACCATATTGTCTGGGTGGTTGGATTTCGAATCGATGAGCGTTTTCGAGTTACGGCTCAGACAAAGCGGGTATTGGTGTTGCGTCTAAAACCGCAACGGCGGTAATCGACATTACTTTGGTCAAAACAAAACCTTTGGTTTTTTTCGGAGGTAATTGGTGATATAGAGTAGTAACGATTCATGCGATTGGAGGAATGATGGAGGCAAACGTAACCGATCGGGTTTTATCTGATGATATTGAAGATGTAATAGTATCAGAAGAGCAGATCAAGCTGAGGGTACGGGAACTCGGTCGGCAAATAAGCGAGGATTATAGGGGCAAAGATCTTATGCTTGTCGGTATCTTAAGGGGTGCGTTTGTGTTTCTTGCCGACCTCATAAGGGAGATGGGTATCTCAGTCGAAACCGACTTTATTGCCATATCAAGCTACGGGTCGGCCTCGACGACTTCGGGAGTAGTTAGGATACTAAAAGACCTCGACGATGATATAGCCGATAAACATGTGCTGATAGTAGAAGATATTCTTGATACCGGCCTTACACTGAATTATCTGATTAAAAACCTGAGTTCGAGACGACCGGCAAGCCTTGAGATATGTTCATTTATCGTCAAAGAAGGCAAGCAAAGGGTACCGATACGGCTGAAGTACTCGGGATTTACCGTGCCGAACACGTTTGTGGTCGGATATGGCCTCGACTATGCGCAGATGTATAGAAATCTTCCTTTTATAGGAACCTTGAAGCGTTCTGTGTATGAGGATGACGCGATACTATAAAGGTTAAAATAGAGAATATGTATAAATTGTTCAGAGTCATTAATTGTGGTAGCATTTCAGTTATGAAACAAATGAGGAGAAGCTTGTTTGAAAAGGCTTTTTAGAAGCGCCGGCTTCTGGTTTTTAATACTCTTAGTGATTGTTTTGCTGGCAACGACGGCTCTCAAGCCCACAGCGAAACCGGATCAGCTGCAATATACTGATTTCGTCAAGCAGGTTAACCAGGAGCACGTGGCCAAAGTTGTGATTTTTGATAAGGACCACAGGCTCGATGGGCAGTACAAGGCCAGTTATAATAAGGGCGGGCAATTTACGCTCTACTATCCTTCACAGGATCAGACACTGGTCACACAGATGCAAAAACATAACGTGCAGATAACCGTCGACCCACAAAAAGAGACGGTTTGGTTATCGATAGCGTTGAATTTCTTGCCGTTCGTTCTCATCCTTGGGATATGGATGTTTATGCTCCAGCAAATGCAGGGTGGCGGCAACAAGGTGATGTCGTTTGGAAAAAGCCGTGCAAAGCGCCTCACCAAAGACTCTCCGCGGGTCACGTTTAAAGACGTTGCGGGTGTCGATGAGGCGGTTGAGGAATTGCACGAGATACAGGAGTTCCTGGCCAACCCATCCAAATTTCAGGCACTTGGCGCGAAGATCCCAAAAGGTGTTCTGCTTTACGGCCCTCCGGGGTCCGGCAAGACGCTTTTGGCGCGCGCCGTTGCAGGCGAGGCCGGAGTACCGTTCTTCTCGATAAGCGGCTCTGACTTTGTCGAGATGTTCGTCGGTGTCGGCGCATCGAGGGTGCGTGACCTGTTTGAGCAGGCTAAAGCAAATTCCCCGTGTATCATCTTTATGGATGAGATCGATGCTGTCGGTAGGCACAGGGGTGCCGGTCTCGGCGGAGGCCACGACGAGCGCGAGCAGACACTTAACCAATTACTGGTTGAGATGGATGGCTTTGACATTAAGGATAACGTTATCCTTATCGCGGCGACCAACAGGCCGGATATCCTTGACCCGGCGCTACTGCGCCCGGGCAGGTTCGATCGCCAGATCGTCGTCGACAGGCCGGATCTTAATGGAAGGCTGGGGATTCTTAAAGTTCATACAAAGGGTAAGCCGCTTGCAAAGGATATCGATATCGATGTTCTCGCCCGCAGGACTCCGGGATTTACCGGCGCGGATCTTGCCAACCTGGTGAACGAGGCGGCGCTCTTGGCGGCGCGTCACGGTAAAAAAGAGATCGACATGTTGGAACTTGAGGAATCCATCGATAGAGTTATCGCGGGTCCTGAAAGAAAGACCCGCCTGATAAGCGAGAAAGAGAAGAAGATAATCGCCTATCATGAGGCCGGGCACGCGTTGGTCGCACATACGCTTGAGCATGCCGACCCGGTTCATAAGATATCGATTATCCCGCGCGGGAGGGCGCTTGGGTACACCCTGACGCTCCCGACCGAGGATAAGTTCCTGGTATCGAAATCGGAACTTACCGACAATCTCGCCGTCTTCCTTGGCGGTCGGGTTGCGGAAGAGATGGTCTTCGGCGAAGTTACGACGGGTGCGCATGACGATCTGGATAAAGCGACAAAAGTTGCCCGTCAGATGGTGTGCGAGTACGGTATGAGCGAGAAGCTCGGGCCGCTCACCCTCGGCCAGAAGCAGGACCAGGTGTTCCTGGGGCGCGACTTTGCTTCACACCCGGATTACAGCCAGGAGATCGCCTATGAGATCGATAAAGAGATCAGGCGTATGGTCGATGAGGCGTTCAAGAGGGCCAAACAAATATTAACCGAGAAGAAATTAATTCTCGATCATATTTCGCAAGGTCTTATCGATAGAGAGACGCTGGAAAAGGGCGAGTTGCAGTTGATTCTTGAAGGAAAAGAACTTCTCCCAAAAGAAGTAGCTAGCGGTGAAACGACCGGGCCCGTTAAGGAGCAGAAACCGGCGGCAAAGGGTAAGGATGTACTCGATATGCCCGGCAAATTAAGGCCGGTCGAAGGTTAAGGCCGCAAGAACTATATGTTCAAGCTTATATGATTCGAAATACAAAAGGCCACGTTTACGTGGCCTTTTGTATTTCACATATTCGCAATTTGCGTGAATTATGACATAATATTCTAGTTGATCTGCAAATTACTTGCTGAAAGAGCTTAGAGTGCACGATTTTTAGGCCTGAAAGGGGGTTTCTTGTTTGGACAGGGAGAAGATTGAACAAGGGGTTCGCCTGATACTCGAGGGAGTCGGTGAGGATCTTAATCGCGAAGGCCTGTGGGATACGCCGCGGCGCGTTGCCTCGATGTACGAGGAAATCCTAAGCGGCATGAACCAGGATGCGATCAAACTACTGGGTGTAACGTTTGGCGAGAACCATGATGAGATGATCATGGTAAAAGATATACCGATCTATTCGGTCTGCGAGCACCACCTCATGCCGTTTATCGGAAAAGCTCACGTCGCCTATATCCCGGGCGAGGATGGAAGGGTGACCGGCATTAGTAAACTCGCTCGGGTGGTGGATGTCTTTACGAAACGGCTGCAGGTTCAAGAGAGACTGACTACACAAATCGCAGATTCGATGGTGGAGGCGTTAAAGCCTAGAGGCGTTATGGTGGTCGTTGAGGCCGAGCATCTTTGTATGACGATGCGAGGCGTAAAAAAGCCCGGCTCTACTACGGTTACCTCGGCGGTCAGGGGTATTTTCAGAAGCCGTGGAGCCGCGCGTGCCGAGGCACTGTCACTCATCAAAGGTGAGTAAAAGGGGACATATAAAAGGGAGATATGGTAGTGAGGTCACGAGTTTTATGCATAGATAACCCTGAGGATGCCAGAACGATGCTTGCAGGGCTGGATGTTTCTGCCCAGGGCATCGATATCATGGCGTCTAAAGCCATCCATCGTATAATAACTATCTCGGATATCGATTCGCGTGCGGCAAATATCATCAAGCAGGAAATGCTCTCGCGCGGTGGCGAGGCCGCCGCCCCCTGGGTTCTCTATAAGATGGACCTGCGAAAAGTGGATATGATTCTCATGGGCACGCTGCGCCAGTATGATGAGCTGTGCGAAAAGCTCGTTATGCAGCCATTTGGCCTAAAAGCGCTTGTCCGACAAATTAAGGACGCGCTTAGCAACTATGACAAACAACCGCCCGTGATAGAGGCCGGCCGTTTTAGGCTTGACCTTGCGGCAAAGACCACCATTATGGGCATTCTCAATGTAACGCCGGATTCGTTTTCCGATGGCGGCCGTAATTTCGATTTCGCGGTAGCCGTCGAGCTGGCAAAGCGCATGGTTGATGATGGAGCCGGTATCATTGATATCGGCGGGGAGTCGACGCGCCCGGGAGCCGATCCGGTCGGCCTTGACGAGGAACTCAGGCGAACTATCCCGGTTATCGAGACGCTTGCGGGTGAGCTTGATGTTCCTATCTCGATCGATACTTACAAGCCCGAGGTTGCCAAGCGCGCGCTTGACGCCGGAGCTACCATTATCAACGATATCAGCGGATTGCGCGATGAAAAGATGCCGGAGCTTGCCATCGAGCGGAATGTGCCGGTAATCGTCATGCATATGAAGGGTACTCCGCGAGATATGCAGCAGAACCCGGTCTACGAAGACGTTGTTGCCGAGGTTGCCGATTGGCTCGACCGGCAAGCCGAAAATGCGATTGCAGCGGGGCTTCCCAGCGAAAAAATCCTTATCGATCCGGGAATCGGTTTTGGCAAAACCCGCGATCATAACCTTGAGATTATGAGGCGGTTCTCTGAGTTTAAGAGCCTCGGGTATCCGATTGTGCTTGGTGCCTCTCGAAAAGCGTTTATTGGGGCCGTTCTTGATCTGCCGGCGGATGAGCGTGTAGAAGGCACAATAGCAAGCGTTGTCTATGGGGTTACCCGGGGTGCTAATATCGTGCGAGTCCATGACGTGAAAGAAGTCGCGAGAGCATGCAAGCTTGCCGACGCGATTATTATGGGAGCGGAATAAGTAGTGGTTGCAAGTGGTGGTAGCAAATAGTGGTTGAAATGGCAAAGGTGTTTCTAAGCCTTGGTTCGAATCTTGGCGATCGCGTTATGCAGCTGAGACAAGCCGTTCGCGCCATCGCTGATCACGAGGCCGTCGAACTGGTGAAAAGCTCCTCGGTATACGAGACCGAACCGGTCGGGGATGTGCCGCAGCAGAATTTTTACAATATCGTTATTGAGGTTACAACCGATCTTTCGCCCCATGAGCTACTCGAGTTGGCTCACACGGTTGAAAGGAGCCTTAATAGGAAAAGAAAGCTACATTGGGGACCCAGAACCATAGACGTTGATATTCTTCTCTACAACAACTCACTAATTAATGAAGAAGACCTTGTCATACCTCACCCAGAAATGTTAAAACGCGCTTTTGTCCTCGTCCCGCTTCTCGAAATCGAGCCGGATATCGTACTTCCCCGTGGTGAAGTAGCATTAGATTATCTTCACGAAGTAGCAGGACAGAAGGCCGAAAAAATTGGCAGTTTAGTGTGATGGCGTTATAATGAGCACGGGGTACCAACAGACGCAAGCGGCGATAAAGCCGTAAAATATGTAAGAGGTGTAAGTGATTTGAGCTGCGATACGAATATGGTTAACGAGATACAGAGGTTAAAGAAGGAGCGGAACGCGATAATTCTCGCCCACAACTACCAGGTGGCCGAGGTGCAGGATATAGCCGATTTTGTCGGCGACTCGCTTCGTTTAAGCCAGCAAGCGGCCGCCACCAGTGCCGATGTGATAGTTTTCTGCGGTGTGCATTTTATGGCGGAGACTGCGGCAATCCTGTCGCCGACTAAAACCGTTCTGCTTCCCGATATCAACGCCGGCTGCCCCATGGCGGATATGGTGACGGCGGATGAACTGAGGGAATTTAAGGCTCAACACCCGGGAACGCCGGTTGTGACGTATATAAATTCAAGCGCGGAGGTGAAGGCCGAGAGTGATTATTGTTGTACCTCGGCCAACGCTGTAAAAATAATCGAGGCGATTGATGCTGATGAGATCATTTTTGTTCCCGACCAGCATCTCGGCCACTATGCGGCAACTAAGACATCAAAAAATATTATCCTTTGGAAGGGCTATTGCCCGACACACCGCAGGATTACCCCGGAGGAGCTTACAAAACAAAAAGAAGCCCACCCTAACGCAAAAGCGGTCGTTCACCCCGAGTCTTTGGCGGAGGTAATCGCGCTGGCGGATGCCGTGGCAAGCACAGAGGGCATTCTTCGCTACGCCAGAGAAACAGATGCCAAGGAGTTCATCATCGGAACCGAGGTCGGGATACTTCACCGCCTGCGTAAGGAAAACCCGGATAAGGTGTTTTATCCCGCGTTTGAACGGGCAATCTGTCCGAACATGAAGAGAACAACGCTTGAGAAAGTCCTCTTCTCGCTGCAGGACATGGAACACGTGATTACGGTACCCGAAGATATAGCAGCACTCGCGAAACGCGCAATTGATAGGATGCTGCAGATTGTTTAATAAACAATGATATGTTTAAGTTTATTTAAAGAGCTGAAAGCTAAAAAATGATTCCCAGGTATTTGGTTAACTTTAATACGGACAACATTGATAAAGTAGTAACCGACGTCGTAGTCGTAGGAAGCGGTGTGGCCGGTCTTTCTGCGGCGCTTGAGATATCCAAACAATTCGACGTGGCCCTCGTTACAAAAAGCGAGCTAAAAGAGACCGCCACCTGGTACGCCCAGGGTGGGGTTGCGACCGCCGTCAGCCCGGAGGATTCTCCGAAGCTGCATCTAAAAGACACCCTTGAAGCGGGCGCCGGCTTGTGCGATCGGGAAGCCGTCGATGTCCTCGTAAACGAGGCTTCCGATCGCATCGGTGAGCTTATCCGGCTTGGAGCAAAATTCGATTGGCAGGGCGATCACATCGGGCTCTCACGGGAGGGCGGGCACCATCTGGCCAGGATTTTGTACTCAGGGGACACCACCGGTAGCGAAATCGAGGCCACCCTGATCCGAACGGCCGAGGCGTGGAAAAGCGTCCAGGTGTTTGAGCACAGGTTCAGCCTGGATGTGCTGGTAGAGAATGGACGCTGTGCCGGGGTCGTCTGTCTGGATGAGCCTACGGGGCGGCTTGTCGTTCACTTTGCAAAGGCGGTTATCCTGGCTACGGGCGGGGCCGGACAACTGTTTTCTGTTACTACCAATCCCGTGATTTCAACCGGTGACGGCATTGCAATGGCGTATCGCGCAGGTGCGGTAGTCACCGATATGGAGTTCATACAGTTTCATCCGACAGCGCTTGACAGCGACTCCATGCCGAGGTTTCTCATCACTGAAGCTCTGCGTGGCGCGGGGGCGTACTTGAGGGATTGTAACGGTGAGCGCTTTATGGTCGGCAGGCACCCCCTGGCAGAGCTTGCGCCAAGGGATGTGGTGACCAGAGAGATGGTTCGCGTGATGCACCGTTGTAACGATAGCCCGATCTATCTCGACGCGACCCACTTGCCTAAGGAGAAACTAAAAAAGCGCTTTCCAAATATATGGGCACACTGTCGCGAGAACGGGATTACTATCTCAAAGGACTTTATCCCGGTCAGGCCGGCGGCGCATTACACAATGGCCGGCGTTAAAACGGACCTGGACGGTCGTACCAATATCCCGGGTCTTTACGCAACGGGGGAGACCGCATGCACCGGCGTGCACGGCGCGAACCGTCTTGCAAGCAACTCGCTTCTTGAGGGCCTTGTGTTTAGCAAACGGATTACCGATACCGTTATCGCGAAACTCTCGGAAGAGGGGCAGGAGACAAACCCCAACCTTCGCATCGCGTGTGATATGGATAGGGTGCAGACTGAGATCGATTTTAAGAAGGAGCGCCGGTGGCTTCAGAAACTTATGACGGATTATGTCGGGGTCGTCCGCTCAGAGAAAGGCCTTGAATACGCAATTTCTCAACTTGATTCCAAAAGCGGGCTTCTTAAGGCCGGGTTTGTCAATCCCGAAGGATTTGAACTGCAGAATATGCTCACGCTTGCCGGGCTCGTTGCAAGATCCGCGCTGGAGCGCAAAGAATCTCGCGGTGTTCATTACCGGGAGGATTATCCCGAGCCAAGCGATGAATGGCTGCGTCATATCGAGTACCGTTTAACGGAGGATGCCGTTGCGCTATAACACCTTGCCGGATAAAGAGATCGAGCAGGCGATACGCATAGCAATAGAAGAGGACTTTGGCACGTCGGGCGATGTCACCTCAAAAGCAGTCATCGGCAGCGGAATCACGATGCACGCGCAGATGCTTGCAAAAAGCCCCGGGGTAATCGCGGGCCTTACCGTCGCCGAGCAGACGTTTAAACATCTCGACCAGAATATCATTTTTACACCCCTCGTTTCCGAAGGCGATTTTGTCGAAGCCGGCGCTAGAATTGCCGAGGTTTCCGGTGATGCGCGGGCCGTCCTTGGGGCCGAGAGAACCGCACTTAATTTCGTTCAGCACCTATCAGGGATTGCGACTGAGACCCGTACCTATAAAAAAGAAATCGAAGGCTATAAAGCACAGCTTCTAGATACGAGAAAAACCACACCGGGGCTTCGCTACCTCGAAAAATATGCGGCCCGCGTCGGGGGTGCCGTTAACCACCGCTACGGTCTTTTTGACCAATTTCTTATTAAAGACAACCATATCAAGGCGGCGGGCGGTATTGGGGAGGCCGTGCGCAGGGCGCGTGGCTACAACCAAGACCTCAAAGTCGAAGTAGAGGCCGAGACCCTGGATGAGGTCAAAGAGGCTCTGGAAGCGGGCGCCGATATTATCCTGCTCGACAACATGGATATCATTCTGCTCAAGGAATCGGTTGCATTGATAGGTGACAAAGCCCTCACGGAGGCCTCCGGCGGTGTCACGCTTGCCACAATAGCCGCGGTAGCCGCGACCGGAGTAGATCGCATCTCGGTCGGCGCTATCACCCAGGCGGCAAAGCCCCTCGATATCTCGCTGGACGTCACGGACGGGTCGAAAGCCGATGAATGAGAGTCAAGTTAGTCAGGAGGCGACGTGAAGGGGCACTCGACGGAGGCGGCGGTAATAAAAGCGCTTAAAGAAAAACACGGCGACTGCGACTATATCTCGGGCGAGGATTTGGCCGCTCAATCATCCATCTCGCGTGCCGCTATCTGGAAGCATGTCAAGAGCCTGAGACAGAAGGGCTATGAGATTGAAGCCACGCCACGCCGTGGATACCGTTTGCTGTCGTCTCCCGATGCGCTTCTTGCCGAAGAGCTATTTCCTCTGCTGGCGACCACAACGTTTGGCAGAACTATCGTATACAAGGACACGATCGACTCGACAAACCGTTATGCGAAAGAACTTGCCGAGAAAGGCGCGGAGGAGGGAACCGTGGTTATAGCCAACGAGCAACGTCGGGGCAAAGGGCGCCTTGACCGCAGATGGGTATCCCCACCGGGCGGTATCTGGCTCTCAATAATTCTGCGGCCCGCCATCCCTCTGCAAGAGGCCTCAAAGTTCACCCTTCTGGCCGCTGTCGCGGCAGCCCGAGCGATTGAGACAGCCGGTCTAAATCCTGAAATAAAATGGCCCAACGATATCCTTATCGGCGGGAAGAAAGTTTGCGGGATTCTGCTCGAGATTAGCGCTCAATCCGATCGCATCGACTACCTGGTTATAGGCCTCGGGATTAACGCCAACAACGATCTTGATACTATCCCCATCGACAGCCGAGAACACGCGACGACTCTCGCTGCCGCCCTGGGCAAAAAGATAGACAGGCGCTCTCTTGTCGCGACACTGCTCCTCGAGCTAGAGAATAGGAGCAAAACCTTGCTCGCGGGGGGCTGGCAGGAAATTCTGGACGAATGGATGAAGCGTTGTCGGATGTTTGGCCGGCATATTATCTTACGTATGCTGCATGGTGAGGTCGAGGGCGAGTTTGTTGGAGTCGATCAATCCGGCGCGATACGGATACAACTGCCCGGTGGGGAGATCAAGTCGTTTGCCGCCGGGGATGTGAGCGTCAAGAAACAACGCTTGACTTAAGATAACGCTCGCCTATAATTGTAAACCATAAATAATAATATGGTTTACAATTAGAAGGAGAAGGCGCTCTCATGAATATATCCGCGATGGTAAAAGCCGCACTTCTAGCCGCACTTGCCGCTGTTGCCGCTCAAATAGCCATACCGCTCCCCTTTAGTCCCGTACCGATAACGCTACAAGTTTTCGTTCCACTGCTCGCCGGGGCGGTCTTGGGGCCCTTTTACGGGACCCTCAGTATGATTATCTATGTGTTAATGGGGGCTATAGGGCTTCCGGTGTTTGCCAAGGGCGCGGCGGGGCTTGGCGTTGTCATCGGCCCGATGGGAGGCTATCTTCTTGGATTTATAGCGGCGGCTTTTATTGTCGGGATTATCGTTACAAAAATCGGCAATACTACCGGCAAGCTCATTATAGCGATGAGCGCCGGTGTGCTGATTATCTATACGCTGGGCGTTGTTCAACTCGCCCTGATATCCAGATTAACGCCGGTCCAAGCCATCCTGGCGGGCGCTGTGCCGTTTATCATTCCCGACTTTATAAAGGCCGTTATTGCGGCTACTATCGCAAGGAGGATAGGCTTTGCGACAAGTGGGGATGATACTGATACTTAGGCTTGCAGATATCCAGATGCGAAGCGAACCTTGCAAAAGTTTGCATGCTATTTTCTTAGCAAGATATGATATAATTAAATGGAGTTTCGCCTATAAAAACCTATGGAAGTGATCGATATGGCTCTTAAAGATAAACCTATGGAAGTGACCTCCATGACGCTTGAAGATGCTATATTTTCAAGACGAACAGTGCGCAACTTCAAATCCGATCCGGTGCCCAAAGAACTCCTGGGAAAGGTGGTTGAGGCCGGAATTGCCGCACCGTCACCGCTTAACAGCCAACCCTGGAGTTTTATTGTGGCAACAGGCAAGGTAAGAGATGAGCTTGTTAAAATTATCCGTAAATTCCCGGCATACCTGGCGGACATATTGGCGCTCTACCCCAAAGAGCTGTCCCAGTTCATGAGCGAGGAGCAGATAGAAGACTTTGCAAAAGACCTTGGAGGAGCGCCCGCCATAATCTTCGTCACCGTATCTAAGAAAACCAACAAATACGCACACGCACATAAGGTCGATCTCATTGCCTGCGCCGGTGCCATACAGAACATGCAGCTTATGGCCTGGTCGCTGGGACTTGGGGCGGTATGCTTGACCTCGGCCCTATGGGTGGAATCGGAGATTATGAACTACCTTGGTTTAAAAGGCCGGGAGCTTGTCACGGTGATGCCGATAGGATATCGACTCTTCGATCCGGACCCACAGCCCCGGGATCACTTTACTACCACCTGGCTGGGATTTTAAAAAGAACCCATTCCACGTTTATTAACAACATTTATTACAACAATATTTATTACACTTGCTAAAGCAAAGGGTTGGACGTATTATTTTTTTATCCGGATTTTTTCAACGAGGTAATCTGATTGCAACCGCGCATGTTGCTGGTTATAGATATCGGAAATACGCATACCGTGTTGGGCTGTTTTGAACAGCGGCGGCTAAAAGCCAGCTGGCGCATTGCAACACGCCGTGATGCAACGGCTGATGAGGTGGCCGTTGCAATCTCCAACCTCTTTCATTTAAACGGGTTTACCCTGGCGGATGTCGAGGCCGTTGCGATTGCTTCGGTCGTGCCGTCGCTCACCGCATCATTTTTAGAGATGTTCACCGAAATATTTAAAACCGATGCCCTGGTTGTGGGACCGGACACGGATACGGGGGTACCGATTCTCTACGACAACCCGCAAGAAGTCGGGGCAGACAGGATCGCCAACGCCGTTGCCGGCTTTGAGTTATACGGCGGCCCGCTTATCGTGGTCGATTTTGGTACCGCGACGACCTTTGACGCGATTACCGAGCGCGGGGAGTATCTTGGCGGCTCGATTGCTCCGGGTATCGAAGTATCATCCGAAGCCCTGTTTAAGCGCGCTGCACGGCTCTCGCGAATCGACCTCGTTACCCCGTCGCGCGCCATCGGAAGGGATACGCGCAGTAGCGTTCAATCAGGCCTTATTATCGGTACCGGCGGTATGGTCGATCGGATTGTCGAGCGTTTTGAAACTGAAATGGGCCACCTAAAGCATGTCGTTGCCACGGGAGGTCTCGCCGGGCTCATAGCCCCGGAGTGCAAGCGTCTTACGGCGGTCGATCCTACACTTACACTTACCGGCCTGCAAAGAATTTTTGAAAGAAATCAGTCCAACCGAATCCATCCACTTTCTCACGATAGCGGCCTTATATAAGAATTTATGTAATAAATTACTCAGTAATTACTCAGCAAACTATGCAATAAATCATATAGTGCATATGTAATAGACATCATATTGAATATTTTCCAGAAAGGAAGGATGTTTGTGTGGAAGACGGCTTTAACTAGTTTAGTGTCGGCGGTAATAGGCGGGTTGTTGGTGTTTTTTGCTCTGCAAGCGACAGTGCCCGTTACCAAGGGGAAAGTCATCAATCAGGTCGTCCGGGAATCGGGCGGGCAAAAAACAACCGGAGGGTTAACCGGAGGCGACATATACAAGCGTTTTGCCCCGGGTGTTGTTCATATAAAGTCGGTGTTTACCGGTGTGAGGAGCGACTTTTTCGGGTTTAGCGTTCCCTTGCAACAGGAAGCCGATGGCTCAGGTTTTATCGTCGACAAATCGGGCCTTATTGTAACCAATGCCCACGTGGTCCAGGATTCGAACTCCACGGCGAACAAAATCACGGTGCTTATGGGTGATCAGCAAGAGGTGAGTGCAAAGCTTCTCGGTACCGACCCCAGCACGGATATCGCCGTGCTAAAGATCGATCCGCAAGGAAAGACGCTGAGGGTGCTCGATCTCGGCGATAGCTCGAAACTTCAAGTAGGCGACGACGTGTACGCAATCGGCTCGCCGTTCGAACTTGACGGTACGCTAACGCAGGGTATCGTAAGCGCCATAAATAGGACCATCGACTCACCAAATCAACAGTTTAAAATCAGGGGTGCTATCCAGACCGATGCAGCGGTAAATCCTGGTAACAGCGGCGGACCGCTTTTAAACGCATTTGGCGAAGTTGTCGGGATAAACTCGCAGATCGCCTCGAACTCGGGTAGCTTTGCGGGTATCGCATTCGCCATCCCAAGCAACACGGTAAAAGAGATCGTCGGGCAAATTGAGAAAAGCGGAAAGGCCAGCCACCCGTGGCTCGGCATCGGCGGCATAGAGGTCGGCAAAGATATGGCAAAGCTTCTCAAGCTTCCGGTCGACCACGGTGTTATGATAGCCCAGGTAGTACCGGGAAGCCCGGCTGAAAAAGCAGGACTTAAAGCCAGCAGCCAAAGCCTTGTTAATAGCCAAACGGGCCAGCGAATTCCGGTCGGCGGCGATATCATCGGCAAAATTGATACCATCAGCGTCCTTACGATGGATGACATCTTGAATTTTGTTGAAAAACACAAAGTTGGCGATAGGGTTACCCTCGAGGTATATCGCGGTAAAGAAAAGAAGCAAGTCACATTTGCACTGGGTGAGCGCCCGCAGAATTTAGTGCAGAGCCCGCAAAACTAGGTATAGAGCCCACCCTACATATTGTAACCAGAGGCCTCTTGGTAACACGGCACGGGAGCCGGTTAAACCAAGAGGCTTTTCTTGTTGAACTATTATTGTGCTTGGTTTAAAATGTGGTTTGAATGTACACAATTTTGTGCACAAAGGAAGATATGAGACTAGTAAGGATCGGCGACAAATTAGTCGACCGCGACCGGCTCTCAAATATTATTACCGAGATATTGCATCGTCGTGCCGTCGGCGCAACGCAGCAGGAAGTGGCCCTCTCGATGGGTGTTGAGAGGTCATTTGTGTCGCATTTGGAAGGCCTCGCCGAAGTCAGACGCGGTAATCGTATAGCGGTTATAGGGTTTCCCATAGCAAACAAGGACGACATCGAGAACGTGGCGCAGGACTTTGCGGTTGATTTCGTTTATATCTTAAGCGAGGCCGAGCGCAAGGAATATGTAGGCAGAAAAAGCAGCGCCGAGATATTTAACGAGCTGCTCGACATTCTTGCCAGCCTGAAGGACTACGACGTCGTTATATTCCTGGCCTCGGACAAACGCATCGCGACCATGGAAAAGATACTGGACAGGGAGATTATCGGTGTACCGATCGGAAACTCGCCGATACGGCGCGACCGGAAGGTCGACCCGAAGATGCTCTACGATGTTCTGACGAATGTGACAGAAGGGAAGGAACCGGGCGATGAAGCGTATAGTAAGCGCAAGTTTAGGATCTTCAAAAAGAAACCACAAGGTCGAGGTTAACCTCCTTGGAGAAGACTTGACAATCGAGCGCATCGGGACCGATGGAGATTTCGATAAGGCCAAGGAAATGCTACGGCAACTCGACGGCAATGTTGATGCCATCGGCCTTGGCGGCATCGATCTTTACCTGGTAGCGGATGGTAAGAAATATATTATAAGAGATGCGCAAAAGCTCAGGTCGGTTGTCAAAACGACACCGGTTGTAGATGGAAGCGGCCTCAAGGATACACTTGAGCGTGAGGTGGTGCGCTACCTTGCAAATGACGCGAAACTGCCGCTGGCGCAGAAAAAAATCTTGATGGTGAGCGCTGTCGACCGCTTTGGCATGGCTGAAGCACTCCACGAGCTTGGATGCGAAATCCTCTTCGGCGACCTTATTTTCGGCCTTAACCTGCCAATTCCGATACACACGATGGGCTCGTTTAAAGTGCTTGCCAAGATGATATTACCGGTAGTTACCAAAATGCCATTTAAGATACTTTACCCGACCGGCAGCAAACAGGAAAAAGAGCCATCCGAGAGTTATGCCAAGCACTATCGGGAGTCGGATGTCATCGCCGGCGATTACCTCTTTATTCGTAAATACATGCCGAAAGATATGCGTGGCAAGTGGATACTTACCAACACCACCACCAAGCAAGACGTTGACGATTTGCGCGAACGTGGTGTGGAGCTGCTAATCACAACAACCCCCGTCTTTGAGGGGCGTTCGTTCGGCACCAACGTGCTCGAGGCAGCCTTGCTATCGCTTTTGGGTAAGAAATGGGAAGAGGTAACGCCTCAGGATTATCTAGATATTTTAAAAAAACTTAATTATATACCCAGGATTGAGAAGTTAAACTAACGATGCATGGGCTTAGCCCTGCGTTGTTTCATTAAGGAGATGCTATGGAGACTTTTGGCTTTTTAGTGCATCCAATGGATATCAACGATGTCACGAAGAAGTATAAAATCGCGAATAAAATTAATCCCAAAGTTGTCGCCAGCGTGCTGAAGCGCCGTAGGCCTTTTGTAATCTCTGAGATAACCGGCATAAAATCGATTACCGGCAAAGAGGCCATGGGCTGGTTTATCATTGTTCCGTTCCTGCCGCACCAGTTTTATGATCTTGATCAGGATTACGTGATTGAAAAAATCGCCAAGGCATGTGAGATCGGCAGAAAAGAGGGCGCCGGCATTATTGGTTTAGGCGCCTTTACGGCGATTCCCGGAGATGGCGGCAGAGTGGTCGATAACCTTTCTAAGGTACCGATTACCACGGGAAATACTTACACCGTTGCGACTGCGATCGAGGGGGCGGTAGAGGCGGCGTCGCGCATGGAGATAGATATCTCAGCCGCCACGCTTGCTGTGGTCGGTGCGACCGGATCGATTGGAAGCGCAGCTACCCAGGTTTTGGCAGATCGGGTTGGCGAGGTCGTATTGATCGGGCGAGATCAGAAAAAACTTACCAATCTGAGCGAGCAGGTAAAGGCCAAAAACAAACATGTTAAAACTTCCACATCTGTTTCTTCAATCCGCTCCGCAGATATCATCATCACCGTGACCGGAGCCGCGAATACCGTTATCGATCCGGATGACGTAAAACCGGGTGCGGTCATCTGCGATGTTGCTCGGCCCAGGGATGTCGCAGAACTCGTGGTGAAACGCCGAAAAGACGTGTTGGTAATCGATGGCGGCATTGTAAAAGTCCCCGGGCAGGTTGATATACATGCTCTCACAGGATTGCCAAAGGGAACGGCGTTGGCGTGTATGGCCGAGACTATGATGCTTGCCCTAGAGGGAAAATACGAAAGCTATTCAATCGGCAAAGATATAAGCCTCGATAAAGTAAACGAGACCCTGGCGTTTGCGAAAAAGCATGGGTTTAAACTGGCTGGGCTTAGAAGCTTCGAGAAAAAACTCTCCGATGCCCACATTAACAAAGTGCGTGAAAATGCGGGCATTAAGATGGCAGCCATACGATAATTTCGAACTTCGAATTACTAATGTCGAACGAATGTGGTCGAAAATGAGGGTTCACCACCTAGCCCTCCCTTGAGGGAGGAAATTTAATCAATTGTTTTTAATTCGAATTCGTAATTCGAAAGCTAATCCAATATGAGTTTCTGCCGATATTACTTTTAAGTTTTTAGAAGTAAATTCGCATCCCCGTTTAAAGTTTTTTTCGTTGCACAAATAGTCGCATGAATAGTTGATATAACTAAGTGATCTTAACATTAATGCTGTCGTTCGACCGTGTTTAAAATGCAGGTAGGGACTTGTCTCCCTGCAAAAGCGCGAAATATTTTGACAAGTTAAGAGCATTTTCCTATAATACGTAGCTAGTTCGCATGAAACCAGCACTGTTGGTGAGTGCTTCTTACATGTAAAGGAGCGAAAGGTTTTGTCAGAGAAAGAAATTATACTCACAAAAGACGGTCACAATAAATTAATTGAGGAACTACGTCATTTAGAGACGACTCGTCGCAAGGAAGTCGCCGCGAGGATCAAGGAGTCGATCGAGTTCGGTGACTTGAGCGAGAACTCTGAGTACGATGATGCAAAGAACGAGCAGGCGTTTGTCGAGGGCAGGATCATGCAGATCAATGATATGCTCTTACTGGCAAAGATCATCGAAGATGGCAACAACGGCGGTAAATCAAGGAAAGTCTCGGTTGGCTCGTTCGTCTTGCTGCTCGATCTTGAGTTTGGCGATGAGGAGGAGTACCAGATTGTCGGCTCGTTTGAGGCGGATCCAACGAATCACAAAATATCCAACGAATCTCCGGTCGGATGCGCTATAATGGGTAAGAAGGCGGGGGATGTCGTCCGGGTACGTGTTCCAGAAGGATTCCTGGAATATAAAATTATTAAAATCAGACAAAATAACAAAGCAAAGACCGACGGAGAATAATGCAGAAGGATTCGGAAGTAGAAGTATCCGAAAATATAGAGAACATAAATCAACTTATGAAACAAAGACTCCAGAAGCTGGAAGAGATGAGGGCTTCTGGAGAAACTGCGTTTAAATCTAAATTCGCACGCACCCACCTTCTGGCCGATGTCATCCATGCATACTCTGAGATCGAACCGGGTGAGAACACCGGGCAGGAGGTTACGGTAGCCGGGCGTATTATGGCTATCCGCAGGCATGGCAAGGCAAGCTTCATGGCCCTTAAGGATCGCACCGCGAGCATTCAGCTGTTCCTCTCTCTCGGCACGCTTGGGGAGGAGAATTATAAGAAGTTTCTCGATTATGATATCGGTGATATCGTTGGCATAACCGGTACGGTATTTAAAACCAGGCGCGGTGAGCTTTCAATCGATGTAAAGGACTTTACGCTGCTCACCAAATCGTTGCGGCCGCTTCCTGAGAAATGGCACGGCTTAAAGGATGTCGAGACCAGATACCGCCAGCGTTACGTAGACCTTATCATCAACCCACATGCGCGACAGACGCTTCTGACCAGGGTTAAGGTGGTTAAAGCTATTCGCAAATGGCTCGACAACCGCAATTTTCTGGAGGTGGAAACGCCCATGCTGCAGGCGATCCCCGGCGGGGCGACCGCACGGCCGTTTATCACACACCACGAGGCGCTTGATATCGATCTTTATATGAGAATCGCACCGGAGCTGTACTTAAAGCGCCTTATCGTCGGCGATCTTGAGCGCGTGTACGAACTCAACCGCAACTTCCGCAACGAGGGACTCTCGGTCAGGCATAACCCGGAATTTACCATGCTTGAGGTTTATCAGGCTTATGCTGATTATATCGATATGATGAACCTTTGTGAGTCGCTAATCAAATATGCCGCCGAAGAAGCCGTTGGTACATTAAAGCTTACCTATCAGGAGCAGCCGGTCGATCTGTCGGGAGAATGGCAGCGCCTTACCATGATCGAGTCGATTGAAAAATACGGTGGGGTGAAAGTATCCTTCGACCAGAGCCTTGATGAGCTAAGAAAAATCGCATCCGAACACGGCATCAGGCTGGAAGAGCACTACGGCAAGGGACGTATCATAAACGAGTTCTTTGAAAAACTGGTTGAAGGCAAACTTTGGCAGCCCACCTTTGTCACCGATTATCCAACGGAAATCAGCCCGCTTGCCAAGAAAAAACCCGACAACCCCGATGTTACCGAGAGATTCGAGCTGATTATTATCGGTCTTGAAGTCGGAACCGCGTTTTCAGAGTTAACGGACCCCGTCGACCAGCTTACGAGGTTTGAGGCGCAGGTAAAACTGCACGAGTACGGCGACGAGGAAGCCCCGAAAGCAGTTGATTACGATTACGTGCGCGCCCTCGAATACGGTATGCCCCCAACGGGCGGGCTCGGCATCGGTATCGATCGCCTCGTCATGCTTCTTACTGATAACTACTCGATTCGCGAGGTTATCAGCTTTCCCCACATGAGGCCGGAGAAGGGTTAAAACCCCTGTTTTCTTTCTACAAGCCGGTATCTAAATTCACATGTAATTGCTATCTAGTCTTTAATGAATTAGGGTATGATAACCGATATATAGTACCAATACTTATGGGATCCTTAAACTTGTTATCTTGTTAGAATCAACGAGCTAGTGGATAGAAACCGCTATAGGTACTTACGACACCTTGGTTGCTTTCGCCGTGAGTGTTGATACATGGTAAAATGAACTCAACTGTTTGTCTCAAAATAAATGTGGGCATATTACAGTTGATAGCTGCGCAAATATTGTTTAGAAGGTGCATTGAGGCTAAGCTAGAGATAATAGAAGGGAGAATAAGCCGTGTTTGAGCGATTCACCGAGAGAGCGCGCCGAGTCGTCGTCTTCGCACAAGAAGAAGCGCGCATGCTGAATCAAAACTACATAGGAACAGAGCACCTTCTCCTGGGCTTGATTAGGGAAGAAGAAGGAGTGGCAGCTAGGGCACTTCAGAGTCTGGGCATCAGCTTGTATGATGTTCGTGCGCAGGTTGAAGAGATAATCGGCCGGGGCACCTCCGCTCCGGTTGGTCATATCCCGTTTACGCCACGAGCCAAGAAAGTGCTTGAACTTTCTCTCCGGGAAGCTCTTCAACTCGGGCACAACTACATTGGAACCGAGCATATCCTTTTAGGTCTTATTCGAGAAGGCGAGGGAGTGGCTGCGCGGGTGTTGTACAACCTGGGTGCCGATCTTGACCGCGTGAGAAACCAGGTTATACAGCTCTTGAGCGGTTATTATGGTAAGTCTGGTAGCGAGACCAGTAGCTATGGTAGGTCATATGGCGGCAGTTCTCTGCTTGATGAGTTCGGTCGCAATCTCACCCGGCTTGCTCACGAGAAGCAGCTCGACCCGGTTATCGGGCGCGAGAAAGAGATCGAGCGGGTTATGCAGATATTAAGCCGTAGGACGAAGAACAACCCTGTCCTAATCGGCGAGCCGGGCGTCGGCAAAACCGCAGTTGTTGAGGGGCTTGCCCAGAGGATAGCCAACAACGAAGTGCCGGATATCCTTAAGAATAAGGAGATATACACCCTTGATTTAGGCGCGCTGGTCGCCGGGTCGAAGTACCGCGGCGAGTTTGAGGAGCGCTTAAAGAAGGTTATGAAAGAGATACGCGAGCGGGGGGATATTATCCTGTTCGTGGATGAGATGCATAACCTGGTGGGCGCAGGTGCCGCCGAGGGTGCGATTGACGCTGCAAGTATACTAAAACCCGCACTTGCAAGGGGCGAGTTGCAGACGATAGGTGCGACCACGCTCGACGAATATCGCAAGCATGTGGAGAAAGACGCTGCTTTGGAAAGAAGGTTCCAACCGATCAAGGTCGGTGAGCCTTCGGTTCAGGAGACCGTAGACATCTTGAAGGGTTTACGCGAACGCTATGAGGAGCACCACAAAGTAACCATCACCGATGATGCATTGATCGCTGCAGCGCAGCTGGCCGACCGCTATATAGCAGATCGATTCCTTCCGGATAAGGCTATCGATCTTGTGGACGAAGCCGCTTCCAAAGTACGCATGCAAAGAATGGTCATCCCGCCGGAAACGATGACGATCGAGGAAGATTTGCGTAATCTGCGGCGCGAGAAGCAGGCGGCAATCGCGGTTCAGGATTTTGAAAAAGCAGCGGTGATTCGGGATAAAGAGCGAGGCATTGAAATAGAGTTGAGCGGCCAGGATTCGACCTGGGATGCGCTCGCTCAGATGCCGGTAGCAACGGTTACCGAGGAGCAAATAGCGGATGTCGTATCAACCTGGACGGGAATTCCGGTTTTCAGGCTGACGGAGGAAGAAACAACGAAGCTTCTTCGTATGGAAGACGAACTTCATAAGAGGGTTATCAGCCAGGACGAAGCCATTAAAGCCATCTCTAAGGCGATTAGACGGACGAGGGCCGGTCTTAAAGACCCGAAGCGCCCGTCGGGCTCGTTTATCTTCCTGGGACCGTCTGGCGTGGGTAAGACCGAGCTTGCAAAGGTACTTGCCGAGTTTCTCTTCGGCGATGAGGGCGCGCTTATCCAGCTCGATATGTCGGAGTACATGGAAAAGCACACCGTTTCACGTATGGTGGGCTCACCCCCGGGATATGTGGGCTACGACGAGGGCGGCCAGCTTACCGAGCAGGTTCGCAGGCGTCCGTATTCGGTTATATTGCTCGACGAGATCGAGAAGGCGCATCCGGATGTATTTAACATCCTGCTGCAGATACTTGAGGACGGCCGCTTGACCGATGCGCAGGGCCGTACCGTCGACTTTAAAAATACCATCCTGATCATGACCTCGAACCTTGGCGCCCGCTACATCCAGAAGAGTACGCCACTTGGGTTCGGCAAGAGCCAGGAGGGTATCGCCTACGATGATATGAAGAATAAAGTCATGGGCGAGATCAAGAAGACGTTCCGTCCCGAGTTCTTAAACCGTGTGGACGATGTCATCGTCTTCCATGAGTTGAGCAGAGACGACATCAAGCAGATCGTCGATCTCTTGTTTAAGAGGGTTATCGACCAGCTTAGAGAACAGGCCATCGATGTTGAACTCGATGAGGAGGCAAAAGATGTCCTGGTAAAAGAGGGATATGAGCCGGCGATGGGCGCACGGCCTCTGCGTCGCGCGATACAGCGCTTTGTTGAGGACCCGCTCTCTGAGGGTCTGCTCTCGGGCTTCTTTAAGGCTGGTGAAAAGATAATAATTACCGGGAAAGATGGTAAGATCGACTTTACCAAACTGGAGCCGGCGCAGATCGGCGCAGCCGGTGGGCGTGAATGAGTAAAACCAAATATATAGTCAGATGTCAGGCTTGTGGGTGCACCGCTCCAAAATGGTTGGGGCGGTGCCCCGATTGTGGTGAGTGGAATACCATGGTCGAGGAACCTCTTGAGCCTGACATTTCGTTTTCTTCCAGAAGGTTGGCCCCATCCGAACAGGCGCAGCCGATAACGGAGATTGCTGTTGAGAAAGAAAGCAGGATTTCAACCGGTCTGCCGGAACTCGACCGAGTCCTTGGCGGCGGTGTTGTGCCGGGATCGCTGGTGTTGATCGGTGGAGAGCCGGGCATCGGAAAATCAACACTGCTTCTTCAGATGGCAAATCAACTTGCGGGAAGAATCGGACGGGTGCTTATCGTCTCCGGTGAGGAATCGGTGCGGCAGATATCGTTAAGGGCAAACCGTCTCGGAGTGCTCTCACCGGATTTGCTGCTTCTCTCTGAAGTCGACGTGACTATGATCGATCACCAGGTGCGGATGCTTGAGCCGCAGCTGCTGGTGATCGACTCAATACAAACCATGTTTCACCCGGACATTCCGTCCGCTCCGGGCAGCGTGAGTCAGGTGCGCGAATGCACGCATTACCTTATGCGAATTGCAAAAAGTATCCATTTACCGACGTTTATCGTGGGCCACGTGACCAAGGAGGGCTCGATTGCGGGGCCGAGGGTACTCGAGCACATGGTGGATAGCGTCCTCTACTTTGAGGGGGACAACTACCAGTCATTCAGGATTATACGCGCTGTTAAGAACCGCTACGGCTCGACCAACGAGATCGGGATTTTCGAGATGACCGATGCGGGCTTGATCGAGGTCACGAACCCTTCGGCGCTCTTTTTGAGCCAGCGCCCGGAAAACTCATCCGGCTCGATAGTTATCGCTACGATGGAGGGTACCAGGCCGCTTCTTGTCGAGCTGCAGGCCCTGGTAACGGATTCGCACCTGTCTATGCCCCGGCGAATGGCGACCGGGCTTGATTACAACAGGCTCAACCTCATGGTAGCGGTGCTTGACCGCAGGTTTGGGGTGCGCTTGGGCCAGGAGGATATTTACGTCAACGTGGTTGGGGGCGTTAAGGTGAACGAGCCGGCCGCGGACTTAGGGATTGCTCTGGCCGTGGCATCGGCGCACAAAGATCTGGTGGTGTCGCCGGACGTGATAGCGATCGGCGAGGTGGGTCTGGCCGGCGAGGTACGGTTCGTAAACCAGCTTGAGCATCGCCTCAAGGAAGCCGCAAAGCTTGGTTTCAGGAGGGCGATTATCCCTGATCAGGAGCTGAAAAACCCCGGCTCTTTGAAACTGGATTTATTAAGGGCAAAGAACCTGGGTCAAGCGCTGGACTACCTTAGTTAGCTAAAGTTAGCTTAAACAGCTGAATTAGCATTAAAAAGCGAGCATTTCCCGCCGATGGATTTAATATTAAAAATTGGTTATCATTATCAACTAGTGCAAGCATAAGTGCAATAATAGTAACTAGTAGGCAAGTTTACATTTGGATATCTTTATCCAAATTCATGGTTCATGGTAATAGACCGGAGAATAGATTAGGAATCAACTTTGGGAGTATATATGCACTTCGACCGTCGAGCAGAGAAAGAGCTGGTAAGAGCGCTTGAGAAGGTCGCTCCGGGTACCGAACTTAGGGAAGGCCTGGAGCACATCTTAAGTGCACGCTTCGGTGCCCTTATCATCATCGGCGACGTTGAGGAAGTGGAGTCGCTCTGCAACGGCGGCTTTGAACTCTCGGTTGAATTTTCTGCACAGCGCCTTTTTGAGCTTGCGAAGATGGACGGCGCGATAATTATGGATCAGGGTCTAAGCCGTATTCTGCGGGCGAACGTGCACCTTGTCCCCGACCCAACCCTTCCAACCAGTGAAACGGGGATGCGTCATCGCACCGCCGAGCGTGTGGCCAGGCAGACAAAAGCCCTTGTCATTTCGATCTCGCAGAGGCGAGATATCATTTCGCTCTACCTCGATGGGATAAAATACGCCTTGCAGGATATCAGGATTCTGCTTGCAAAAGCCAACCAGGCCCTGCAAACGCTCGAGAAATATAAAGTCCGTCTGGATGAGGTTCTGGCGAACTTAAGCGCGCTTGAGTTCGAAGATCTGGTGACGCTTCTTGATGTGGTAACCGTATTGCAGCGCTCCGAGATGTTTGGGCGCGTCTCGCGTGAGATAGATCGCTATATCAGCGAACTGGGAACCGAGGGTCGTCTGATACGGATGCAGCTCGACGAGCTGTCCGGAAACACCGAAGAAAAGTCAACCACGATTATAAAGGACTATGCGCTTGAACCGGACAAGGTAGACGAGATTAAAGACAAGCTCGCCGATCTCACCCCCGAAGCGCTGCTTGATCTTAGTAAGATCGCTCAGATACTTGGATATGAAGAAGTCGTTGACTTGTTTGAGCAGCCGGTCCACTCCAGGGGATACCGCCTGCTAAGCGAAATCCCGAGACTTCCTTTAAGCGCCATAGATAAAATCGTAGGTAGGTTCCACAACCTGCAAGCAATCATGAACGCCAGCATTGATGAACTTAATTTGGTAGATAACATCGGTACCGCCAGGGCGAAGGCGATCAAAGACGGGCTTCAGAGACTTAAAGAATACAATATCCTCGAGCGCTACATCTAAAAGCGCAGAAGCCAGAAGCCAGAATCCAGAAGAAAACTTAAACTACATGAGGTTATACATGCCGAGCATTTCGAGGCGATTATTTTCCTTACACATTATCCTATCCATGTCCAATCCCAGAAGAGCACATATGCCTGCCAGGTAGAATAATGCATTTCCGAGTTCGTTTTCGAGGACTTCGGCGCAGTTTGGGCACAGGGAGCCCTGTAGGTGGGTTTGCATGAAATCGGCCAGCTCAGGAAGCGTTGCATTGTGGGGGATCGACTGCTTCGAGGCGTCTATCTTAAGACAGCCGCATGTTGTAACCGATTTTACGATCGCGCGGTTTACGTGGGCGCTTGCCTCCTGGAGCTTTGACATTACATCCAGAACGCTGCGATGGCGGACAAGGTACTCCGACACAGAATTTTGAAATTGCTGGCAGTTCTTGTCTCCCATATTCACCCCTTCGAGACGCTTCCGGCTTAATTTATGGTAGTAAATAATTCTTGCGTTTGTCAAGTTGAATTAGGGCTGGTACTATGTATCTTCTGTATCTGCTCGTAGCTAATGATGTTATTTCTATGCTATTCTAAAAATGCTAGTCGGTGCAGTAGTATAGTGCTGGAAGGGAGGTGACGTTGTAGAATACGCACATCGAAATAAAGTATAGGGGTGTTAGTAGTGTTACAGTTAATACGCATTGTATTCATTGTAACCGGCGCCATCGGAGCTTATGAATTGGCGAGCACCATCCAGCAAAACAAAACGATACCGTCCGATCAATATATATATGCACTTATCCTTTTTGTTATCTTAGGGGTCGGTATCGGTTATGTGCTAGGTGGTATCATTGGCCGTCGGTTGCTAAAATCGCTAACCTGGCTAGAAAATAAAGCGCAAAACCTACCGACAGCCGATCTTATTCTTGCACTTGTTGGTTTGCTTATCGGGCTGGCCCTAGCCGAACTAGTCTCGCTGCCATTCGGATTCATCCCGGGATCTTTGGCAATATTGCGATTCTCAATCACGATATTAGCATTTATACTGCTTGGATACTTGGGAATCAGTATCTCCCTAAAGAGGAAGGATGACCTACAATCGTTCTTGCGCTCAATACCTATTCCTAAAGCGCATAATCCCGAAAAAGGTCGGCTTGATCTTGGAACGTCAAAACTGCTTGATACAAGCGTTATTATTGACGGGCGTATAGCGGATGTCGCGAAGACCGGCTTTATTGAGGGCTCGCTTACGTTGCCGAGATTCGTTCTCAGGGAGCTGCAGACGATTGCGGATTCGGAAGACTCACTAAAGCGCAACAGGGGAAGAAGAGGGCTGGATATTTTAAAAAGCCTCCAGAATGAGCCGAGGTTGCGTCTGGAGATTCTCGAGCGCGACTATCCGGACCTGGGAGATGTCGATGCCAAATTGGTGAGGCTGGGCAGTGAGACGAAGTCTCCGATAATGACCAACGATTATAATCTTAACAAAATAGCCGAGTTGCAAGGCGTGCAAGTGTTGAACTTGAACGAACTTGCAAACTCGCTTAAGCCGGTTGTCCTGCCGGGTGAGGAGATGTTTGTCGGTCTTATCCGCGAGGGCAAGGAGGCCGGTCAAGGCGTGGGATATCTGGATGACGGCACCATGGTCGTCGTCGATGGTGGGAAAATCCACGTCGGGGAAGAAGTTGAAATAATGGTGACCAGCGTTTTGCAGACGCCGGCCGGTCGCATGATATTCGGCCGGATGAAAGATGGCGATAGACGCAGGTGATACAGGCGGTGAAACGACCGGAATGAATCTGGCCTTGATAGTTGCTGCGGGAAAGGGCACGCGTATGGGAGCGGAGGGCGGCAAGCAGTTCTTGCCGCTCGCGGGAAAACCGGTGCTTGCCCATACGCTCGCCGCTTTCCAACAGGCTTCATCGATCGACGCGATAATCATTATTACCGCGGAAGAAAATTTCGATAGGTGTCTCTCCGTTATCGATACGTATTCTATTATAAAAGCGAATGGAGCGAATGGAGCGAATAGAGCGAATCGGATAGTCATAGGCGGCGCAGAGCGGCAGGACTCGGTCTATAATGGCCTTCAAGCCGCACGTGAATTTGAACAGGCCAAGGTTGTCGTGGTTCACGACGGTGCGAGGCCGCTTGTCACGCCGCGCCTTATTGACGATGCAATAGTGAACTTGGTGGAGTGCGATGGCGTGGTTGTCGGCATTCCCGCAAAAGACACGATCAAGCTTGTGGATGACGGTTTTGTAATCGAGACTCCCGATCGCTCGAAAACATGGCAGGTCCAGACCCCGCAGGCATTTCTTTTTGAGCCGCTTTTACGTGCCCATGAAAAAGCCAGAGCCGAGGGTTTTTATGGGACCGATGATTCCATGCTAATGGAACGGTATGGAAGCAAAATAAAGGTAATTACGGGCTTAGAGGAGAATATAAAAATCACCACCCCGATTGACCTGGTATTGGCTGAAGCAATCTTGAAAAACCGGGCCTAATGGTGAATCGGTGAATCGGTGAATCGGTGAATCGGTGAATCGGATGTGGGTCGAGGGTGTGGGTTTTTGGAGTTGAAGTTGAAGTGGTGGGGGTCGGATGAGAATTGGGATTGGGTTTGATGTACACAGGTTTGTTGAGGGGCGTCCGTTGATCCTTGGCGGGGTTGATATCCCATTTGAGATGGGGTTGGCGGGGTTCTCCGACGCCGACGTGCTGACGCATGCGATTATTGACGCCATACTGGGCGCGGTGGCGGCCGGTGACCTCGGGCATTACTTTCCTGATACCGATCTGCAGTTCAAGGGTGTATCCAGTCTTAAACTGCTCAAAGACGCCGTTGTCATATTGCAAAACCGGGGATATAAGTTAGCGAATATCGATGCGATCGCCATCCTCGAAATGCCGAAGCTTGCCCTGCATAGGCAGCAGATGCGGGAGGCCCTTGCCGAGGCTACGGGGCTGGATGTGTCGCAGATCAGCATAAAAGCCACCACAACCGAAGGTCTTGGCTACACGGGACGAGGCGAAGGCGTGGCCGCACAGGCGGTTGTACTGGTGGAAGAGGTTTTGGAGTGAGGGATAGCTAACAAAATGAGTGATATACGGGTTAGGTTTGCGCCGAGTCCGACCGGGCACCTTCATATAGGTACCGCGCGCACGGCGCTTTTGAATTGGCTGTATGCCAGAAAAACACAGGGCTCTTTTATCGTTAGGATTGAAGATACGGATAGAAGTCGCTCGACAATTGAGTTTGAGGAATCGATTCTTGAGGACCTCGCATGGATGGGGTTGAACTGGGACGAGGGACCGGATAACGGGGGCCCGTACGGCCCTTATCGGCAAAGCGAGAGGCTTGGGCTTTATCAGCACAAGGTTGACGAGTTGCTTCACTCGGGCCAGGCGTACCGTTGTTATTGCACCCCCAAGGAGCTGGAGGAGCGAAGGAAAACACGGCTTGCCACAGGATTAATGCCCAAATACGAGGGCACCTGCCGCAACCTGACCGCCGAGCAGGAATCCGAGTGCGCCGCTCAGGGCAGAAAGCCCGCCATCCGCTTTCGCGTGCCGGACGAGAAAATAATCGTCCGCGACTTAGTACGGGGAGAGATAGAATTCTCCAGCGACGTCATCGGGGACTTTATTATCCTGCGCTCCGACGGTACCCCGTCGTTTCACCTGGCCGTTGTGGTCGATGATGGCGAGATGAAGATAACCCACGTGATCCGGGGGGAGGACCATATCACGAACACCGCCAAGCACGTTCCCCTGATTAAAGCGCTGGGCTATCCGGTACCTAAATTTGCGCATAATGCCATGATTCTGGGCCCCGATGGCGGAAAACTCAGCAAGCGCCATGGGGCTACCGCGGTTGGCGATTACCGAGCAAAAGGGTATTTGCCTGAGTCGATCAACAACTACCTGGCGCTTTTAAGCTGGGCCCCGGAGGACACCCGCGAGGTGTTTGAGCTCGATGAACTTGCGAAGATGTTCAAAATTGAGAGGATCTCTAAAAGCCCGGCGATTTTTGATATCGGCAAGCTCAACTGGCTCAACGGGCAGCATATACGCTCGGCGGATTTGCAGCGCCTCACCAACCTCTGTATTCCGTATTTAAAGGAAGCGGGCTTAATCCCGCAGGGCGGGGTTTCGAAAAGCGAGTTTGAGTATCTTCTTAAAGTCGTAGAGGCGGTACGCGGAAACTTGACCGTGCTATCGGAGATTCCTGCATATGCTACAATATTTTTGGGCGAGTACGAGATACGGCCCGATGCGCTTGAATGGCTTAGAAAACCGCATGTACCAGAGGTTTTAACGGCCCTTCTCGAACTTCTTCGCCGCCACGGAGAACTCGATTTTGACGGCGGCCGCGAGGTGGTGAATGCCTTGCGTGATAAGTTCAAGCCGCTCGGCGTTACCGGAAAAGACCTGTTTATGCCGATACGAGTGGGGCTCACCGGTGCCGTTAAAGGCCCCGAGCTGCCCTATGTCTTGAATATTCTAGACAAGGAGCAAGCGATACGCCGCATCGAAGCGGCCATCCAGGCTGCAATCCAAGCGGCTGGCTAATTTGAGGTGGTGTTGTTTAAATGTCCTTAAAAGTCTACAACACGATGAGCAGGGAAAAGGAAGAATTTATCCCCCGTTATGCGGGTAAAGTGGGCATGTATGTCTGCGGACCGACGGTGTACAACTATATTCATATAGGAAACGGTCGCACCTACCTGTCCTTCGATATCATTTATCGCTACTTGAAGTATAAGGGCTATGCTGTTACGTACGTGCGTAACCTTACCGACGTCGATGATAAGATTATAAACAAGGCCAATGAAGAAGGGGTTGCCCCGAGCGAAGTCGCCGAGCGTTACTCGGAAGCGTTTGACGAGGATACGACGAATATGAGGCTTGTCCGCCCAACGATTATTCCTAAGGCAACCGAGCATATTAAGGAAATGATCGAGATTATCGAGGGTCTGATCGAAAAGGGGCTTGCATATGTCATCGATGGGGACGTCTACTACGAGATCGCTAAGTTTCCCGAGTACGGCAAGCTCGCGCATCGCGATCTTGAGGACATGCGGGCCGGGGAGCGCGTTGAGATCGATCCGAGAAAACACCACCCGATGGACTTTGCGGTCTGGAAATCCGCCAAGCCGGGGGAGCCGTCCTGGGACAGCCCCTGGGGAAAGGGGAGGCCGGGCTGGCATATCGAGTGCTCGGCGATGTCGTTAAAGTATCTGGGTGTCACCTTTGATATCCACGGCGGGGGACGCGACTTAATCTTCCCGCATCACGAGAACGAAATCGCCCAGACCGAGGGCTATACGGGCAAAAAGTTCGTCAAGTACTGGTTGCATGGCGGTATGGTCAATATCGGTGACGAGAAGATGGCGAAATCCCTGGGAAACATCATCCTGGTCAGGGATTTATTAAAAGAATATGATCGAAACGTATTACGTCTGCTTGCGCTGGGAACGCAGTACAGGAGCCCGATTAATTTCGGCACGGACAAGCTTAAAGAGTCCGAAACCGCGTATGAGAGGTTGTTGAACGTGCGAAGGAGAATCGAGGATGCCCTGGGCGCGATGACGGTTACCAGAATGCCCGAGAAGGTTGAGCAGATCGACCGGCTCGAGGGAGCGATCGACGAAGCAAAGAAAAAATTTATTGAGTCGATGGATGATGACTTCAATACGGCGGCGGCGCTCGCTGCAGTGTTTGAGCTGGTAAAAGAGACAAACACGTTTATCGAAGCCTACGGCGAGATGAGCATGCACGCCCAAGATATCTTGAAAAAAGCCGACGCGATGCTGCTTGAACTCTCAGGTGCGGTGGGTCTTAATCTCACACTTCCGGGGGCGGAAGAGGTGGATAAGAAGCTGCCCGACACGATTTTCGATCTTGCCGGCGACGTTTTGGGATCAACCGACAACAAGGGCAAATCCGAGCTGGTCGATGAGATACTGGAGCGCAGAAACATCGCCAGAAAAGAGAAGGATTTCGCTACGGCGGACAAGATACGAAACGGGCTTACTCAGATGGGTATTGAGATCGAAGATACACCGCTTGGCTCGAGGTGGAAACTCAAGTAAGGGTCCAGAGGCCGGGGTTAAGGGTCTAGGGGTGTGGGTCTAGAGCGTGGGATTGTAGGTCGAGAAAGTGGGTCTGTAGGTGGAAACTGTTGAGGGCCGGCGGGCGGTATATGAGGTACTCAAAAGCCGCGGCCGGGTCACCAAGATATATATAGCCGCACAAACGAAGCCGTCCGACATCGTTGAAAAAATCGAAGCCCTGGCCAATAAACAGGGCATTCGCGTTGATAGGGTGGATAAGCAGAGGCTGGATGAGCTTTCCCGTTCAAGGGCTCATCAGGGCGTTATCGCGACCATCGAGTCGTACAGGTATGCTTCGTTCGCCGAGCTTGCAGAGAGTTTGGACATCACGCAGAACCCCGTTGTCGTACTGCTCGACGGGATAACCGATCCGCAAAACTTCGGCGCGCTGCTGCGCTCGGCTGAGGCATCCGGTGTGGCCGGCGTCATCGTCGCCAAGCGGAGGGTCTCGCCGGTAACCGCAGCCGTGCATAAGGCTTCGGCGGGCGCTACAGCCTATGTAAAAATCGCCCAGGTCAGTAATCTCGCTTACACTATCGATGAGCTTAAGGAAGTGGGGTTTTGGGTGGTCGGGGCAAGCGAAAAATCCCGCGAATTGTATTTCGAACTCGACCTCAACCGCCCGATTGCGATCGTTTTAGGCAGCGAGGGGGCCGGCATCTCACGCCTGATTTCGGAAAAATGCGACTATCTGGTCGCCATCCCCATGCAGGGCCACGTGTCGTCTCTTAACGTAAGCGTTGCGGGGGCGCTGATGATGTTTGAGGCGTTACGGCAGCGATTAGCGATTTAAAAGCAGCGAAGAGCGATCAGCGATTGGGTGTGGGCCGAGAAAGTGGGTGATCGCCAATCGCTGATAGCCAACGCGTTAGAGCAGAAAAAGTCTGGCAATAGTGAATGAAGGGTCGATAGAATATGACTCGACTTCTAATAGTAGACGGATATAATTTAATATACGCAACGGACAGGTACAGGAAATGGCGGGATGGCGACCTTGAGATGGCGCGCGTTAAGCTCATCGAGGATTTGGCGACGCTTCAGATGTTTGAAGATTATAAGATCATGCTGGTTTTTGATGCGGCCAAGACGGGGGCGAAGGGAAGCCACCACGCGAACATCCTTGGCATCGACGTATGGTTTACGCGATCGGGGGAAACCGCGGATCAGATGATCGAGCGTGTTGTCTTTAAGGGCGGCTATGAGGGAGATATTGTTGTCGCCACTTCGGATTATAACCAGCAAAAGGTTATTTTTAGGCCCGGAGTCTTGCGTAAGAGTGCCCGCGAACTCGTAAACGATCTCGAATCAACCGAAAAAGAGCTGAAAACAACAGCAAAAAAAGGCGGTAGATTCCGACTTGAAGAGCGCCTCGATAGTGCCTTACGCCAAGCGCTTGAGCGTATGGCCGGCTTCCCCGAATAGCCATTATTTTCTTGACGTACGCCGATGCGGCGAGTATAATCTTAAAGCGTTCTCCCACTCGGCCATTGGTGGCCAGCCGCAGCAGCAGGGGCAAAAGGGATGAGCCTACTATAACCGGAACAACTTAGTCGAAGGAGCGTTGGTAGTGCAAATCCAGGCAGATATTTCGTATTTTAATGCTCATGTTCTTCTTCAAACGCTTACTGATTCTCAATTAGTTATCGCCGCCCGAGAGGGCAATGACTCCGCTCTTGAATTTCTCCTGGATAAATACAAGAATTTTGTCAGGTTAAAAGCGCGCGCCTATTTCTTGATCGGCGCCGACTGGGACGACCTCGTTCAGGAGGGGATGATCGGTCTCTACAAGGCAATCAGGGACTACCGGGAAGGCAGGCAGGCTTCGTTTCGGGCGTTTGCCGAACTGTGCATAACGAGGCAGATTATCACCGCGATAAAGACGGCGACACGGCAGAAGCACCGACCGCTCAACTCATATGTATCGCTTAACCGACCGGTCTATTTTGAAGATGAATCCGACCGCATGCTTATGGACCTGCTTTCAGGCGCCGAGATCGCCGATCCGGTCGAACTGGTTATAAGCGGCGAAGAAATACAAAGTATGCAAACGAGTTTCGGTGAGATTTTGAGCGACCTCGAGGCCCAGGTTTTGAAGCTCTACATCGACGGCAAGTCGTATCAGGAAATAGCGGATGAGCTTAACAGGCACGTGAAATCGATAGACAACGCCCTTCAGAGGGTCAAACGCAAAGTCGAGCTGCACCTGAGAAGACGGCAAGCGATAGTTTAGCACTTTTTTCTCTAGCCCTCCATCATATATTAGTCGACCGGTAAGAAATTAGACATTCCCGTCCTCTATGTCTATTGCTTGATTGTTCCATTACTAGTTCCAGAACACCATAATTATTGTGTCATTCTGAGCAGGTCCTTCGCTATCGCTCAGGATAAACTCCGAATCCAGAGAACACTCACAGACTGCTGTTGTCTGTCATTCTGAGCGAAGCGAAGAATCTAGCGGGCACTCACGTACTTCTGTCACTTAAGTATGTCTAAGCTTTGATTCACTGTGCTAAGAAGTCTTCACTCTAACTCTATCTAAGCTTAGACCCTCCT
>Ga0210042_1000140_pt1 | contig 67155 bp, 65 predicted proteins | sample CryGeymeta201518_FD_183982 | JGI IMG/M metagenome (GOLD analysis project Ga0210042, IMG submission 183982) | Groundwater microbial communities from Crystal Geyser aquifers in Utah, USA - Crystal Geyser metaG 2015-18 (SPAdes) (version 2) | ecosystem: Environmental > Aquatic > Deep subsurface >... | reverse complement strand
GCGCCCGTGCTATTATGCAACAGTTTAAAAATCGGCCTTGCATAGAGCAAAACAATTTTACGAAATATTTAGTATCCGAAAACCTTTACGTTAGCCCAAGAAGTCAATGCTTCAGAATATGTAGGATTGCTTGTAACGTGTTCGTGTATGGAAAGTTGCGTGTTTGTGGGCGAGGATTTTCCGTAGGAAAATCGGAAGCAAGCAAAAGAGCAACGACCAAACGGTTAAACTAAAATAAGCAATTTTTTTTACACGGCTTAGGCGTTCGTTTTTTATTTTATTTTTTCTATTATGCGTATAGTCGAATCTGTATTGTTCAGCATGCAATTTTCTTCATAACTCAAACTTGAATCCAATCCAAATTCAGCCATAATTTCTTTTCTTAACATTTTATTTTTTGGATTTCTTAAATCAAATTCAGTTTTATAATATGGTTCACAATTAAAGTCAAAAACATTATTATTTTTTATTGTTTCAACGATTTCATCTTTACAATAACTTGTACTAAAACCGCAAGAGTAATATCCATAAGGATTTTGCATGAACCTTGAAGGACTATTTTCAGGCAAAAATATGTTTTCACCACTTATATATTTATTGAATTTTTTAATAGGAAGTTCTTTATGGATAAATCCCCATTGAAGAAAAACATTTGCACTTCTATGATTTATGTTTCTACCATAGGATATTGGATATTCGAATTCTTTTTCCTCAAGTTTTTTATAACCAATTATTTCATATTCTCCATAATGTAAGTGATTATCCATCATATAATCTGACGGCAACGCCGTTAGATTTTCTAATATTTTGATGTCAATCTTTTTTTCTGTGGAAATAAATGGATATAATTTTACCAAAACAGGAGTTCCCATTAATAAATTTAAACCGTGATTTTTCTCTAATAGATTATTTTTTCTCAACTTTTTTATGTCAAGTAAAACTCTTCCAAAACCATAATTTTTTCTGTCAATTTTGTATGAAAAAAATCACCTGATTTATATTTTACATTTTTCTTTTTAGTATTTTTAAACGTATTGATTTGTTCAATATGATTTTCATCCGAGTTTTTTATAAAATCATCAACCCAAAAATTCAATTTGTTTTCTGGTTTTTGTTTTTTGTCTTCCCAGAAACTTGAATAAAAAGTTGTTTTAGTTGTATGGTTTCCAATTAATAAATATCCGAATTTATTTAATGAGAAATATACACCAATTGGAGTTTTTGTTGATAAAACAGACGCAGTCAGTTTTTGTTCTTTTCCTTTAGTTGTTTTTGGTAATATGATTTCTCTGTTTTTTGTCAGTTCATCATATTGGTATTCTACATATTGAGTTGAGCTTGAAATTATATGTTTTTTTATTGTAATATCTTCAAAATATAGAATACTTGATTCACGATAAGTATCGCCTTTTAATATTACTTTTTCCCAATTAGGTTTTACTTTATCAAGTCCTAAATATTCTCTTTCTGTGTTTGATAATTCAAAAATCATATGTTCATTCTGGGGTTTTCTGCAAATGACGCCTAACGTTTACGATATGAAATCGTTTCAATGTTTTATATCAGCCGATAAGCGAAGTTAGTTTTTTAATGGTAAGAAATCAATACACAGTTGCAAGTACTTTTTTAACAATTAGCTTTGAAAATAGAAGTTTCCAATTTTTTTATAAAATAAAAAGGAAACAGATTGCTTCGTACTTCGCAATGACGTTATATTAAAGCGTTTTTATAAACTTTTAAACAACGTTCTCTGGCAAATGTATGCTCAACGATAGGTAATGGATAAGTAAGTTCTTGAAATTCTGGTACCCATTGTTTTATATAATCTAAGTTTTTGTCAAACTTTTCAATTTGTGTGGTTGGGTTAAAAATCCTGAAATACGGTGCAGCATCAACACCACAACCGGCCACCCATTGCCAATTGCCTACGTTGCTCGCCAGTTCAAAATCGTGCAATTTTTCAGCAAAATAGGCTTCGCCCCAACGCCAGTCTATCAACAAATGTTTACATAAAAAACTGCCCACCAACATGCGTACACGGTTGTGCATAAAGCCGGTTTCATTTAGTTGGCGCATGCCAGCATCTACCAATGGGTAACCTGTTTTACCATCGCACCATAATTTAAATTCTTGTTCGTTGTTTCGCCATTCAATGCGGTCGTAAGGTGGTTTAAAACTTTGAGTGGCTGTGTGTGGAAAATGCCATAAAATCTGCATAAAAAATTCTCGCCAAATCAATTCTTGTAAAAAGATTTCGTTTTGTTCTATCACTGCTTTTTTTACCATGTCACGAATGCTAACCGTTCCAAAACGCAAGTGTGGACCTAATCTTGACGTGGCATCTTTGTCTGGGAAATTGCGCGTGGCCTCATAGTTTTGGATGAGGCTTGGCGTTATTTCATAGTCCTTAACCGTTTGTTTTGAGGGCTTAAAACCCATATCTGCCAATGAGATATTTGGTAAATAGGCAATTTTAAAAGTGTTATTTAAAAGACTAGCAGTATTATAGGTTTTAAAGGGTGAGCTTCTAAATTTAATTTTCCATTGTTTCATGTATGGTGTGTAAACCATATAAGGTGTACCATCACTTTTCACAATGTCAATACGTTCAAAAATAACTTGGTCTTTATAGGTTTTAAAATCAACATTTTGAGAAGTTAAAAACTGTTTTATCTTTTGGTCTCTGTTTATTGCATATGGTTCATAATCATGATTGGTATAAACCGTTTCAATAGTATATGTTTCTATAAGTTGCTTAAATACTTCAATAGGTTTTCCATAAAAAAGCGCGATATTACTATTATGTTTGGTTTGAAGGGTTTGTTTTAAACTCTGTAATGTTTCAAAAATAAAAGTGACTCTGGCATCATCTTCTGGAAGTTGTTCTAAAATATTAGTATCAAAAATAAAAACAGGAAGCACAGGATGCTTGCCTTGTAAGGCATGAAACAAACCTACGTTGTCATCAAGCCGTAAATCGCGTCTAAACCAAAAAATGTTAATGGGTTGTGGCATATTAATACGTTCCGAATAAGGCTTCAAGTTTTTTGGTTCTGTAATTAAAAATTTCCTCAAGTTTAGGTCTCACTAAAATAGGATGCACCAATTGCCCAAGAAACCCAAAAGGTACTTTATAATCGATGATATCTTCCATTTCTACGCCGCCATCTATTTCTTTAATAAAATGTTTATGATGCCAAAGGGCATAAGGGCCAAAGCGCTGTTCATCCACAAAATAATGTTTATCAATAACATGGGTAATTTCTGTAACCCATTTGGTTTTAATACCTAAAACAGGTGTTACGATATATTGAATCATTTGACCGGCAAACATAGGTCTATCTGCACCAGATAAAATATTAAATCCCATATAATCGGGTGTAATGGTCTTTAAATTTTTTGGGTCTGATAGAAAATCCCAAGCTTCTTGAATGGTAATGGGTAAACTTTGCTTTTTATGTAAAGTATATATTTTCATGAATTAATTATAAAGTAAGATGTACAAATTTAGAGAGCAGGCAATGCAAAGCCATAAAAAATAGGGTAATATGAGCCATGATTTAAGAGCCATAGGTTTTTTATAATCATATAAAAAAACAGTAACAATCATGGTCAGAGCTAAAATAACTAGAAGTCCTAACCCAATGAGATGCTGGTTAAAAAACACCACATTCCATCCTACATTTAGTAAAAACTGAATGGTAAACAATATTTTGACTTTAGTTGATGGTATAATTGTAATTAAATAGGCCATATACATGGAAAAGAAAAACATGATGCTTGTCCATGCAACGCCAAAAACCCAACCTGGTGGTGTCCAAGGCGCTTTATTGAGATTTAAGTACCAATCTGATTGCGGACCATTTTGCATAAACCAGGTTCCTAAAGCCAAGGCTCCAAAATTAATGATTAAAAAGAAGCCAATATGTTTTAGTAGTTTCATTAATTGGGATTTGTACGATCCATTTTATCCAAAATCTGTTGAGCTTCAGCAAATTTTTTATCGCTTTCTTTTCGGTTTACATTCATGAGAGCATGCCATTCTTTCATTAAGGATTCGTACTTTTTTTGAAGTTTTTCACTTTCAGATTTTGTTTTAAATAGGCTAAACATAAGGTTTATTTTAAATGTTTTGTTATTTTATCGCTTAATGGGTTGGTGATTGAAAAATAATAATCAATAAGCTGGCCATTGGTGTCTATTAAATATTTTTGGAAATTCCATTTTACAGAAGAAGTGGATTGTCCATTTTTGGTTTTATCTGTGAGCCATTGATATAGCGGATGCTGGTTATTGCCTTTAACATCAATTTTCTCTGTCATCACAAAGGTTACGCCGTAATTAGCCTGACAAAACTGTTGAATATCTAGAGCCGTTCCGGGTTCTTGACCACCAAACTGATTGCTAGGCACGCCAATAATCATGAGTTTATCTTGATAGGTATCATAAAGCTTTTGCAAATCTTTATACTGACCAGTAAAACCACATTTTGAGGCTACATTAACAAATAAGATGTATTTTCCTTGGTAGGTAGATAAATCTATGGGATTGCCAGTTAAACTATTTATTTTAAGGGCATATAATGATGTTGTAGGCATGGTTTGAGATGCGAGTTTAGTTAAAAAACAAAACATAAGACTGAAAATGATTAAGTGTTTCATATATTAAATTTTAAAGGTAACAATACCGCAGTCCATTTCAAAGACTTGACCTGAAATAGAGGCAGATTTTTCAGATAATAAAAAATCTGCCATGGATGCTACTTCGATAGGGTTTAAGAATTTTTTAAGTGGATGACGCTCAGTCATGGCATCAATCATTTTTTCGTTTCTCAATAATTTTGAAGCCAAGTCTGTATTTGTAACCGTTGGTGCAATGGCATTGATTCTTATGGTTGGCGCTAATTCTGCACCTAATGATTTTACCAAACCTTCAATACCAGATTTAGCCGTGGCAATACTTGCATGAAAAGGCATGCCTAGCTTAGCAGCTACCGTACTAAATAATAATATGGACGGCATACTTCCTTTTTTAAGCGACGGTAAATACTGTTGAATTGCTTTGACTGCTCCCATAACATTAATCTCAAAATCTTCCCTGAAATCATCCAAACTCAATCTTGAAATGGGTTTTAAATTAATACTACCCGGACAATAAACCAAAGCATCTGCCGCTTCTATAACAGGTAAATCATCTTTTAAAACATCACAAGTTATATGTGTTAAGTTCGCATGTTCTTGTGGTGGTGACGTTCTACTAATGTTTATGACTTTATGGTTTGATAGTGAATTTTCAAGAATAGCATTGCCAATTCCTTTGCTGCCACCAATAATGATGATTGTTTTCATTTAGTTGTTTAAATAGTTTTGTAGTTCTGCTATTTTTTGAGCCTGATTAAAGGCTCCGCTGTAATAGGCTGTAACTGTTGCTGAGGTATCATCTTGAATGCCACGAGACGATACGCACAAGTGCTTTGCATCGATGATAACAGCCACATCTTCAGTGTCTAAAATATTCTTTAATTCTTCAGCGATTTGATTGGTTAATCGTTCCTGAACTTGTGGTCTTTTGGCATAATATTGTACAATTCTATTTAATTTTGAAAGGCCAATAACTTTTCCCGAAGAGATATAGGCAATATGTGCTTTACCAATAATAGGTACAAAATGATGCTCGCAATTAGAGTAAAAGCTAATATTTTTCTCTACCAACATTTGATTGTACTGATACTTATTATCAAATAGAGCTACTTTTGGTTTGTTTTGAGGGTTTAATCCAGAAAAAATTTCGTCAATATACATTTTAGCAACACGTTTGGGTGTTCCTTTTAAAGAATCATCGGTTAAATCTAAACCCATCACATGCATTATTTCTTCAAAAAGCAAGGCTATTTTTTCTTTTTTTTCTTCATCTGAAAGTTTAAAGGCATCGGCTCTCATAGGAGTTTCCAAACCTGTAAATAAATGATCGTCCCCGATGTCTTCAAATGAATATCCGTTTAATGAGTGATCATTTTTTTTAAAAGTTTCTTTTAGTGTTTCTGTAATCATAGCTATCTTTTTTTGTGCTGTCTTTAAGTACTCATCTCTTAAAGCAAAGCAACGTTATCGTTTTGATATTGAGTTGTGTGTTATTTGTTTTTGCCTAGAGCATTTGAAGCGCCCTTTTTTAAAAACTCTTAATTTTTCATGTTTTGTAACGCGACCTTGTACACGCTTACGCCACATTTTAAAACTACTTGGTTTCATGTCGCGACGCATAAGGGTTATAACATCTTGCTCTGATAGATTAAATTGAAATTTTATGGCTTCAAAAGTTGTGCGGTCTTCCCAAGCCATTTCAATGATTCTATCTATTTGATTGGTGTTAAAATCCATGTATTTTAAATAAAATCATACTGTTTATCAAAGGTTACTTTTTTGTCAAGAAGTTTATCAAAGAAATTTTTGTTTTCCTTGAAAGTGATGTCGTTTCTAAAATGAATGAATTTTCCTTGTGCATGAATGCTACTGCCGTTTGTTTTGTAAATAGATAAATGGTAATAGGGTACAACCCAGGTAAAATTTCTTAAGCCTTTGTTAATCCTTACCAATATACCATTTGGACGTAATTCAAGATTAGCGTAATTTGTATCTGATACCGTATTTAAATAAGATTTAAAGTTTGGACTGGCATCTTCAATAATCATTCGTTTTGAACCAATCCCTCTCATTTTAAAAACTTCTATTAAAGAATAAGGTTTGCCAACTAAATCATTGATTAGTTGATCATTTTTTTTATCCGCATAGGTTGTCTCTAATATCATAGTATAAATGTACGCAAATTTATAACTTGTTTAATTTTAAATTAAAAAGATTAAACAAAAATTAACATTTTAAGGCTATAATATGTTTCTCTATGACATAAATCATACTATATCTAACAAGGAACTTATAAATTTGATTTAAAATAATCGGGAATGAAACATTTATTATTAGGGAATGAAGCCATTGCTCAAGGTGCTATAGACGCGGGTTTATCTGGTGTTTATGCTTATCCAGGAACACCTTCAACTGAAATTACAGAATATATCCAAACATCTAAACTAGCTCAAGAACTCAACATTCATAGCACTTGGTCGGTTAATGAAAAAACAGCTATGGAAGCTGCTTTAGGAATGTCATATACAGGAAAAAGGTCTATGGTTGTCATGAAACATGTTGGCTTAAACGTAGCTTCAGATGTTTTTATGAATATGTCAGTTTCTGGTATAAACGGAGGCCTTGTAGTAGTTGTAGCAGATGATCCATCCATGCACTCCTCACAAAACGAACAGGATTCCAGGTTTTATGGAAAATTTGCAATGGTTCCTATTTTAGAGCCTACAAATCAGCAAGAAGCTTATGATATGATGCATCATGCTTTTGATTTTTCTGAAGATACAATGCTGCCAGTATTGTTAAGAATGGTAACGCGTTTATCCCATTCAAGATCTGGTGTTGAATTCAAATCAAGACGAACACAAAACAGCATTCATTTACCAGAAGACACTTCTAGGTTTGCACTTTTACCCATGAATGCAAAAAAGCAATTTGAGAAATTAGTAGAAAAAAAATCGCTTTTAATGGAATATTCTGAACATTCTTCATTAAATGAATTAAAACTCAGTGAAGACAAAGATATCGGGATTATTGCTTGCGGAATAGCTTATAATTATGTCATGGAAAACATAAGCGAAGACGCTTCTTTTTATTCCACGCTTAAAATTTCACAATATCCATTGCCAAAAGAAAAAATAAAAAAACTCTATAAACATTGCCATAAAATATTAATTATGGAAGAAGGCTACCCAGTGGTAGAAGAATTATTGCATAACTATTTTGACGACAACGATAAGATTAAAGGAAAACTATCCGGAGATCTTCCATTAACAGGAGAATTAAACCCAACAATTGTGGCTAATGCGCTTGGGATTTTTCAAAATGCGGCTAAATCAATTCCAGAAATCGTCTCAAATAGGCCACCACAGCTTTGTGAAGGATGCGGTCATACAGACTTATTTAATACCATAAATGCGTTGATACCTGAAATTGGAAACAAAAATGTTTTTGGAGATATTGGTTGTTACGCCCTTGGAACGCTTCCGCCATTAAATACCATCAATACGCTTATAGATATGGGCGCATCAATAACCATGGCCAAAGGTGCTGCTGATGCTGGACTTGAAAATGCCATTGCAGTGATTGGTGATTCAACCTTTACACATTCTGGAATGACAGGATTATTGGATGCCGTTTACGAAAATTCGCCCATAACCATTATTATTTCAGATAACTCAGCCATTGCCATGACCGGTGCTCAAGAATCATCTGCAGTTGGCAGACTTCATAACATTTGTCTTGGAATCGGGGTTCATCCAGACCATTTAAAAACAATGATTCCTTTAAGGAAAAATCATGATCAAAATGTTGAGTTATTGCGAAACGAATTAAGTCATAAAGGCCTATCGGTTATTATTTCTGAAAGACCTTGCGTAAGATTATCCAGAGATCAAAAAGAAGACATCAAGTCTAAAATAGCTGCATTAAGTTAAATGAATAGCATGAAAACAAATATTATACTATCAGGTGTTGGAGGACAAGGTATTTTAACCATTGCAGCCGTTTTAGATACAGCTGCTTTGAGCGAAAACATATATATTAAACAATCTGAAGTTCATGGCATGAGCCAGCGTGGTGGAGCCGTGCAATCGCATGTCAGAATTTCTGATAAAGAAATCTATTCTGATCTTATACCAGAAGGTAAGGCCGATTTAATAATTTCTGTCGAGCCTATGGAATTGCTGAGATATATTCCTTTTTTGAATAAAAACGGTTGGTTAATAACAGATTCGAATCCATTTATAAACACCACTAATTATCCAGATAAAGAGGCCTTGTATGAACAGATTAGAAAATATCCACTACATCTCATTATAGATGCTACCGAGATTGCTAAAAACATTGGAAACTCTAAAGTAGCAAATATGGTATTGCTTGGAGCCGCTTCAACCATAATTCCTTTGTCAGAAGAAAGTTTATTAAATGCTATTAAAACCTTATTTCAACATAAAAGCGAAAAAATTATAACTCTTAATCTTCAAGCTTTTTTTGAAGGAAAAAAGATTGCCAAAGCGCATTCTCATTTTGCTATTGACAAATAAAGAGATGGGCTTTTTAAGTTTTAAGGCCTAACAATCTTGGACGCTTGAAGCACTTTTTTTATGGCTTCTGATAAAATAATTACGCCTTTTTCTATGCTTTCTTTGGGCATATTTGAAAATGAAAGACGCAATCTATCATCCTTTTTACTTTTAGGGTCAAAGGTTTTGCCTGTTACAAATACAACACCTTTTTTAATGCTTTCTTTAAATATATCGGTTGAATTAATATGCTCAGGTAATTGAAGCCAAATATAAAATCCACCTTTAGGTTCTTCCCAAGTAATGTCTGCAGGGATGTGTTTTTTTAGATATTTTTGAAGCAAATTCTTCCTTTCTAAATACTCGCTTCTTAAAAACTTTAAATAAGGTTCTAGTTTATGCTGCGCTAAAAATTCATTGGCCAATATTTGCATAAAATTAGACGTGCAGGCATCTAAAGCTTGTTTTATGGATTCGGCTTTTTCAAATATGTCTTTTGATGATAGCATGTAGCCCAATCTAAACCCTGGACCCAAAATTTTAGAAAACGAACCTGTGTAAATAATCTCAACATCTTTTGCTTCAAAAGACTTCATGGGTTTCGTTAAATATTTTTCAGATTCATTGAAATATAAATCACTATAAGCATCGTCTTCAAGAAGAATAATTCCTGTTCCTGATAAGACTTCCAAAAGTTCTGTTTTTCGTTTTTGAGAATAGATGATACCAGCTGGATTATGATAATTGGGTGTAACGTATAAAAATTTAGGTGTTTTTTTTAAGGATGCTAGTTTACTTTTTAAGGTTTTAATATGAATGCCTTCATGGTCTATTGGAATACTTTCTATGGTAGCACCAAACGTTTCAAAAACAGATAACGCGCCAACAAAACAAGGATTTTCGGTTAATATGATGTCGCCTTCATTTACAAACTCTTGAGTTATGATGGATATGGCCTGTAAAGAACCGGTAGTGACTAAAATATGGTTCTCGTTAACTGGCAATCCTTTATGGTTTAAATAATTTTTAAGTGAATGAATTAATGGAGGATACCCAGACGTTGGTCCATATTGAAAACACAATTTTTTAATGTCCTCAGAAAGTGCATTGTAAATGTCGTCAATCTGCTTTACAGGAAATAAATCATTATTTGGCATACCACCAGCAAATGAAATCAAACGTTTTCCGGAAGCTTGAGACATTAATAATTTAATATCTTCAGAATGTCTAGAATTAACTGCGTTTGAAAAAGCAACCATAATTCATAATGTTTTAGAAGTCTATTCAAAATAACAAAAATTTAATAGAATAGATTGTGATAAATGTCAGCTAAAATTCTAAGATAAATTAGTTACTTTACACTTAAAATACGCCGTTTTATGATCCTTCACTCTACATTAATTCATCCTAAAAGTATTGTTGTTATTGGAGGTTCTAATAACATCCATAGTCCTGGAGGAAACGTTTTAAAAAATTTAATTGAGCATACATTTAAAGGAGACTTATTTGTTGTAAATCCTAAGCAAGACCATGTTCAAGGGATTCAATCTTATAAAAGTGTTGATGAAATTCCTCAGGTAGATTTGGCTATCATTGCCATTCCAGCAGCCTATATCTTAGATGCGGTAAGCATCCTTACGAAGGAAAAGAATACCAAAGCTTTTATTGTTTTTTCTGCCGGTTTTAGTGAAAAAGACAAACATGGAGCGCGTTTAGAAAAAGACCTGGTAAAAATGATAGAAGCAGTAGGAGGAAGCCTTTTAGGTCCCAATAACATTGGTTTAATTAATAAAAACTATGCAGGTGTATTTACAACACCCATACCAAAATTAAGTGACTCTGGGGTAGATTTTATTTCTGGATCTGGAGCCACAGCCGTATTTATAATAGAAGCTGCTTTAGGCATGGGTTTAATGTTTTCAAGTGTTTATACCGTTGGAAATAGCGCACAAATTGGAGTTGAGGAAATTCTGGAATACTTTGATGAATCCTTTGATGCTTTAAAAAGTTCAAGAGTAAAGCTTCTGTATATTGAAAGTATTAAAAACCCAGGCAAATTTTTAAAACATACCCAGTCATTAATTAAAAAAGGATGTAAAATAGCAGCCATTAAAGCTGGTAGTACGGAAACTGGTATCAAAGCAGCGTCATCACACACAGGTGCTTTGGCAACCTCTGATGTTTTTGTGGACGCCTTGTTTAAAAAAGCAGGCATTATACGTTGTGATGGCCGCAACCAACTTATATCGGTTGCAGGGATTCTTTTGCAAAAAGAATTTACAGGAAAAAACATAGCCATTATTACCCATGCAGGTGGACCAGCAGTCATGCTAACTGATGTGTTATCTAAAAATGGCTTAAAAATTCCTCCGTTAAAAGACGCCAATAGTATAGCTTTATCAAAGGAATTATTTGATGGATCTTCGGTTGCAAATCCTATTGATTTTTTAGCAACTGGTACAGCAGATCAATTAGAAACCATTATTGATTACTGCGAAAACAAATTTGATACCATAGATGCTATGGTGGTTATTTTTGGCAGTCCTGGTTTAAAACCTGTATATGATGCTTATGAGGTTTTAGACAAAAAAATAAGAACTTCCAAAAAACCAATCTATGCGGTATTACCTTCTGTTATCAATGCGAAAGATGAAATAAAGGATTTTATATCTAAAGGACACATTGTATTTAACGATGAAGTATTATTTGGGAATGCTTTAGGTTTGGTTTCCCATCAACAAGTAACTCAGACGAGTTATAAAGATGTATCTATCAAATCACACAAGACTATAAGAGCCATCATTGATAGTTTGCCCAATGGCTATTTAACTGCAGAGATTGCCATAAAGGTTTTAAGTGATGCAGGGATATCATTTGTTCCCCATATTACGGTTAAAAACAGAGAAGAACTTCAAGTGGTTTTAAAAAATTTATCATATCCTGTGGTTGAAAAAGTGATAGGCCCATTACATAAAACCGATGTTAATGGGGTTCTTTTAAATATTTCGAATGGAAAAGAACTATGCGAAGGTTTTGATAAATTAATAAACATTAAAGGCGCAACTTCTGTTTTAATACAACCCATGATAAGCGGTATGGAACTCTATGTAGGCGCTAAAAAAGAAGGTAATTATCCTCATATTGTACTCTGCGGACTAGGTGGTATTTTTGTTGAAGTTCTAAAAGATGTTAGCACAGGCATGGTTCCATTATCAAAAAAAGAGGCTTTAGAGATGGTTTCCAGCTTAAAAGCATATCCTATTTTAAAAGGTACTCGAGGAAAACAGGGCATTAATATCGATGCTTTGCTAGAAGTCATCACAAAAATATCAACATTGCTCTGCATGGTTCCAGAAATCATGGAATTGGATATTAATCCATTGTTGGCTTCTGGTGAGAATCTAATGGCTGTCGATGCCAGAATTTGTATTGAAAAATAGCATGATTTATTTAATTTTTTCGAGAAGCATTTTCTTTTAAAAGGGGCTTAGTATGTTTTTTTAAAATGCGTTTCCCTTCTTTTGTTACTTGCGAATTTTTTCTCATGCTCCAAAGAGTATCGCTCGCTTTTTTTCTAGTTTCTTTTAGGTTTACTATAGGAAACGGATAATGTTCCCCTAATTTAAAATTACTAAAAGCTTGATCGAGTTCTGTCATTAAATAAGGTTCATGGCAAAAAGGAATTTCTAAATGTTTTAATTCTGGAACCCATTTTTTTATAAAAACAGCATCTGGGTCATGCTCTAAGCTGTTTTTTACAGGATTATATATTCTTAACATATTGGTGCCCGTTTCGCCAGCTTGCATTTGTAGTTGTGGAAAATGAATACCAGGTTCAAAATCTAAAAACATTTGAGATAAATGTTTGGATGCATCTTGCCAAGGTTGCCATAAATTATGAGTAAAAAAAGAAACCACAAGTGCTCTCATTCTAAAATTTAAATAGCCTGTTTCATTTAAACAGCGCATGCAAGCATCAATCAAAGGAAATCCTGTTTGACCTGTTTTCCATGCTTTTTGAAAGTCTTCAGAAACTTCTTTTTTTAATTTCTGAAAACCTTGGTTAATACTTTCTTCTTCCATGGTATGTTCCATTTCAAATTTTTGAACAAAGTGTGATTGCCATCGTAATCTAGATATAAAGGCTTCTACGGATTTTTTATGTTTTGATAGGTGTTTTTTTTCTTGTGCATAATGATAAACTTCTCTTATGGATACATTTCCCCAAGCCAAGTAAGGTGATAATCTGCTACAGCTAAATCTTGCTAATTCTGGTTTTGAAATGTGAAACACATAATTTTGATGGCGTTCTTCAAAAAATGATTTTAAATATTTTAAAGCCATATCTCTACCACCTTTTTGAAATGGTGTTGTCATATTGGTATGTAATGATAGGGTTGCAAATAATGGCTCCAATTCGCTTACCTCTTCAATGCTTAATAATTGATTTTTTTTAGGAAGAAATGGTAATGGTTTGGTTTCAAAGTAGTTATCACTTTTCTCTAACCAATGTTCTCTGTCTTTTAATCCTCTTATAACACCATTATTGATAGATTCATGCCAGGTTATAAAATTGTTTTTACAAAATCTTTTAAATGACTTGTCTCGGTTATAGGTAGCTAAAATGCCTGTTTCTTGATGAGAGTAAACCTGTTTAATTTGAAATTTTGAAAGTAATTGATTGATGGCTGCAATGATATCGGATTTTACAATTAAAACTTTAGAAAGGTAGGGCTCTAATTGGTTATTTAGGTGAATGAGTGATTGTTTTATAAAATCCCAATGCCGTTTACTGTAATGTGGATCGTTTAACAGAAGGTCTTCAAATAAGTAGAGCAATAAGACGCGCTTTTCAGAATGTAAAGCATTTACAAGAGCTTCGTTATCTTCAAGACGTAAATCACGTTTTAACCAAACAATTTGTATTTCAGGTTTAGTATTCATTTTGATGGTCTATAATATGATTTGCCTTTAGTTTAATGTTATGTAATTCGTCTTTGTTCATCTTATCCAATAAGTTGTACATCATTCCCATTCTGTAATTGTTTTTTAAAAAAGGTCTTTTGTCATCCAGAAAATTCCAATACAGGCTATTGAACGGACAAGCATCTATCTCGGTTTTTTTATTTTTATTGTAGTGACAAGTTTCACAATAATTACTCATTTTATGAATATAGGCTCCAGAAGACACATAAGGCTTTGTGGCAATTTTTCCACCATCTGCAAACTGACTCATTCCACGAGTATTGGTAATTTGCACCCATTCTACAGCATCTATATAAACACCTAAATACCAGGAATCTACTTCGTCCGGATTAGTTTGTGTAAGAAGTGCGTAGTTGCCAGTAATCATAAGTCTTTGAATATGATGTGCATAACTAAAATCTAGTGAGTTGTTAATGCTGTATTTAAGGCAATTCATTTTTGTATCTCCTGTCCAAAAAAAATCAGCAAGTCTATTTGTGTTTTCCAGCGTGTTTTCATTTTTAAATTCTGGCATACATGCCCAATACATACCATGCATATATTCTCTCCAACCTATAATTTGACGAATAAACCCTTCTACTTGAGAAATATGAATTTTATTTTTATGTTTTTCATAATAATTAAGAACCGTATTCACAACATCTTTGGGACTTATTAATTTAAGATTCATAGCAAAAGATAACCTTGAATGAAACAGGTTACTCTCATGGGTATGCATGGCATCTTGGTAATCACCAAAATAAATTAATAGGGTTTCGCAAAAGTATTTGAGTTGTTCTAAGGCCTGTTTTCTATCAATGGGGTATAAAAAATACCCATTGTTAAAACGCCCCATAGTTTTTATGCCAGCTTTTTGAATATCTTGTACAATGTCTGATACCTGATTGTTAAACGATTTAAATGGAGGAATATGGGTTTTACCTGTCCATTTATTTCGGTTACTTTGATCATAATTCCATGTTCCGCCTTCAGGTTGGTTGGCAACCATCAAGATGTTATGTTTTTTTCGCATATATCTATAGAAGTTTTCCATAAGATATTGTTTTTTGCCCTCAAAAAACTGTGCTAACTCATCATTTTCTGTGTAAAAATGTTCTGCTGAAACTGCCTTGGAATGGATGTTTAAAGTCTTGCAAAATGTTTTAAGCTGTTCATCTAATCGATACTCGTCAGGATAAATATATTCAAAAGTGTCTATGTTGTATTGTTTGATAAACCTGGCGAGATTTTCTTCCAGAGTTTGTTTGTTATGGTCATCATTTATTTTTAAATATCGGGTTTGATGTCCTAAGGCGATTAAATCGGCATTGAATTGTCTCATGGCAGCGAAAAAACCAATCACTTTTTGAATGTGATGCGTAACATAATCTGTTTCCTGTTTCATCTCAAAAAGGCAATACAACACATGGTCTTCCGGTTTTTTAAACCAGGAATGGTTTATGTTGAGTTGGTCACCTAAAATAAGTCTGAGTGTTTTCATTTAAAATAAGGTTTCTTGTAACCAGCGATTTTGAAATTTTCCATGAGCATCATAACGTTCTGCTTGCAATACAACATTAAAAACTCTGTCTCTTGGGTCGTTGCCTACACCAGCAACATACATCCAGTTTCCATAATTGCTATGTACATCATAATCTAGTAGTAATGATTCAAAATAGGCGGCTCCAATTCTCCAATCTAATTTTAAGTTTTTTGCAAAAAAAGAAGCAACATTTTGTCTGCCACGGTTGCTCATCCAACCGCTCTTTTTTAATTCAAGCATGTTAGCGTTTACAAAATTTGAGTTTGTTTTTCCATCAATCCATTGTTGTATTAATGTGTGGTCAGTTTTCCAATGATATGAATTCTTTAAAATGCCATCTATTTTAAAAATACTGTTACCATGTTTTAAGGATATGTACTTAAAAAAGTCTCTCCAAATCAATTCAAAAATAAGCCAGTAAGTAGATTCGTTTTGAACATATTCTTTTTCAAACTTTTTTAATTCCCAATAAATAGTTCTTGCTGATAGGCATCCGTTAGCTAACCAAGTAGAAAATTTTGAGCTGTATTCTGTACCAATTAATCCGTTTCGTGTCGTTTTATAAATTTCTATATGTTTGGTTTTAAAAAAATAGGCATTTAAACGTTCAAGAGCCTGATTTTCTCCACCTTTAAAAGGAAAAGCTGAATTTTCATGCATTTCAAATGGTTCAAATCCTAAATCGTTTAATGTTGGAATTTTAGTAGGATTTTCAATCGTTTTTTGTGTTTGTGATGCATGATTTTCTACAGAAGACATGACCGCTTCATATTTTTCTAACTTTTTTCTAAAATTTGTGAATACTTCTGGAATGTTTTTTATGGCTATATCTATGCCATCGGGTTCATATAAAAATTGATCATATAATTCATAAAAAATAACAGGTTTTGAAACGGCCTTCTTAACTTTTTCTAAGGCAATACACTCTTCAAAAGTCCATTCTTTTTGAAGATATACAGAGCTTACATTAAAAGATTCTATGAGCGTTTTAAGATGGCTTTCTGTATTGTTCACGTACACAAAAAGCTCAATATTGAAGGTTTTTAGATTTTGTTTTAAATTTTCAATGCTTTCAATTAAAAATCGAGCTCTAAATTTCTCAGTTTTTTTAAATCCGAATTCAGTCAGCTCAAAGTTTTTAAGTTCAAATACATAGACAGCCAAAACTTGCGAGTTGTTGTTGATAGCAGAATTTAGAACCAGATTGTCTTGAACTCTTAAATTATTTTTAAACCATACTAAACCTGTACTGCTTTGTTTCGTCTGCATTTTTCACTGCAATATTTTACGTTGAGCCAATTTTTATCCCACTTTTTTCGCCATGTAAAGGGTAATTGACATACTGGACAAATTTTTTCGGGTAAATCTTGTTTTGATGGTTTAGGCATTAACCAGTTTTTTAATCATACCATTAAAAATAAAACCATGAAATGGGTACACACTAAACCAATACAATCTACCAATAATGCCTCGAGGTCTAAACGTTGCCGTTTGCTTTAAAAACCCCTTTTCTATTTTAAATTCCAACCAAGCTTCTCCTGGTAATTTCATTTCGGCATATAGCAATAATTTTTTTTCTTTTTTATCGCTAAAAATAACGCGCCAAAAGTCTAAAGCATCGCCGGTATATAATTCGGTTGCATGCGTTCTACCACGACGTAAGCCAATGCCGCCAAATAGCTTATCTATGTAGCCTCTTAACTTCCATAAAAAATTCCCATAATACCATCCAGTCGATCCGCCAATAGCCCAAATTTTTTGAATGGTTCTTGCTTCGTCAATAACTTTAAGCTCTTTAAAGTCTGTATAGCATCCAAATTTTGGAACATTCACGTATTTATGAATGCTATTTTTTAGTAGTCCGCTACTTACCATCGAGTCTTTCCAACTGGACACAATGCTGTTTTGCTCAATTTTTTCGAAAGCTAATTCAACGGCTTCTTTATAAGTTAAAGGATTAACATTCAATATGTTGTTGATATTGCTTGGATGGCCAATAATTTGAACACCCATACTATCTACCAGAGAAGAAGCAAGTTTATATGAAGTAGATGTTACAAAATACAACCAATACGAAGATAACCTTGGAGTCATGATGGGTACGGTTAAAATGTACCGTTTTAACTTGCGAATTTGAGCAAATTGCAATAACATTTCTTTGTATGTAATAATTTCAGGTCCAAAAATATCATAGGATTTATTGAATAGGGCAGGATTATTTTTTGCAGCAGAGAGAAAGATTAAAACATCTCTTACAGCAATAGGTTGTGTTTTAGTATTTAACCATTTGGGAGCAATCATAAATGGTAGTTTTTCTACTAAATCTCTAATGATTTCAAAGGAAGAACTTCCAGAACCCACAATAATACCGGCTTTAAAAGTTGTTAAAGCATAGATTTTAGATTCTAAAGTTGTTTCAACATTTTTACGAGATTGCAGATGTTTTGATAGTTTTTCTTCATTGGTAATGCCACTTAAATAAATAACATGTTTAACTTGTGTGGTTTCAATATACGCTTTGAAATTTATAGCGCATTGATTTTCAAGAAGTTCAAAATCTTTAGAAGCATTTGACATGGAGTGTATTAAGTAATAAACAACGTCAATGTCTTTGGGTATATTTTTTAATGTTTCAGGGTTTAAAAAGTCCGCTTCAACCAGTTCAATAAGTTCTTCGCCTATATTTATTTGATTTGCTCTTAGCTTATCCCTCACAGCGCAAACAACAAAATGCCCTTCATTAACCAACATAGGAATGATGCGTTTGCCTATATAACCTGTGGCACCAGTAACAAGAATTTTCATTGATTTTATGGTATTTATAAAAGAACCAGATTAAAATATCTTGATTCTTTTATTAAATTTTTGGTCTCTGGTACTCTAATCTTGTTTTAAGTTTAGGTATGGTATAGCCGTCTAAACCATTAATAGATGCAACGTTTGCTTTTGACAAATTTATAAAACCATCATCTTCTAATAAACCATCTGATATGTACAAATCTTTAATTTCACCAATAAGCAATATGGTGTTATTAGATTTAATATGATATTCTTCAACATATTTCATAGCTATTTGTACAGGTGCTTCTTTTACGAAAGGTACTAAATAATCTCCTTTATATTCTTCTTCAAGTGATGTAAAATCAAATTCTGAGATGGATTTATCATATTTAGCCGATGTATGGTGTGCATCATGCAAAATAGATTCATGAACATGATTGATACTGAAAACTCCGGTTTCTTTAATATTTTCATAAGTATTTCTTATAACGGTTGTAGGTCTTAAAAAGAAACCTAATAAAGCAGGACTGGAGCCAATATGAGTAACAGAACTAAAAATAGCTACATTTGAAATACCTTCTTTTGATTGTGTTCCTATAAGATTGGCCGATTTGTAACCTGAACAACTATTAATTAAATTGATTTTATACAAATGAGGCAACTCATGGATAGCCACACAGGAGAAGTTTGGCATTTTAAAGGTTTTTAAAATTATTAATTTTAATGTTTTGTGCCTTTAAATCAAACATTAAATTGTAAAGTCCAAAAAACGTTCTGTTCATGTAAATAAAGTGTTTAGAACCTCTGTTACCATTCATTTTGCGTAATTCTGTGCTTTTAGAATAACGTTCTCCTAATTCTGCAATTTTCCCAAAAAAGTCTGCATCAGAAAAGTCAAAATCATCACTATGAAATGGTTGTGTAAACAAACTAAGCATTTCATGGAACATCTTTGTAAAAAAATCTAATTCTTCTTTAGAATCGTCATCACGTAATATCTCTAATTCATATAATTTAGAAACAAAATAGTCATGATTATTAATGTTTTTTGCTTCTGCTAATTCAAAATACGGAATATAAAATTCATCCGGAATGGTCTTCATACAACCAAAATCGAGCGCAATGAGTTCCCCTTTTTTTGATACTAAAAAGTTTCCCGGATGCGGATCGGCATGTACTTTTTTCAATTTATGAATTTGAAACATATAAAAATCCCAAAGCGCTTGTCCTAATTGATCGGCTTTTTCTTGGTCCGTATTATAAGCTGTAAACTCAGACAAATGTTCTCCTTCCATATAATCCATGGTGATAATTCTGTCAGAAGATAATGCTTCATAATAATTGGGAAACGACATGTTGGAAATGTGAGAGCAAGCCAAGGCAATTTCTTGGCTTTGTTTAATTTCCAACATGTAGTTGGTTTCCTCTAATAATTTTCCTTCAACTTCCTTAAAGTATTTGTCAGAGTCTTTACCTTTAATGTTAAACATGCTCATAGCAATTGGTTTAACCATGGCAAGATCTGATGCTATACTTTGGGCAACTCCTGGATATTGGATTTTCACAGCAAGTTTTTTCCCATCTTTCACTGCAATATGTACCTGACCGATACTTGCAGCATTTACAGAAGTTGTGTTGAAGGAATCAAATAGGTCATCTGGTGATTTACCAAAATATTTTTTGAATGTTTTTAAAACCAGTGGTGGCGATAATGGTGGTACAGAAAACTGTGCTAAAGAAAATTTTTCAACATACGCTTGTGGTAGAATACTTTTTTCCATACTTAGCATTTGAGCAACTTTAAGGGCACTTCCTTTTAATTGCTTTAAACCGTCATAAATATCTTCTGCATTATTTTTATTCAGTCGTTCTTTAGCTTCAACTTCAGTATTTACTAATTTATCACCATAGTACTTTAAATAATTGACGCCAACTTTTGCGCCAGTTGAAACTAATTTTGTGGCTCTTTGAATTTTTGTTACAGGTATTTTATCTATGGTTTTCATTTAAGTAAATTAGTTCATGTGCATTTTTTCTTTGAAAAGAAATTTTCCAAAGTCTAGGACGCTTTTAAGAGGCGCAATGTTTAATATATCAAAACTGGTATTAACCGATTTTTCTATAAAAATGTCTGTTTTTTCAAAGGCTGCCGAAGTGTCTTCCAACCAGAATTTTAAAGTGACTAACAGTTGAAACCAGGCAGATTCCTGTAAGGCTTTGGCCTGAATTTTTTCAATTCGAGCTTCTTTAATATCTAAAGTTTCAATATCTAAATTAGCTATGTATTTGCTAAAATTTTGCTTTAAACCTGACAACACAGAAAGCGCCTTCAAACTGTTTTTATGACTTTTTAAAGCATAAGAAACATAACTTCTGTTGGCTGTTAAGTTTTCAAAAAAAGTAAAATAAAAGCTTAGTAATTTATTTCTGGCATCAAAAGTTTTATAATCTTCGTTGTTTTCCAAGGCATGGATGGTATTATGGTAAAAAGCAGTAAATATGCTTTTCTCAAGGGCTTCAAAAGAACCATAAAAATTATAAAACTCAGATTCTTCAAAACTATTTTTCTTAGAAAAACTATAAACAGATTTTGGTTTTTCATGGTGTTCTAATACATGTTCTATGTAATAGGTTATAATATCAGTCTCAGTTATTTTATTTTTTTTTGCCATGGTATTTATTTTCTGCAACAAAAATACATAATGTTTAACAATATATAATAAACGTTAAACAAAATTTAACATACTGCCATCGTTATCATTAAATTTTTATAAAATGGCCTTTAAGATAAATGGATAATGTTGTAAATTTAAAAAGCTAGATTTTAAGCTTTTATTAACAATTATTAGAGATTTCATTTCTTAATTTTATATTTTTAAAAAATAGGCTATCAATTAAATCAACTTAAAAACATGAAAAAAGTATTCTTATCATTTTTAATGCTGACAATATCACTTGTGGGATATTCTCAAATTCAAACACCACAACCAAGTCCAACGTCTAAAATCGAACAAAAAGTTGGTTTAACCGACGTAACATTGGAATATTCAAGACCTTCCATGAGAGGTCGAACCGTTTTTGGAAATCTTGTACCTTACGGTAAAATTTGGCGGTTAGGAGCCAATGCAAATACTAAAATTTCTTTTAGTGATGATGTTATGATTGGTGATAAAAAGTTAGTTGCAGGCTCTTATGCTGTTTATGCAACACCAAATGAAGGTTCATGGGAGGTTATTTTTTATAATGATGTGACTAATTGGGGAACTCCAGAAAAATGGGATGACGCTAAAGTTGTTGCCAGAACGACTTCTCAAACATTTGCTTTACCTATGGATATTGAAACATTTACAATGAGTTTTGATAATGTATCAAATGGCTCTGCAACCCTTGGAATGTTTTGGGAAAATGTATATGTTGGCGTAGAATTTATGGTGCCAACCGATGACAAAGTTTTAACCAGTATTAACGATGTAATGAATGCCAATCCAACAGCCAATGATTACTATGCGGCCGCTGTTTATTATTCACAAGAAAATAAAGATATTAAAACAGCTTTAAAATGGATGGAAAAGGCTATGTCTATGACTGAAAAACCAGCTTTTTGGCAATTAAGACAACAATCTTTGATCTATGCGAAAGACGGTAACAAAGAAGCCGCTATAGAAACGGCTAAGAAATCTTTAGAAGCCTCTGAAGCAGCTGGTAATGCAGATTATGTAAAAATGAATAAAGACTCTCTAAAAGAATGGGGAGCTTTATAGTTTAATACTTTTATGATTAGTTTAAGCGCAACTCAAAAAAGTTGCGCTTTTTTTAGTCGTTTTCCTCCAAAATAAAAAGATCTTCAACGAGAACTTTAAAGAGTTTTGAAATTTTAAGAGCCAATACGGTTGATGGAACATACTTGTTTTTTTCCATGGCATTTATGGTTTGCCTGCTAACACTTATTTTTTCGGCTAAATCTGCTTGTGTCATGTTATGAATGGCACGTTGAACTTTAATGTTATTCGTCATGACTGTTGGCTTTTCGTTTTAAAAAATTAAACCTGATGATGAAAAAAATTAATGGCGTAAACATATTATACACTAAAACATCAAAGAATGCCAAATCATAAATGAATAAAATGGTAAATAATAAGATGACGTAATTAAAAATAATGGCCCAAACCAAAGAATCTTTTCTAAGTTTATAAATAAACTCATCTTCAACCTTCTCTTTTGAAAAACCTACAATTAATCCACCTATAATGATGAAAACGGCTATAATTTCATCTAGAATTTCGTTTTCTATAACTTTAAAAAAATGATTTTTGCTATCTATAAATGATTCACTGTAAATAGAGAGTACCTTTATGGAAGGACCCGTAGTTTCAAAATTCGAAACACTTATAAAAATGCCTCCAATAAGTCCGAAAATAAACAAAGGCCATCCTAAAAGTTTGTACTTGTTTGGTAATAAATAATTTGTTTTCATGGAGTTCGTTTTAAAATTAATATTTCAAAAGTAAAATAAACTTTACATATAGACAAATATATTTAACAAAAAGTAACAATAATCATACTAAATATTTTAATAATTCAACTTTATTAGTTTTCTAACCGCATCCAAAGTTGAAATTAAATCTTGACTGAATTGAAAAGACATCAACTGACTTTCAGTTTTTCCATGCCTTAGCAATTCATTAAAATGAAGCACTTCATATTGGTAACCAATAGATTTGTAATTAAAATCAAAGTGTTCTTCTTTGTTATTGACAAGGATTGAAACGGTTGAAGGGCAATGAAATTGTTTGTTGATTTTAATGGTAGCACGTTCACAGTAAAAGATAGCTTCGGTTGGTAAATCTTCTAAAAGAGAACTTTTTAAATAGGCTTTTACGTTATGGTCATAGGTAAAAATCATATCACAAGAAGCGTCAGCGCCATTATCAAAAAAAGTAGCCTTGGCCTCTATGGATTTAGGGTTTCCTAAGGTAGATAATGCTGCAAAAATAGGGTAGATGCCTATGTCTAGAAGGCTACCGCCACCTAATGACTTATTAAATAATCTGGAGTCGTTATTAAAGGCTCTAAAAAAACCAAATGAAGCTTCCATGTTTAATACATTGCCATAGGTTTTGTTATGTAACTGATTGATAACAAATTGATAATGTGGCAGAAAACGGGTCCAAAGAGCTTCCATGAGCAGGACGTTCTTTTCTTTTGACTTAGTAATCATGTTTTCAACTTCACTATGATTCATTGCAAAAGGCTTTTCACATAGAACAGCTTTACCATGGTTTAAGCATAAAAGTGTGTTGTCATGATGCAGAGCATGAGGTGTAGCAATGTATATGGCATCTATATTTTTATCATTTACCAAATCTTCGTAGCAACTGTAAACTTTCAGTGCGTTATAAGTTAAAGCAAATTCATTGGCTTTTTCTTCTGATCTGGAAGCTACCGCATGCAGTTGAGCTCCTTCAATAGTTATTAAATCTTGAGCAAATTTATGAGCGATGTTTCCTAAGCCCATAATGCCCCATCGAATGGTGTTATGTTGTAATTGTTTTGTCATGGTTGTAAAGTAATTGTAAAATATATGCAATGGTAATAACGATGATGCATCCAACAAAATTCAGCCATAGAAAGGGAAGATTAATCTTTTCGTACTCATTTAAAAGAAATAAGCTTATAACAATGCCTTGCGTGATGATAGCGGCCATAAAAACAGCATTTCCTTTAACAAATTTGAAGAAAAATGCAATCAAGAAGATTCCCAATACATTACCGTAAAAAATAGAGCCAATAATATTAACCAACTGAATTAAATTTTCGGCAAGATTGGCAATGCAAGCTACCAATATAGCCATGATCCCCCAGGCAAACGTGAACCATTTAGAGGCTTTTACCATGTGTTCTTCAGATTTTTCTGAGGTATTTCTTTTATATAAGTCAATGGTAGTTGTTGAACCTAAGGCATTTAATTCACTGGATGTACTGGACATGGCTGCACTTAGAATAACTGCTAAAAGTAATCCTATAAGCCCTCGAGGTAAGTTGTTTAAAATGAAATGAATAAAAACATAATCTTTATCATTACTTTCAACTTTAACAGCTTGTTTTTCGGCAGCTTTATCTATAAGAAGTTTGGCCTTATTTCTAATCTCGTCACTAGAATGATTGGCCAATAAAATTGATTTTGAAAGCTCATCAGGTTCATTTTGATTTATAAAATCTTTAATCTGTAACTGCTTGTTGTTAAATTGATCTTTTTGTTCTTTTTGAAGGGCTTTAAACTCATCAGCATATTCAGAATTTAACACAAGTTCTGTTGCCGTTGGATTAAAATTTAAAGGCGCTTCATTAAATTGATAAAACACAAAAACCATAACGCCAACCAATAAAATAAAGAATTGCATGGGGACTTTTAAAAGCCCGTTAAATAATAAGCCCAGCTGCATTTCTTTTACAGATTTTCCAGATAAATAGCGCTGAACTTGGCTTTGGTCGGTTCCGAAATAAGAGAGCATTAAAAAAGTTCCGCCAATAATACCGCTCCAAAAGGTGTATCGATTATTCAAATTAAAACTAAAATCTAGGATTTCCATTTTACCGCTTGCACCAGCTATTTCAAGGGCTTTTGTGAATGAAATATCTTGAGGTAATTTACTAACGATTAAAAAAAAGGCGACTAACATACCCGAAAAAATAACAATCATTTGGTGTTTTTGAGTCACATTAACGGCTCTGGTGCCTCCAGAAACTGTGTAGATAATCACTAACAACCCAATCAAAATATTGAGCGATAACAAATCCCATCCTAAGACTACCGACAGAATAATGGCAGGAGCAAAAATGGTGATACCGGCGGCTAAACCTCGTTGAATTAAAAATAAGATGGCCGTTAAGGTTCTTGTTTTTAAATCAAATCTTTTTTCTAAAAATTCATATGCGGTATATACATTGAGTCTGTGGTATAATGGGATGAAAACCATACAAATAATAATCATGGCTATGGGCAATCCAAAATAAAATTGAACAAACCCCATACCATCATTGAACGCCTGACCTGGTGTTGATAAAAATGTAATGGCACTGGCTTGGGTTGCCATTACAGACAATCCTATGGTCCACCATTTTGAAGTATTCCCACCTTTTAAATAGTCGTTTACGTTTTTACTACCACGAGTCTGCCATGTACCATAAATAACAATAATCAATAAGGTAAGACCTAAAATAACCCAATCTATCCAGTTTAATGCTTGCATGGTTAAAAGGATTTCATGATTATATAAAACACAATAATATACACAAGATTAGCAATTAAAATTATGGAGTATAATGTCAACCAAGGTTGTTTAGGTTGTTCGTTGTCGGTCATTTTTAGTTGTTTATTTTTGCCTCAAGTTTTATGTCTTCTTTTCCTATGGAAAGCATATTTGCAAATAATCTGTAGGCTCCAGAAACGCCTTCTGGAAATTCTCTAAAAAAACTTAATCCAGTATAGATGTAATAGCCCTTTCCATGTTTAGCAACGAGTAAGCTACCATTTTTTGGGCTTTCATTTTGATCGTTCATAGATAAAATAGGCGAGAAGGCTTCTGACCATTTATTAGGAAAATATAAGCCGCGCTCTTGCGTCCAACCTTCAAAGTCTTTTTGAGTAATTTTGTTAGGATAATTTAAGATAGGATGATTAGGGTTTAAAAAACGGACTTCCGAATTTTCATCGGTTACCCGATCTCTAGAAAGCGTTAAGTCATAAGGCGCTAAATCATCAACTTGTAATCTGGAATTTGTGTTGTATTGAACAATCATATTGCCACCATTTTCAACAAAATCAAACAATATTTGTTGTTTATATTTTAAATCTTCTATGGTGTTATAGGCTCTAATGCCAATCACAACGGCATCAAATCTACTTAAAACCTCTTCGTTAATATCCTTCGGATTTATTATGGCAACATGATATCCAATTTGTCTAAGGCTTTCAGGCAATACATCGCCAGCACCTTCAATATAAGCAATGTTTTCACCTTTCTTTTCAATATTTAATCGAACTACTTTACTTTCACTGGGTAATAAAACCGTTTGAAATGGAATATGGTCATAGGCTATTTCAATCAGCTCTCTTGTATAAATGGTATCATCAACATTTACCATAGGCGAAATAAGCCCTTCACTTTGATTTTTTGGAGGAATAATCGTGAAAACAACGGTTTGCTCTTCACCTTTATGGGCTATGGAGACCATTTGTTTTTCAGGATATACAGTCCAATCTTTTGGATGCGCTATGGAGACAAATCCTTCCATAAAATCTTTACCAGCTTTTACAATAACTGAGATATCTTTTTGCTTGTCATTTTCAAAAATGATGACTTTTTCTGTGATTTTGGATGAAGCTACAGGAATAATTTCAAAAGGTTTATACATTTCACCTTTAACAGGGTCGTTAGTTTTATAAACCAAAGGTTTAATAAACTCCATGGGTGTGTTTTCAATGTCTAGTTTGAATGTAGCATAATACACCACAGGTGTTTCTGGTTTTCCAATAAGATTTATATCATCAACCTTATACAAGCCTAAAGTTCCTTTTGAAGTTAGCCAATAAGGTGTTGTTGGTTCTTGATTTTTTGAAATGACTATAGTATCTTTTAAAAGTTCTTTTTTATTGTTTTCTAAAACAAAACGTTTGTATAATGTTTTATGCTGTCTGTCTGTAATGGTTAATCCAGTAAAAACAATGTTGGTGTTGCTACGGTTAACCATCTCAATAGCAATTGGTACTCGAGCATGTTGTGTTGCATGATTTGTGTTGGCTACCGCTTCTAAATATAAACCAGAACATGCCAATAGGATGTCTTTAATTTCTTTAGATTTTATGGTTCTCCAATGCGAGTCTTCTAAATTCTCAATCAATTTATAAGCTTTAACCAATTGAGGAACTGATGCCGAAGGATTTGTGAAATCAAAATCTGTTTGTACTTTTAACAGGATGTTTTCTATGGCCTTTCCACCTTTTACACGATTCCAAGACGTATCAATACCTTCAAAAATATTGGTTTTATCTTGTGGTAATGAGCCTTTGATAAGTTCTATATATTCTAACTCTTTACCTCTGCTACCAGTACTTCCAAAGCCTTGAGATTGGTGTTTGCTTCGGCTTAATGCTGCAATTTCTGGATTGCTTAAACCATTTAATGGAAAGTAAACACCTGTATCTATACTTAACAAATTGGTTTTGTCTGCGTTATCAAATTTTTCCTGGCTGCCATAAAACCACCATGAGGTATTAAAAAATTCTCTTTTTGGTTGCCATAAACTGGTGCTTTTGAGTTGTTCTGGGTAAGCTGAAGGATTATTGGCTAAATCAAACGCTTCTACACTTAACATGGCTGAACTGGTATGATGCCCATGGGTGCTTCCCGGACTTCTATGATCAAAACGATTGATGATGATATCTGGCTTAAAGGTTCTGATAGCCAGAACCACATCGGATAAAACGTCATTTCTATTCCAAATGGCTAAAGTTTCATCAGGATGTTTTGAATAGCCAAAATCGTTAGCTCTGGTAAAAAGCTGTTCGCCACCATCCATTTTTCTCGCGGCCAATAACTCCTGGGTTCTAATAACTCCTAACAATTCGCTAATTTCAGGACCAATTAAATTTTGTCCACCATCACCACGAGTTAGCGCTAAATAAGCGGTTCTTGCTTTTAATTCATTAGATAAATAAGAAATCAGGCGGGTATTTTCGTCATCTGGATGTGCTGCTATGTACATAACAGACCCAAGAAAATTTAATTTTTGGATGGATTGATAGATCTCTGATGCATTAGGTTTTTTGGGTTGTTGTGCGTAATTTATAAATGAAAAAAATAGAAGTAAAAATGTAAAAAGTCTTGATTTTTGCATTATTTAATTGTTTGGAATGAATCAAATATAGAAAAAGATACCAGCCAACTCGTAGCTTTTAATGTTTCTTTAACGAAATAAAAGAAAAAATTAAAACCATTTTTTCTTTTTAAAATAATAAAGCATGGAAAGGAACACAACGACCATAATTCCACATAAAATAAAATAAGCGTATTTGTAATGAAGTTCAGGCATATAATCGAAATTCATGCCGTAAATACCTGCCATAAACGTAAGCGGGATAAATATGGTCGATATAATGGTTAATACTTTCATAACCTCATTCATTTTATTGCTTATGGTGGTCATGTACATATCCATAAGACTCCATATCATTTCTCTATATATTTCAATATTTTCTGAGATTTGAATAACGTGGTCATAAACATCTCTAAAAAAATGAATGGTTTTATCTTTTATAAAGTCACTTTCATTTTTTTCTAGTTTACTAATAATCTCTCGTAAAGGAAAGATTGCGCGACGAACTTTAAGAACTTCACGCTTTAAATTTTGTATTTGCTGACTTATTTCTTCTTGAGAAAATCCGTTGAATAAATTGTCTTCTAAATCTTCAATTTTATTACTTAGCGTTTCAACAATGATATAATAATTATCTACTATGGCATCAATTAAAGCATAAAGTAAATAATCTGAACCCAATGTTCTAACACGTCCTTTAGCAAGTCTTATGCGCTCTCTTAAAGGGTTAAAAACATCACCTTCAGCTTCTTGAAAGCTTAGTACATAAGTATCTCCTAAAATAAAACTTACTTGTTCTGATATAAATTGCTCATCATTATCATAATAAAGCATGTTTAAAACAATGAAAATATAATTATCATATTCATCTATTTTAGGTCTGTGCGATGTGTTAACAATATCTTCTAAAGTAAGTGAATGTAAATGGTATTCTTTTCCAATTTTTTCAATAGCATCTACATGATTTAAGCCATTAAAATTAATCCATGTTACTGTTTCGGTAGTTTTATAATGAAAAACATCTTCAATGTTTGCATGAACTTTTTCTTGAATAGTTTCAGAATTGTAATCAAATGACTCTATGAAGAGTTTTTGCGTTTCTTTGTTGCCGGTATAAACAATAGAACCAGGACTTAATCCAATTTTCTTATTATGCTTTAGTGTTCTTTTTTTTTTACCCATATGACATTAATATTCTTTTAAAGATAAGGTTTTATTCATAATCTTCATCTATAGCATCTTTTTGAATCAATGTCACGGCTTTTTGTAACATAAGATTATTGGGATAGGTAACCAAATTACCATTGTCTAATCTTAGATGAAGTTGAAAAGCACCAATATCTTCAATAATGGCTTCCAAAGGAAAATCGTTATCATGAATCATAATTTTATCACCAACTTTATATGGAAAAGAAAAAAACATGATGACTCCAGAAGTGATATTACTTAATATGGACCATATGGCAAATAATCCAATACCTACTACAGCAAAAACAGAAGAAAATACTAAGGCAATTTGATTGGGCTCAACACCAAGTATGATGGTCTGGATGAGCAAAGCAATTAACAATAGAGTAACCGTAATATATTTTGAAATAAGTTTTACTCTTGCAATATTTATGTTACTGCGTCTACCAATACTGTAAACTATTTTTTTTAAAATATAATTGATAAGAAAAAAGAAAAATAAGAGAATAATGGTTTCAATGATTTCCCATTGATATAGTTTGAAAATGGTTTCCATCTGTTTAATTTATTGCTTTAGAGGTTTGACGCCATGCCCTTGTTTATTATTTTGTACGCTTTGCAATAACTTAAAGGACTTTACATAAGGTTAAAAGTTAGTATAAAGATACAATGATTTAATTTTTTAATTCTAAATTATCAACCAACAATTTTTAAAAGCGTATTATAAACGAGGTGCATTGGAAGACCCATAACATTAAAATAAGAGCCTTCCATTTTGGTAACACCAATTTGGCCAATCCATTCTTGAATGCCGTAGGCTCCAGCTTTGTCAAAAGGTTTGCATTTTTTTATATAGTATAAAATCTCTTCATCGGTAAGATTTTTAAAAGTCACTTTTGTGATATCGTTTACGGTTTTTTGAAATCCTGTTGTGGTAAAACAAACCGATGTAATAACATCATGGGTTTTATTACTTAAAGATTTTAACATATTAACCGCATCGGTTTCATTAATGGGCTTCCCTAAAGCTTTGTTTTCGTGCCAAACAATGGTATCGCTGGTAATGAGAATGTCATGGTCCTTAAGTTCGTCTTTAAATGGCATGGCTTTTAATTGAGATAAATAATCACTAATCTCAAAATGTCTTAATCTAAAAGGATAGTCTTCCTTAATGGGTTTTAATCTTATTTCAAAATCCAACCCTAACTCTTTAAAGAATAATTGCCTCCTTGGTGAGCCAGAAGCCAAGATGATTTGATGGTTTTTAAGTTGTTCATTTAGCATTAGTGCAATAAGATAAATGGATAGAGTAATATAGAAAGCATACCCAATAGCATGACGAATTTAAGAACATTACTGATCGTGTGAAACTCTCTTTTTGTTTTGGCATTAAATATTAAAATACAAAGATAAATAAGTGGTGCAATGATAAAAATCAAATAATATATAACGGCTACAGGTTGCTTGTACAAGGTATTATTTACGTAATAAATTATGGCTACTAAAGGAATAAGACACGTTACAAAAAGTAATGTTGTTGCGCGTTTCCGTCCTATTACAATAGGCAGTGTATGCATGCCTGTTTTATAATCGCCATCAAAATCTTCAAGGTCTTTGGCTATTTCACGAATCAAATTTATCATAAAAGCAAATAGGGCATAATTTAATAAAATTCTAAAAAAAACCAATTGAATGCCTTGATTTTGGTTTGTCATGGCAGGAATTAACTCAAAAATGCCAACGATTAAAACGCTTAAAGCCACTAAAATAGAAATGGTAATATTACCCAATAAAAAAGTTTGTTTTAAATAGCTAGCATATACATAGAGTAGAGCAGAAATAACCACGAAAATGGCAAAAAATTCATTTTTCCCTATTGCGTAAGAAATATAAAACCCTATAAAAACCCCAGTAACATTGAGAATTATATATAAATTATAGGCAACTTTTTTAGAAATCACTTTACCAATGACAACTTTTTCTGGTTTGTTTATCAAATCCGTTTCAATATCATAAATATCATTAATCACATAACCAGCAGCGGCAATACAGATAGTACTTAATATTAACAGAAAAAACTGAAACGTATTTAAAGCCGTACTAACTCCAAATGGATGGAATAATGCATATTTAATTAAGCATTGTACAAGCGCAATCATGAACAAATTTTTCCAACGAATTAGTTTTAGAAAGCTTGGCATTTTGTGATAAATTTTAACAAATTCAAAAGTATTTTTTAATAGTATAAGAATTAATCATATTTAGCATCAAAGTTTTTGCGCCATTGTTCCTGAACTTTCAAAACTTGCTCAATCACATCTCTTGCGGCACCATAACCACCATTTTTATGTGAAATATATTTTGAAATATTTTTTATTTCAGGAACGGCATCTTGCGGGCAACAAGGCAATCCAACCAATTGCATGACCTGATAATCTGGTAGGTCATCTCCCATGTACAAAACATTTTCAGATTTGATGTTGTATTTTGAAAGGAAAGCATGTAATTGCTCAATTTTATTATGAGTACCAAGGTAAATCTCTTTAATTCCCAAGCCTTCTAAACGAATTCGAACCCCTTCATTAGAGCCACCAGAAATGATAGCGATGTGATATCCTAAATCTACCGCTGTTTTTAAAGCATAACCGTCTTTAACATTCATGGTTCGTAACAAATCACCGCTTGCCGTAACGTGCACAGAGCCATCTGTTAAAACACCATCTATATCAAAAATAAACGTGGTAATATGTTGTAGGTATTCTTTATAGCTTTTTTCTTCCATGGGTATGTTGTATTGACGCTGTTAGTAGCTCATAAATGATTTTATGAGATGAATGTTCTAATTGTTTTAAATGCTTTTTAATAGTTTTTTTGTCGTTTCTTCTGGCAGGACCTGTTTGTGCCATATAAGGAGATAAGGTTTGAATTTTATTGGCCGTTTCAAGGATGAGTGGTTTTAATAATTCAAATTCAGTTCCGGAGGACTCTACAATTTCATGGGCTATTCTGTACAGTTGATTGGTAAAATTATTTACAAAAACAGCAGCTAAATGTAAAGAACTTCGTTGCTCGCTATTAACCTTGTAGCATATACTTCCAATAGATTCAGCCAACAGTTTTAAAGTATTATAATCTTCTTTTTTAAGGGTCTCTATGCAAAATGGTACTTTGGTAAAATTGACTTCAGCGTCTTTGCTAAACGTTTGCAAAGGGTAAAAAACCCCACGATGATTTTTTTTATCTAAATCGTGTAAACCAACACTTCCTGATGTATGAACAACCAATCTGTTTTCAAAAGGAAGTTGAGATGATAATTTTGAAATAGCATCATCGCTAATGGCAATAATATAAACGTCTGCAGGTTTTAATAAAGCTAAATCATCAATCACTTCAACCTCATTTTTATAAAAATCAATAACTTTTAAATGCCTGCTAAACCATTGATTTACAGCCATATTTTCAGCTTTACTAAAAGCTTTGTACAAATGTGTGGCTACATTACCAGAGCCAAGAATAACTACAGAAATCATAATGCTAAAATAAGTAAGTTGGGCATTAAATAAAAGTCTATTAACGTATCTTTGTTGTCCATGGAAAAAAAAGATATTACTACCCGAGAAGATGTTTTCTTATTGGTCAGTTCATTTTATGAAAAAGTGAGAAAAGACGATTTGTTAGCGCCTTTTTTTAATGAAACCATTAAAGATTGGGATGAACATTTAATACGATTAACCACCTTTTGGGAATCGAATTTATTTTTAAAAACTAAATATTCCGGAAATCCACTAAAAGTTCATGTAAATGTTGATAAGCATTTCAATTATACCATTTCTCAAATACATTTTGGTGTTTGGTTAAACCTTTGGTTTCAAACGGTTGATGAATTATTTTTAGGAGAATATGCAGAAAACGCCAAAAGCAGAGCCCGCAAAATGAGCACTTTTATGTATCTTAATATCTTTGATTCTAGAGCTAAAGATTAAATGGAATGATTATAATTTAACACAGATTTATATGATTAATATCATTTTAGAGTGCGCAAAAAGCCTTAAATTTGTTGAACTTTTAAGATATCAATCACCATGTTAAAAAAAATAACCAATAGTCTTTTTTCAACCCGTTTTACCGCTATTTTATTCATACTTTTTGCTGCTGCAATGATTGCAGGAACTTTTTTAGATGCCGGACAGAAAACATCTCCAACTCCATATACAAGAACCTTAATTTACAATGCTTGGTGGTTTGAAGCTATTTTAGTGTTTTTTGTTATTAATTTTTCTGGCAATATTTTTAAATATAAGCTTTACAAAAAAGAAAAATGGGCAACACTCACGCTTCATTTGTCATTTGTGTTTATTCTGTTAGGAGCTTTTATTACCAGATATGCAGGTTTTGAAGGCATGATGTCTATAAGAGAAGGCGCTACTGAAAATAAATTCCTTTCTCTAAATACTTATTTAACAGCCTATATTGATGGTGATTATATGATAGATGGCGTGCCTCAACGATTGCCTATTGAGAAAGTGGTTGATTTTTCGCCAAGACTCGATAATAAATTTGAAATTCAAACAAAATATAACAACCAACCTGTAAATATTGAATTAGTTAAGTTTTTGCAAGGGGCAGAAGAAGATATCGTACCTGATGAAGCAGGTGAAAATTATCTAAAAATTGTGGAGGCAAGTGATAATGGTGCCCATAATCATTTTCTCAAAGAAGGACAGATTATGATCATTCATAATGTGCTTTTTACGCTTAATTCACCAACAAAAGGCGCTATTAACATTACCAATAACGACGATGGAATTTTTATTGAATCACCTTTTGAAGGTGAATACATGACCATGGCCACCATGGCTCAAGGTAAATTGGTTAAAGAAAGCATTCAACCTCTTAATTTAAGATCTAGATATGTTTTTGGCAATTTTCAAATGGTTTTTCCAAAGCCAGTTATTAAAGGAAAATTCGATTTAGTAAAAAAATCACAAATGCTAAACACGTATGATGAAGATGGATTATTACTAAAAATATCAACAAAAGGTGAAACTAAAACAGTTGGAATTCTTGGTGGTAAAGGGTCGAATAATGGGTTTAAAAAAGTAAAAATAGGAGGATTGGATATTCATCTTCAATATGGTGCAAAAGTACTAGAATTACCATTTTCAATCAAGTTAAATGATTTTGAAGCGGAACGTTATCCAGGAACCGAACGCGGATATTCATCATATTCAAGTAAAGTAACCGTTTTGGATAAGGAAAAAGGTGATTTTGATTATAAAATTTTTATGAACAACATTTTGGAACATCGCGGATATCGATTTTTTCAATCTAGTTTTGATCCCGATGAAAAAGGAACAGTGCTTTCTGTTAATCATGATTTTTGGGGAACCTGGGTAACCTATTTGGGATATTTTATGTTATTCTTTGGTTTAATGGCTATTATGTTTAGTAAACATACTCGTTTTGGTTTTCTTAAAAATCAATTGGATACCATTAAAGCCAAAAAAGCTAAGATTCTTACGGTATTATTATTAGTGTTTGGATTGAATGCATTTTCGCAAGGGCATTCTGAAAATGATGGACACGATCATTCAAAACCAACTAAAATTCAAATTGATTCGGTTTTAAAGGCCAATATAACACCTAAAGAGCACGCCGATAAATTTGGTCATTTAGTGATTCAAGATCTTAGTGGTCGTATGATGCCTGTAAACACTTATGCATCAGAAATGTTAAGAAAACTAAGCAAAAATGATGTTTATGGTGAGTTTGATGCCAATCAGGTCTTTTTATCCATACAAGAAAGTCCTATGCTTTGGTACAACGCACCAATCATTTATTTAAAACTTAAAAAAGCAGATTCCATAAGACAACTGATTGGATTGGATAAAGAAGAAAAATATGCAACGCTTGCTCATTTTTTCACGGATAACGGAGAATATATATTGGCGCCTTTCTTGGACGAAGCATACAAAGCTCAAGTGCCAAACGCATTTCAAAAGGAATTTAAAGAAGCAGATCAGCGAGTAAATTTATTGTACAACACCATTGAAGGTAGATCTCTTAAAATATTTCCGCTTCCTAATGATGCCAATAATAAATGGATTTCTTCGGCAGAATATAGATCCCAAAAATACCAAGTACAGGATTCCTTATATGCCAATTTTATCAACAATGGTTTTAGAGCTTATTTATTCACATTAAATGAAGCAAAGAAAAACAACAACTTTAAAGAAGCCGAAAAGCTTTTAGAAGCCTTCAAAAAAACTCAGCATCAATATGGTGCCTCTGTAATGATAAGCGATAAAAAAGTTAAAACGGAAGTTTTATATAACCACTACGATATTTTTAAAAAGCTATTTAGTTGGTATATGTATGCAGGGTCTTTGCTATTTATTGTTCTTATTATTCAAATTTTTAAAAGCAATAGCAAGGCCATAAAAATTACAGTAACCACTTTTAAAATCATTGTTTTGTTGCTCTTTGTATTACATACTTTGGGTTTAATTGCCAGATGGTACATTTCGGGTCATGCGCCTTGGAGTGATGCTTATGAATCGATGATTTATGTAGCTTGGGCTACCATGCTGTTTGGACTTTTATTTGGAAGAAAAAGTGACCTTACCATAGCATCAACTGCTTTTGTTACTTCCATGATTTTAATGGTAGCTCATTGGAATTGGATGGATCCAGCCATTGCAAACTTGCAACCCGTTTTAAATAGCTATTGGCTCATGATTCATGTGGCTGTTATTGTAGCCAGTTATGGACCGTTTACTTTAGGAATGATTTTAGGGTTAGTGGCTTTATTCTTAATGATTTTTACCAATAAGTCCAATAAAGAAAAAATGGCTCTTAACATTAATGAGCTATCCATTATTAATGAAATGGCTTTAACCGTTGGTTTGGTTATGCTTACCATTGGAAACTTTTTAGGTGGTATGTGGGCCAACGAAAGTTGGGGACGCTATTGGGGTTGGGATCCAAAAGAAACTTGGGCACTTATAAGTATTATGATTTATGCATTAGTACTTCATATGCGTTTAATTCCTGGTCTTCGTGGAAAATGGTTGTTCAATCTTATGGCAGTAGCTGCCTTTGGAAGTATTATGATGACTTATTTTGGCGTTAATTTTTACCTCGCAGGATTACATTCTTATGCTAGTGGAGATCAAATTGTAAGCGTTAAATTTATTTTTGGAGCTATCATATTTTTAGCAGTAGTAGGGTTCTTTGCTTACAGAAAATATAAGGTTTATTATAAGAAATAAAAAATTTTATATGATTTTTGCTTAGTTAGTATTTTATTTTATAAATTACTAAACTAAACCAATCTATGTGAAGAATTTTATAAAAAAAGCAGGCCTACCCAATCTATTTATGCTTTTGCTTTGTGTCGCAATTATTTTTGTGGCTGAGTATTTGTTTACATCTGGAGATCAATTACACGGTATTTTTGTTGGGCTTTGGGCGCCAACTCTTTTAGGGTTTATGATTTACTTAAAACTAATAAAGGATGGACGCTAATGCTGTAATTATATGGTTTTCTGTATTGGTGTCAGCATGTGTTGTTGTTTGGGCATTTCTTGCTATTAGAGAATTTGACAAAACCGATAGAGATTAATATTTTTCTTTTTTTAATTATGACAAAAGGCCGATTAGAAGCATTTACAGACGGTGTTTTAGCCATTATTATAACCATTATGGTTCTGGAGCTAAAAGTACCGCATGGAGGTGATTTTGAAGATTTAAAACCACTAATTCCTGTATTTGGCAGTTATATTCTAAGCTTTATTTATTTGGCAATTTACTGGAATAATCACCACCACATGATGCAGACGGTTAAGCATGTTTCAGGTAGTGTTTTATGGGCCAATATGCATTTGTTGTTTTGGCTTTCTTTAATTCCCTTTGTTACAGGATGGATGGGCGAAAACCATTTTACAGAAGCCTCTGTATTTTTGTATGGTATGGTATTATTGGCAGCAGCTATAGCTTATTTTATTTTACAATTTTTAATTATTAAAAGTCATGGTAAAGACTCCATTTTAGCAAAAGCTTTGGGTAAAGATTTAAAAGGAAAAATATCTCCAATCATGTACATCATAGGAGTTATTGGTTCTTTTTATAGTATATGGATTTCTGGATCTATGTTTGTTTTGGTAGCTATAATTTGGCTTATTCCAGATAGGCGAATAGAAAAAGCTCTTAATTGAAAATTGTAAATCAAGTTTTGAGATGATTGGTCTTAATATATAGAGCTACCTGAAGTCTATTCACATCAATACCATTTATTTTTTGATTTACATATCCAAATTGAATGTTGTTTGCTTCTAAAATTTGAATTCCAACACCTGCATATAAGCAATTTTCAGTAAGTACTTTATCTTGTAAGTTTGCAAAAATTTCATCGCTTAACACAATGAATAAAAATTTATTTAGAGCTATTGAATTTCCAAATTGATATCTAATTCTATTAAGCGTAATATTTTCATCTAAATCATTCAAAAATCTCTTTTCTAACCGCAATTTCTTATAAACAGTTAAATTTGATAGTTGATAGTTGATAGTTGTAACTAATTTGTTCAAAAAATTTTTTCAAAAATGTGTGGTGTTTCCGTACTATCAAAAGTTTTATCAACATTAATATAGTAACCACCAACAGATACAGCCATATTTGGGTTTAGGTTATAGTTAGCTTTCATTGCGGAACTCACTCGTTCCCAATAAAAATTAACCAATATTGCTGCTGATTTTTAACAAATATTACGCTGACTTTTAAGCAAGTTTACGGAATTAAAACATAAAAAAATACGGTAGACTCTTGAGCTTGTTTGCGGATTAAAAAATAAAATTTTAAAAAATTACGTATAATAAATTGCTGATTTCACTCACTCAGAATTTATAAAAAAAATAAAAACGCTGACATTAAAAACCGACAGATAAAAGCAACGAAAACATAACACCGTGTAAAAAACATTGCTTATTTTAGTTTAACCGTTTGGTCGTTGCTCTTTTGCTTGCTTCTGATTTTCCGAAGGAAGCAAAAGAGCAACGTTCCTTACACAAACACGTTTGCTCCAGTATAATATAATATTAAGTTTATATTATAGGATAGCTCATAAGTTCGTAACTGCACGCCAGTTGGTATATTTAATTTTTAGGTTATGGTATGTGTACCATTAAGAGTGTACCAATCGCCAATTTTGGTTTAGGCTGATGTTTGAGCTAAATATAATAGCATAGAAAAAGTGATAAGTAAAAAGGTATTAATATTTTTCATTTTAAAAAATGTTTTTTTTTCGACTTTATAAAAGAGGTAGAGTAAAAATTGCAATCTCAAAAAAAGTGTAATATAAAAGAAGCCGCTTCTTTATTGAAACGGCTTCTTTATAAATTAATTTAAAAAATCTTATCTTATAATTGTGGTCCTGCAGAAATTAAAGCTTTTCCTTCTTTAGTATCACAATATTGCTCAAAGTTTTTGATGTAAAGAGCCGCTAATTTTTTAGCTTTCACTTCCCATTCAGCAACATCTTTATAGGTATTTCTAGGATCTAAAATATCACTCACATTAGGTAACATTTTTGGAGCCGTTAAGTTTAAGAAAGGAATATCAATAGTTTCTGCTTTATCAATCGAACCATTTAAAATGGCATCAATAATTGCTCGGGTATCTTTTAAAGAAATTCTTTTTCCTGTACCATTCCAACCTGTATTGACCAAATAAGCTTTTGCTCCATGTTCTTTCATTTTAGCAACCAATGTAGAAGAATACATAGTTGGTTTTAAAGTTAAGAAAGCTTCCCCAAAAGCAGGAGAAAATGATGGTTGAGGTTCTGTAATTCCTCTTTCAGTACCAGCTAATTTAGATGTAAATCCTGACAAGAAGTGATATTGAGCTTGTTGATCATCTAAAATTGAAACTGGAGGTAATACACCAAATGCATCGGCAGATAAATAAATAATTTTACTTGCATGACCAGCTTTTGATGGCAATACAATTTTATTAATGTTATAAATTGGGTAAGAAACTCTTGAGTTTTCAGTAATGGAATGGTCGTAATAATCAACATCACCAGATTTATTCACAACAACATTTTCTAATAAAGCATCCCTTTTAATAGCTCTCCAAATATCTGGTTCGTTTTCTTCACTTAAGTCAATAACTTTTGCATAACAACCACCTTCAAAATTAAATACACCATTATCATCCCAACCGTGCTCATCATCACCAATTAAGTAACGTTTAGGATCGGCAGAAAGAGTTGTTTTACCAGTTCCTGATAAACCAAAGAATACAGCAACATTTCCATCTTCACCTACATTAGCAGAACAATGCATAGAAGCCATTCCTTTTAATGGTAAGTAGTAGTTCATCATAGCGAACATACCTTTTTTCATTTCACCACCGTACCAAGTACCACCAATAACAATAACTTTTTCTGATAAATTGAATATTACAAAATTTTCAGAATTTAAACCTTGCTCTTTCCAATTAGGGTTTACTGTTTTAGAACCATTCATTAAAATAAAATCTGGCTCTCCAAAGTTTTCTAATTCGTAGATAGAAGGTCTGATAAACATATTAGTTACAAAGTGCGCTTGCCAAGCTACTTCCATTACAAAACGAACTTTTAATCGTGTATCTTCATTTGTTCCACAAAAAGCATCAACTACATATAATTTTTTAGAAGTTGAAAGTTGGTGTAAAACCAATTCTTTACATTCTTGATAAACTTTATTAGTAGTTGGCATATTAACCTTGTTCCAATCGATAGTATCTTTGGTTACATCATCCTTAACAATGTACCTATCTTTAGGAGAACGACCAGTAAAAACACCAGTTTTAACCGCAACAGCTCCTGAGTTCGTTTTTTCCCCTTTTTCAAATCCACTTCTATGACGTGCAACTTCAGATTTATACAATTCCTGATATGTTGGATTGTACATTACTTCATGGTATCCTGAAATTCCTAAATGGTGTAACTCTTGAATAATTTTAATGTTTTTCATTTTAATAGTTTTAATTATTTATTGCCTTTTATAAACCTTTATATTTTCCTTTTTTATCGATATGATAAAATTACAGTGCATAAATACTTTTATTTATGACAAATATCATGATTTCAGTAACCGCCTCATTTTTCAATTATTATCATTTTTTTAAATAATAATAATTTAAAAAAAATAACGAAAACGTAATAGAAATATTGACTTAACAACAAATATGCTGTTTTTGAGTGAATTTTCAAGGATAAATTTGATTTAGCAATCAAAAAAATGATAAAAAATACATAAATTATCAAAAAAAAATCAAGTTTATAAATGAAATATTAATTTAATTATTGAATTTTGATTAACACTATATAAGTATAAATTAAAACATATGAAATTAGATATTCTAGCCTTTGGAGCTCATCCTGATGATGTAGAACTTGGATGCGCTGCCATGCTAGCTAAAGAAATTGCTCAAGGTAAAAAAGTTGGCATTATAGATTTAACTCAAGGTGAACTTGGTACAAGAGGTACTGAAAAAACCAGATTTGAAGAAGCTGCTACTGCTGCTAATATTTTAGGAGTTGATATTAGGATAAATATGAAGTTTGCAGACGGTTTTTTTGTTAATGATAAAGAACATCAATTAGAAATCATTAAAACGATTCGAAAATATACTCCAGAAATAGTTATTTGTAATGCTATTGATGATAGGCATATTGATCATGCCAAAGGAAGTCAGCTAGTCAGTGATGCCTGTTTTTTAAGTGGATTATTAAAAATTGACACAAAAACGGATGATGATGATACATGGCAAGAACCATGGCGACCAAAACAAATCTATCATTATATACAATGGAAAAATTTAGAACCAGATGTTATCGTTGATGTTTCGGGCTTTATGGATATTAAAATGGAAGCTGTTATGGCTTACAAAACCCAGTTTTATGATAAAAACAGCAAGGAGCCTATAACACCAATTTCAACAAAAAATTTTACAGATAATGTAAAAAATCGAGCCATAGATATGGGCAGATTAATAGGCGTGGAGTATGGTGAAGCTTTTACCGTTGATAGAAATATAGCGGTTAACAGTTTGTTTGATTTGAAATAAGGTTTATATTTTTAATAAATTTTGGTTTCATTGAAATTTCCTTTAAAATATTAATAAAAATCTTTGCAGAAAAACTGAAATCAGTTACATTTGCACTCGCATTATAAAATGTAGTTACATGGTGGTTGTAGCTCAGCTGGTTAGAGCATTGGTTTGTGGTACCAAGGGTCGCCGGTTCGAACCCGGTCTTCCACCCAAAAAGACAAAGCCTTTCAATTTCTTGAAAGGCTTTTTTTGTGTTTGTAAGTTTATTGGAATTTAACTTTTTTTATCTAAGTTCTGCTCCAAGTTCTTTTTCAAAATTCATTTGAAGCATCTTCATTATTTTATCTATTTGATTGTCTGTTAGTGTTTTATGCTCATCTTGTAGTATAAAACTAATGGCATAGCTTTTTTTGCCTTCAGGTAAATTTTTTCCTTGATAAACATCAAATAAACTTACATTTTTTAGTAATTGCCTTTCTGTTTTATTGGCTATGGCATGAATGTCTTTAAAACTAATTTTCTCATCAAGTAATAAAGCAAAGTCTCTACGCACTTCAGGATATTTAGGAATGGCCTTAAAATTTATTTTATTCCGTTTAATCATTTCAAGAATGGCTTCCCAATTAAAATCTGCAAAAACAATCTCTTGGGAAATGTCAAAATATTTTAAAATAGGCTTTTTTACCAATCCAAAACTTACCAGTTTTATTTTGCCTAAACCTAACTCAATGCCTTCACTAAATACATCACTATTTGTTGGGGATTCTTGTACTCTTGAAATGCCTATTCTTTCTAAAATAGCATAAATAACCCCTTTTAGATAGAAAAAATCACTCATTTTATTTGATGATAACCAACTGTCCTGGTTTTGGTTTCCAGTGGCCAAAAGTGTTAAGTGTTTATGCTCTTCTCTGTTACCATTATAGTCATGGTAGGTTTTGCCAAATTCAAAAAGTTTTAAATCTAGGCGTTTTCTGTTGAGATTATAAGAAACAGCTTCTAAACCCGAAAACAGTAATGACTGTCTTAATACAGACAGATCATTGCTTAATGGGTTTAAGATAGTTACATTGTGATTGTCTTTTAAATCTTCGCTTAAATGAATATAATTGGCTGTTGTTAAAGAGTTGGCTAATATTTCATAAAAACCTTGTGACGCTAATTGATTGCCAACAATATTTTGTATTTTAAAATCTTCAAATTTTGATGAGCCAGAAATTGAAGCATTTAATTTTTCAGTTGTTTTAATGTTGTTGTAACCATAAACCCTTAAAACTTCTTCAATGATATCAGCTTCTCTTTGAACATCATTCCTGTAAGCCGGCACGGTTAAGCCTAAACCTGTTTCCGTTACATTATTTATTTTAATTTCTAACGATGTTAAAATGCGTTTAATAATATCTTTAGGAATTTCTTCACCAATTAGTTTTTTTGCATTCTCAAAACTTAATCGTACTTGAAAATCTTCAATTTTATGAGGGTAAATGTCAACAATATCACTCGAGATTTCGCCACCAGCAATATCCTGAATTAAAAGCGCCGCACGTTTTAAGGCTAATTCTGTAATATTAGGGTCAATACCTCGTTCAAACCTAAACGATGCATCGGTGTTTAATCCATGTCTTTTAGCAGATTTACGTATGCTAACAGGATTGAAATAAGCACTTTCTAAAAATATACTGGTTGTTGATTCTGAAACCCCAGAATGTAATCCGCCAAAAACCCCAGCAATGCATATGGGTTTTTCAGTATCACAAATCATTAAGTCTTCATTGGATAAAGTACGTTCTACACCATCAAGCGTGGTAAATTTTGTGCCAGCTTCAACTGTTTTTACTTCAATTTTGTTACCTTTTATTTTTACAGCATCAAAGGCATGAAGTGGTTGTCCTAAGTCATGCAACACATAATTTGTAGCATCAACAATATTATTAATAGGTGTTAAACCTATTGCTTTTAATCGATGTTGCAGCCATTTAGGAGAACTTTCAACCTTGATTCCAGAAATGGTTACACCGCAATAACGAGGTGCCAGTTCTTTGTTTTTTACATCAACATCAATTTTTAACAATCTATTATCCGTATGAAAGGCACTCACAGAAGGTGTGATAAGCTCAAGTGAAATGTTTTTTTGAAGCAATCCAGCTTTTAAATCTCTTGCTGTTCCTAAATGGCTCATAGCGTCTGCTCTGTTTGGTGTTAATCCAATTTCAAAAACATGATCATTTTCAACTTTAAAAACTGTTGATGCCGACGTTCCAACTTTTAGAGTTTCATCTAAAATCATAATACCGGCATGCGAATTACCCAAGCCTAATTCATCTTCTGCGCAAATCATTCCATGGCTTTCTTCACCACGTATTTTGCCTTTTTTAATAATCCAGGCTTCACCATCGGCTGCATATAAAGTTGTTCCAATGGTTGCCACAGGCACTTTTTGTCCCGCAGCTACATTAGGTGCGCCACACACAATTTGTAGTGGAGAGTTTTCGCCAATATCAACGGTTGTAATTTTTAACTTATCGGCGTTTGGGTGTTTTATACAGGTTAACACGTTACCTACAACAACACCTTCTAAACCTCCTTTTACAGATTGATAAGTTTCTATGCCTTCAACTTCTAATCCTAAATCTGTAAGTAATTCTGCGGTTTGTTCTGGAGTCCAATTTATTTTTATGAATTGTTTTAACCAATTATACGAAATTTTCATATGCTTTCTTTAATAAGGTGACAAAGATAAGAATACTGAATAGTTATAGAAATGGTAAATTATTTTTATTTGAGAGTTTTTTGAATATATTTAGGTTGATTTAAGGTTTAGTCCAATATTATTATGAAAAAATTACTCATTTTCTTTTATCTGGCAGTTATATTATCTTGTGAAAATGAAAAAATACAGCTAACTAACGGCATTTACAGAGCCACCTTAAAGGTGAATGATACTTTAAATTTGCCTTTTAATTTTGAAGTAACCTCTCCAAAAACTTTAAAAATTTTTAATGCAGATGAAGTTATTTTAGTGGATGAAGTCGTTTACGAAAATGATTCGGTATATATTAAAATGCCTGTATTTGAAGGGTTTTTGGCAGCCAAAATATCTAATGATAATAATCTAATAGGCTTATTTATTAATAAAACTTTAAACAGAAAAGTTCCTTTTAAGGCTACATTTGAAAATAATATGCGTTTTGAGATTAATACAGAACCCTCTAAATTAAATATTTCAGGAAATTGGGAAACAGTATTTAGTCCAAATAATGAAGAAGACCGATATTTAGCAAAAGGAATATTTAAACAAATGGGTAAAAAAGTTTCTGGAACTTTTAGGACCACTACAGGCGATTATAGATTTCTTGATGGCATTGTTGAGGGCAACGAGTTAAAACTATCAACGTTTGATGGTTCTCATGCTTTTTTGTTTACTGCTAAGATTACAGATAGCGTTATGCAAGGTATGTTTTATTCTGGCAATCATTGGAGTGAACCATTTGTTGCCAAACGTAACGAGTTTTTTGAATTGCCAGATGAAAACCAACTTACTTTTTTAAAAGAAGGCTATGATCGTATTGATTTTTCATTTCCTGATGCTTCGGGAGAATTAATATCAATATCAGATAACCGCTTTAAAAATAAAGTAGTTGTGGTTCAAATCATGGGAACTTGGTGTCCAAATTGTTTAGATGAAAGCAAGTTTTATTCAGAATTTTATAAAAAGAACAAGAGTAAAGATATAGAGTTTATTGCTTTAGCTTTTGAATATTCCAAAACTTCTGAAATGGCATTTAAAAATATGTTGCGTTTAAAAGAGACTGTTGGTATAGAATATCCTATATTATTGGCTCAATATGGCAGTTCTAACAAAAAACAAGCCCAAGAAAAGTTGCCAATGTTAAATCATGTATTGTCGTACCCTACAACTATTTATATTGATAAAAAAGGAAAGGTAAGAAAAATCCATACGGGCTTTAACGGCCCTGCAACGGGTGAAAAATATACTGAGTTTAAAAAGGAATTCAACCAATTTATACACGGTTTGTTAAATGAGTAAATGAGTTTTAAAACATTAACTAGGCATAGATGTTTTTTCCTTAGATTTTTTTTTTATATGATTCATTCCTTTGGTTATGGCTTCCTTATTTAAAGGAATAAGATGATGATATCGTTCTGATAATGATTTTTTTAATCCTTCAAGAACATTTTCTAGTTTCACGATGGGTTTTATTTTTAAGAATGCCCCTAGAACAATCATATTAAATATTTTCTTATTGCCCATTTCAGCGGCTAGTTTGGCGCCTTCAATTTGGTAAATTTCAATATCCGTTCTGGTTGGATGATGTGTAATGCCATTGGGGTCGTATAATAAAATACCGTTAGGTTTTACGGTATTTTCAAACTTATCCATAGATTGTTGATTTAAAATAATGGCCGTATCAAAAACCTTTAAATATGGCGAACTTATTCTTTCATCACTTAAAATAACGGTTACGTTGGCGGTTCCACCTCTCATTTCTGGGCCATAGGATGGCATCCAACTAACTTCTTGGTCTTGCATGATTCCTGAATAGGCTAAAATTTTGCCCATGGATAAAACGCCCTGACCACCAAAACCTGCAATGATTATTTCTTCAGACATGATATTTATTTTAATTTGCCATCTACTTTTATATCGCCCAACGGAAAGTATGAAAACATGTTTTCTTCCATCCAAATATTTGCTTCATTTGGCGTCATTTTCCAACCAGAATTGCAATTAGATACAATTTCAACAAACGAAAGTCCTTTTTTTAGGCGTGTATTTTCAAAGGCAGTTCTTATAGCTTTTTTAGCTTTTCTTACGTGTTTATGGGTGTGAACCGATTGTCTAGTAACATAATACACACCAGGGAGATTAGCTATTAACTCGGTAATTTTTAAAGGGCTCCCCATGTTTTTGATTTCTCGGCCATACGGAGATGTTGAGGTATGCATACCTTCTAAAGTAGTAGGTGCCATTTGTCCACCAGTCATTCCGTAAATACCATTATTGATAAAAATAATAACTATATTTTCGCCTCGATTGCAAGCATGAATGGTTTCGGCTGTACCAATGGCAGCAAGATCTCCATCACCTTGGTAAGTAAACACATATTTTTCAGGCCATGTTCTAATAATGCCAGTTGCTACGGCTGGCGCACGACCATGAGCGGCTTGTGTCATGTCTATATTCATAAAATCATAAGCCAAAACAGAACATCCAACAGGAGCAACCCCAATGGTGTCTTCAACAATACCCATTTCATCAATAACTTCCATGGTTAAATTATGAGCCGTACCATGACCACAACCTGGACAATACGACAAAGCCGTATCGGTCATGAGTTTTGTTTTACAGAATACTTGATTCTCGGGTTTTATGATGTCTAAAATGTCCATGATTTATAATTTTTTGTTCTAAAGCTTCTAAAACTTCTTCTGGTGTATGAATAATGCCACCGGTTCTGCCAAAATGCTCCACAGGTACTTTATGTTCCACCGCTAGTTTAACATCTTCAACCATTTGACCGGCGTTTAATTCAACACTTAAAATGCCTTTAACTTGGTTGGCTAAGTCAAATAATTGTTTTTTTGGAAATGGAAAAAGGGTGATAGGCCTCAGTAATCCCACTTTAATACCTTTTTTACGTGCTAATTCAACCGCTTTTTGGCTTATTCTCGCGCTTGAACCATACGCTACAATTAAATAGTCTGCATCTTCGCAATCTATGGTTTCATAACGTAAATCTTCAAGTTCCATTTTCACATATTTCTTTTGAAGTCTATGCACTCTGGCTTCCATTTTTTCAGACTGTAAATCAAGCGATGTAATAATATTTCTTTCCCGATCTTTTTTTCCTGTCGTAGCCCAATAGCCATTCATTTTAATAAGATCTTTATCTGAAATTCTTTCTACCTGATCTTTAAGAACCACTTTCTCCATCATTTGACCAATAAGGCCATCTGAAAGGATGAGAACGGGCGCTCTATATTTAAATGCTATATCAAAAGCATCGGTAACAAAATCAGACATTTCTTGAACCGAAGCTGGTGCGAGAACATATAATTTATAATCACCATGACCACCACCTTTAACCGATTGAAAATAATCAGCTTGCGAAGGTTGAATGGTTCCTAATCCTGGGCCACCTCTAACCACGTTAACAATCACAGCGGGCAATTCGGCGCCAGCCATATAGGAAATACCTTCTTGTTTAAGTGATATGCCGGGACTTGATGACGAGGTCATTACTTTTTTTCCAGTGCTTGCAGCACCATATACCATATTAATAGCTGCTACTTCACTTTCGGCCTGCAAAACAACCATACCCGTTCTTAGTTCAGGGCGTTCGGTCATTAAATACTCAATAACTTCAGATTGTGGGGTAATGGGATAACCAAAATAAGCATCAACGCCTGCTCTAATAGCAGCTTCTGCCAATGCTTCATTTCCTTTCATTAGTTTTAATTCTGACATATAATTCTCTTAAATCATTCAGATGTTTTAACTCTATAAACGCTAATAGCTCTATCAGGACAGACCAATCCACAATTGGTGCAACCTGTGCAATCTTCTGGGTGATCCATGTATGCAAAATGAAACCCTTTTCTGTTAACGTCGGTTGACATACCAATAACTTTTTCTGGACATACAGGAATACAGACTTCACAGCCTTTGCAAGTTTCGGTTTGAACCACTATTGCACCTCTAACTTTTGCCATATTGATAATTTTATATACAAATAACCCTTTGTAATTTTATTATATTCAAAAATATACATAATTTAATATTTAAAATATGATAAATGTCAAGTCTTGAGAATCCTTTAAAAAATTATTAAAGAAGAATGATTAGCTAATATAATTCCAAATGTTTTTGTATTTGCCCAGTAGTTTGTAGGTTTCTAAAACCATTTTATTCTGTGGATGACTGAGAGAAGGGTCTTGGGTTAAAAGATTTTTAGCATAAGATCTGGCCAATTGTAAAATATCTTTGTCTTTAACAATGTCTGCTATTTTAAGATTTAAAACACCGCTTTGTTGGGTTCCCATTAAATCTCCTGGGCCACGCAATTTTAAATCAACTTCAGCAATTTCAAAACCATCGTTGGTTTTTACCATAGTTTGTAGTCTAGTTTTGCTATCCTCACTTAATTTATGACCTGTCATTAAAATACAATAGCTTTGTTCTGCACCACGACCTACACGACCGCGTAATTGATGCAATTGTGAAAGACCAAAGCGTTCTGCACTTTCAATAATCATAACCGAGGCATTTGGGACATTTACGCCCACTTCAATAACGGTGGTAGCTACCATAATTTGGGTTTGTCCTTTTATGAAACGTTGCATTTCAAAGTCTTTATCAGCGGCTTTCATTTTGCCATGAACAATAGAGATTTGATATTTTGGTAATGGAAAGTCTCTAGAAATACTTTCATAACCATCCATTAAATCTTTATAATCCATGGTTTCACTCTCCTGAATTAAAGGATACACGATATAAATCTGTCTACCTTTAGCGATTTCGTCTTTAATGAATTTAAAAACTTGAAGTCTGTTTTTATCATAACGATGCACGGTTTTAACCAACTTTCTTCCTGGTGGCAATTCGTCTATGACCGAGATGTCTAAATCACCATAAACCGACATGGCTAAAGTGCGCGGAATAGGTGTAGCGGTCATGACTAAAACATGTGGTGGCGAGGTATTTTTATGCCACAATTTGCTACGTTGTGCTACACCAAAACGATGTTGTTCATCAATGATAGCAAGTCCTAAATTTTTAAATTTTACCTTATTTTCCAGAAGTGCATGCGTGCCAATTAAGATGTTTAATTGTCCATTTTCTAAAGATTCATGAATTGTTTTTCTTTCTGAAGTTTTTGTTGAACCAGTTAATAATGAAATTTTGATATTCAATGATTTGCATAGTTCTGATAATCCATTGTAGTGTTGGACTGACAAAATTTCAGTCGGTGCCATTAAACAGGCTTGAAAACCGTTGTCAAGCGCCATTAATATTGACATGAAGGCTACAATGGTCTTGCCCGAACCTACATCGCCTTGTAGTAAACGATTCATTTGGGCATTGCTGCCTAAATCGGCTCTAATTTCCTTGAGAACACGCTTTTGGGCCATAGTTAATTCAAAGGGTAAATGTTCCTTAAAAAAGGTATTGAATAAAGATCCGACTTGAGTGAAAGGAAACCCTTTGATTTTTGATTTATGGATTAAATTTTTGATAATTAATTGCAGCTGAATATAAAATAATTCCTCAAACTTTAATCGGTATTGAGCGCCTGCCAAAAACTCTTGGTTTTTTGGAAAATGAACATTGAAAACGGCATCATGCTTGGTCATTAAATTTAAATTTTCAAGGATGTTTTTAGAAAGTGTTTCAGCAAACTGTCCCTTGATTTCTAAAAATAATTGCTGCATAATTTTTACCATCACGCGATTGGAGACGCCTTTATTGGATAATTTTTCAGTGGATGGATAAATAGGCTGCATGGCAGATTGAAGATTTTTTTGATGATCTTCTATGAGCTCCATGTCTGGATGTGGCATGTTATATCGGTTATTAAACCAATTGGTTTTACCAAAAATCACATAGGTTTTATTTAGTTTTAAGCTTTCACGAATCCATTTAAGACCTCTGAACCAAACCAAATCCATAACGCCAGTATCATCTTTGAAAGTTGCCACTAAGCGTTTAGAATGTCCTTCTCCAAGATCTTGCAAAGCAATAATATGACCAATAATTTGTACATCGGCATTATTGCGTTGCAGTTGATTGATTTTATAATAATGTGTACGGTCAATATAACGATTTGGAAAGAGGTTGATTAAATCTTGATAGGTATGAATGCTTAACTCCTTGCGTAGTAAATCGGCACGATTGGGTCCTACGCCTTTTAAATAATCAATGGGAGTTTGAAGATTGGTATTCATGAAACTAAAATAATTCTTTTGTAGTAATAGCAAGTAGTATTTTGGACTAAAGTTTATTATATTCGAATTATGAAGCAGTGCTTATTTCTTTTCTTTTTAAACTTATCGGGTTTTGGTTTTGCGCAACAAACGGAATTTGTTGATTTTAAAATAGTTGAGGTTAGTCTAAATATTAAGCCTGAAAAACAAGAAGTTGAAGGCTCGGTACAATACACATTTAAAGTTTTAAAGTCTGTTGACTCCATTTTTATAGATGCTCAAAATATGACTTTTAAAACCGTGTTGATGTTGGGAAATCAAACCATTTCCTATTCAAACGATGGTAAAAAACTTTGGTTAAAACATCCGTTTAAAAAAGATTCATCCTATAATATATCTTTTAATTACAAGGCTCAGCCAAAAAAAGCTCTATATTTTATAAATTGGGAACACCATGCTGGTAATAAACAAATCTGGACTCAAGGTCAAGGTAAATACACGAGTAACTGGTTGCCCTCAATAGATGACATGAATGATAAAATAGAGTTTGATTTAACCATCACGTTTGATAAAGATTATGAAGTCATTGCCAACGGAAGAATAACAAATCAAAAAACAAACGACTCAACAACCACTTGGCATTACAACATGCAAAACCCCATGTCTAGTTATTTGGTGGCTTTTAGTATTGGCAAATATCATAAAAAGATAGCCTATTCAAAAAGTGGAATTCCTTTAGAAATGTATTATTATCCTCAAGATTCTTTAAAAATTGAACCCACATATCGCCACACCAAACAGATGTTTGATTTTCTTGAAGAAGAAATTGGCGTACCATATCCTTGGCAAAATTATAAGCAAGTACCAGTAAAAGATTTTTTGTATGCCGGCATGGAGAATACAAGTACTACTATTTTTTCTGATGCTTTTGTGGTTGATTCTATAGCCTTTGTTGATAAAAACTATGTGAATGTCAATGCACATGAATTGGCGCATCAATGGTTTGGCAATTTGGTTACAGAAACTTCTGGAATGCACCATTGGTTACAAGAAGGCTTTGCAACCTATTATGCTTTATTGGCAGAACAAGAGGTGTTTGGAGATGATTATTACTATTGGAAACTTTATGAATACGCTCAAGAATTGTTAGAACAAGATAAACAACGCGGAAGCACCTCATTGTTAGACCCAAAATCCAGTAGTACCACGTTTTACAAAAAAGGAGCCTGGGTTTTGCATAAGTTACGAGAAAAAGTAGGCGATAAAGTGTTTAAAATGGCCGTAAAAAACTACCTACTAAAACATCGGTTTAAAAATGTTGAAACCCACGATTTTATATTTGAAGTAGAGCAGGCAAGTGGACAGGATTTAACTGATTTTGTTAAGTCTTGGTTGGAAGATGAAACATTTCTTTATGAAGAGTGCATGTATAGTTTGAAAAAACATTCTGAAGATTTTCGAATCATGCATAAACTAGATAAAGCGCTAAAGGACAATTCCTATCCATCAAATTCTCTTATAAACGACTATTTTGAAAAAGAGGTAAGTTCAAAGGTTAAAACCTATTTATTGTCAAAAATCGACCTCAGTAAGGTTCAAGATAGTGTTTTAAAAAAAGCCTTTCATTTAAAAGATTTAAAAGTGCGTCAAGCCATTGCTAAAAATTTAACCAAGATTCCTTTAGAATTAAAAGAAACCTATGAATCTCTTTTAAATGATAAATCTTACATTACCATAGAAGTTGCCTTGTATAATTTATGGTTTATTTTTCCTGAGAGCAGGGTAACGTATTTAAATAAAACTAAGAACATTATAGGATTTAATAATAAAAATATAAGGATATTATGGTTAACATTGGCTTTAATAACTCCAGATTTTGAAAGAGAAAATAAGCAAGCATATTTTAATGAACTTAGAGATTATACGTATTCGAATTATGGTTTTGAAACCCGTCAAAACGCATTTCAATATTTAAATTTCATTCAAGCTTGCGATCAAGTCTGTAAAGAAAATCTGCAACAAGCAACTAAACACCACAATTGGCAATTTTCTAAATTTGCAAAAGAACTGTTGAAAAAAGAATAAAAATATCATGAAAGCATTAGTCGTATCAGGTGGCGGTAGTAAAGGAGCTTTTGCTGGAGGCGTTGCTCAATATTTAATGGAAGAAGAAGGCAAAAGCTATGATATGTTTTTGGGCACTTCAACCGGTAGTTTGTTAATTCCTCATTTAGCGGTTAATAACATTCCTAAGTTGTATAACATTTTTACCAATGTTAACCAAAAAACCATTTTTAGCATCAACCCATTCATTCAAAGAAAAAAAGACAATCGGGAATACGTAACCATTAATTATTTTAATTCCGTACTTCAATTTATAAAACGCAAAAGAACCTTTGGAGAAAGTATGGCGTTAAGAAAAAATATTTTTAAAAATTTCACCAAGGAAGAATACAATCTCATAATAGCAACCAAGGAGGATGTTGTGGTAACTGTTTCAAATTTGTCGAAAAACAGTGTAGAATACAAATCAATCAAAGCCTTTAGCTATGAAGAGTTTTGTGATTGGATCTGGATTTCATGCAACTACATTCCGTTTATGTCTTTGGCAACACGAAATGGTTTTGAATATGCCGATGGGGGTTTTGGTTGTGTAATCCCAATACGAGAAGCTATTCTAAGAGGTGCTACCGAAATAGATGCTATTGTTTTGGAAAGAGAAAATTTAGAATATAATAAAGTGTTGGGTAAAAATCCTTTTTCTTTATTGTTAAGCTTGTTTGGTCATTTACTGGACCAAGTTGAAAAAAGCGATATAGCCATGGGAAAGCTTGCTGCTGTAAATAAAGAAGTTAACTTAAATTTATATTATACACCTACCAAACTAACGGAGAATTCTTTGATTTTTAATAAACGATTGATGGTTGATTGGTGGCAACAAGGGTTTGAATATGCCAAATTAAAAAACAAAAGTGGGTTGGACATGAATGAATGGAAATATAAGTAATTACCAGATGTCGCTTACTTCTTGTTTAATAAATGATAATGCCGCATCACTTGGTGGTCTTCTATCCATCATTTCTGTTAAAATAACTTCCCTTAATTTATTTGCCGAATCTGTTTTTTCAAGAAGACTTGCTTTTCTTACTAACTGAATGGTTGCGTTTTTAGCAGCTGAAATAATGCTCCAACATTGATCTGTGACATAAATTTGTTGGGATAAATTATGCTCATATTCTTGTTCTATGGTTTGTATAAGTAAAGATTCATAAGATTCTTTATTTGAAGATTTTGGACTAATACGAATAAGCAATTTTGATGGCGTTATGCGTTCTAAAAAAATAGTCAAACGTTCATAGGCTTGAAGACGCATTGGTAAAGACTTTACCTGCATTTCTTTCTTCAATAAAAAACGTCTTCTTCCATCTTCATTTTTAGTATGTTCCCTAAAAAAATAATAAGCAATAAAACCAGTAATTAAGGTTGGTATTGCGTATAAAAATAAATCAATAATTCGGTCTGTATCCATGATATAGCATTTCACTTTGTGTATAATTTCTACCCAAATATACATAATCTTTTAAATGTTGCATACTGAAAAGTTTAAGTTCAATCTCTTATTTTTTTTTGATTCATTCATAAATTAATTCATTCATTAAAAAAATAATTGTTTATAATTATTGATAAATCTGCGCAATAAAAAGCGCAACAATGGTTATTTTCACGCTATAAATTAAATGTAGTTTGGAGAAGTATTTAAGTCAATTAAATGAAGCACAATTAGAGCCCACCATCCAAAAAGATGGCCCCATGATAATTATTGCTGGCGCAGGCTCAGGTAAAACTCGTGTATTAACGTATAGAATTGCCTATTTAATGCATCAAGGGGTTGATCCTTTTAATATTCTGGCTCTAACCTTTACTAATAAAGCGGCTCGCGAAATGAAAGACCGAATTGCAACTATTGTTGGTGCAAGTGAAGCTAAGAATCTTTGGATGGGTACTTTTCATTCGGTATTTGCTAAAATTTTACGAAGTGAAGCCGACAAATTGGGCTATCCCAGTAATTTTACTATTTATGATACTCAAGATTCCGATAGATTGATAGCTTCTATTATTAAGGAAATGGGCTTGGATAAAGATATTTATAAATACAAGCAAGTACGCTCCAGGATTTCTTCCTATAAAAACAGTTTAATAACGGTAAGGTCCTATTTTAAAAATCCAGAACTCATCGAAGCCGATACCATGGCTAGGCGTCCAAAACTGGGCGATATCTATAATGAATATGTAGAGCGCTGTTTTAAAGCAGGTGCTATGGATTTTGATGATTTGTTACTTAAAACCAACGAGTTACTTACAAGATTTCCAGATGTACTCATGAAGTATCAAAACAGATTTAAATACATATTGGTAGATGAGTACCAAGATACCAACCATTCTCAGTATTTAATTGTTAGAGCATTATCCGATAGATTTCAAAACATTTGCGTCGTGGGTGATGATGCGCAAAGCATCTATGCTTTTAGAGGCGCTAATATTAATAATATTTTAAATTTTCAGAAGGATTATGATGAAGTGAAAGTATTTAGGTTGGAGCAAAATTATCGTTCAACAAAAAATATCGTCAATGCAGCAAATTCCATTATAGATAAAAACCAAACCAAGCTCGATAAAGTGGTTTGGACTGCCAATGATGAAGGGAATAAAATTATAGTCAACAGATCTTTAACAGATGGTGATGAAGGTCGATTTGTAGCAAGCACCATTTGGGATAACAAAATGCGGAATCAGCTTAAAAACAGTGATTTTGCTGTTTTATATAGAACCAATGCCCAATCTAGGGCCATTGAAGATGCTCTAAGAAAACGAGATATTCCCTATAGAATTTATGGAGGCTTATCATTTTATCAACGTAAGGAGATAAAAGATGTGTTATCTTATTTAAGGTTAATTATTAATCCTGCCGATGAAGAAGCCTTAAAGCGCATTATTAATTTTCCGCCTAGAGGCATTGGAGATACTACCATAGATAAATTAGTGGTTGCTGCAAATGGCTATAAACGTTCCATTTTTGAAGTCATGAAGCATGTGGACAAAACCAATATCAATATAAATTCTGGCACTAAAACAAAACTACAGGATTTTGTGACGATGATTGAAAGTTTTCAGGTTTTGAATCAAACGGCCGATGTTTTTGAATTGGCAGAACATGTTACAAAAACCAGTGGTTTAATCAGGGAATTTAATAAAGACGGAACTCCTGAAGGCATTACCAAATTGGAGAACATTGAAGAACTCTTAAATGGTATGAAAGATTTTGTTGAAGGACAAAAGGAGATTGCAGATACTACAGGCTCTTTAGCAGAATTTCTTGAAGATGTAGCATTGGCAACCGATTTGGATGCCGATAAAGGCGATTCAGACCATGTGGCATTAATGACTATTCATTTGGCTAAAGGACTGGAATTTCCGTATGTTTATATTGTAGGTCTTGAGGAAGATTTATTTCCAAGTGCTATGAGTATGAACACGCGTAGCGAACTGGAAGAAGAGCGAAGGCTTTTTTATGTGGCTTTAACACGAGCTGAAAAGCAAGCGTATTTAACCTATGCATTGTCTAGATATCGTTGGGGAAAGTTAATAGATTCTGAACCTAGCAGATTTATTGAAGAAATAGATGAACAATATTTAGAAAACACAACGCCTATTGAAGAAAGACGTTTTAACCCCATGCTAGACGCTGATATTTTTGGTGATGTAGCGCCTAATAAAATAAGGTATAAACCAACCAAAACACCCATAATGATAAAGGGAAGAGTCTCTAAATCAGAACCAGAGAAATTTCAAATATCAACACCAAAAAAATTAAAACCCGTTTCAAAATCTCCTAACAGCAATCGAGATGGAAACACTAATTTGTTTGATAATAAATTAGTTGTTGGTAATTTAGTAAAACATTTAAGATTTGGTAATGGAAAGGTTGTAAAAATTGAAGGTGTAGGCACCGATACAAAAGCGGAGATTAATTTTGAAAATGGTGGCGTGAAAAAGTTGTTATTACGTTTTGCTAAGCTCGAAATAATAGGATAATAAAGGATGGTTTATGGCAGAATTTTTTAGAATATATGAAGAAAATCCTAACCCAAAAGAAATTGAGAAGGTTGTTAAGGTTCTTAAAAAAGGAGGTTTAATCATTTACCCAACCGATACGGTTTATGGGTTAGGCTGCGATATTACCAATATAAAAGCCTTAGAGCGTATTGCAAGAATTAAAGGCATAAAACTTGAAAAATCTAATTTTTCGTTTGTCTGTCATGATTTAAGTAATTTAAGTGACTATGTAAAACAAATAGATACTTCAACCTTTAAAATTTTAAAAAGAGCCCTTCCTGGTCCATATACATTTATTCTGCCGGGCGCTAGAAGTTTGCCTACACCTTTCAAACAAAAGAAAACGGTTGGTATCAGAATTCCGGCAAACAACATCGCCTTGGAGATTGTAAAACTATTAGGAAACCCCATTGTTTCCACATCTATTAGGGATGAAGATGAAATTTTAGAATACACCACAGATCCAGAATTAATATTAGAAAAATGGGATGATTTGGTAGATTTGGTTATCCATGGTGGTTATGGTGGTAATGAAGCTTCAACCATCATTGATTTATCTGAGGAAGAACCTATTGTTGTTAGAGAAGGAAAAGGAGGATTGGAGATTTTATTGTAAGCTAAATAAAAAAAGACAACCAAAAAGTTGTCTTTTTTTATAATTTGTTAAAACCTTAAAGATTTGGAATAATTAATTCTTGACCAGGATGAATTAAATCGGGATTCTTTAAAATATTGGTGTTTGCATTAAATATAGCTTGGTATTTAGATGCATTTCCATAATATTGTTTCGCTATTTTACCTAAAGTTTCACCACTTTTTACCGTATGTCTGTGAAAAACACTGGTGTCTTCAACACCAATATTGGCTAAAATATCGGTAGGGTTTTCTCCACCAATCTCCTTAATTTTATCCCAAATAAGATTTTTTTCATACGTCGTTTTAGCGGTTCCTTTTACTTTTAAAATGCCGTTTTCTTCATTTACATGGCCTTCTTTGATGTTTAAGGCTTCTCCTAAATCAAGTACTGCTTGATATTTTGTTTTTGCTGTCATAAATAGTTAATTTTTTTGTGTTACAAGATATTAAAATTCTCACTTAAAATAAAGTCTTTCATAATTTAAGTTTACTGTTAAATTCAGACACTTTATTTTAATAAAAGTCACATGCATATTATTTTTATCCAAATTAGGCTATTTTATTGAAAATGTGTATTTTTGCACTCCTTTTAGCGAATTATCGGGAAAATAAAAGGGATGAAACTAAAAATAATAATAACACTTCTGTCTGTTAGTCGCTTAAAATTTTCCGAAGCATACAGAATACAAAATTTAATCAGCACATGGCTGAAAAAGCAAAACAAGCTGAAGTTGAAGCAGTTGATGCTCCAATAGTAGAAGCTCCAGTAGTATCTGAAGCTCAAGCAAATCCCGAAAAATTCTTAAAAGATTTTAACTGGCACAATTACCAAGAAGGTATTGATGAGGTTGATGACACACAACTTAAAGAATTTGAAAAGTTAGTATCAGAAAATTTCGTTGACACACTTAATGATGAAGTGGTTATAGGAACGGTAGTTCACATCTCAGATCGTGACGCCATTATTGATATTAATGCAAAATCTGAAGGCGTAATTTCATTAAACGAATTCCGTTACAATCCAAACCTAAAAGTTGGCGATAAGGTAGAAGTATTAATTGATGTGCGTGAAGATGCTACAGGACAATTAGTATTATCTCACCGTAAAGCTCGTGTTATTAAAGCTTGGGATAGAGTTATTAAAGCCAATGAAACTGGTGAAATCGTTAATGGTTTTGTTAAATGCAGAACTAAAGGTGGTATGATTGTGGATGTATTTGGTATTGAAGCATTCTTGCCTGGTTCTCAGATAGATGTTAAACCAATTAGAGATTACGATCAATTTGTAAATAAAACTATGGAATTTAAAGTGGTTAAAATCAACCACGAATTCAAAAACGTAGTGGTGTCTCATAAAGCTTTAATTGAAGCTGATATTGAAGAACAGAAAAAAGAAATTATCGGTCAACTAGAAAAAGGGCAAGTCCTTGAAGGTATTGTAAAAAATATCACTTCTTACGGTGTGTTTATTGATCTTGGTGGTGTAGACGGTTTAATTCATATCACAGATTTATCTTGGTCAAGAATTAATCATCCAAATGAAATTGTGGAGCTTGATGAAAAACTTAACGTAGTAATTCTTGATTTTGATGAAAACAAATCTAGAATTCAATTAGGTTTAAAACAATTAAGCAAACATCCTTGGGAAGCACTAGCTGATACTGTAAAAGTAGGCGATAAAGTAAAAGGTAAAGTGGTAGTCATTGCAGATTATGGTGCCTTTATAGAAGTTGCCGATGGTGTTGAAGGTTTAATTCACGTATCCGAAATGTCATGGTCAACACATTTACGTTCTGCTCAAGATTTCGTTTCTGTTGGAGACGAAGTTGAAGCAGTTATCTTAACTTTAGATAGAGAAGAACGTAAAATGTCTCTTGGTATTAAACAAATAACCCCAGATCCATGGACAGACATTACAGGTAAATATCCTGTAGGGTCTAATCACGTAGGTACAGTTCGTAACTTTACAAACTTTGGTGTTTTTGTTGAATTAGAAGAAGGTATTGATGGATTGATTTACATCTCTGATTTATCTTGGACTAAGAAAATTAAACATCCTAGTGAGTTCTGTGCTGTTGGAGATAAGTTGGACGTAGTTGTTTTAGAACTTGATGTAGAAGGACGTAAATTAAGCTTAGGACATAAACAAACCACTGAAAATCCATGGGATGTTTATGAAACCGACTTCGCTTTGGACACGGTTCATACAGCTGAAATTACTGATATTGTTGATAAAGGCGCAACCGTAGAGTTTAATGAAGATATCGTAGCTTTTGTTCCTACACGTCATCTTGAAAAAGAAGATGGAAAGAAACTTAAAAAAGGTGAATCAGCTGAGTTCAAAATCATTGAATTCAACAAAGAGTTTAAACGTGTAGTTGCCTCTCATACCGCTATTTTTAAAGCTGAAGAAGCCGCTAATGTTAAAGCTGCTGTTAAAAAAGCTGCTGCTACTGCTGCAGAAGCAAAACCAACACTTGGTGATGCCAATGATCAGTTACAAGCACTTAAAGATAAAATGGATGGTAAACCTGCAAAAGGCAAAACAAAAAAATAATTTGTAAGTTCTTATAACGAAATTCATTTAGAAAATAAAAGCCTTCTTCCAGATAATTGTCGGGATTGAAGGCTTTTTTATTTAACTATTTTAAAACTATAATTTTTAAAATTTTGCATTACCTTTGTATTCCAAATACGTTTGGGTAGTATATGAGTCAAAAAGTTTTACTTAACGCAAAAGAGGTAAACATCATTCTTCATCGATTGGCTTGTCAACTTATTGAAAAACATAACGATTTCTCTAAAACGGTTTTAATTGGTCTTCAGCCGCGAGGCGTGTTTTTGGCCAATAGAATTGCCAAAATTTTAAAAGAAGATTACAAAGTTAAAGACATCCAGTTAGGATTATTGGATATTACCTTTTTTAGAGACGATTTTCGTAGAGGCGACAAACCTTTAGAGGCCAACACAACAAGCATTAACTTTTTGGTTGAAAACAAAACGATTGTCTTTATTGATGATGTTCTTTATACAGGAAGAAGCATCCGAGCTGCATTAACGGCCATTCAATCCTTTGGAAGACCGAATGAAATTGAATTGTTAACCCTTATTGATAGACGTTTTAGCAGGCATTTACCCATTCAGCCAGATTATAGAGGCCGGCAAGTAGATGTGATAAATGATGAAAAAGTAAAAGTAAATTGGATGGAAAATGATGGTGAAGATTCCGTTTACTTAATTAATAAATAGAAAACCATGAGCGAATTAAGTGTTAATCACTTATTAGGAATTAAATATCTAAACAAACAAGATATTCAACTTATTTTTGAAACTGCAGATCATTTTAAAGAAGTGATTAATAGACCCATTAAAAAGGTTCCTTCGCTAAGAGATATTACCATTGCCAATTTATTTTTTGAAAATTCAACCAGAACTAAATTGTCCTTTGAATTGGCAGAAAAACGATTATCCGCCGATGTAATCAATTTTTCATCAGGACAATCATCGGTGAAAAAAGGGGAAACACTCATTGATACCGTGAATAATATTCTGTTTATGAAGGTGGACATGGTTGTTATGAGACATCCAAATCCTGGAGCCTGTGTATTTTTATCCAAGCATGTAAAGGCCAGTATTGTAAATGCTGGTGATGGTGCTCATGAACATCCAACGCAAGCATTGCTTGATTCTTATTCTATACGAGAGAAACACGGCGAAGTTAAGGGGAAAAACATAGTCATTGTGGGCGATATTTTGCATAGTCGTGTTGCGTTATCAAATATATTTGCCTTACAACTTCAAGGTGCCAATGTTATGGTTTGCGGACCTAAAACCTTAATTCCAAAATATATTGATAAATTAGGCGTTAAAGTAGAAACCAATTTAAGAAACGCTTTAAACTGGTGCGATGTGGCCAACATGTTGCGGGTTCAAAATGAACGAATGGACATTAGTTATTTTCCCACCACCAGAGAATATACCCAACAATATGGTGTCAATAAAGAGTTTTTAGATTCTTTAGACAAGGAAATAACCATCATGCATCCAGGACCAATTAACAGAGGTGTTGAAATTACCAGTGATGTGGCAGATTCTAAACAATCCATCATTTTAGAACAAGTTCAAAACGGTGTGGCTATTAGAATGGCGGTAATATATTTGTTGGCATCAAAAATTAAGCATTGATATGATTTTAAATCAAGACGGAAATATATCCTTAATTACTCAAGAGAAAGCGACTTTTGAAGAGTTAGTAAAAAAAATTCAGGACAGCTATTCAAAAATTAAAAACAATAACATAATTGTTAATATTACAAGTTTAAACACCTTAAGATTGCAAGATATTCTAGCGTTTTCAGAGCTTTCAAATAACCATAGAAAATCAAAACATTCTTTTGTTTTGGTTTCAGATAAAGTAGCATTAAACAATGTGCCAGACGAAATAATAGTAGTGCCCACCATACAAGAGGCCTATGATATTATAGAAATGGAAGAGATGGAAAGGGACTTAGGGTTTTAATATGAAACACCCATAACAATAGTTCTTGACACACAAGGGGATAATTATGGGTGTTCCGTCTGACAGTTAAAAAACAAATATTACAATCAGATGAAACTGACCATTTTAGGATGCTATAGCGCAACACCAAGAGTATTAACAAATCCTACAGCACAAGTTCTAGAGATAAAAAACCATATGTTCTTAATAGATTGTGGAGAAGGAACTCAGGTGCAATTACGTAAGCATAAAATAAAATTCAACAGAATAAAACATATTTTTATTTCGCATTTGCATGGCGATCATTTTTTTGGATTGGCGGGATTAATTTCAACATTCAGGCTTTTGGGAAGAGAAACAGATCTTCATATTTTTGGTCCCAAAGGTATTAAGGAGATTATTACACTTCAAATGAAATTGGCCGATTCATGGACCAATTATAAACTTGTTTTCCATGAATTAACTTCTGAAGATTCAAAACTGATTTATGATGATGAAGACCTAGAAGTCTATACCATTCCTTTAAAGCACAGGGTTTATACCAATGGGTTTTTATTTAAAGAAAAAGAAGGCGATAGAAAACTAGACATCAATGCCGTAGAAACCCATAAAATTAATATTGCCTATTACAGAAAGCTTAAACAAGGGTTTGATGTAAAAAATGATGAAGGCAAGCTTATTAAAAATAGTGTAGTAACAAAACCAGGAACAAAACCAATGAGTTATGCATTTTGCAGTGATACGGCCTTTCATGAAAGCATTGTTACCGTTATTAAAAATACCGATGTTCTATATCATGAATCTACCTTCTTGGAACAGCATGAAAAGTTAGCCGATCCCACCAAACACAGTACAGCAAAACAAGCAGCTACCATTGCAAAAATGGCCCAAGTTAAAACTTTGATATTAGGACATTACTCAACCAGATATGACAACTTAAATGATTTCAAAACAGAAGCACAGACCATTTTTAAAAATGTTAAACTTGCCAAAGACGGAAAGGTTTTTGAGTTTATTTAAATTCATTTAAAGTCGTAATCCAAGTCACGGCTTCCTCCAAACTTAAACAACGTTTTATGCTTTTTTTGGAAAATTTTTTTTCTAAAGACGCATTAATTAAACTGAAATTATTGTATGAAACAATGGCACTAGCAACAATAATACCATACATTCTGTCTATTTTTTCCCAAGATTGTGGCTCGGAAGAATAAGAATTAATTCTATTGGAAATATATCCAAGTTTAGCATTTAAACCGTAATGTTGAAATAGCTCTTTTGCAACCAATGTTACTTTTGGCCAATCAAAATGCTCACCTTCATTAATTTCTGAAACAAAGAAAAGGTCACAAAAATAGAAATTGCCAAAACCAAACGTGACCTTTTTAGGCTTTAATTCTTTAAAATATTTACTATCTTCAAATTGCATCGCTGTAAAATAATGTTTAAATTTATAAGATTTTATTCAACTGGAAAGCAAATAAAATATAATAATTTTTCAAAAATTTATAATGAATACAGACTTAGGCAATTATAGAAAGTCATACGAAAAGGAACAGCTTTTAGAAAATAATATTAGCGATAATCCTATGGAATTATTTCAAAAGTGGTTTCATGAGGTTGATACTAATTTTGAAGTTGATGAAACCAATGCCATGACCATTTCTACGCTAGGATTAGACGGTTATCCAAAAAATAGGGTAGTACTATTAAAACGATATACCTATGAGGGTTTTATTTTTTACACCAATTATAATAGTGAAAAAGGAAAGGCTATAGAGCAAAACTCCAAAGTTTGTCTTTCTTTTTTTTGGAACAGTGCAGAACGACAAATTATCATCAAGGGAAATGCTGAAAAAATTGCAGAAAACCTAAGTGATGGTTATTTCGAATCGCGCCCAAGGGGCAGTCAATTAGGGGCTTTGGTATCTAAACAAAGCGACATTATTGATAGTAGGAGCTATCTGGAAGAAAAGCTTTTAAATCTTGAGAAGGAATATGAAGGAAAAGAAATTCCAAGACCAGAGTTTTGGGGAGGATATATTGTAAAACCTATTGAAATTGAATTTTGGCAAGGAAGACCCAATCGATTGCATGATAGAATTCGTTATAAACTTCAAGAGGATTTTAATTGGAAAATTGATCGACTATATCCATAAATCAACGATTAATAACATTTTAAAAATATATTTATTAAGTATTTCATCGATTAAAATCATAAAAAGACGATAATATGTATGTTTTTAATCGATTTTAACATTTTTTTAACATTCGTTTCTTGACTGGTGGTTTAACTTTATAAAACCAAATTTAACCTACTTTGTCATGAAATTAATAACTAAACTGCCACTTTTGGTGCTTTTAGCCCTTTTCAGTTTTTCTTGTTCTACAGACAGTATTGATGAAAACGCAGAAGCTATCAATAAAAGTCTTATCATACCACAAGACAAAATCATTGAAATACAAATTCTGGAATTAATAAATAATCATAGATTAAGCGTGGGTTTAAATCCGTTAGAAAAAATGGAATTAATTAAATCTCAAGCGTTCTCCCATACAGAGCATATGGTGACAGAGAATGAAGTATCTCATGACAATTTTTTTGAAAGAAGCAATTTTTTAAAAGCCAATGCAGGCGCAAAATTAGTATCAGAAAATGTTGCCTTTGGTTATACGTATGCAGAATCTGTAGTTAATGCATGGTTAAAGAGTGAATCGCATAAAAAAAACATAGAAGGCGATTTTACTAATTTTGATGTATCTGCAGAACAAAATAATGAAGGCCATTGGTTTTACACCAACATATTTATAAAAAAATAAAATAGTAAATTATAATTGGGATTAATAAGTTCTTAAGCTTTAGTATTAAGAACAAAAAAACACCGTCTCTATGCTAAACCATAAGACGGTTTTTTTTTTGCTTACACTAGTAAATATGCCATTTTATTTAGTGTAATTGTGCACCATTGGCATTAATATAAACTCCAAATCCAGTTTTTACGATTCGATTTAAAGACAATTTTCTAATATTTAAGGTTGTAATTTAGGCCGTGTAATAACAGGATTAAAAGCGCAGATGAGCAGTATTGTTTTTTTTGTAAATCTATTTTTAACAAGACTGAAAAAATATAAAAAAAAACCGTCTCAAGTTGTGAGACGGCTTCATTTTTTATGTGATTTTTAAATTAAATATCATCAAAATCAATATCGGTAAAACTTTCAGAAGGTTTAATGGTATCTTCTTTTTCATCGTCATCATGCTCTGAAACAGTATCATACTCTTTTTTAAAATCTTTTTGATGACGTTCACTAATCACTTCGTCACCTTTTTCATTAACGATATAGTCTGTCATCTCTTTTAAAATATCTCTAAATTCAGAAAAATCTTCTTTATAAATGTATATTTTATGTTTTTTATAGTGAAAAGAACCATCGTCGTTTGTAAATTTCTTGCTTTCTGTAATGGTAAGATAGTAGTCATCAGCTTTTGTTGATCTTACATCAAAGAAATATGTGCGTCTTCCGGCTCTTAATACTTTTGAAAAAATCTCCTCTTTCTCCATCATGTCATGTGTACTCATAGTTGTATTAAAATTTATAAGATTATAATTATATGTATCAAAAATCTTAAAAAAACCATTACTAAACAACAATTTATTAAGATTCTTTTAATAAGAATTAATTTTATTTGATAATCAATGCGAAAAATGTAGGGATTAAAAAATCAGTAATAACGCTGAATTATTTTTTTTTATGACTATTTTCGCTTAATTGTTTTAAATACAGATGCTTATAATAGCCCTCTCCATTCACTAAGGAATTATGCGTACCTTCCTGAACAATATGGCCGTTGTCAAGCACTATTATTTTGTCAGCGTTTTTTGCCGAAGAAACTCTATGTCCAACAATAATGGTCGTTTTTCCTTTGGAGACTTTGTTTAAGTTATTTAATATTTTTTCTTCTGTTTCTGTATCAACAGCAGAAAGGCAATCGTCTAACAATAATATTTTTGGGTTTTTTATAATAGCTCTCGCAATAGAGATTCGTTGTTTTTGTCCGCCAGAAAGTGTAATGCCTCGTTCACCCAAAATGGTATTATAACCTTTGTTAAACTTTACAATGTTTTTATGAACATGGGCTTGTTTTGCAGCGTTAATAACCTCTTCATCTGTTGCCTCTTCTTTACCAAATTTAATATTGTTTTTAATGGTATCTGAAAACAAAAAAGCATCTTGAGGCACATAGCCTATGCTATTTCTTAAGTCGGTTAAATGATGTTTTGAAATTTCAATATTATTCACAAGTATAGAACCTTTATCAATATCGTAAAGTCTTCCTATTAAATCTAAAATAGTAGATTTACCAGAACCGGTTTTCCCTAAAATAGCCAGTGTTTCACCATGTTTAATATTAAAAGTAATGCCTTTTAAGGCGTTAATATTAGTGTCATCATAAGTAAAATGAACGTCCTTAAACATTATATCACCAGTAACTAAAGTATGGTTATTAACCGTGTTTTTTATTTCTGGTTCAATTTTCAAAAATTCATTGATACGTTTTTGTGAAGCCTCTGCCTGTTGTACAATGGAAGTAACCCATCCAACTGTAGCCACTGGCCAAGTGAGCATGTTAACATAAATGATGAATTCTGCAATGGTACCAAGACTTTCAATTTCACCATTAATATATTGCAAGCCACCTATGTAAATAACCACTAAATTACTAATACCTATGAGTAAAATCATCATAGGATAAAATAGGGCTTGTACTTTTACCAGATTTAATTGTTTTTGCTTACTGGTTGTTGAAAGATCATCAAAATTTGTTGAAGTCTGTGGTTCAATACCGTAGGCTTTAATGACAGAAATGCCACTAAAAGATTCTTGTGTAAAAGCTGATAATTTAGATAAAAATTCTTGTACTATGGTGCTGCGTTTATGAATTTCCTTACTTAATTTGTAGATGGCAATGGATAATATTGGTAACGGAATAATGGTATATAAAGTTAATGTTGGTGCTTCGTTATACATGTAAAGAATGGCAATAACAAATAGGGTAAAAGTATTAATGCTATACATGATGGCTGGACCTACATACATTCTAACTCTGCCTACATCTTCACTAATGCGGTTCATTAAGTCGCCCGTTCTGTTTTTTTTATAAAAATTTAAAGATAGCTTTTGGTAATGCTCATAAACTTCATTTTTTAAATCATATTCAATATATCTGGAAACATTAATAATGGTTTGTCGCATTAAAAAGGTTAATAGTCCAGCAATAATTGCCGCTCCTACAATGAATAATATAATTTCTATAAGTTCTGATTGAATGGTTTTGTTACCAATATAAGTGC